>Ga0315298_1006931_pt1 | contig 15195 bp, 12 predicted proteins | sample WHS_1_MG_FD_203077 | JGI IMG/M metagenome (GOLD analysis project Ga0315298, IMG submission 203077) | Extremophilic microbial mat communities from Washburn Hot Springs, YNP, Wyoming, USA - WHS_1_MG | ecosystem: Environmental > Aquatic > Thermal springs > Hot (42-90C) | place: USA: Wyoming... | reverse complement strand
GCCTTGTCCCGCATGCCTCTCGATGCTTCTTCTGCAAGCACTCTGGCGACTGCGGGCGCGGCGTCCCGCCCATCCTCTGCATGGCAGCCGTAAACGCGCAGGCTGCCCCCATGGGTGGGAAGCTCTTCCGCGTCGTATATCCTCAGCCCCGCGCCGCGGAAGATGCTTTCGACGGAGTACAGGGAAAGATAGGAAAAATGCTCGTGATAGACGGTATCGAATTGCGTCTGCTCAAGCAGGCGCATCAGGTGGGGAAATTCGAGCGTGACCGTGCCGCCCGGCTTCAGGGCCGCCTTGATGCCGGCAGTGAAGTCGTTGATGTCCGGCACATGCGCATAGACATTGTTGCCCAGGATCAGGTCGGCCTGCCTGCCTTCGGCCGCGAGTTTCTTGGCCAGGGCCTCGCCGAAGAATTCGCGCAGCACGGGCACGCCCAGCTTTTCCGCCGCTGCCGCAGTGCTCGCCGTCGGCTCGATGCCGAGGCACGGTATGCCTGAAGCGACGAAATTTTTCAGCAGATAGCCGTCGTTCGAAGCCACCTCGATGACCAGGCTACTGCCGTCCAGCCCCAGCTTTCCGGCAATCATTTCCGCATAGGATGCCGCATGGGCGAGCCAGCTCGTCGAGGTCGAGGAGAAATAGGCATAGTCCGGGCTGAACAGCTCGTCGGCCTGGGCATAATCCTCGGTCTGGACCAGCCAGCAATGCTCGCAAAAAAACAGTTTGAGCGGATAGTAGCGTTCCGGCTTCCCGAGGTCCGCCTCGCTCAGGTAGGCATTGGAAGGAGGGGCGAAGCCCAGGTCGAGAAAGACATGCTGCAGGGGGTGATGGCAATGACGACAGTTCATTTAGATGGCTGCTCCTGAATATTCGAGTATCTGTTTCAGCGAGAATTCACGCATGTTCTCGCCCCGCAAATGGGCCTTGTGCCATGCGGCGATATGTTCCAGCGCCTGTCCCAGCGCCCACCTTGGCTGCCAGGACAGCCGGTTTCTGGCTTTCGAGCAATCCAGCTTCAGGTAGCGCGCTTCGTGCGGGTGCTCCGCCCTGTCGTGCGTCCAGGCCGCACCCTCGCCCCACAACCCGGTAAAGCGCTCGACGATCCATTGCACTTCCCGCGCGTCTTCATCGCGCGGGCCGAAGTTCCAGCCTTCGGCGTATTTCGCGCCCTCTTCATGAAGGCGCCGGGCCAGCAGCAGATATCCGGACAGCGGCTCCAGCACATGCTGCCAGGGACGGATTGCGTGAGGATTGCGGATCAGGACCGGGCGCTTCTGCGAAACGGCGCGAACCATGTCGGGTATCAGGCGATCCTCGGCCCAGTCGCCGCCCCCGATGACGTTGCCGGCCCGTGCGCTCGCCACGCCAACCGCATTTCCTGCGCTGTTGAAGAAGGACTGACGATAGGCCGACGTGACCAGCTCCGCGCAGCCCTTGCTGTTCGAATAAGGATCGTAGCCTCCCATTGCCTCGTTCTCGCGGTAGCCCCAATCCCATTCCCGGTTTTCATAGCACTTGTCGCTGGTGATCACGACCGCGGCCCTGACCTCGGGAACATGGCGCACGGCTTCCAGCACATTCACCGTTCCCATCACATTGGTGGCATAGGTCTCGACCGGGTGCTGGTAGGAATGGCGGACCAGCGATTGCGCCGCCATGTGAATGACGATCTCCGGCCGATGCGCCGCCATGGCTTCCTGCATCTGCCCGAGGTTCCTGATGTCGCCGTAGAGCGATGTCATGCCGTCGGCCACGGCAGCCGCCTCGAACAGGTTGGGGCTGCTGGGGGGAGCCAGCGCATAGCCGACCACGTTGGCTCCCAGGCTTTGCAGCCAGAGCGAAAGCCAGCTTCCCTTGAAACCGGTGTGCCCGGTGACGAGAACCGTCTTGCCTTTCCAGAAATCGGTTACCATTTTTTCCAGGGAGCCTTCCCGCCAGTCCACAATTCTTCCAGGTGATTCTTGTCGCGCAAGGTGTCCATGGGCTGCCAGAAGCCGCGATGCAGATAAGCGGAGAGCTGTCTCGTGCTCGCCAGCTTCTCCAGCGGCTCCTTCTCCCAGACCGTCGCGTCTCCCTCGATATGGTCGATCGCTTTCGGGGAAAGCACGAAGAATCCGCCGTTGATCCAGCCGCCGTCGCCCTGGGGTTTTTCCTCGAAGCCCGCCACCATGCGCTCTTCCAGCTTCAGCGCTCCGAACCGTCCCGCCGGCTGTACTGCAGTGACGGTGGCGAGCTTGCGCTGCTTCTTGTGAAAATCGACCAGGCTGGAAATGTCGATGTCCGAAACGCCGTCTCCGTAAGTGAAGCAGAAGTCTTCCTCTCCGAGGTATTGCCTGACCCGCTTCAGGCGCCCGCCGGTCATGGTCTGCTCCCCGGTGTCGACCAGGGTGACTTTCCAGGGCTCGGCATTGTTCTGGTGGATGTCCATCCGGTTTTCTGCCATGTCGAAAGTGACGTCCGACATGTGCAGGAAATAGTTCGCGAAATATTCCTTGATCACGTAGCCCTTGTAGCCGCAGCAGATGATGAATTCGTTAATGCCGTGCGATGAATAGATCTTCATGATGTGCCAGAGAATCGGTTTTCCGCCGATTTCGATCATGGGCTTGGGCTTGAGGGAGGTTTCCTCGGATATTCTCGTGCCCAAGCCCCCTGCCAGAAGGACTGCTTTCATGTTTTTGAGACCTTAAACATTGCTTCAAAAAATTCAGAATGTACTGGATTCAATCTTGCTTTGACCAATTGCCAATGTGGTTTCGTCGGGTAAATTACCGCCGGAACAGACATGCTGTCTTCCGAATTTTCCCAAATTACCCACTGCTTGGTATAGAAATATCTGGTCTTCTTATCCACCAATTCATAATAATGGTTAATTTGCGCGCGCGACATTTCCTGCAAGCTGCTGACATTGATCAGCAAATCCAGTTTGTCATCGGGAAGCAACTCGAGTTGATGCGGTAACAGGAAGCATACCGAAGAATTAGTGAAATCTTCTTCAATCTCCGAAAAGTCTGTGAAATGCCGATAATTCATGACCTTTGCTTCCGGAAAGACCTTACCCAGATACCATTGGGCGACGAATAGGGCTGGTGGCAGGTCGATAAGCACGATTTTTACTCCCTGACTCCCATGCAACAAGCGAAACAGGTAACTTAGCCTCCCGTAGCCCCCTCCAATTTCTGCAATCGTTTTGATACCGGAAAAGTCGTTACCTAGGGAATGCCTTATATAGGAATATTCCATGTAGGAATTGGAGATATCCTGGCTGACCCGTTTTCCATGCAGATTGATGGTAATGGGGTTGCCGACAGAAGGTTCTTCCAGTTTCGCGAACAGGCCGAACTCGTCGCGTTGAGTGACGAATTCGTATAGAAACAGCAAATACCAGGCATATATTTTTCTTTGAAGGTAATTTGGCTCTACGTTGTCGGAGAGATAGGTTTTATGGCGCATGTTTCCGCCCACATTGGCGAACAAGGCCGACAGCAATTTTCTTGGGTGGCGGATGGCTGTCGAAAAGAAATTTCTCGAAACGTTGCGGAAATAGACCGAGCGAGTACTTACCATCCAGTTGAAGTAATTGTTATTGACCGTTCGCTTGAAATTATCAAGGCCTTCACGTTTAAGCCATTCAATATTCAATTGGTTGATCTTTTCCCAGAACAGTGAAGCATGGAAAATTTCCGGACCGGCAAGATGATCAGCGTACATTGCATCCAGTAACGAAAAATCTGAAGTGGTGCTGTTACAATCGATCGAGGGGATATTGCAACTCATATTCTGAATGTTTCCCAGGGTAATTTTGGCCGTACTGTACCAGGTATGGCTCCTGCCCAGCCAGACCTGGTGGACACGTTTTCCAGTGGATCGCACACATTGAATGACAGGGCGTTTCGCTCGAAGAAATGGATTGCGACTCCCGACGTGAATGAAGTCATCGCCAATCCTATAAAATACGTTCCTTCATTCAAGAAGTTTCCGGGAACATGACAAATCGCGGAGTATTTTCCGGCAGGGTAATCCTGCCTGATATCGGATACCGAGACGAATGCGCATTCTCCCCCGGCAGTGTAGAAATGGAAATTCGGCACCAGTTCGGGGGCGTTGTTCTCCAGCACATCGAATGTCATTTCCACTGTAACAGGTTCGTCTATATTGATCTCTAATATTGCCCTACCGTTGCTGTTCTTTACCTCTCCCTTCAGCAATCTCACATAAGCATCGCCAACGAGCTTGTTCGAAAAGTCCGCACTCCCGGGCGATGTCTGCCCTTTTGTGTAATAGTGCATCACCACCTCGGAGGTCGGCCCCATGGTTGCCACTCTGCCCGATTCCAGTAAAATCGCCCTGTCGCAAAGCGATGTAATGGTCGGCATGCTGTGGCTGACAAACAATACAGTTCTCCCTTCCCGGCCCGCATTCTCCATCTTTCCCAGGCATTTTTTCTGAAACTGCGCATCTCCGACTGCCAGGACTTCGTCCACGATCAGAATTTCAGGCTCCAGATTTGCCGCCACGGCAAAAGCCAAACGCACATACATGCCGCTCGAGTAGCGCTTGACCGGCGTGTCGAGAAACTTTGCCACTTCTGCGAATTCGACGATCTCGTCGAATTTCCTGGCGATTTCGCCACGGCTCATGCCGAGAATCGATCCATTGAGATAGATGTTCTCCCGACCGGTAAGCTCGGGATGGAATCCGGTTCCGACCTCCAGCAGGCTCGCCACCCGGCCTTTGATGGAGATTTTACCCGAAGTGGGCTCGGTGATGCGTGAAAGTATCTTCAATAAGGTGGACTTGCCGGCCCCGTTGCGTCCGATAATGCCAACGCGATCCCCTTGCTGGATGTCGAAATTGATATCTTTCAGTGCCCAGAATTCTTCATGGGTGGCATCCCCGCTTTCTCCTGAGAATGGATGCCGTAGCGTTTCTACCATGCGCTTCGCTTTGTTCGCCAGGACGTCGCGCAGTGCGGTATAGCGCTCCTGCTTCTGGTGCCCGATGATGTATTTCTTGGAGATATTCTCGACGGATATGGCTGGCGACATGGCTAGATCACATCCGCAAAGGTTTTTTCCATCCTGCGGAAATAGGCTATTCCGCTGATCAGCATGCCAAGCACGATAAACATGGAGAGCAGGAATCCTGGCCAGAAAATCTTCGCATTGCCGCCCAGGATCGACCAGCGGAAGCCATCGATGACCCCGACCATGGGGTTGAGCGAATAGAGCAGACGCCATTTTTCGGGGACGATCGAGCTGCTGAAGCCTACAGGAGATATATACAAGCCGAGCTGCACGACGAACGGGATGATATAGCGGAAGTCCCGGTATTCGACGTTGAGCGCAGCTATCCAGAGACCCGAGCCCATCGCGGCAGCGAATGCGATCGATACGAACAAGGGCAGAAAGAGGATGCGCCAGTCGGGCATTTGGCCGTACCACATCATCAGCCCGAGAAGGAGAATCCCCGAAATCAGAAAATCGACGAAGCTCACGATAACCGCGCTAGCCGGAACCACCAGGCGAGGAAAATACACTTTTGAGATCAGGTTTGAATTGGTAATCAGGCTGTTTCCCGCCTCGCTGAACGCGCTGGAAAAGAATTGCCAGGGCAGCATGGCTGCGAACACCAGCATCGGATAAGGCGCGCCTTCTGAAGGCAGCTTCGCCAGCTTGCCGAAAACTACGGTGAAAACGATCATGGTAAGGAAGGGCCTGATTATTGCCCAAAGCACCCCTATCGCAGTCTGCTTGTAGCGCACCAGGATGTCGCGCCAGGCAAGAAAATACAAGAGGCCGCGGTAGCGCCACAGATCGCGCCAGTAATGGCGTTCCGTGCGGCCCGCTTCAATGACAAATTCGTTAGGCATGATCTCAGGTTTGTTGACGAGAAGGTCGGTATATATGAGCCGGAATCGCTTCGGCTGTTAGCCCGCTGATTCTACAGCAGTGAGGCATGTTTTTTCAAAAATGCGTTTCCGATGCGGGAATCGGAGCCGTAGCTGTAATGCCCGGGCCGCATCAACGCCTTGAATTTCGCCTGCAATGCCTCTTCGGCAGAATCGTAGGTCAGCCGGCCTTCGACCCTGCCCAGATGTTCCAGCGCAAGATCGCGAATATCCTCCGGCGTATTGTCGATCATGCCGATGCCTGCCTGCTCCTGCTCGTGAGTCAGGCGCAAGTCGCCGATGGGCGTTCCCAGGATTTCGGAGAAGGTCAGCAGGCGCTGCTCTTTTCGGGACCAGACCAGCTTCGGTATGCCGATGTCCTTTCTTCCGTACGGCAGCACCACCGAGACGGGCGACTGATTGGCCAATGCCACCGGGACGCCGAAGGCGCTGGCCACCAGGAAGGGGCCGGAAGAATTGCCCAGAAAGAATCTGCATCGCGCAAAGAGAAACAGGTCCATCCAGTCCGCTTTGAGCGGACTGTGCGCATAGTCTATGGCGTGCTGCGCAGGCGGCATTTTCTTCATCGTGGGGTCGCCTATCCTGATGCACCATCCTCCGCGCTCGGCGATCGCCTTCATGGCCATCTGGTAGCTTTCGATGTCGCTGTTCCTGTGGGAGTGGAAATGCTCGTCATGGGGCGCATAGCCCCCTTCTCGGCTGTGCACGCAGACGAACCATGCGCCTGAGGGAACGCCGAGCTCGATCAGGCGCTGCTCCCCCCGGGCGATGTCGTCCTGCCCGAGAGACAGCAGGGGAGGGCGATCCCCCCATTGCTTCTGAACGGCGTAGAAGGGCGCCGTTTCGTTTATCGCGGTAGTGTACTCGTATATGTTCAGCCGCAGCATGGGGTGGCCGGACAACGGACTGAGCATTCTGCAAAGCCAGGGAGAGCTGATCACCCTGACGTGGCGGCTCCAGAGATCGAGCAGGGCCTTGTTCGCGACCTTGTTTGCGGGGGCGAGGAGGATGGCATGGTGTTCCGGGGCCAGCCCGAGCCGTCTCGACTTGACGTAGCAGTCGACGTCGCATGCCAAATGGCCTATCCGGTCGATATTCGTCCTGAGAAACCGGATGCCCATCGATTTCAGCACAAAAGCCGGGGGGAGGGTCGCCAGCGCCTGCAGTACCCTGGAAAGCGCTGCCGCCAGAGACTTGCCGATATGCAGCGTCCGCCCCGTCCATTCCCTGCGGCATTCCGAAAAAATGAGGGTGCCCCAGCCCAGCCCGAACAGGACGGCAGCCAGATAGGCGAGGGATATCCCGGTGGCGCCGAAATATTTTGCGCAGATTATCGTGGAAATGCCGACCATGGCGCCCATGACAACCGAAAGCACCATGAAGGGCTCGCCCTTGAAGGATCTCAGGTAGCTCGATTGCGCGAAAGACAGCTGATTGAGCGCTTCGGCGAGCAGGAAAATGCCGATCGGCAGCATCGGGAGCAATCTCGTGCGGATACCCGGGTGGTAATGCCCGAGCCAGGCGATTGCCCCGAGCAGCAGCAGGCCGCCCAGGATGGCCATCAGGAAGGAGATCAGGGCCGCGCTGCGCAAGAGCCGATCGAGCTCCTGGAATTTCTTCTGCGACGCCAGCGAACCGAACTCGGGGGCTTTTACCTGAAGCCAGGTGCCCGCCAGGCCGGATATTCCGCTGATCATCGCCCAGGTCATCCCGAACTGGCCCGCTGCGACGGGGCCCTGGAAATGGAACAGTGCCGGCGTGAACAGGGAAAACATGAAATACCCGCTCATCCAGCTGAGCGCGATCCGCCACTGCAGCGGCAGGATGTCGCGCTTCCAGTCGATCGATTCGGATTTTTCCGCATGGCGCAGCGACGCGAAGAAATGGCGGTATTTTTTCCAAAGAAAGCCAAAAGCCCAGATGCTGACTATGACCGAGGCGATCAGTCCCGTCCATAGCCGGGCGCCCACGATCAGCGCGGCCCACACCGCCGGATACCTCAGGGACATTTCGATGAAGCGGTAGAAGTAGATGCGTTCGATCTGGCCGCAGCCCTGCAGAATTGCCCAGGCCGGCACAAGCGCGAGATTCAGGCCGGTGACGATGCACAATCCGATCCATGGATATTGCCAGTGTATCGGGGGGCCGGAGTAGGATTTTGCCGAAAGGAAGAACCATCCTCCGGCTGCGAGCAGGAGGGTGAAGAATGCCGCTGCCGTCGCGTACCATCGAAAACTGAAAGCGGCGATGCTGGATAGCCGCGACAATGCGGCAGCATCCCCCTCGATTCGCCCATGCTGGTCCAGCGTCAGTTTGGCCCATTCGTGGCTGGCGAAGGTCGTGATCACTCCGGAGAGGCCGAGTTCGACGAAGACCTGAAGGGCCAGCAGGCTGAAAAAGGTGTAGTGATAGCCTTGCAGTTCCGGGGAGAAATTTCTTGCAACCAGGATGGCCGTGACGGGGCCGGAGAGCCCTGTCAGCATCTTCCCGGACAGACCCCATGCGACTGCGCGGTTGAGGTGGGCTGCCCGCAAGACCCGCTCCCGGAAAGAAACGCTCATTGTGCGCCGTCCCTGCCTTGCTGCGGGAGTGCAGCGGAAAGACGCTCGATCGCCGAGGACAATTCCGGGCCGCGCGAATCCAGGAGATCGAGCCATGCCTTCCTGTTTTGCCCGGCGGGCTGGATGACCGGGAAATCCCGGTTCGCCTCCATCCAGCTCGAAACCGTTCCTATGTCCCGGTGATAGGCTGAATTCGGGAAAGTCGATATCCGCCCAGTCATGGCCGGAATCACTTCCGTGCTGAAATCGATTGTTGCCTTGCCGAGCGCCGCCATGAAATCCACGACGGAAGGCTCCAGGATGTAAACTGCGGCATTGGCGAGATTGCCGGGCGGCGCAGGAACCTTCTCGTGAAAGGCCTGCACGATGCCCTTTTCGTCGAGCTCCACGATGCCGCAGGAGCGGGGGTCAGGGGTTTCGAAGACCATCATGGTCAATTCGGCGCCTGCGGGCCGCGATGCGTGGCATCTGGCGAAATCGGCAACATCGAAGAGGGTGAGGTTGTCCGCATGCGCGACGATGAAAGCCTCGTTTCCGAAAAAGTCGCGGTTCTTCAGCACGGTTCCGCCCGTCCCGAGCAGGTTTGCTTCATGCACCAGCTTCACATGGCCTGACCAGGTGCTTTTGCCCAGGAATTCGACCACCAGCGGCGCCAGGTAATGGGTGTTGACCAGGATTTCCCCGATTCCGCCGGCCACCAGGGTTTCCAGCCAGTAATCGAGCAGGGGCCGCCCATGGATCGGGACCAGGCATTTCGGCAGGTGATCGGTGAGCGGCCTCAGTCTGGTTCCGAGTCCGGCGGCAAGCAGGAGCGCGCGCATGGTCAGTCGGACAGTTCCTGTTTGATCTCTTGCGCCGAAAGCGGGATATTCCCGACGCGGCCGACCTGGCATGCGGCTGCAATCGAGCCCAGATAGATGCTCTGCCAGACATCCGCGCCTACGGCCAGCGCCATCGAACTGCAGGTCAGCAGGCTGTCTCCCGCGCCGGCCGAATCCTTGGGGGAGGTATTGAACGCGGACAGGCGATCGGTGAAGAATTCGTCCCTGGCCGGCGTCGCGGCATGCGCAAGCAGTCCTTCCGCGCCGAGCGTGATGACGATGTTTCTTGCGCGGGCCTTCTGGCGCAGCTTTTCGGCGAGGACGACCAGCCCGGACTCGAAATCGCGGACGGCGAGCCGCGCTTCGCGCTCGGTGGGCGTCAGCAGCCTCATCCCCTTGAAGCGGGAAATGTCGCCCAGCTGCGAAGAGGACTGGCTGTCCGCGACCATCATGGTTTTCCTGCGCCTGCAGATGTCGGAAATTTCATCGACCAGGGGCTGGGGCAGGCATCCGTAATTGAAATCGGAAAAAACGACGAGGTCGGATCTGGCTGCAACTGCCTTCACTGCGGCCAGAATGTCCTGCGCAATCTGGTGGCTGATCGCGTGCTGGCGCAAATGGCTCACCCTCAGAAGCGTCTTTCCGGAAGCGCGGTAGCGCTGCTTCAGCGTGGTCGGACGGCTGTCGTCCTCGAACACTTCCGCAGCCACCCCGTACTCGTGCAGCTTGCTTCTGGCGAAATCCGCCGTGGCGTCCTTTCCCGAAACCGTGAAGTAGCTGACATCTGCGCCCAGTGTCCGGGCATGAGCCGCGACGATGGCCGCCCCCCCCACGAATTTCTCGCTTTGTATCGGGGTGACCACCAGCGTGGGATCTTCCTGGGACATGCCGACAGGATCGCAATTGATGTATTCGTCCACGATCAGATCACCCAGTACGGCGACGCGAAGTCCCTTGAACTTTTCCAGCGTGGCGCGCAGATCCGCCATGGCGAAGCCATGTCTTTCCGGGAATCCCTTCGGGCGGACAATCGAAGAAAGGTTGGTCTCCAGCATTTCCCGCTTGAGCAGGTCGATGGAGGAGAATCGCATGTCGCCGGAACTGAACAGCAGCTTGCCGCCATAGCTGTCGACGGCCTCCTGTTCGGGGTTGGGGTGGGCTTCGTGTTCCTTGCCCTTGATCACGATCGACGGCTTCAATTCCCGGATGAATCGTTCCGGCGGAATGCGCAGGATGAAGGCATGGTCGACGAAGCCGATGGACCGGATTCCGACCAGCCTCAGCTCTTCCGAAATCAGGGTGCCATCCGCATGGTCCCCGTTGACGCCGACCACGAGATAGTCCCCGCATTCTGAAGCGAACTGGAGCAGCCGAAGATGGCCGGGATGGAGCGTGTTGAAATTTCCGGAAACGAAAACGATGCGCTTGCCGGGGCCGGCCTGTCCGATGATTCTGGCGGCAATTTCGGAAGTGCTACTCATGGCTGATACCGTGTAATCGAAACGATGAATTGAAATTGCATGCCTTCAGCTTCCCATGCCCGAATTCAATTCGGGGGGATGAATCAGCTGGAACGGGAATCCGGCCAGCCGCTCTGCCACCCTGTCCGCGATTTCCGGTACGAGCGCAAGATACACCTTGCTGCGCGGCGGAACCTGCGCGGGCGAAAGGACCGGCTTCCCCATGTAGTCCCTTCCCTGCCTGCTGGGATCTTCGTCGACGAAGAATGATACCTTTTCTCCCAGCCCCCCGGCCAGCCAGGTGGCGCAAATCGACGTGCCGAATATGCCGAAATGGCTGTCGAGGCTTTCGGCTTCTGCGGTGCTTGCCATTTCCGAGAGCCATTTCATCTGGGCAAGAACAAAAGCCGAAGTCCGGCCATTTTTCGCATCCCGTGCGCAGGGCGTCCCGCTTTCATCCTGTCCGGGGTTGACGGCAATCATGCTCAATTCCTTGGGCACCCATTCCGTTTCGATCCGGCTCACCCGGAATCCCGAGTTTTCTGCCAGCAATCCAAGCGTGTCCGCACTGTAATGCGTCAGGTGGTCGGCGATAAGCAAATCGTACGGGTTCCGGAGGGTGTTGCAGACCTGCACCAGAAGCATTCCTCCCGGCGACAGTTTGTCCAGGATCGAAGTCAGCAATGTTCCGGGAGAGGGGAAGTGTTCGAGAGAATGAATCAGGGTGATCAGATCGTAGCAGCCTTCGATTTCATCCGGGGCGCAATCGAACATGGCCTCGAAACCCGGAATTGCCGCGAGGCGGGGCAGGTTTCTCTTGTCCAGGTCCTGTCCGTACAATTGCCAGCCCGGCAGCGCCCGGCTCAAGGCGCTCAGGGTGGCGCCGCTGCCGCAGCCGATGTCGAGCGCCTTGCCTGTCCGGGGGAGGGGGAGCGAATCGGTCAGCCTTTCAAGAATCACGTCGCTGCGGCGCCTGATCTGCCCGGTACGGCTGTCCAGGACGACCTGCTCGTCCCCGTTCGCCTGGTAGTAGGCGGCATAGCGCGAGTAAATTTCCGATATGTCGTCCAGCCACTCGGCATCCGGTAATTTCTGTACTGCCCCGCAGCCGCTGCAAACGGCCAGCCGTCCGCCGGCGCGGAAAGGGCGGCAATCCGAAGTGATCCTCTTCAGAAGCCGGAAACCCGGTATTTCCTCCAGCGCCGGAGCATCGCACACCAGGCACCGTTCGGGCTCGGGAAGCGGGTTGGAATGGGGCGATTCAGTGTGCATGTCGGTTCACTGCCGTGGTTTCTGGTGCCCGGCCAGCAGGCGCTCAATCATAAGGCCAATCGGCTCGGGTTTCAAGCCGATTGCTTGAGCGGTTCGCGTCATGCCCAGGCCGGGGAATTGCGGCCTGAAATGGATTTGCAGGCCGGACGAATCGGCTTTCCTGACCAGCCCTGGCTCGGCGCCAATTCCGGACGCCATTTTTTCCGCGAACTCCGCATAACTCAGCTCGGCTTCTCCCGAAAGATGGAAAATCCCGCCCGTCTTCATCGCGGCTATGCTCAGCAAGGACTGGACGACGTAGGGCATGGAAATGGGCGAAAGCTTCAGATCGGAAAATGCTTCGAATGCGCTTCCGCTTCGGATGCATTCGGAGAAGCGCGCGATGGCCGGGGTCGATATGGTCAATACCTTGGTCAGGCGCACGATCGCGACATGCTCCCTGTCCAGTTCCGCCAGAAGCCTTTCGGCGGCGGCTTTCTGCCGGCCGTATTCTGTGGTGGGGTGCGGCTCGGAATATTCGTTCGGCCAGGGCGCCGATCCATCGAAAACCGCGCTGCTGGACAGAAACACCACGAAACATCCCTTGCCGAGCAATGCGCGTGCGGCGGCCAGCGCGCCTTCGACGTTGACGCGGAAAGTGTCGCGCGGATTCTGTTCGCAATCGGCGAAGCCGGATCTTGCCGCGCAAATGAACGCACAGGAGAAATCCCCAGCGAATTCCGGCTTTCCCGGCATGTCGGCAAGATCGAGAAAGCGGTTTCCTGCGCTCCCCTTCCGCGATGTGCCCAGGACGTCTTTTCCAAGGGCGGCGATCGCAGGGGAAAGCGCCCGGCCTATTCCGCTGTCCCCGCCGACGATCAGGAAGCGCTCCGCGGCATCCTTCATAAATTGGAGCGCGCCCAGCTCTTCGCTTCGCCCTTCGCCTTGCGCAGCGCCGCATATATCCGGTAGGCGAATCTCAGCGCGCGGCGGAGCATCCTTCGGCTTGCCCTCCGGACGGCGAGCGTCAGGGACTTGCGCGATTGCTGCTCCCGGGTACGGTTTTGCTGGATCAGGCCCACCGTCTTTTCGACAAGCCGGACAAGCTGGGGATCGGCCGGCTTTTCCGGGCTGCCGTCCAGCACTATCCGCTTGCCGAAGAAGTGCCAGTGCCGGCTGTTGGCGAATTCCATGGAAAAATCGCAGATCGCGGCAAGCGAGGGAGATCCGAGCGGTTTATTCCAGCTGGAATCGGCCGGGGAGAGTTCTATGGCGAAGAAATCGTTCTGGAACACGTGGTAGTCGTCCAGCGGGTAAGGCAGGTTGTCCAGGAATTCGCCATCGATGGTCGTGCCGATGGCGATTTCGGATTCAGGCGCAAGCACCAGCAAGGGATGGAGATGGAAGCAGTGGGCGATCAGCTTCATGTCGCTCTCGCTGATCCAGTACAGGTGGGAAGGCCAGATGTTCAGGAAGCCCCGGCTGTTCAGCACGTTGTGCGCCTTGCTCATCTGGTGCAGATTGGCCAGCGCGAGGCGAACCAGCTCTTGCGTCGGGAGCGCCGGGTTGTCGGGGAATCGCCCTATCCTTTCGGCCAGGATTTCCGCCATCCGCTCCCGGTTGGCCCGGATGCCTGCGGCCATGACGACCTTGGAGCCGCTGTCGGCCAGCTCGCCCAGGCGCCGGAACGTGCCCTCGGTCCAGAAGCTGTCTGGCGTCAGGAATACGAAGCAGGTCCTGCCGGGGAGCGCCGAGGGGCTGCGCAGCGCCATCCTGTAACATTCGGACATGGCGGCATGGGCGTTGGCAAGATCGATCAGGGCATCGATGTGGATGAATTCCACCTCGATGAGCTGTGCCAGCTTTTCGTAATGGGGGGAATTCCGGATGGCGAGATGGTCGTTCCATGTGGTCGCGATGACGAAGCGGTTGCCGGGCCGTCCGCCGAGCGCGGCGAGATTCCCCGGCGTCAGGATCATCGGCAGGCATGCGTCGGTGAAGAGCCTGGTGTAAGCCTCCCCCCACACCGGAACCACGAAATGAAAATGCTTGTCAGGATTCATATTGCACGTCTATGTGAAAGCATGCGTGATCGTAACAGGCATGAGCGATCCCTACTTGTTGACAGGTTCTTTCAATTGAATCGGATTCACGATCATTGCCAGTTGAAGCGCCTCTTCAACGCCGAGGGGATCGTTTCGTCCGCCAATGCGCGCTGATCCTCGTCGAGCACCTGAAGCCACTCGTCAGGGTCGCCCAGCCTGAAATTCTTTTCCCTGGTCGGCTCGATTCTGGCTATCGAAGCTCCGCCCGGGGGGCAGCCCACGAAATCCAGGATGTCGTCGAAATATTTCTGCGGCTGGGACACGAACGACTCGTAGGTGTTGATCATGATTTGCTGGGGACGCGAGCAATGATCGATAAATTCATTCCAGTCCGAAATCCACCCGACTACCTGCGGCAAATAGATTCTCAATTGGTAATCGAGCTTTTCCCTGAATTCGAGGGAGAAGTATTCCGGCGGAAGAGCGGGACTGACCGTACCCAGAAGATCGTGCTGGGATCCCTCGGCGAGCCTTTCCAGATGATGGAGCCAGCTCAATGTTGCCTGCCTCGGGTCGCGAAACTGAACGATAACCTTGTCGACCTTCCGAATGTACCTCTGGTTGAATTCGGATGCATCCAGGTGGGCCTGGGCTATTCCTCTGCTGGCTATCAATTGGTTGACTGACCTGAAATCGGCAAGGTCGAGCGGAAAGTATCCCGATGAAATCGTGACGACCGGCTTGTCCAGCGTGGCGGCGAGCGTTTCGAGAATGTACACGCTCGCCGATTTCGGCAGCGTGTTGAGGAGAATTGCAGGGATCGGGGCGCTGTCAGGGATCGGGGCGCTGTCAGGGGCGGCCATATTCCCGGCCATTTCATTGTCCGACCGGGCATTCTGACGCCTGAGGCGGCTCTTTAGGGTATTGAGTAATCGCATCCGTAATATGACCCTGCAGTGCGAGGATCGGGCCGTTTTTGGTCATAAAAGTGAAATATATTTTAATTATTGCACAATAGCGAGGCTCTTGCAAAACACACCATCTGAGTTGAATTAATCGCCGGATGATGAGGCAAAAAGAGGTAGAAGTGGGCGGCCATTGCTGGCAAGATAAAGGTTCTCAAGACTTCATCAACGCCCGATATGA
>Ga0315298_1006930_pt1 | contig 15197 bp, 17 predicted proteins | sample WHS_1_MG_FD_203077 | JGI IMG/M metagenome (GOLD analysis project Ga0315298, IMG submission 203077) | Extremophilic microbial mat communities from Washburn Hot Springs, YNP, Wyoming, USA - WHS_1_MG | ecosystem: Environmental > Aquatic > Thermal springs > Hot (42-90C) | place: USA: Wyoming... | reverse complement strand
CTGACCAGAACCCATTCCCCTCAGCTTCTGCCGGATGATCCAACGATATTATGGTCGTTAAGCTTAACCATGAATCCTTTATGATGACTAGTGAAATAATTTCGGGAAACGAGACCTCAAAAGCCCAATAAAATCTTCCAATAGTAAGACCGTGAGGTCTTGGAAAAAAGGTTGTACAATAGGGTATTTGGAATCCTCCAAGTCTCCTTAACTCCAACAATTGGAGTTTTAGCGAAAAACTCCTATCGGCTGAGGTTGCTAACATCGGAAGGGTTCGAAGCCTTGAATCTGGGGTCCTCCTGCCCTTTCATGTTTGCCTAAACTCCTCAGCTTTCATCTGGGGAGGTGGAAGGTCGCTAAGATCCATTAAGGAAGCTGGGGCGGATCCAAAAATGAAACCAAAAAGAAGAAAGAAGAAAATGGGGATTTTGTAGGAGATTTGCCGCAGAAAATCAAAAAGGGATTCTTAAGAGACTTCCTATATCCTTTCTCAAAGATTTTTAAGATCTATGAAGAAGTTTATGAAAAGAAGCTTCTTAAGCTTCGAGAGGAGAATTTGATTGGATGTTTGACACTGAAAAATTGCGGAAAGATTTTGCAATACTAAAGTCCGGAATCGTCTACCTGGACAATGCGGCTAGCAGCCTAACCCCAGAACCCATCCTTCAGAAGATGATGGAATTCTACAAAGAGTACCGGGCGAATGTGGAGAGGGGAGTCCATAGGCTTTCCCAGAGGGCAAGCCAAGAATTTGAAGAAGCCCATAGAAAAGTCGTAGGCTTCATCCATGCCAAGGAGGAGGAAGAGGTTATCATGACAAGAAACACGACGGAAGGGATCAACATTATCGCCAATGGAATCGAGTGGCACAAGGGAGATAGGGTCTTAACGACCCTTTTAGAGCATCATTCCAACTTTATCGTCTGGCTTAGGCTAAAAAGGCGCTTCGGTGTTGAAGTAGACATCATAAGGCCTTCATCGGAAGGAATCCTCGATCCAGGGGCCTTTGAGGAGGCGATGACAGATAGAACGAGGCTTGTTGCCGTGACCCATGTTTCCAACGTCCTTGGTACGATAACACCGATCCATAAGATCGCTGAAATAGCCCATGACCATGAAGTCCTCCTCCTTGTGGATGGAGCCCAAAGCGTTCCCCACATGCCCGTAGACGTCCAGAGGCTCGGATGCGACTTCCTCGCCTTCTCGGGGCATAAGATGCTCGCCCCAACGGGTATCGGATGCCTTTATATAAGGAAGGAGCTCTTGGATGGGATCGAGCCCCTCTGCATAGGTGGGGGTACGATCGAAGAGGTCACCTCGGAGGGCTACAGGCTTGCCCCTAGCCCCAGAAGGTTTGAGGCAGGGACTCCGGCCATAGCGGAGGCCATAGGGCTTGGAGCCGCCATAGACTACCTTCAGTCGATAGGGATGCAAGCCATAGCGGAGCATGAGATGCGCCTTACAGAGGTCATTTGTAAAGGACTATCTTCCATAAAGGGAGTAAGGCTCCTAGGACCTGAGGATTGGAGGCTCAGGACTGGCATCGTTTCTTTCTGCATAGGCGATCTGAATCCCCATGATATAGCCTTAAGCTTGGATGTATCCCGGGGCATCATGGTAAGGTCTGGTTTTCATTGCGCCATGCCCCTGCACATGGAGGTTTTAGGGGCAAAGCAGGGTTCCGTAAGGGCTTCTACGTACCTCTACAATACTAAAGAGGAAGCAGAGAGGCTGGTTTCCGCTGTAGAAGAGATCGCTAGGGCCTTCATCTAGCAACGGAAAAAGATGGCTTCGGCGATTTTTGAGAAGATTGGCCCTCCGAGTATCGGTCCTTTACTCCATGTATCCTTTAGATTTATTTCTTCTTTCGCATGAAAAATTGATGGTATCCCTTGATCCATGATTTCAAGGAGGTTTATAGCCTCCTTCCGGGACTAGATTGCGGTCTTTGCGGCAATTCTTCTTGCCGGACCATGGCTAGGAGGATCATCATGGGCATCGCTAGCCCAGAGGATTGCTCGATTCTTTCTATAGCTCATCGTGGAGAAAGCCTTCAACGTCTTAAATCGATTCTTGTGGAAAGCCCTATAGAGTCTTATGTCAGCGCTTCGACCTTTTCTAAGGAAGCCCGCATAAACTACATCCATCCCTGCATTTCTGAAACGGGAAAGGTTATGGCTGAGGCAAAGCTTGCTGGTAGTACCAATCCTATCTTGGGGTTCTACGATTCGATAATGCTTTGCTGGGCGCTGGAACGTTCCGGAGCTTTCGAGGATTTTAAATGTTCATCCAGCCTTGGCGTTGCAAGGCTTGAGATCGGCGAAAAAACCATCATGGTCTTTAAAGATGGGAGGGTCAATATACGAGGCGCCAGGGACGAAAAAGAAGTCTTGGAAACGATGAGCCTTATATCGAGGATCCTCTGGGGCGCCATTATCTGCCCCCGATGTGGAAATGCTATATTCGAATGCGTCTCAGGAGCCTGCGAGGATTGCTTGAGGAATGGCTGTCCGATGGCTGATGAAGGGCCACCGGATCCAAGATTAGGTGAGCGTAAAGATAAGGGGAGAGGAGGGATCAGAAGGGATGTATTCGAAGCCCTTAGAAACCTTCGTACATGGGCATTTTTTGAGGAAGGTTTGAGGCAGTTGGATGAAAGCATGGGGCCTTTCTTCGGGCTAGGGAATCGGCTTTCTCAAGGAACGATGGAGAAGGAAGGATTAAGAATGCTTGAAGATATTAGGAAAGGCCTTCTCAAGGTCGAAGAGCTTGGTATGAAGGTAATTATGGATAGTCAGGTAATTATGCATAGTCCGGAATTGGAGAATGCCAAGGTAGGACTTATCCTAACGGGTATCGCCCTTAATTTTTCGAGGATGGTCGAAGGTCTTGAGACGATCTTGAAGGCAGAAGAAAACTTTTTTCAAGGACATACAGGGCTTTTTAAGGAGGCTTTAAGGATAGCTGAAGAGGGTTATCGAAGCCTTACTTCAAAGGACAGGCGTCTGGGTGAGAAGGTGGTCGAAGCCTACGGTGATTTTAAGAAATCCCTCCTTGAAGTCTTCCAGAAATCCTTTGGAACGCAGGAAGCCCATGGCGACGAAAAGAAGGTTCTTTCTGCCTTTGGAAGGCTCGCTGTCAACGGTTTCTTCATCGCCAGACTTTCGATGGGAAAATTCCTATGAAGGGGAAAATTATGTACATAAATGTACCTATTTGATAGGAAAAAGTTTTATGTACTCAATAAAGAGCTAAGATAAAGAAAAGAAAGCTCGGATCCGTGGAAACCATGAAGGTCGAAGATCCTCCCTTGGACTTTGTGAGGGAAAGACGAATCGTTTTGATCGAAGAGCTGAAGGGGCATGAATCCATAGACCCCGATTATCTCGATGCCCTTACTGAGGAGATAAGGGCTGATGGAATCCTCAAGAAGCCCATTGTAGCGGATGAGCGCACAGGTGTCATCTTGGATGGGCATCATAGAGTGGCCGCCCTAAGAAGGCTAGGATGCTCCAAGGTTCCTGTTTGCTTTGTCGACTACAGTTCTCCTAGAATCGTTGTTTTACCTGGAAGGCCCCATGAGACGATGAGTAAGGATATCGTGATCAGGGCCGGGCTTTCAGGAGCTCTCCTCCCCCCAAAAAGCTCAAGGCACATGGTAGTACTTTCCAAGGAAATGAGGCACATCTCCTACATTCAGAAAGAAGTAAACGTCCCCCTTGAATACCTAAGATAATATTTGGAAGACGAGGGCATAGGGGGAAATATCCTTTAGGAAGTAAAAATAAATAAAAAATAACGCTCTTATTCATAAAGTTGTTGTTGCCCATGAGACGCATGGAGGCTTTTTCCATAGCCAACAAACTCCCTGATTAAGAGCGAAAAATAAAAACGAAATCGCCCTTCTCTGGAATGTTTTTGGCAGCGTCGAATCGAGAACCTCCATGCGGTATTGTTGGCACAAATAACTTTACGAATAAGAGCGAATAAAATTAGAGCAGCCCTCACAATTTCTTCTTATAGAAGAGAAGAAAAAGTAATTAGGAATCCTTAGTAAATTAAAAATGGGTGGGTTCGATGCGTGCCAGAGTCATCATGTTCCTCATCAACACGGTTCTCTTATGGGGTTTGATCCTTTACCTTTGGTTTTCATACCTTCCCCTTTTTTTGGATACCTCGATCTACGATGCGATGAGGTCCATCATAACAATCGTATCGATTTGCCTAGCGGCAGCCTACGTCACTTCTTCCGTCGTAATCCTTGGAAAGGTCTAGTTCATGATTTTTATGAATCCTTTAAACCATAAAAATCGAGGTTTTCATGTTGCCAGGAAAACCCCGTCGAAAAATCGAGTTCTTCCTATCCTCCGAAAGTCCCGCATATGAGACTGTGAAATCTGTTCTAAAGGCTGTACTTGAGAGGGAGGGATGGAAATACTCGGAAGTTGTCTTGGAAAAGGATGTTCTTAAGGATCCTGAGGCAATCCTCGATTTAATTCCCATCGGTCTCTTAGACCTTCCCGTTTTGAAGATGGGGCGGTTTCTGATCCGGGGAAAAAGCCTCCTAGATCAAGAGTTCTTGGCTATGAATGTTAAAAGCTTCCTCAGCGAAGAGTGCCCTGGATAAGGATCTGAGTGAGTATCTGAGCTGAATGAAGTCGTCTCTTATAGGCTTCTTGGCATGCCATGGAGCTGAAGGGATTGGGCGTTCCCTTGACTCCCATCCTGAGGAGGAGGATCATCAGCCTATCGAATCTTGCTGGAAAGAGCATAGCCATCGATGCCAACGCCGAGCTTCACCAATTCCTAGCCCTCATAAGGCTTCCCAATGGTTCCCTCCTTATGGACGCTGATGGGAACCCAACTTCTCATCTAGTGGGGCTTGCCTTCAGGACCACGAGGCTGATTATTGATTACGCTATAAGACCCATATTCGTCTTCGATGGGACTCCTCCCGTATTGAAGGAGGAGACTCTCAAGAGAAGGAGAATTTTAAGGGAAAGGGCGATGAGGGATATGGAGGCAGCCCTTGCTGAAGGTGATTATGCAAAGGCCTTTTCAAAGGCTGTCGTTACAGGAAGGCTTACGAGGGGTATGATAGATGATGCAAAGCGTCTTCTAAGACTCCTTGGCATACCATATATTCAAGCCCCTGGGGAGGCTGAGGCCCAAGCTGCCTACATGACGGAAAAAGGGGATGTCTGGGCTACTGGAAGCAAAGATTACGATTCCCTCCTTTTCGGCTCCCCCAGACTCGTTAGATACATCACCTTAACAGGAAGGGAATTCCTTCCAAGTCGAGGAACCTTTCGAAGACTGAAGCCCGAGATCATAGATCTAAAGGCAGTGCTGGCCGACTTAGGCATCTCCCGCGAGCAACTTATCGATATAGCCATCCTCATAGGAACGGACTATAACAGAGGAGTGAAGGGAATAGGAGTAAAGGGGGCTCTGAAGCTCATAAAGACTTATGGAAGTCTCGAAAGCCTTCCTAGGGAGATCGCCATTCCGAAGAATTATGAGGAAATTAGGAATCTGTTCCTCCATCCCAGTATCTTGGAAAGCTATGAAATAAACTTCTCTTCCATCGATGAGGAGGAACTTTTCAGCTTTCTTTGCGAAGAGAGAAATTTCAGCCGCCATAGAGTCGAAGAGCTCATAAGGCGGATGAGGCGATCGGCAAAATATTGGAGGGAAAGCCCATACCTCGAAAGATGGATGGGATGAAAAGGCTTTTTGTCGGAGAATTAAGAATTAAATTAGATAAGGAAGCCTCATCTCATAGATCTTCGGATCTAAAAATGTATCGCATTCGAGACTTGGTTATACAAAGGATGCCCAGAAAACCTAGAGTTTTAAGTTCACAAGGCCTGGATTGCCCTAAGACGTTTTACTATGTTTGGATGGGTCGAGAAAAGCTCCATTAACCTATCGGCCCATGTCAGCTTCCGGCTCAAGATTCTTTGGACAAGCTGCTGGTCGCTGACTCCATACTGGAGTCTTGAGGCATCCGAAGTGGCCGTTTCTGGATCGGATATGAAGAGGGTTCTGAAACTATTGGTACCGCCAAAGTCTTGCTTCTTAACCATACTCGTCGTGGCTACGATCTTTGCAAGGGCTTCGGAAAGTTTCCTACGACCATCAGGAACTATACTTACGCTGTGGCTATCAGCGTAGTACTCCCTAAGACGGCTCAGATGGAGCGAGAAGAGCGTAAGGACGAAGTAAAGGATCATGGAGAGTCCTCCAATGAGGACTGCTAGTCCTCCGTTGCCTTGCCTAGAATCCCTGCTCCTGTAGTAGGTTGAGTAATAGGCGGACATCATGAGACTGTAGCCGATGTAATAGAAGATAGCGGGAAGGACTGAGGCGAACATCATGATCTGGACATCCCTGTGCTTTAGGTGGCCGATCTCATGACCCAGGACTGCTTCGATCTCCTCCTCCTCGAGTTTGTTCATAAGCCCTGTGGTTACGGCAACCCTACTTCCAGCGATGGGTGAGCCGTAGGCGAAGGCGTTGGGTATCGGTATTCTTGCGATCATCACCTTCGGCTTTGATATGCCACTCGCCTTTGAGAGCCTTTCGACTGTATTATGGAGCCAAGGATCCTCGCCCTTAGGAACCTCCCTAACCCTATACATGGCATCGATAAGATAGGGGGCAATAAGCCATTGGACAACGTTCATAGCAACTACGAGGAATGGAAGATATAGGAAACTGACACCAGCAAGGCTGAGGAGGAAAGCAAAGAAGGCCGTTGATATGCCTATGATAAGGGCTAAGGTCCCAAGCATGGATAATCGAAGCTTTATGAGATTCATGAGCTTACCTCCACCTTCAGATTAATGCCTTTCTTAAGGGCTCTTATAAAGTTTTGTGATACAGAAGGGCAAGGCTATTGGCTTCCTTCGAGGCTTAGAAGGATCGAAAAGAAAACGAAGAAATATCTTTAAAAGCTTGCAAAGAAAATGAAAGAACCTTGTTTACAGGGAGGAGATAGAAGGAATGCCCTTCGGGAAGAAAAAGAAGGAGGAACCAACAAAGGAAACCTCCTATGAAATTTTTGGTGGGGCCCTTATCAGAAAAACACCCTCAGGATACGAAATAACATGGCACAGCCCTATGCTTACGACGATTGTAGTGGAGGAGGAGCCAAGGATAGAGGCTGGAGTTTCCTACGTAAAAGATGGGGATTCTCTTAGGATCGAGGCTCCTGAGTGCAAGCTCAGGGTCATCAGGGAAAACGATAGGAGAAGGGTTATCGTCTCCCCTTTTTAGCTCTTCGCCTCTTTTCTGATACCCTCAACCTTGAGGCTTATATCCAAAGCCTTCACCGAATGCGTAAGGGAACCTAGGGAAACTATATCGACTCCCTCTTTAGCGTAATCCAGGACGTTGTCTTGGGTTATTCCCCCGGAGGCTTCCAGAAGGACCTTGGATCTTAAGCCCATCTCCTCCAAGGCTTTAACAACCCTACCGACTTCTGATGGAGCCATATTATCGAGAAGGATGGCGTCGGCACCAGCTTTAGCGGCCTCTAGGGCTTCCTCGAACCTAGAGACTTCGACCTCGACCTTCTTAGTAAAGCTTTTGGCTTCCCGAGCCCTTCTTATGGCTTCTTCGATGCCCCCTGTTAGGGCTAAGTGGTTATCCTTTATCAGGAGGGCATCGTCCAAATGAAGCCTATGGGGATCCCCTCCTCCAAGAACAACCGCCTTTTTATCAAAGTATCGGAGCCCAGGAGCCGTTTTACGGGTTGCTGCTACCCTCGTCTTGAAACCTGAAGCCTTTATCGCATCGACTATTTGGCGGGTTGCCGTGGCTATACCACTCATTCGCATGAGAAGGTTCAAAGCAGTTCTTTCTGCCATAAGGATCGATCGGGCTTCTCCAAAGATTTCCATGATGACCGTTCCTGCCTTCACCAGATCACCGTCCTTGATGAGACCATTGGCCTCCAGATCGATGAGATCGAAGAGGATTTTCGTTTCTTCGAGGCCTGCGATTACACCATCCTCTTTGGCCCTTATCCTTGCAAAGGATTTGAGACCCTCTGGAATTAGGGCTTCCGTGGTCACATCCCCTAGGCCAAGGTCTTCCTCCAAGAAGGCCATCAATCGCTTCTTTATAAGACCCTTAGGAAGAACCAAGGAATGGCCTCCCAACGATTCTTTTCTTTCTTCTTTTCTTCTTTTCTTCCATAGATAGGTATTTCTGCTTTCGCATCCAGTAAAGACTTGGAGCCCCTATGCCAAGGCCTGAAAGGGATGAGCCGATGCCCAACAGCCATAGGGTTGCCATACTCTTTTCGGGCGGAAAGGAAAGCTGCTATGCCCTTTGGTGGTCCCTTCATCAGGGCTTTGAGGTCTCATGCCTCTTAACCTTTATTCCTAGGAGGCCCGATGCCTGGCTTTTCCATTATCCAACGGTTTCTTGGGTAAGGCTCCAGGCCCAAACCCTCGGAATTCCCCATGAAGCCTTTCGGGTTGAAGGAAGGGGAGAGGATGAGGAGCTTGGAAGCCTTAAGAAAGCCCTAGGGGAACTGAAGCTTGCAAAAGGAATCGATGCCATCGTCTACGGAGTCGTAGAAAGCTCCTATCAGAAGCGTTGCTTCGATAGGGTCTGCCACTTCTTAGGGCTCAAGAGCCTTTCCCCCCTATGGTTGAAGGAGCCAAGAGTCCTCATCCTCGATATGCTAAAAATGGGCTTTCGGATCGTCATTACGAGGGTATCTGCCCTTGGCTTTGATGAGTCCTGGCTGGGATCGACCTTGGACATCGAACGCCTAAGGCTTCTTGAAGGCCTGAGGGCAAAGTATGGTTTACACATATCAGGGGAAGGGGGCGAGTACGAAACCTTCGTTTTAGACATGCCCCTCTTCAAGGAGCGCATAGCCTTTATCGAATTGGAAAGGCATTGGATTGGGGATGAGGGCTATCTGAATGTACGAAGGGCGATCCTCGAGCCTAAGGCATAGGGCTGCTAAGCCTCTTGGCTTCTGGCCTCTTCCTAATCCGTACTTCTAAAAATGAAATCGCTCTTAATCAGGAAGTTTGTTGGTGGCCATAGGGTTAATTTCTCGCCCTATCTGACCCTATCGCATGCTGGAAGAGCTTCTGAACCTCTTCTCATGCGAGGCATCGGCCGCCAGGCTTCTCAGGGAAGTCCGATGGGCTAAGGGCATCCGATGTCCCTACTGCAGGTCTGAGGCAGTCATCCGATGGGCCTGGTACAGGCATGCGTATCAACGGTATCGATGCAAGGCATGCAGGCGTACGTTCAACGAAACGATAAGACTGGAACCGTCTTTGCCTACAGCCGTATACCCTTGAAAGAATGGCTTTTTCTCGCATATCTCTTCGCCTGCCTCCACCTATCCATCCTGAAGGCTTCAAGGGAGGTTGAGCGCAGCTACGGCATTGCCTACCGCTCAGCCAGGAAGGTGATGCATGCGATCCACAAAGGGGAGGCTGAAGGAGGCTCCGGGAAGCTCTCAGGAATCATAGAGATGGATGAAGCCTACATAACGGCAGGCTTAAAAGGAAAGGAGAGGGAAACCATAGGAGGATCCTATGCCTTGGAAGGAAGCCCATAGGGGTTTGAAGGCTAAGCCCGGAAGGGGCTCTTGGAAGGATGATAGGCCTCCCATAATGATCCTTGTCGAGCGTAAGAAAAGGGAGCGCTACGTCCCATCTACGGATGCGGAAGGAGAAACCATCGGTAGGATCGCCTCAAGGCATGTGGAGCCTAGCTCCAGAATCTGCACGGACGGCTTTCCATCCTCCCCTATACGGTCCTCCAAAGCCTTGGCTTCGAACATGAAGGGCAAGCCATTCAATGGGCGAGTATGCCAGAGGGGATGTGCACGTCAACAATTGTGAGAACAGGGCATCTCTTCTAAAGCCATGGCTAGCCGTCTACAGGGGAATATCCAAGGACAACATCGGCTTATACTTAAGCCTCTTCCGTTTCCAGAGAGCCACAAGCCAGATCCCAAGCCTTCAAAGGCTTAAGCTCATAGTAAAGGCTTAAATCGTCACCAACAAACTTCCTGATTAAGAGCGAATGAAATTTTTCTATTGCTTACCCCGAATTGGTGTATATCACAGGAAACTGTAGGCAAAACCCCGCCTTTAGATCTTGAAGAGGGATGAAATTAAAAATGCAAATATATTTGAAACCTTCTGTATTCATCATCTTTCGTCATCTTATTCCTCATAAGCCAAGCATTCTAAGAGCATCCAGAAATCGACTATAGACTTCCTCCTCGTTTATCGAGAGGACATGCCTTCCTAGCATCAGGACTCTTCCGGCTACTATCGTCGTATCGACATTGAAGCCCTTTGCCGAATAGACAAGGTTGGAGATGAGTCCTTCAGTTCCATGGATAGGAACCATATTCGGATCCTTCAAGTTCAAAAGGATAAGGTCCGCTTCCTTCCCTACTTCGATGCTCCCGACCTTGGCTTCGATGCCTAAGGCTCTTGCACCTTGAAGGGTAGCCATCCCAAGGACAGTCTTCGCATCGATGGCCCTGGGATCCCATCTATGTTGCTTCTGAAGAAGGGCTGCCATCTTCATGGTCTCGAACATATCGAGGGAGTTATTGCTTGCAGCCCCGTCCGTTCCTAGGGCTACCGTTACTCCAGCCTCCAAGAGCTTAGGAACGGGCGTAACGCCCCCAACTCCGAGCTTCATATTCGAAACGGGACAGTGAACAACCTTAACCCTCCTCCTAGCGAGGATTTCGACCTCAGGCTTCGTTATCCAAACACAATGGGCTGCCACAGTCCTTGGGGAAAGGAAGCCAAGCTCTTCCAAGTATTCGATTTCACCCTTGCCATAAAGGGATTCGAAGCTCGCTTGTTCGCCCCTCGTTTCAGCTAGGTGTATGTGAACAGGAGCGTTCTCCGAATCGCCAAGCTCCTTTGCCCAAAGGAGGGCTGCATCGGAGCAGGTATAGGGAGCGTGGGGACCTAAGGCAACCCTGATCCTTGGATTTCCAAGCCCTTTCACGTATTCAAAGAGGGCCTTCGTCTCTTGGGTAAGGAAGCGACGCAGGATGGGATTGGACTTCCGCTCGGCATCTCCAGGAGCGTCAAAAAAACCTTGGCATAGGAAGGCCCTAAGTCCCGTCTCCTGAACAGCCCTGGCCACACCCTTCTGATGGTAGTACATGTCCAAAAAGCAGGTCGTTCCCGACTTGATCATCTCAAGGCATCCTACGAGGGCACCAAGGTAGCAGAGTTCTTCATTCAGACGAGCTTCAAGGGGCCAGATGCGCTCCTTCAGCCACTCTTCAAGTCCCATATCATCGGCGTAGCCTCTAAAGATTGTCATGGAAACATGGGTATGGACATTGATGAGGCCGGGCATGAGAACCTTTCCCTGTCCATCGATAACCATATCAGCCCCATGGATCTCAGGCGATCCCTTTGGACGTATCTCTGCTATCCGACCTTCCTCCACAAGAACAGAGGCATCCTTGAGAATTTCCTTGGAGGGATTTTGAGTTACAATCCAATCACAATTTTTAATAAGAAGGGAGAAGGCAAACACCTCCTTTCAAGACATGAATTTCCAAGCCTCTATTATGAAAGGCGTGAAGATAAATCATGAAAGTTTGTTTAGGCGATGAATTTCCTTCGGGCTTCACTCGAATCTTGTGAGCTATCGATGACTGAAGGCCTAGGCTTCCATGCCTTACCATGCATTTTAAGGCTAGGGCTGGACTACGGTGGCCTCGTTCTAGGCGTATGGCTGAGAACTTCTCAAATTATTGTAATTTACCAGTAAATTGGTGCGGGGGGTGGGATTTGAACCCACGAAGGCCTTCGCCACGGGGTTCTGAGCCCCGCGCCTTGGACCAGGCTTGGCTACCCCCGCCTTTTTCATTGATCTTTTTTCTATCCACAACATCTTAAATCTTCTCCTTTTTCTCAAGTTCCGAGGGCCTTCCTTTGAAGCCCTTTCCTTAGGTTTTCCAAATCCTTTTCGAACCCAGCTTTCGTAGAGAAAAAGATATGGATGATATAATAACGAAGGAACCTTTTCTATTCTCTCGCTAAAATTATGTTTTGCAGATTCGTGGTAGAAATATTCCTTGATTTGAAACTTTCATGATTCTTTTTATAGAAGTCCCCTCCCTCGAAACGGCTTTGAAGGAAAAGCCCTTTATACCATGGGAATTTATCCTTAACCTGCGGCTGTTATTCTGCGGTGATAATTCCATTGGAATCAGCCGATAGGAATATTCGTCCTACCGATATGTCCCAAAGCCTTAAACGGGAAGCCGTTCTAGCCCTCCTCAGGGGTGAAGAAAGAGCCAAGGTGGCGGCCAGATTCGGCATTGGGGAAGACGAGCTGATTGCCTGGAGGAATGATTATCTACGCTCCAAGGTTCCGCCTGTCAATGCAAGGATAAAAGCTCCCGTGAAGGAAACCGTAGAGATCCTTAGGGATCGTTGGGGCATTCCCCATATCTTCGCCAAAACAACCCATGATCTCTTCCTTGGTTTTGGCTTTGCCATGGCCCAAGATCGTCTTTTCCAAATGGATTATTACAGGCATCTAGCCTACGGCAGACTGGCTGAGCTCATAGGGGAGGATGGGCTTCGAAGCGACCTTGTAGCCCGCACCCTCGATTTCTCCTCGACTGCAAGAAAGGAGTTGAGGAACCTCTCTTCCGAAGCCCTAGAAATGCTGGAAGCCTTCTCGAAAGGTGTAAACCTGGCTATTGAAGCCTTCGGGGAAGAGTTGCCCTTCGAATTCGACATTCTGGATCATAAGCCCGAGCCATGGAAGCCCGAAGACAATCTAGCCATGGAGCGGGCAACCCTTTGGGAATTCGGGGGAAGGATCGAAGCCATAGCCATGGCTGAAGCCGCTTATCGATACCTACCTGAGCCCTTGGCAAAGCGTATCTTATCCCCAGAGCATGGGGAAATCCCCATATGCCAATTGTCTAAGCCCTTTGGAAGCCATGGATGCAAAGGAAAAGATGAAGGATGGGGTGGGGAGGATGGAGGAGAAGAGGATGCCCTGGGCTCCAACAACTGGGCAGTAAGTGCGAGGCGTTCGACCAGCGGAGGAGCCCTCCTCGCCTCCGATGGGCATATCCCTTATACGCAGCCCGCCACGAACTACGAGGTTCACCTCTGCGGCGCAGGGTATAACGTCATAGGCGTTGTAAGGGCGGCAAGGCTCATGCCATACAACGGTCGGAACGAGCATGTTGCCTGGGGCGGCACCAACAACAACACATCGAGCCGGGACCTTTATGTAGAGGAGGTCCACCCGGAAAATCCCAATCTTTACAGGGAAGGGAATCGATGGATTCCCTTCCAAGAGAGGAAGGAGAAGATCCTCGTTCGTGGAGGAAAGCCATTGGAGCTTACCATCAAATCTACAGTCCGGGGGCCGATCGTCAATGCCCTTATAACCCCTGTGGGCGAAGGCGGGGATCCAACCCTCTCCCTTCGCTGGATAGGGGCAGATCCATGCGATAGCATCACGGCTTCCTTGCGCCTTATGAGAGCCAAGGATGCCGAAGAGTTCAGGCATATACTGGCGGCTTGGCCCTTGACAACCTCCAATGTGGGCTTTGTGGACGATAAGGGCCGATGCGCCGTTCAGGTTCGGGGGCGCGTTCCTATAAGAGGAAGGGTTACTTTAGGCTTTAGGTATGCCAACAACCCTGAGGACGAATGGAAGGGCTTTATACCCTTTGAGGCTCTTCCCTACGAATTCGACCCTCCTAAGGGCTGGATTGCCTCCGCTAACAATCGACCGGCACCCTTAGGATATCCCTGGCCCCTTTATGGAAACTATGCCGATGGTTACAGAATGAAGCGCATCATCGATGGTCTTGAGGCTAGGGAATTCCATAGCCTCGAAGATATGGCTTCCTTGCAGCTAGACGTCTTCTTAGAAAGGGCGGCTGAGGTCAGCCCATCCTTGGTTCGACTTCTAAGGAAAGGCGGGGAATACGATCCTCGAATAGCCAAGGCATGTGAATACCTGGAAAACTGGGACTACAGGTTCACCCTTGAAAGCGTGGCAGCCTCTATATTCAGTGCCTTCTGGAATGCTTGGAGAAAAATGGTTATCGATGCCCGTCTTCCAAGCCATGTGAGGAAGATGGGCTTCAGAACCCTCGTTGCGACGGAGCTCCTCACGAAGGGGGATGAGTATGGCTGGTTCCCGGATGGTAGGAAGGTTGAGGAGGAGGCCCTCACCGCCATGATGGAAGCATTGGATTGGTTGGAGGAGCATATGGGCTCGGATATGAGTTCTTGGAAATGGGGAAGGCTCCATCAAGTCACTTTTCGCCATTATCTCGCTCCATCGGAGGCCCATGATTCTACGCCCCTAGCCCAGGTTGCCAACATAGGTCCTTATCCATGCCCAGGCACCGAAGGGACCCTCAATAATCAGGGCTATACCATAGGACGCCTTTATCATGTCAGGAGTGGTCCCCATTTTCGATTCTTGGTTGATATGGCAAGGCCCCTATTGGCCTTCGGCTGTAACAGCACAGGCAACTCTGGTCATCCAGGTAGCCCCCATTATAGGGACCAGGTCCAGGATTGGCTGGAGGGTCAGTACCATCCCATGTATATGCGAAGGGAAGATATTGAGGCCAACCTGGAGGGGATAACAGTTCTAGAGCCCTTGGAATCTTAGAATTTTTTCCTTTTGCTTTACTCCATCACCTATGTGCAGATCTCTCCATTCTAGCTAAGATTTTCTCTCTTAATCGGGAGTTAGTCGACGATGGAGAAAAGCCTTCATGCATCTCCTAGGATATCTCTCGGGCATAAACAACCTTGAGGGCGAATTTTTTATTCGCTCTTAATCAGGGAGTTTGTTGGCTATGGAAAAATCCTCCATGCGTTCCATGAGCACCAACAACTTTATGATTAAGAGCGTTTTTATTTTTTTTCCTAGAAAGGACTAGCCTAGAGCTCCTGGCTAAGATATTGGGAGCCTTGCCTTGGAAAGGGCTTCCTTAAGCCCCCTAGCCCCTCCAGGAACGATCCTAAAGGTCTTCTGGATGTAGTCTGGGAGAAAATCGATGTAAAGGGCGTACCTCTCATCGCCCAGGATGAAGACCGCCCTATCCTCCCTGGACCTTAGCGCCCTTCCTAGGGCTTGGGATGCCCTCTTTAGAGCTGGTAGCACATAGGCGTAGT
>Ga0315298_1006928_pt1 | contig 15199 bp, 9 predicted proteins | sample WHS_1_MG_FD_203077 | JGI IMG/M metagenome (GOLD analysis project Ga0315298, IMG submission 203077) | Extremophilic microbial mat communities from Washburn Hot Springs, YNP, Wyoming, USA - WHS_1_MG | ecosystem: Environmental > Aquatic > Thermal springs > Hot (42-90C) | place: USA: Wyoming... | reverse complement strand
GGGTGACAACATAGAGATGGAGGCAGAGTTAATCACTCCTGTAGCGATGGAGAAGGGACTGCGATTTGCTATTCGTGAAGGTGGCAGAACAGTTGGAGCCGGCGCTATTACCGAAATTATTGAGTAAAAACAGGAATAACATGGCAGATATTATTTTATTAGCATGTACCGAATGTAAAGAGCGGAATTATTCTACCACGAGGAATAAGAAGAAAAATAGGGAACGGTTGGAACTGAAGAAGTTCTGTCCGAGGTGTAGAAAGCATACGTTACACAGGGAAACGCGATAGGCCTGTAGCTCTAACGGCTAGAGCGGCGGTCTCCAAAACCGTAGGTTGGAGGTTCAAATCCTCCCAGGCCTGTAAGAAAGGACAGGGAGGATTCTGCTTAAACTGCAAGACGCAGGCTCTCCTCCTTGTGATGTGGGAGGGATGTTCGGGTACCTGCAGTCGTCGGGTTGAATAGAGCGGTGCAGGTGCGACGAGTAAGGAGCACCGAAAGCACGCCCGCCGAGATGTGAGGCGGGTGACCGACAGCGCGGGAAGTATCCGCGCAAGAAGTAAGCGAATTGCGAGCGGGCGCAGCAATTCGCAGCGACTGGCCGACCCTGAGCGTAGTGGGAGCGAAGGGCGCCAAATCCTCCCAGGCCTGTAAGAAAGGACAGGGAGGATTCTGCTTAAACTGCAAGACGCAGGCTCTCCTCCTTGTGATGCGGGAGGGGTGTTCGGGTACCTGCAGTCGTCGGGTTGAATAGAGCGGTGCAGGTGCGACGAGTAAGGAGCACCGAAAGCACACCCGCCGAGATGTGAGGCGGGTGACCGACAGCGCGGGAAGTATCCGCGCAAGAAGCAGGTGCGAAGAATAATGAGCACCGCATTGCACAAAGGCCGAGTCGGTGAGGCAGGTCGGTACACCGATATCACGGATGCGGTGCGAGGAATTTGTAGGGGCAGTTTGCAATGGGAGAAATGGTGTCAGATTACAGCCCATGTATGACTGGAACGAGGGCTATCAATCATGTTTCTCCGCGCAAATCCCGTAGCATGCTATTACACTGAATGGCCGGGATTTTTGTCGCGAGGCAGTATACAACGTACTTATTACTTGTGAATTAACCATGAAAAAAGTGCGGGAGTTTCTTAACGAGTGCCAGGCAGAACTGAAAAAGGTGACCTGGCCAAATATGCAGATACTTAAGCGCACCACAGTGCTTGTCATTTTTCTTATGGTGCTTATGGCGCTTTATCTTGGTGTTGTTGATGTTATTTTTTCAAGATTGCTGCGGGTTTTTGTGAGGTGAGTATGTCTCAGTGGTTTATCGTTCACGTGAGAACAGGGCATGAAGATAAGATAAGGAAATTGATTGAGGCGCGTTTCAGGAATGCCGGGAACTCACAGATTAAGCAGATTATCATTCCCACTGAGGATGTGGCCGAAACCACAAAAGGCGAAAAGGTCGTGAAAGAAAGAAAGTTTCTGCCCGGGTACCTTCTTGTTGAAACAGAAGACCATGTGGATGAGGTTTCATGGCATATGATTCGGACGACTGAAGGTGTATATAAGATTCTTGGAGCCGGCACCAGACCCGCTCCGCTTGACAATCTGGAGATCAATCGACTCCTAAGAGAGCTTGAAGAACGCAAAACCAAACCTGTTCCAAAGGTTGAGTTTGCACGCGGGGAAAAGGTAGAAATTATAGATGGTCCCTTTGTAAACTTTACCGGGATAGTTGAGGAAGTCAACCAGGAAAAAGAGCGACTGAAAGTCAGCGTTTCAATTTTCGGACGCTCAACAACACTTGAACTGAATTTCTGGCAGGTAGAAAAGGAGTGACTGTGGCTGAAAAGTCAACAAAGACAGTGAAGGCAGTGGTCAAATTGCAGATTCCAGCCGGACAGGCAACGCCGGCGCCACCCGTTGGTCCTGCACTTGGTCAACATGGTGTCAACATTATGGATTTTTGCAAAGCATTTAATGCTGCAACAAAAGGTAAAGAGGGAGACATCATACCGGTCGTGCTCACGATTTATGATGATAGGTCCTTCAAGTATGTACTGAAAAGTCCCCCTACTGCAGTGCTTCTTAAAAAGGCGGCGAACATTGTTAAAGGTTCTGGAACGCCAAATAAGGAGAAGGTAGGCAGGGTTACAAGGAAACAGGTTGAGGGGATTGCAAGAATAAAAATGGCAGACCTTAATACAGACGACCTTGAGAAGGCGATAAAAATCATTGAAGGTTCTGCCCGTAGCGCCGGCATAGAAATTGTAGATTAAAAGCGGAGCGTGTGAATGAAAGAACATTCAAAGAGATTCACGGCTTTAATGAGCAAGGTGGAGAAAAAACAGTATTCTCCCGAAGAGGCAATATCGGCACTTAAAGAAGTTGCCAATGCCAGATTTGATGAAACTGTCAACCTTTCAATAAATCTCGGGATTGATGTTAAGAAGCTTGCCCAGCCCGTTCGCGGTTCGGTAAATCTCCCGTTTGGAAGCGGGAAAAAGGTGCGGGTTCTTGTATTTGCGCAGGGTGAGCACGTTGAGAAAGCGATGAAAGCAGGGGCGGATTATGTTGGAGGTGTTGAACTTGTGGAAAAGATCAAGGGTGGCTGGCTTGATTTTGAGGCAGTTGTGGCAACGCCTGATATGATGAAAAATATAGCGCCCCTGGGAAAGATTCTCGGACCAAGGGGTCTGATGCCGAATCCCAAGATGGGGACTGTTACGTTTGAGGTTGAGAAAATCATTGGTGAATTAAAAAAGGGAAGAATAGAATTCAAAATGGACAAGGATGGTAACATTCATATGCCGGTGGGTAAGGCGTCTTTTTCCAAAGAGCAACTTCTGGAAAATCTGAACTCTGCATTGCGTTCGGTTATAAATGCAAAGCCATCCGGAACAAAGGGCGTATACATCCGTTCAGTGCATATTTCTGCTACGATGTCTCCTTCATTTCCTATCAATGCAGGCAAAATTCTTCAGGAAATCAAACCTGCGGTTTCATGAGAGGCGAAAATGAAAAAGGATGAGAAAGAGAAGTGGTTGAAGTTTCTGATAGATGAGTTCAAGGAAAGCAAGATCGTGATTTTTGCAGAATTTTCCGGTCTTTCCGTGAAAGAGATGGAGCAGTTACGCAGGGAGGTCAAAAAGGCATCGTGCAGGATGCGCGTGATTAAGAACAATCTTGTTAAAAAATCATTTCAGATGCTTTCCAGGGATGAGGCATGCAAATTTCTTGAAGGACCGAATATACTTCTATGGAGTAGAGAGGGTGACGAATCTGAGGTTATCAGGAACATTCTTAAATTTGCAGAGGGTACAGGTAAGGTAAAAGTTAAATTCGGGATTCTGAACCATGCGTTTGTTGAAAACGAATATATTCAACAACTGGGCAAACTACCTTCAAAGATGGTCCTGCAGGGAACAGTTATCGCCAGAATTAAATCGCCACTTGCAGCCCTCGTGAACAATATTAAATATCCGGTGATACGGATGATTCTTACGGTGAAAATTCTTTCTGAAAAAAAAGGAGCAGAGAAATGAGTACAGCAAAGAAAAATTCTGTGGAAGAGTTAGTAGAAGCAATTGGTAATCTTTCGGCGGTTGAACTTGCAGACCTTGCCAAGAAACTTGAGGATAAGTTTGGTGTTCAGCCAATGATGGCTCAGGTTGCTACGGGTCCTGTAGCCGCTGGTCAGGAAGTACAGACAGCGCCAAAAGAGGAGAAAACGAGTTTTGACGTGATTCTGACAAGTTTTGGCAGTAACAAAATTCAGGTAATTAAGGAAGTGCGTGCGATCACGAATCTTGGTCTTAAGGAGGCGAAAGATCTCGTAGAGTCGCTTCCTAAGCCGCTAAAGGAAAAAGTCACAAAGGAGGATGCAGAAGAGATCAAGAAGAAACTTGAAGCGGTTGGCGCATCTGTTGAGGTAAAGTGAGTGATACTAAGATATTTTCCCGGAATGAATGGTGCAGTATGGATTATTTCATTTTGTAAGTGGTGCTTGGATTTGTTTCTGTTTCCTTACATAAAGCACATTAAACAAAACGCTGCGCCGGTTTAATAATACTGTGTGCGGCCAGTGGAAATGTTCTCTTAACCCGAAAAGGAACAATGGAGAAATTTCGTGTCGGTATTCCTGATTTGCTTGAGATTCAAAAGGAACCCTACGAGAGATTCCTGCAGAAAGATGTGACGCCTGAAGCAAGGGTAGAGACCGGACTTGAAGCAGTGCTGCGGAAGGTGTTTCCGCAGAAGAAGGTGTTCCCGGGGAAGGATGACCAGCTGCGAGTGATTGAAAGTGACGACGGTGTGCTCCTGCTTGAATATCTGGATTATTCCATTGAGGATCCGATAGAAGATGAGCGTGAGTGCATGGAGAAGGGCACGACATTTGGCGGCAGGTTCAAGGTGCGGTTCAGGTTAATCAAGAGGAAAAAAGATGAACCTGACAAAATTGAAAAGATACGTGGCCCTCAGGAGGTTTATCTTGGACTGATTCCGCTCATGACAGGGCGTGGGACATTCATAATTAATGGAATAGAGCGGACCATTGTCAACCAGATTGTTCGTTGTCCCGGCGTCTATTTCAAGGAAGAGGAAGAATTTGGACAATTGACTTCTTATTCGGCGCGCATACTGCCTGCGCATGGACTCTGGCTTGAATTTTATGTGGATGCTCAACATAAGTGTCTTTTTGCGTTTCTCGGGAAGAAAAAAATACTTGGCACGACAATAATGAAGGCGCTTGGGTATTCTGAGACAGAGATACTCACACTTCTGTATGGTTCCCCTGATAAGGTTCCTCAGGATAGCGTGATTATGGAGACACTGAGGCGCGATGAAGCCAAAACACCTGAAGAAGCGCTCAAAAGAATATATCTGGAGATGCGTCCGGGATATCCTCTTATTGAAAAAGAAGCGCGTACTTTCTTCCACAAACAGTTTTTCTCATCCGAGCAATATGATTTATCTACAGCCGGCAGGATGCAGATAAATAAGAAACTTTCGCTCAACATAAAAGAACTCCATCTAACCGCTGAAGATGTGCTTGCCACAGTTAGATACCTGCTAATTGATATCATTGAAAAGCGTACCGGGTCAACCGATGATATAGACCATCTTGGAAACAAGCGTGTTCGCACAGCAGCCGAACTCATGAGTGAACGTGTGCATGAAGGAATGGTGCGGCTTGTCCATTTTGCACGTGAGCGGATGGCGATTATTGACAAGACACAGGATATATCCCCGCAGGAAATTCTTAACAGCCGCATTTTTTCCACGGTTGTTGAGGAATTTTTTGCGCGAAACCAGCTCTCTCAATTTCTTGACCAGATTAATCCTCTTTCAGAACTTACTCACAAGCGGCGCCTCACTGCAGTGGGTGAGGGCGGAGTTAAGGAGCGCAAGCGCGCTGGATTTGAAGTGAGAGATGTGCATTATACGCATTTTGGAAGGATTTGTCCGATTGAAACGCCTGAAGGCGCCAATGTCGGGCTTATCAATTCACTTACAGTGTATGGCAAGGTGAACGAACTCGGTTTTATAGAAACACCTTATTTCCGGGTAGAAAATGGCCGGGTACTTTTTGACCGAATAGAATACATCTCGGCAGATGTAGAGGATAATTATGTTGTTGCACCTCCTGATGTCCCTGTGGACCCTGATACAGGAAAGTTCCTTACCGAACGTGTAAAGGCAAGAGTGCGTGGCGGAAATCTTGAAGAGGTAGATGTGAAGGATGTCCAGTTTGTCGGTGTCAGTCCCAAGCAGATGGTTAGTTTAAGCGCTTCCCTCATTCCATTCCTGGAGCACAATGATTCAAACCGCGCTCTCATGGGTTCAAACATGCAGCGCCAGGCAGTTCCACTGTTAAGAACTGAACCGCCGCTTGTGCGCACAGGCATGGAGAGATTCATTGTACGCGACGCTGGCGTGGTAATGAAGGCAAAATATGCAGGGAAGGTTGTAAGCGTTGATGGCTCAAAGGTCGTGATAGAACGTGATGAGAAAGGACATTTTCCGTGGGAACATCGCGATACGTATTATTTACAAACATTCCGCAGAACCAACCAGGATACCTGTTTTCATCAGAAGCCAGTTGTTTCCCGCGGGGAGCACGTGGAAGCAGGGCAGATGATTTCTGATGGCCCTGCGGTTTCAAGAGACGGATTGCTTTCGCTCGGACGCAACCTCCTTGTGGCATTTATGCCCTGGCATGGATATAACTTTGAGGACGCAATTATCCTTAGTGAGCGGCTTGTGAAGGACGATACATTCACATCAATCCATATTGAAGAATTTGAAACTATTGCCCAGGAAACCGAACTTGGCCCCGAAGAAATAACTGCAGACCTCCCTAATGTTAGCGAGGAAGAGTTAAAAGACCTGGATAAAAATGGCATCATCCGGATTGGAGCCGAGGTTAAGCCAGGAGATATTCTTGTAGGAAAGATTACACCAAAAGGAGAATCAGAACTCAGCCCTGAAGAAAAATTGCTTCACGTAATTTTCGGGGAAAAGGCTCGGGATGTTGCAAATACTTCTCTTGTTGTGCCGCCCGGTATATATGGCGTTGTTGTGAATATACGCAAATACCTTCCATCAGAAAAAATTCCAGAATCAGAGGTTAAACAGGAAACCGAACGAATAGAAAAGGAAGCGTCTGAAAGGAAACGAATCGTAAAGAAGATTGTGACAGACACTATCAGAGATAAACTTGCCCGGCACAAACTGCCATCCAGAAAACTTGTCGCCAGCGTGGAAGGATGGGAACGTATATTGCGCTCTCTTGATGACGGTGCACTCAAGCAGGACATTGCAAGGATTATTAAGGTTGGAAAATCAGAACTTGAAAGGATTGACCGCGACCAGAAAAACAATGAGGCCAAGGTGCGGAAGGGTTCAGACCTTGAGGCGAATGTTATCTGCAAGGTTGTTGTGGAGATTGCTATCAAGAAAAAGGTATCCGTTGGAGATAAGATGAGCGGCCGGCACGGGAACAAAGGGGTTATATCCCAGATTCTTCCCGAACAGGATATGCCGTTCCTTGAAGACGGTACACCTGTTGACGTAATCCTGAACCCTCTTGGCGTACCATCACGGATGAATGTTGGTCAGATTCTTGAAACACATCTCGGATGGGCTTTGAGAACTCTCGGATACGGTCTTGAAACCCCGGTTTTTGAAAGTTTGACAGAGATGGAGGTCAAACAGAAACTCAAAGAAGCAGGATTGCCAGAGGATGGTAAAACCATCATTTATGACGGGCAGACAGGAGAACCTTTCTCTCAGCCGGTAACCGTGGGCAGTATTTATATGATGAAACTTATTCATCTTGCTGATGAGAAGGTACATGCTCGTGCAGTCGGGTCTTATTCTCTCATTACGCAACAGCCGCTTGGAGGCAGAGCGCAGTTTGGTGGTCAGAGATTCGGGGAGATGGAAGTATGGGCCCTTGAAGGGTATGGCGCAGCATATACCCTCAAGGAGATACTCACTGTCAAGAGCGACGATACCAGGGGCAGGAAAAAAGTTTATGAGAGTATTGTGAAGGGGTTGGACTATCAGGAAGAGAATATTCCCGAATCATTTCATGTGCTTACCAAAGAACTTAATGGTCTTGGATTTGACCTCAGGGTTGAACGGCAGAAGGACTTTTTTGAAGCAAAAAAAGACAGGGTTACTATCAGGATTGCGCCGCCGATGGTGATACGTTCCTGGTCTTATGGAGAGGTTAAGAAAGCGGAGACGCTTAACTATCGCACATTCAAGCCAGAACGCGACGGGCTTTTCTGCGAGCGCATATTTGGACCGGTGAAGGACTGGGAATGTGCCTGCGGCAAGTATAAAAAACAGAGGCACCGCGGTATCATATGCGACCGCTGCGGAGTTGAAGTGACAACCTCTGATGTGCGCAGGGAAAGAATGGGGCATATTGAACTGGCAACCCCTGTTTCTTATGTCTGGTTGTTCAGGAGTTCAGCAAACTGGCTTGGTATTCTTCTTGATCTTTCCCAGAATACGCTGGAGATGGTACTTTACTACGAAAGATATATTGTGATTGACGCAGGTAACACCCCGCTCAAAGAGAAGGAACTGCTTACCGAAGACGAATACCGTGACAATTATTCGAAATTTGGCAGTGCCTTCAAGGCAGGGATTGGAGCAGAGGCAATCCATGAACTTCTCAAAAAGGTTGACCTTGAACGCGAGATGGCAAAGGTAAAGGAGACGATCAGGAAGAAAGGGAAAAGGGACCACATAAGCCGCAGGAACCTTGTTAAGAAACTTAGAATGATTGAGGGTTTGCTCAAGACGCAGGTGAAACCCGAGTATCTTGTCACTTCTGTTATCCCGGTGATTCCGCCCGATCTCAGACCACTTTTGCCGCTTGACGGCGGAAGGTTTGTTGCTTCGGATTTGAATGATTTGTACCAGCGTGTGATTAACCGCAACAATCGTCTGAAAAAACTGATAAAACTGCAGGCGCCGGATATCATTGTTCGCAATGAAAAAAGGATGCTTCAGGAGGCAGTTGATGCGCTTTTTGATAATGGTAAGCACGGGACTCCGGTTCTCGGCAAAGGCAAGAGGCCTCTGAAATCATTGAGTGAGGCGTTGCGTGGCAAGCAGGGGCGTTTTCGTCAGAACCTCCTTGGCAAACGAGTTGATTACTCGGGCAGAGCGGTGATAGTTGTGGGCCCGGAATTGAAACTTCATGAGTGCGGCCTCCCGAAACAGATGGCACTGGAACTTTTCAGTCCGTTTGTGCTTCGCGAACTGCGGAAGAAAGAATATTTCCATACACTTGGCAGCGCAAAGCGCGCCCTTGAAGAAAACCGGCCCGAGGTGTGGGAGATACTTGAACGAGTTACACGAGGCCATCCTGTAATACTCAACAGGCAGCCGACACTTCATCGGCTTTCCATCCAGGCATTTGAACCTCGGCTCATTGAAGGCAATGTAATACGGGTTCATCCCCTCGTCTGTCCTGCGTTCAATGCGGATTTTGATGGCGATACGATGAGTGTTCACGTACCGATAACCATTGAAGCGCAGATGGAGACAGAACTTTTGATGAAAGCAAATTCTCATATTCTTTCTCCAGCAAATGGCAGGCCGATTGTTACCCCTACCCGTGACATAGTTCTTGGTTGTTATTACCTCACATTTATGAGCGACCAAGAAGAATATGGCGCAGGTCGTGGCAAGAAGGACGCGGGGATTATTATTTCCAGTTTTGAGGAAGCAAAACTCCTGTACGAGTTTAAGCAACTTGAATTGCACCGGCCGATCAGGGTGCGCGATGAGGAAGGGAAAATCCTTATAACGACAGTGGGAAGGATTCTGTTCAATGAAATCCTTCCGCCAGAGATTCCGTTCCAGAATCGGCTTGTCAATATTGAGGTTCTTGAAGACCTTGTCAAGAAAGTGTTTGAAAAATGCTCATATTCCAAGACCGCAAAGTTCCTTGATGATGTGAAGGAACTCGGTTTCAAATTTGCGACATATGGCGGATTGAGCATAGGAATTGATGATTTAAAAGTGCCTGAACTGAAGAAGAAGATGATTGCAGATCGTCAGCGTGAAGTATCGCGTATTGAAAAGGATTATCGGACAGGACTTATTTCTGAAGGGGAAAGGTATAACAGAATTATTGATTTATGGACATCCCTTACGAATGAAATCTGCGATCAGGTATTTGCCACGTTGCGAAAAGATGCATCTATTGAACCATTCAGGATAAACTCACTTATTATGATGGTGGAATCAGGAGCGCGCGGAAATCGGTCCCAGGTCAATCAACTTGCTGGGATGCGCGGGCTCATGATTCGTCCTACGAAGAAGGCAACAGGCGGACTCGGTGAGATTATTGAGACGCCAATCATTTCCAATTTCCGCGAAGGGCTTCCTCTGCTTGAGTATTTCATCTCCATCCACGGCGGGCGCAAAGGTGTTGTTGATACGGCTCTTAAAACCTCTGACGCCGGTTATCTCAGCAGACGGCTCATTGATGTGGCGCATTCCATTATTGTTACCGAAGAGGACTGCGGTGCTCTTGACGGAGTATACATGAGTGCACTGACAGACGGAGAGAAGGTTATCATACCGCTTGAGGATAGAATCGTTGGACGGGTGGCATTTGACAACATTGTTGATATCGTGTCAGACGAAATTCTTGTCAGGGCAGGCGAGGTGATTGATGCGGCGAAGGCAAAGCAGATTGCAGAACTCGGAATAGAAAAAATCAAGGTGCGATCTGTTTTTACATGCCGGGCTGAGCGTGGCGTATGTGTAAAATGTTATGGCACCGACCTTTCCAGGGGGCGCCTGGTAAATCTTGGTGAAGCAGTTGGTGTTGTTGCCGCACAGTCAATCGGCGAACCTGGAACCCAGTTGACGTTGCGTACGTTCCACGTTGGAGGAACAGCCACACGCGCGATAGGTCCGTCCCGCATTATTGCAAAGAGTGACGGCATTGTGCGATACCCGGATTTGAAGACCGTAACAGACCGGGAAAAAAGAAAGATCACATTGAACAGGGAAGGGGAAATTGTCATTTACGATGACCGCGAACGGGAGATTGAACGGTACATTGTTCCTGTTGGGACCCAGCTTCATGTTGAGCACAACGCGCGCATCAAGAAAGGAAGCGTTCTTGCCGCATGGGACCCTTATGCAATTCCGGTCATAGCTGAGAAGAAGGGTCGTGTCAGGTTTGAGAATATTGTTGTCGGTAAGACCGTAAGAGAGGACTTTGACGAGGCAATAAACATCACAAAGCGGATCGTTATTGAACACCAGGAGGACGCCGAACCGCAAATACTCATTGTTGAGGAACATGATATTGTTTCGGGCAACAAGGGAAGGGTTGAATTCAAAAATATCTCTATAGGAGAAACTGTCAGAGAACAAAGATCAGCCACATCCGGGGAAAGTCAACTCGTGGTTGTAGAGTATCAAAATGATGTGCGGCCCGCGATTGTTCTGCTTGATCATGACAGGGAAATTGAGACGCATGTTCTGCCGATCGGGACTGTCATTCTGGTTGAAAATAAAGAGCAGGTTGGAAAGGGGGAGCGTCTTGCGCACGTATCAAAGCCGGTGGGTAGCCATTACCTTTCAGTGGGGACAAATATCCTTGTTGAGGATGGCCAGGAGGTTGAACCCGGCGACATTATTGCAAAGACGCCACGCATAATTGGTCGCGTTCAGGACATTACAGGCGGACTGCCGCGTGTTTCTGAACTTTTTGAGGCGCGTACTCCCAAGAACCCTGCAATTTTGAGTGAGATAGAAGGAACAGTGGAGGTTCTTCCAGCCGAACGGGGCGGTCGTATTGTGCGCGTAACCGGGGATAACGGTGAGACCAAAGAATATCGGGTCGCATTCGGAAAGCATCTGTTTGTTTCCACCGGGGATCGAGTGGTAAGTGGAACAAAACTTACAGACGGGCCTGCCGTGCTTACTGATGTTCTTAAAACGCAGGGCGAGAAAAAGGTGCAAGAGTATCTGCTCAATGAAATTCAGAAGGTTTACCGTGTGGAAGGGGTTGTTATCAATGATAAGCATATGGAGATTATCATAAAGCAGATGCTTTCAAAAGTCCGCGTTACTGATCCGGGTGATACCTATTTGCTGGAGGGCGAAGAGGTTGACCGCATGAAAATGCAGAAGATTAACGAAGAACTTCCAAGGGATAAGAAACGCGCACAGTTTGAACCTCTTATCCTCGGTATTACCAGGGTGGCTTTGAGCAGCAGCAGTTTCATTTCTGCAGCATCATTCCAGGAAACCATCAAGGTGCTGACAAATGCGGCAATAACTGGTAGTGAGGATTATCTTGATGGGCTAAAGGAAAACATAATTCTTGGCAAACTCATACCTGCAGGAACCGGATTCTTCGGCCAGAAAAAAAAGGTAACAGGGGAATCTGCCTCTGAAATTGAATCCGCTGCAGGGAAGAAGACCTGATAAAAGGAGATAGAATGCCGACCGTCAATCAGTTGATAAAAAAGTCCAGGAAAAAGAAAGTGAAGAAATCAAAGTCCACTGCGCTTGACAGCAATCCGCAGAAGCGCGGAGTGTGCCTGTATGTTAAGACAATGACGCCCAAAAAACCCAATTCAGCACTCAGAAAAATTGCAAAGGTGCGTTTGAGTAACGGGAAGGAAGTCATAGCGTACATACCTGGCATCGGGCATAATCTGCAGGAACATTCAATCGTTCTTGTGAGAGGTGGAAGGGTCAAGGATCTGCCAGGCGTTAAGTATCATATTATACGCGGCACACTTGATACCACACAGGTAGAGGGAAGAAAGAAATCAAGGTCCCGTTATGGAACGAAAAGGCCCAAAGGTGAGCAGGTGCAACAGAAACAGGAACAAATAAAGGAGTAGAGTATGCCAAGGAGAAAAGTTCCGCAAAGAAAAGCAATTGCAACGGACCCGAGATATGGCGATATAGAAATTGCGCATTTCATCAACTCACTGATGTATGATGGGAAGAAATCGCTTGCGCAAAGGATATTTTATGATGCCCTTGATATGATTGGTGAGAAAACGAAGGAAGACCCTCTTTCGGTTTTCAAGAAGGCAATGAATAATGTGAAGCCGAAACTTGAAGTAAGACCAAGAAGGGTAGGAGGCGCCACATATCAGGTTCCGGTTGAAGTTGTTCCGAAAAGGAGTACTTCACTTGCGATTCGCTGGATTCTTGCGTCTGCGAGGGCGCGAAAAGGAAAACCGATGGTAGAAAGGCTTGTTGACGAACTCCTTGAAGCCAGCCGAAATGAAGGGCCTAGCGTGAAGAAGCGCGAGGAGATGCATAAGATGGCTGAATCAAACCGTGCATTTGCCCATTATCGCTGGTGAAATACTTTCCTCCCTGTACAACACGGAGGTCTGGTACGGACGAGATTTGTGCTGACAGAAAGGATGCAAAAAAACGAAATGAAGAACACTTTGATAACGAGACGAAATGGAGTTGCGGCACCTATGACTGAGATTGAAAATGTCCGCAATATAGGAATTATTGCGCATATTGACGCCGGTAAGACAACAACGACTGAACGGCTCTTGTTTTATACGGGAAAGATTAACCGAATCGGCGATGTGGACGATGGGACCACCACGATGGATTGGATGGACCAGGAACGGGAGCGTGGAATTACTATCGTCTCGGCAGCTACCACATGCTACTGGCGCGAACATAGAATCAACATTATAGATACCCCGGGTCATGTAGATTTTACTGCTGAGGTTGAACGCTCGCTGAGGGTTCTGGACGGAGCGATAGGGATTTTTTGCGGCGTTGGCGGAGTTCAGCCGCAATCCGAGACAGTGTGGCGTCAAAGCGAGCGCTATGGCATTCCCAAGATCATTTATGTGAACAAACTTGATAGGATAGGCGCTGATTTTATGAAGGTTGTCAAGGAGATAGAAACGGACCTTGGCGTTCGGTGTCTGGTACTCCAGTTACCGATTGGCGCCGAGTCGGATTTTCGTGGCATCATTGACCTTGTTGAAATGCGCGCGATTTTCTATTCTGGCGAGAATGAACTTGATGCTGAGATTGCCGATATACCGGAAGATTTGCGGCCAAAGGCAGGGGAGTTTCGGGCACGGATCATTGAGATGATCGCTGAGCATGATGATGAGATGCTTGCAAAGTATCTGCATGATCATGATGTTGATTCCGGGACACTTAAGGATGCGATTAGAAAAGCAGTTCTTGCCCGAAAACTGTATCCAGTGCTTTGCGGTTCTTCCCTTAAAAACAGAGGTACCAAATTGCTCCTTGATGCGATTGTGGATTATCTGCCATCGCCTGTTGATCGCGGCGAAATTGTTGGCGAATCCCTGGAGAATACCCCGGAGACAAGATTTCCAAGGCCTGACGAGCCTGTTGCTATGCTTGCGTTCAAGGTGCTGAATGATATGTATTTTGGAAAGTTGCTTTATGTTCGGGTGTATTCGGGACAGATTTTTCCTGGGATGAAAATTACCAACTGCACGCGAAATAGAAAGGAACGCATTCTGAAGATACTTGAGGTTCACGCTAACCGATTTCAGGAAATTGAAAAAGCACAGGCAGGCGACATCGTTGCGCTCGTTGGATGCAAGGATACCTATACCGGGGACACCCTTGCTACGCATGACAGGCCTATTATTCTTGAGAAGATGAAATTTCCCCAGCCCGTCTTGAATATGGCGGTGGAACCCAGGACAAAGGCAGATGCAGAAAAAGTGTTCCAGTCGCTTTCAAAGTTGAGCGAAGAGGATCCGACATTCAAAATCAAGGTTGACCAGGAAACAGGCGAAACAATAGTTTCAGGAATGGGGCAGTTGCATATAGAGGTGCTTCTTGAGCGAATGAAGCGCCAGTACAAGGTGGAAGCAAAACTCGGGAAGCCAGAGGTGGCATACAAGGAGACGATTACAAGAGAAGCTGAAGGCGAAGGAAAATTCATACGGCAATCAGGCGGAAGAGGACACTATGGTCATGTTGTAATCAAAATTCACCCGCTGCGAGACGGTACTCCATTTTCATTCAAGAGCGAACTGAAGGGTGAAGTAATACCACGGGAGTTCATACCTGCTATTGAAGAGGGAATAGTAGAAGCCATGGAAATCGGACCTCTTAAAGGATATCCTGTAATCAATGTGGAGGTACTGCTTAAAGATGGGTCGTTCCATCCAGTAGATTCCAATGATATTGCGTTCAAAATTGCGGCCTCCATTGCATTCAAGGATGCTTATCTGAAAGCACATCCGGTATTGCTGGAACCGATCATGAGGATAGAGATAACTGCGCCACAGGAATATGTCGGTGATATCATCGGGGATTTCAGCATGCGCAGTGGAAAAATTGAGCAGATGATGGATGCAGGGAATTTGAAAATTATCAAAGGTATTGTTCCCTTAAGAACCGTGTTTGATTATGCGACAGTTCTGCGTTCCTTGACACAGGGACGCGCAAGTTATATAATTGAACCTTCATTCTACCAGGAAGTTTCCGAAGATCAATTGAGAAAACTTTCGGAAATCGTTTAATACCAACGGTTCTCAAACCCGGGGGGGTAGCGATGGCGAAGGAAAAGTTTATACGGAGCAAGCCACATGTAAACATAGGGACGATAGGGCATGTAGATCACGGGAAGACGACATTATCAAGTGCGATCACGCTGGTATTATCCAAG
>Ga0315298_1006926_pt1 | contig 15203 bp, 8 predicted proteins | sample WHS_1_MG_FD_203077 | JGI IMG/M metagenome (GOLD analysis project Ga0315298, IMG submission 203077) | Extremophilic microbial mat communities from Washburn Hot Springs, YNP, Wyoming, USA - WHS_1_MG | ecosystem: Environmental > Aquatic > Thermal springs > Hot (42-90C) | place: USA: Wyoming... | reverse complement strand
AAGAATTATACCAAGATGTAAAAGAAGGAAGCTTTCTATTTGAAGAAATTATGAAAAGACTTATTACTGAATATATTATCTCAAAAAATGAGATCTACCAAAAACGCTTAGAAAAAATCCAAAAAGACGCAGAAGAAAAAGCAGAGAGAGCTTATCAAAGAGAAAAAGAAACACTTAGAGAAAAAATTGAAAACGGATATGTACGATTACCCCTCACGATTTAAAATTTGTTTCAGTTTGCTTTTTAAAGCCCCATATCGCTAATTTAATGGGGTGTAGTAAGCGTTTGGAGCACCCTATAGTGTTTTCATCATTTGAACCAAAAAACACTCGAAATTGACGCTTTATTTAGATGTTGTATATATCTATACTAAAATATCTAATAAAAAATATACATACTTGGATAAAATCTCACAAAAAATTGCATTTTTTGGTGTATTTTTGTACTTTTTGGTATCTGTTGATATCTTTTTTGGAGTAAAAATATAAAAAAAGCGTTGGCATAAATCTGATACGGCGGTCTCCGATACCGCCGTATCATTTGCTGAAGATACAGCTAAAAAAATAGGTATTTACATTTATGTTACCGATACAATGTCGGTAACATAAACCTCGCTTTATACCTATTTTACAAAATATACCATTAATGTTTGAAGAAGCCATGTTTGTAAAAAAATATAAATAATGAGTGAGGGAAAAGAAAAGTAAATAAAAGACTTGTAAAAATTTTAGGGATAAACTACTATAGAGAGGGACTGGATATTAAAATTAGAAATTTTTGAGTTGATAAAAAAGTATATTCTTACTTATAGGAGACAAAATGGAATATAGAATTAATGAAGAAGGAAATATTGAGGTAATAATAGAGGCAAAAAATAATAGGGAATTTAGATTCAAAAAAAGACAAAATAGATTTATTTTTGGTGAAACTTTTCCTGCAAGAAAGAAACCATTTGATAAACAAGTATATTTAGAATGGCAGATAAGTTATGATGTTAAAGCGATAGATGTTGAGAAAAAAAATATAAAAGTAGAATTAAATAAACATTTTTTTATTGGAAGTAATGGTAAAAAAAAATATCCTGCTAAACTATCAGAGCTTTTTTACACGGCATGCAAGCAAAACTTTATTTCAAAAGAAGAAGTGAAGAATCTGCTAAATGAAATAATTGCTTATCAAGAGTTTATTGATGAAAAATCAATTAGTGTGATAGATCATAAATCAAAAATTACTCTTAATAATGTAAGCTTTGAAGAAACTAGTATTAATTTGCCCACACTTTTTATGGTTGAAACAGATGGGACGTATGTAGAAGTTTCTATCGAGAAACAACAATATGCTTCTGGTGTTCAGCCTATGGTTTATTTTTGCATACCACTAATAACTTTTAAAAATTCATCGGATCTTTTAAATAGACCATCTTCTAAGAAAGATAAATTGATATATGTAATTAACAAGTATAATTCACAAAATCTTGTAAATCTAGTGAGAATTTTTGGGATGGCCTCTAAAAGACACAATCATGACATTATTGAAATAATGAAAATGATACTTTCAATAATTTAACGGAGAATTTTATGCAAATTCACGTATCAGAACATTTAACAAGATCTGAAAAAATTAAATTAGGTGGATATTATACACCGAAAAAAATAGTAAATAAGGTATATCATTTTATTGAACCTTATTTACTCAATAATAAAAAAGATATTATAATTTTTGATAGTACCGCTGGATGTGGTGCTTTTTTGACTGATATTAAAGAAAAAGGCTTTGATTATAGAGCAGCGGATTTTGACTCGCAGGCATGCAGTTTTTTAAAACAATATCTTGATAAAAGTAAGGTTTTTCATACTAATTCTTTGTTTAATGTAAGTAGAAAAAAATATAAAATACCTTCTACTGCATTTTTAATTGTAATTGGAAATCCTCCATATAACGACACTACATCAGAGTTTAAAAAAGGGGATAAAGGTAAAAATATCTGTGATAAAGATTTGTTTGATAGAGACTTAGGAATCTCATTCTTAAAATCATACAATAAGTTAAAAGCTAATGTTGTTTGTATACTACATCCTTTATCTTATTTGATAAAAGAAGCTAATTTTAAAAGGCTGTATGATTTTAAAGATAATTACAAACTAATAAAGGGAGAGATATTTCCTAGCTCATTGTTCTATGGAACAAGTTCTGTTAATGCATTTCCTATATTGGTTGCTCTTTATGAGAGAAATACTGAAGGAATGACATTTGATTATATTAAACACTTTCAGTTTAATGTGTTAGATATGGAAAAGAAATTCGTTTTATCAAGCTACAATACAACCGACGGATACATAAATAAATATCCACCACGTAAATATGATATTCAAGAATCACCTATAGGTTTATATTATAATACTTTTCGTGATTTTAACTCACTAAAAAGAAATACTGCATTTATGATAAATCAAAACTCTAATGGAATAGTTGTAACACTAGAAAATTTTTATAAGTATGCTTATTTGTATGCACTTAAAAATTTATTTAAACCTGAAAATGCATGGTTGTATGGAAACCTATCTCCGCTTGTAAATATAGATGATTTAGAAAATAATAAAAAGTTGTATGTTCTATATGCACTCAAAACTAATCGGGTTCTTAAAGAAATCGAAAATTCTATTCGTGACAAAATATTAAATTATTATAAAATAGATATCAATTATATCGACTATTTTAATGAGTTAGAGATTGAATCCAAAATCAGATTTGGTTTTATGAATTTAATTTAATGTAATAGACAATATAAAATTTAAAAGTTTATGATGCTTATTTTTGAAATAGTAAATAGTATCTTTTATTCAAATTGTATGTTTCGCTTTATACATAAAAAGCGAAATGTAAAAATATAACACCTAAGAAATCACTCCCTTTATTGCAAAATACGATTAAGAAACTGATTAAATTTATTTATATTGTTAATTGTCCTATATGTGCCTTGTAGCCACTCAGGAGCTGATTTATTTAGTGGAGCTATTGCATCTTCTAATTCTTTTTTTATGACGCTAGGTCTTTTTTGTTTAGGCAATAAAACAAAATTATCTCTATCAAAAAGCAAAATCTCCCCACTTATTTGAAGGATATCTGTTTGTGCAAAAAAACATAATCTTCTGTTTTACTTTCTCTATAAAACAGAAAAACATCCATACCCTTTTTTAATTTAGTGTTTGGACCTTGAAGTGGCCATGTATAATTTACACGAATCTAGCTCTCCCAGCACCAGCCCATAATATCACCGATACAATATCCATCATTTGCTGTTTTTACTGGTTTTCTATTATTAATATTAACCCCCATTGTTATTTTTGTTGAATTACTTACACATCTCGAACACATTGGATCATTAACAGGGTCCTTGCATCGGCCAGCCCATTCTTGATTATTGTAACAAACCCTTATCACCACGCCATTATTAGGTCCAACTATACCAAAATTCATAATTAAAATCTCCTACTTTCTTTTAGTTATACCTAATGGAGTGAATTAGTCAATATAAAATATTGTTATATTTATAGTAATAAAATACAGTGAATAGAGCTTACTAAAACAACAAGCTTTGGTTACAAACACCCTTAGGTCATAAACCTTTCAAAATTGCAAACCACTTCAATTTTTAAAAGTTTAAATGGCTTTGCAATGCGGTTTTGTGTTTGTGGTTATCTAAAGAAAGTATCTTAATCTTTCGCTTTTTGTTTATGTAATATGTAATGTAATTACAAATTTAGTTTTTTGTTCTCAAAGCTTAAAGATTCTTATTGGCATAGTGTAATAAATTTTTCTATGATCTTGATTTTCAATTAGAATTTTTTGTTAAGTAAAATCGTTTTTATTGTCTATTATAACTTAAAACATATACTTTTTTATTCAACAATAACAGCATCTCCATAGGCAATTATATAATTTTTTGCAAAATTATTGGGATTTAAAAGCGTTGTATGAGAACCACTAGTTATTCTTACATTTATTACTACTGCGTTTTCATCATTATTTTTTGCAGTCTCTATTAAGTTTTTTAGTGCTTCTTCGATTTTGTTTTGAATTACATCTGTTTCTGTATCGTTTTTTGCTATCTCTTTTGATGTTATTCCTATTTTTACTTCTATCAATCCTATTGATTTTTTAATTGTTTTGCCATAAACAATATTTCCAGCGTAGCAATCAGGGATTATTTGGCTCATAATATTTCGCCTCCTTTTAAATATTTTCTGAATTAGAACATAGAAAGTAAGTTTTGTCAAGAAATTAGGGGTTATAAAATCGTAAAAAATGAATTAATGACGAGGTTTTGCCAAATTTAGTAAAACCTCGTTTGACACGACTTTTAAGGCTATTAGATATTAGCGTATATTTTAGTAACTTCCTCTCTGTTATGACCGAGTTCGTTTGACACAGTTAGCTTCTCAGCGCCTTCTGAAAGTCTTTGCTGAGCGTATGCGTGTCTTTCGCCGTGGAAATGATAATAGCTGTTGCTATTGCTTTTATTAAAAGTATTTTGCATATTTTTTGCAAAACTGTATTGTTCGCGCAAATGCTCGACAGGAGCAAGGCTTTTAAGATTGTTTTCTTTTTGAAAATTTGCAATTGACTTCAATAGTTCTTTTTGCTCTTCTGTTTTGACGGGTATATCTCTTGTGCGGGAATTTTTCGTGCCGTCCTGACCTGTTAGGTGCAAATTACCTGTTTTAAGCGCTTGCTGTATCGTTTCTCTTTTTATAGCTAAGCTTTCGCGCAAACGCAAACCAAATTCGCGCTGTAGCATTACACTTTTTTCCAGAGCTTGAGCTTTAATATCGTTGTTTTGGTTCAGAAAAGATAAAAAAGCGTCGTGCGTGCTTTTATCAACAGACCTATCCACATAATGAAATGAGCCACGTGTAAGATTAGCTTCTTTTTGACTTACAGTTTCTAAATTTTTGTTTAAATGAATATTTGTATACTCAATAATTCTATTAAGCGCGCTAAGGTAAGTTTCGGCTGTGTGGCGGGACAGAGAACCTTCTTGCACCTTGTCTTGAAGCGTGGAAACATACGCTTGTATTATTTGTGAGTCAATTTGCTTCAAACCCCTGACGCCTGTCACCTCCCGCAGTGTATTTAGCGTTGTCTCAATCTTTGCCTCAATGCTTACTCCTTTATTGTTGAATTGTGCGATATAGCGCGCCAAATAGCTTGCGCTGTGCGTATTTTTGAAGCTGGTTTGGACTGATGCTTTCATAGTATAGAGCCTCCTATTGCAAAATTTTTTATATACCCTACAAGCGCAAAAGTAGAGTATGTAAAAAACTTTGATAAAAAAAAGCCCGCCAAAAGGCAGGCGGGCAAATGGTGGCTATAAGCCACACTATACAACTATACAAGCTACAATAACTTCAAAATTTCGTCTTTTTGTTGTTCTGTTGCGTCGATATTTAAAATATTGAGCAATTTTATAAGTTTTTTCTCTTTTGTTCGATTGATATTGTTTTGCACATTTATTTTTATGTTTAAGTGCGCGCGCGTGAAGAATTCGTGCAGTGAGAGCAAATATTTGCGCTTAGTTTCGATACTCTTGTTGTTTAAATGCTGAGACACAAAGCTTCTATAAAGTGATTCATTGATATCTTTTATTTGCTTTACATTTTGAGACTCGCAAAACTTCAAAAAATTTACAACTTTGTTTTTTCTATCATTCTCGCTTTTTTTCGAAACATTAGACTTTTTACGAAGATAAATTCTCAGTTTGCTTAGATATTCGTTTACAAGTTCCATATAGCGACCTCCTTTGAGACCCTCAGGCTTGCAAGCGTGAGAGCCGAAATGTGGTAAATGTCTCGTCCGATTTATGTGCTTTTTAGCGCACAACGGCTACGGACGGGCCAGTGTATATGTAAAGTCGCGAAATGCGACAATTAAGGAGGATAGCCGAATATTGATAGATTGTCTGACTGTTGTGTCCAAAATTGGACAAAACGATTAAATGATAAATTATATGTATTAATATAAAAAACCGCAGTAAAAAGCCAAGTCCACTAAGTCCATTTTTTTGATGTAGAAATCCAAGACATAATAAAAATGGCAATTTTAAAAATGCTTTATTTGATAATGTTTTTTTGTGATTGATAAAAATTTAAGTCTACCAAGTCCACTATAGAAAATATTGTCAAAATAGTCTTTACGCTTGCTGTCTCTTGCTAAAAATAGCAAGAAACAGCAAGCTGTCTGTGTCTAAAAAAATAGTCAGTGGTTAGTTTGAGTTTGTAATAAAAAGCCAAAAAATAAGCCCAGCCAGGTAAGGCTCTGTGGGTTAAAAAAGGTAAAAAAGTTTGTTAAACTAAAAAAATAGCCTTAAAAAGGTAATAAAACACCGTTAAAAAAAGGTTTTGCTTCAAAAAAATATAATTACTACGACTTCTCGTCGTTTGTCCTAAAGTTTACAGCCATTTAGGATACTCCCTTGTTTGTTTGGCGCTCTGTAAAGCAAACAAACAAGGATTTTGAATAGTTAATAAAACTAGTAATAGAATAACCCATTTTTTACAAAAGTCAAGTTTTTGTATTATTGCCAGCATTTTGCCTTGCTCCAAGTAAGGCAAAATGCTGGCTCCATATAATACTGAAATATTTTTCTACAACCAAAAACAAGTCAGCAGTCAAGCTATCCAGATAGTTTAAAAAATTCTAAACTCACTATCACTTGCAAAAAAACATAAATTTATAGTTTAGCCAATTCTTTTAAGTATAAAAACTCAAAGTTGACAAAAGCTTATTTCTATACTATGTTACCTATTGCTAACAATTGTTAGCAATAATTATTTTTAGCTAATAGCTTAGGAGGGCAAATGAAAGACCGCCAAAAAGGGTTTCGCTTAGATGATGAAACAATTGAAAAATACGAGCTGCTAAAAAAGAAAGAAGACTTAGAAAACGATGCGGATTTTTTTAAAAGAATGCTCAAGTACACAGAGATAAATCAAAACCAAAAAGATAACGAACAAAATCTGATACATAAATCAGTTTATGAAGAACTTCAAAAAAAATACGAAAAGGCATTGCTAAAGATAGGAGAGTTACAAGGTGAATTAAATGTCTATAAACAAATATCGTTACCAAAAAAAGAGAAAAATGAAAATAAAATTTTGGGCTTCTTCAAAAGAATCTTTACAGATTCGGAACGAGCGAGAGCGAGTGAAGTAACTGAAACTGACAAAGATAAATCTAACTAGCCTATTAGGTAAAAAAAGAAACCTTAGATTGCTTTAGACTTTATGCGTTAACGCTTTTAAAGAAAAAAAGAAATTTATAAAACACACAAAAAAAACAAATTTACTTTTCTTGCTCTTTTTTTTGCTACTGATAGCGAGCGAAACAAGCTTCTTGCTTAAAGCAAGAAGCGCAAGTTGAGTGAGCGTATGAATTGCTGTAGTGTGTTTTATAAATTTAAGTAGTTTAATAAGTTTAGGCATCTAGATAAAGTTAAGATTACAGCAAAACCAGATACCCTATGCAACCTTTTATGATACCCTATGCAACCTTTTATGATACCCTATGCAACCTTTTATGATACCCTATGCAACCTTTTATGATACCCTATGCAACCATATAGACATAGATGGGTGTATATGGTATAATTATTTTTGTAATTTTTTCAAAGGAGGAGTTTTGTATGGAGAACATAAATTTAAAAGCAAAAAAACAAAATAAGACAAAACAAGTTGAACTTATACAGAAACCCAGCGGAACAATAGCAATTGCAGGTGATTTAGATAGTATGGAAAGAAAATTTTACAATAAATTTTTACAGAATGCTAATATGCAACTTAGAAAAAATACAAATGAAACGAATTTTAGTATTTCTTTGAAAGAATTGAAAAACATTCTTAATGTAAGTGAAAATGATAAACATAATAATTACTACAAAAAACTACTTAAAAAACTTTATAATACCACAGTTATGTATAATATTTTAGATAAAGACAAGATAATAAATGGTATGGCTCATTTGTTGGACAATTTAGATTTTAAGATTGATACTAAAACTAAAGAAGTAACAGTATTTTATACAATACCTCTTATTATTAAAAAATCACTAATAAGTATTATACATGGAGACCCAGAAGCTTTATATGCAAGAATTAATTTGGCTATAATTAAAGGACTAAAAAGTAAATACTCTATTATTTTATATGAATTATGTATAGATTATCAGAATGCAGAAGTTCCTGAAATGAGCATAATGCAATTTAAGCAGATATTCGGTATATATGGTAAAAAAACTTACGATACTTTTTTCTTTAAAATTAGGGAAAGGGTTTTAGATCCTGCAATTAAAGAGCTAAATGAAAATCCAAACATAGAATTTACAGTCAATTATGAATTATTTAAAAAAGCCAATACTTATACGCATATTAAGTTTACTATAAAACTAAAAAGTCAGCAAAAAGTACTAGAACAGTGTAGAGATAATCAACATCTAAAAATTTTGATTAATGCATTACCAGAAGAAGAACGTACAAAATCAATTGAAGCTTATTTAGCTAAATGTTTAAAAGACTACGATGCGCGATACCTGCTCCACCAAATCGAATATGTAAGCCAGCAAAAACCAAAGAGCTTTTTTGCCTATCTGAAAAAAGCCATAGAAGAAGATTACGCTAAATCTGAATTAGCAGAAGAGCAAGAAAAGGCAGAAAAAGAGAGAATAGAAAGATTAATTCAGCAAGAGCTTGAAAAACTAGAAGCAGAAAAGTTAAGTTTGATAGATATAGCTGTTGATAGAGAAAAAGACAGAATTTACGAAGAGTATGTTAGTCTTTTAGAAAACAACGAAAAACAAGAGTTATTCAATGAGTACCGAGTTAAAACTAAAGAATTATACCAAGATGTAAAAGAAGGAAGCTTTCTATTTGAAGAAATTATGAAAAGACTTATTACTGAATATATTATCTCAAAAAATGAGATCTACCAAAAACGCTTAGAAAAAATCCAAAAAGACGCAGAAGAAAAAGCAGAGAGAGCTTATCAAAGAGAAAAAGAAACACTTAGAGAAAAAATTGAAAACGGATATGTACGATTACCCCTCACGATTTAAAATTTGTTTCAGTTTGCTTTTTAAAGCCCCATATCGCTAATTTAATGGGGTGTAGTAAGCGTTTGGAGCACCCTATAGTGTTTTCATCATTTGAACCAAAAAACACTCGAAATTGACGCTTTATTTAGATGTTGTATATATCTATACTAAAATATCTAATAAAAAATATACATACTTGGATAAAATCTCACAAAAAATTGCATTTTTTGGTGTATTTTTGTACTTTTTGGTATCTGTTGATATCTTTTTTGGAGTAAAAATATAAAAAAAGCGTTGGCATAAATCTGATACGGCGGTCTCCGATACCGCCGTATCATTTGCTGAAGATACAGCTAAAAAAATAGGTATTTACATTTATGTTACCGATACAATGTCGGTAACATAAACCTCGCTTTATACCTATTTTACAAAATATACCATTAATGTTTGAAGAAGCCATGTTTGTAAAAAAATATAAATAATGAGTGAGGGAAAAGAAAAGTAAATAAAAGACTTGTAAAAATTTTAGGGATAAACTACTATAGAGAGGGACTGGATATTAAAATTAGAAATTTTTGAGTTGATAAAAAAGTATATTCTTACTTATAGGAGACAAAATGGAATATAGAATTAATGAAGAAGGAAATATTGAGGTAATAATAGAGGCAAAAAATAATAGGGAATTTAGATTCAAAAAAAGACAAAATAGATTTATTTTTGGTGAAACTTTTCCTGCAAGAAAGAAACCATTTGATAAACAAGTATATTTAGAATGGCAGATAAGTTATGATGTTAAAGCGATAGATGTTGAGAAAAAAAATATAAAAGTAGAATTAAATAAACATTTTTTTATTGGAAGTAATGGTAAAAAAAAATATCCTGCTAAACTATCAGAGCTTTTTTACACGGCATGCAAGCAAAACTTTATTTCAAAAGAAGAAGTGAAGAATCTGCTAAATGAAATAATTGCTTATCAAGAGTTTATTGATGAAAAATCAATTAGTGTGATAGATCATAAATCAAAAATTACTCTTAATAATGTAAGCTTTGAAGAAACTAGTATTAATTTGCCCACACTTTTTATGGTTGAAACAGATGGGACGTATGTAGAAGTTTCTATCGAGAAACAACAATATGCTTCTGGTGTTCAGCCTATGGTTTATTTTTGCATACCACTAATAACTTTTAAAAATTCATCGGATCTTTTAAATAGACCATCTTCTAAGAAAGATAAATTGATATATGTAATTAACAAGTATAATTCACAAAATCTTGTAAATCTAGTGAGAATTTTTGGGATGGCCTCTAAAAGACACAATCATGACATTATTGAAATAATGAAAATGATACTTTCAATAATTTAACGGAGAATTTTATGCAAATTCACGTATCAGAACATTTAACAAGATCTGAAAAAATTAAATTAGGTGGATATTATACACCGAAAAAAATAGTAAATAAGGTATATCATTTTATTGAACCTTATTTACTCAATAATAAAAAAGATATTATAATTTTTGATAGTACCGCTGGATGTGGTGCTTTTTTGACTGATATTAAAGAAAAAGGCTTTGATTATAGAGCAGCGGATTTTGACTCGCAGGCATGCAGTTTTTTAAAACAATATCTTGATAAAAGTAAGGTTTTTCATACTAATTCTTTGTTTAATGTAAGTAGAAAAAAATATAAAATACCTTCTACTGCATTTTTAATTGTAATTGGAAATCCTCCATATAACGACACTACATCAGAGTTTAAAAAAGGGGATAAAGGTAAAAATATCTGTGATAAAGATTTGTTTGATAGAGACTTAGGAATCTCATTCTTAAAATCATACAATAAGTTAAAAGCTAATGTTGTTTGTATACTACATCCTTTATCTTATTTGATAAAAGAAGCTAATTTTAAAAGGCTGTATGATTTTAAAGATAATTACAAACTAATAAAGGGAGAGATATTTCCTAGCTCATTGTTCTATGGAACAAGTTCTGTTAATGCATTTCCTATATTGGTTGCTCTTTATGAGAGAAATACTGAAGGAATGACATTTGATTATATTAAACACTTTCAGTTTAATGTGTTAGATATGGAAAAGAAATTCGTTTTATCAAGCTACAATACAACCGACGGATACATAAATAAATATCCACCACGTAAATATGATATTCAAGAATCACCTATAGGTTTATATTATAATACTTTTCGTGATTTTAACTCACTAAAAAGAAATACTGCATTTATGATAAATCAAAACTCTAATGGAATAGTTGTAACACTAGAAAATTTTTATAAGTATGCTTATTTGTATGCACTTAAAAATTTATTTAAACCTGAAAATGCATGGTTGTATGGAAACCTATCTCCGCTTGTAAATATAGATGATTTAGAAAATAATAAAAAGTTGTATGTTCTATATGCACTCAAAACTAATCGGGTTCTTAAAGAAATCGAAAATTCTATTCGTGACAAAATATTAAATTATTATAAAATAGATATCAATTATATCGACTATTTTAATGAGTTAGAGATTGAATCCAAAATCAGATTTGGTTTTATGAATTTAATTTAATGTAATAGACAATATAAAATTTAAAAGTTTATGATGCTTATTTTTGAAATAGTAAATAGTATCTTTTATTCAAATTGTATGTTTCGCTTTATACATAAAAAGCGAAATGTAAAAATATAACACCTAAGAAATCACTCCCTTTATTGCAAAATACGATTAAGAAACTGATTAAATTTATTTATATTGTTAATTGTCCTATATGTGCCTTGTAGCCACTCAGGAGCTGATTTATTTAGTGGAGCTATTGCATCTTCTAATTCTTTTTTTATGACGCTAGGTCTTTTTTGTTTAGGCAATAAAACAAAATTATCTCTATCAAAAAGCAAAATCTCCCCACTTATTTGAAGGATATCTGTTTGTGCAAAAAAACATAATCTTCTGTTTTACTTTCTCTATAAAACAGAAAAACATCCATACCCTTTTTTAATTTAGTGTTTGGACCTTGAAGTGGCCATGTATAATTTACACGAATCTAGCTCTCCCAGCACCAGCCCATAATATCACCGATACAATATCCATCATTTGCTGTTTTTACTGGTTTTCTATTATTAATATTAACCCCCATTGTTATTTTTGTTGAATTACTTACACATCTCGAACACATTGGATCATTAACAGGGTCCTTGCATCGGCCAGCCCATTCTTGATTATTGTAACAAACCCTTATCACCACGCCATTATTAGGTCCAACTATACCAAAATTCATAATTAAAATCTCCTACTTTCTTTTAGTTATACCTAATGGAGTGAATTAGTCAATATAAAATATTGTTATATTTATAGTAATAAAATACAGTGAATAGAGCTTACTAAAACAACAAGCTTTGGTTACAAACACCCTTAGGTCATAAACCTTTCAAAATTGCAAACCACTTCAATTTTTAAAAGTTTAAATGGCTTTGCAATGCGGTTTTGTGTTTGTGGTTATCTAAAGAAAGTATCTTAATCTTTCGCTTTTTGTTTATGTAATATGTAATGTAATTACAAATTTAGTTTTTTGTTCTCAAAGCTTAAAGATTCTTATTGGCATAGTGTAATAAATTTTTCTATGATCTTGATTTTCAATTAGAATTTTTTGTTAAGTAAAATCGTTTTTATTGTCTATTATAACTTAAAACATATACTTTTTTATTCAACAATAACAGCATCTCCATAGGCAATTATATAATTTTTTGCAAAATTATTGGGATTTAAAAGCGTTGTATGAGAACCACTAGTTATTCTTACATTTATTACTACTGCGTTTTCATCATTATTTTTTGCAGTCTCTATTAAGTTTTTTAGTGCTTCTTCGATTTTGTTTTGAATTACATCTGTTTCTGTATCGTTTTTTGCTATCTCTTTTGATGTTATTCCTATTTTTACTTCTATCAATCCTATTGATTTTTTAATTGTTTTGCCATAAACAATATTTCCAGCGTAGCAATCAGGGATTATTTGGCTCATAATATTTCGCCTCCTTTTAAATATTTTCTGAATTAGAACATAGAAAGTAAGTTTTGTCAAGAAATTAGGGGTTATAAAATCGTAAAAAATGAATTAATGACGAGGTTTTGCCAAATTTAGTAAAACCTCGTTTGACACGACTTTTAAGGCTATTAGATATTAGCGTATATTTTAGTAACTTCCTCTCTGTTATGACCGAGTTCGTTTGACACAGTTAGCTTCTCAGCGCCTTCTGAAAGTCTTTGCTGAGCGTATGCGTGTCTTTCGCCGTGGAAATGATAATAGCTGTTGCTATTGCTTTTATTAAAAGTATTTTGCATATTTTTTGCAAAACTGTATTGTTCGCGCAAATGCTCGACAGGAGCAAGGCTTTTAAGATTGTTTTCTTTTTGAAAATTTGCAATTGACTTCAATAGTTCTTTTTGCTCTTCTGTTTTGACGGGTATATCTCTTGTGCGGGAATTTTTCGTGCCGTCCTGACCTGTTAGGTGCAAATTACCTGTTTTAAGCGCTTGCTGTATCGTTTCTCTTTTTATAGCTAAGCTTTCGCGCAAACGCAAACCAAATTCGCGCTGTAGCATTACACTTTTTTCCAGAGCTTGAGCTTTAATATCGTTGTTTTGGTTCAGAAAAGATAAAAAAGCGTCGTGCGTGCTTTTATCAACAGACCTATCCACATAATGAAATGAGCCACGTGTAAGATTAGCTTCTTTTTGACTTACAGTTTCTAAATTTTTGTTTAAATGAATATTTGTATACTCAATAATTCTATTAAGCGCGCTAAGGTAAGTTTCGGCTGTGTGGCGGGACAGAGAACCTTCTTGCACCTTGTCTTGAAGCGTGGAAACATACGCTTGTATTATTTGTGAGTCAATTTGCTTCAAACCCCTGACGCCTGTCACCTCCCGCAGTGTATTTAGCGTTGTCTCAATCTTTGCCTCAATGCTTACTCCTTTATTGTTGAATTGTGCGATATAGCGCGCCAAATAGCTTGCGCTGTGCGTATTTTTGAAGCTGGTTTGGACTGATGCTTTCATAGTATAGAGCCTCCTATTGCAAAATTTTTTATATACCCTACAAGCGCAAAAGTAGAGTATGTAAAAAACTTTGATAAAAAAAAGCCCGCCAAAAGGCAGGCGGGCAAATGGTGGCTATAAGCCACACTATACAACTATACAAGCTACAATAACTTCAAAATTTCGTCTTTTTGTTGTTCTGTTGCGTCGATATTTAAAATATTGAGCAATTTTATAAGTTTTTTCTCTTTTGTTCGATTGATATTGTTTTGCACATTTATTTTTATGTTTAAGTGCGCGCGCGTGAAGAATTCGTGCAGTGAGAGCAAATATTTGCGCTTAGTTTCGATACTCTTGTTGTTTAAATGCTGAGACACAAAGCTTCTATAAAGTGATTCATTGATATCTTTTATTTGCTTTACATTTTGAGACTCGCAAAACTTCAAAAAATTTACAACTTTGTTTTTTCTATCATTCTCGCTTTTTTTCGAAACATTAGACTTTTTACGAAGATAAATTCTCAGTTTGCTTAGATATTCGTTTACAAGTTCCATATAGCGACCTCCTTTGAGACCCTCAGGCTTGCAAGCGTGAGAGCCGAAATGTGGTAAATGTCTCGTCCGATTTATGTGCTTTTTAGCGCACAACGGCTACGGACGGGCCAGTGTATATGTAAAGTCGCGAAATGCGACAATTAAGGAGGATAGCCGAATATTGATAGATTGTCTGACTGTTGTGTCCAAAATTGGACAAAACGATTAAATGATAAATTATATGTATTAATATAAAAAACCGCAGTAAAAAGCCAAGTCCACTAAGTCCATTTTTTTGATGTAGAAATCCAAGACATAATAAAAATGGCAATTTTAAAAATGCTTTATTTGATAATGTTTTTTTGTGATTGATAAAAATTTAAGTCTACCAAGTCCACTATAGAAAATATTGTCAAAATAGTCTTTACGCTTGCTGTCTCTTGCTAAAAATAGCAAGAAACAGCAAGCTGTCTGTGTCTAAAAAAATAGTCAGTGGTTAGTTTGAGTTTGTAATAAAAAGCCAAAAAATAAGCCCAGCCAGGTAAGGCTCTGT
>Ga0315298_1006923_pt1 | contig 15205 bp, 14 predicted proteins | sample WHS_1_MG_FD_203077 | JGI IMG/M metagenome (GOLD analysis project Ga0315298, IMG submission 203077) | Extremophilic microbial mat communities from Washburn Hot Springs, YNP, Wyoming, USA - WHS_1_MG | ecosystem: Environmental > Aquatic > Thermal springs > Hot (42-90C) | place: USA: Wyoming... | reverse complement strand
GCGCGGGTTCCAGGCGTCTGGCAGCATCGCGCCGTACCCGCCAGGCGATTGGGGCAACTACGCAAAGGCGGCCGTTCAGGGGCTTCTGGAGGCGGGGGCGGTGCCGGAGCCAGTCCACGGCATGGATCTGCTCATCTGGTCTGACCTACCGGTGGCAGCGGGGCTCAGCTCGTCGTCGGCGCTGCTGGTTGCCTGCGCGCTGGCGTTCCTTCGCGCCAACCGCGTGGCCATGCCTCCGCTCGAGCTGGCAGAGTTGATGGCCGCCGCTGAGCGGTATGTGGGGACCCAAGGGGGCGGCATGGATCAGGCCACGTGTCTGCTGGGTCAAAGTGGGCGCGCTCTGAGGATCGACTTCTTCCCGCTTCGGGCTCGCCCGGTGCCGCTTCCGCAGGGCTACAGCGTGGTGGTTGCCCATAGTCTGGTGGCGGCGCCAAAAACCGCCGGCGCCATGCATCTGTACAACCGGAGGCCGGCCGAATGCAGGCTGGCAGTGGCCGTGCTCAACCGCCATCTGCGATCGCGCAGCCTGATTCGCAACGACCTCCCACGCCTGGGCGACTTGCACCGAGAGGTGCCATGCCTGCTTGAGATCGCCGAACAGGTCTTGGGTCCGAGCCCGTGGAGCCTTGCCCAAGTGGCGAGCTATCTGCAGATGAGCGCAGCGGAGGTGCAGCAGGCGTACCTCAAGGGGCGAGACGGCTCGGTGATGCCAGAGCCAGGGGACGGGTTTCGCCTGATGCAGCGGGTTCGGCACGTGCTGACGGAGGCGGCACGCGTGGACGAGGCGGAGGGTGCCCTGGCCACGGGGGATGCTCGCTCGTTTGGCCGCCTGATGGACGCCTCGCATGCCTCTTGCGCTGGAGATTACGGCATCAGCACGCCAGAGCTGAACGCCCTCGTGGCCGTGGCCAGGGAGGCCGGAGCGACGGGCTCGCGGCTAACCGGCGCGGGCTTCGGCGGCTGCACGGTGAGCCTTGTGCCAGAGGACCGAGCACCAGCCGTGATGCAGGCGATCCGCGAGCGCTACTACGGCGGCTATCTGAGGAATCAGCGGCCGGAGCTGGTGCGCCAGCAGCCGGCTTGGGATGACGTGCTGTTCGTGGCCCACGCCTCTTCGGGGGCGGAGGTGACGGAGCTGCGGGGCGAGGGCGGACCGGCATGAGCGCTGTCGTAGGGTTGGTTGGCGGTTCACGATAGCTTGCCCACAACCCACGGAGCGCCCCCCACTGCACAAGCTTCCGAAGGGCCGAGGCACGCATCCATCGTCACCCGGAGCCAGCAGCATATCACCAAGCGCCCCATCTACGGTGCCAGATATGGGGTGGCAAAGCTGCAGGGAGGAATACACGGGCTGGCACTTTCGGCTCGCCCTAACGCGCATGGCGTGGACCCTAGGCCCCAAAACGATGACAGCTGCGGCCCCACCGACGCGGGCGGTCAGGGAGGATGGTGTTCCCGCGTCGGTGGGGCGCTGCCGCAGCCGTGGCGAGGGCCCTCACCACTCGATTGGGGCACGTAACTATTATGGGACGGGCGTGCAAGCGCTTTAGGGCACTATACCAGCCAGCCATCGCCTGTTATGCCCGGCCCACCGTAGGCGGCCACCTCGGGGGGCGTCTGCCAGGGCGCCCTCCGACCAGCGTCCCGCTTCGCTAGGAGACCCACACGCCGTAGAGCGAGCAGGACACGCTGTTCCGCCCCTATCGAACACACGTGCGCCAGCACAATTGTACCACTCTGCTGGGATGGGGTCAACACCTTGGCGGCTATGGGACAGCTCACGGGCGGGGATGATGCATTCCAGGGCGGAGATGTTGCCCGCCCCCTATCGGCAACCTCTGGGGGCCGCGACTGTCGCCGCTTCGGGCGTCGGCTCTGGGAGAGTCATTGGCTGGGGCGGCCGGGCCTTCGCTGTACGGGCGGGAACAGCCCGTACCGAGACAGGGTGGTCTGCCAAGCGGCCAGCTCTCGCGCCACGAACACAAGCTGTCCGTTCTCAACGTGGTGCGGCGCGATCCCGTCCTCCGCGAGGGAGCGGAGGACCTCCTCAGACAGCTTCACGGCGCGCGCCGCCTCCGACGGTGAAAGGCCCAGCTCGCCCTGGGCGTGGGGCAGCGTGAAGTCGAACAGCTCGACGAGCATGGCGGACGCCGCCTCGCGGTCCTTGCCGAACGCCATATCAAGGAACTGGACGTACTCCTTGGCCTGCTTGTACCGGACGTTGGCCAGTAGGATGAGGCTGTACGGATCCTCGGGCCACTGTTCGGCCATGGCGCGGCAGGCCTGCTCCACGTCCTCGTACCGCGCCAAGCGAAACAGCACGTTGGCCAGCGACCTGTGTGCCATGCGGGACCTGGGCGCCAGGTCCCGCCAATGTCTGAATGCGTCGGCGGCAGCGGACAGATCGCCCAGGGACACAGCGCGGTGCCAAGGTACTCCCAGGCCTCGGCGTCGTCCGGGCCCCTGGCGACGGCCTGCAACGCCGCTCGTTTGGCATCCTCGTTTCGGCCGGCGTCCAGCGCCTCCAGGGCGTCGTCCAACAGGCGCTCCAACCGCGCATCGCTCGGCATACGGCCTACTCCACCGGAGCTGGAGTCACCGTGGTTACTGACCCCAGCGTCGCCAACTGGCCTTCCAGCTGGGCCTTGTCTCCAACGATCAGCTGCACCATTCGGTCGGGGTGCAGGTATTTCCTGGCGGCCTCAACCACCTCGGCCTTGGTGACCTTGCGGATATTGGCCGGGTAGCTCTTCAGGTAGTCTGGCGGGTATCCCAACATCTCCCGCAGCGCCCTTTGGGAGACCAGCTTCTCCGGCGTATCATACTCGAAGACGAACGAGTTGATGAGCGAGTCTTTTGCAACCTGCATCTCCGCGTCCGTAGGCGGCTGTGTCTGCATCTGGTGAAGTATCTTCACCATCAGGCGATCGGCCTCTGCGGTGGTAGAGGCCTTCGTGAGCGCCACGGCTCGGAACAGCCCGCCATCCGCGTTTGGCGACACGACGGCATACACCTCGTACGCCAGCCCGCGGGCGGTACGCACCTGCGACATAAGCCTCGACGTGAACCCGCTTGCCCCCAGGATGAAGTCCATCACTTGCACGGCGTACTGGTCTGGGCTCATGCGTTTGATCCCGAAATGGCCCATCTCAACTACGCTTTGGGGCACGCTCTTGGGGATGAAGTACACCCCCGGGCGGAACGATGCCGGCGGATCGGGGATTTGGGGCAGCGGCGTGCTCTGCCGTGGCCAGGCGCCGAACAGAGCCTGAAGCTTACGGATGAGATCGGCGCGGGAGAAGTCGCCGGAGGCCGCCAGGATGATGTGGTTTGGCACAAAGTAGCGGGCGTGGAGATCGAGCAGATCCTGCCTAGTGATCGACTTAATGGTGGCGGGCATTGGGATGCGCGCCCATGGGCTATCGGGGCCGTACACAAGCCTCATGAACTCGCGGTCGGCCAGCGAGGGTGGATCGTCGTTCCGGCGCCTTATCTCCTCCAGGATCTGCTGGCGCGCCAGCTCCACCTTGTCCTCGCGAAACGCCGGGTGCATGAGGACGTCTGCGAAGATGGCCAAGCCCTGATCAAGATCCTGCTTCAGCACCGAAAGGCTGGCGGTCCCGTACTCCTGGCCGATCGAAACCTCCACCGACGCAGCGATGTACTCGAGTTGTTCGTCTATCTCGTCGCCGGTTCTGGTGAGGGTGCCCCCCGTGCGCATGAGCGAGCCGGTCATCTCGGCCAGGCCAGCCTTGTCCGCGGGATCGTATATGGAGCCCACCTTGATGTAAGCCGTTATCTCCACCAACGGAAGCTGGTGATCTTCCAGCGCGTACACCACCATCCCGTTGGGCAGCGTTGTGCGGTACGGCTCCGGCGGAGCGAAGCTGAGTGGTTTGGCCTTGATGCTCTCCGGCCTTGTGTTGGCGTACGGGTAGGTAGCCCCCACCGCCGGTGCCATGGTTAGGACGGCGGCAACAAGGGCAAACGCAGCGGCAATCGCGCGGACGGCCGATCTGCACGTCATTGGGCACCTCCAGGAGTTGACGAGGCGGGGGAGGCCTCAAGAGGCTGTAGCACCGCGACCGTGCGGTTCTGCGGCACCAGGTACTTGCGCGCCACACGTTGGATGTCCGCGGCCGTGATCTGGCGAACCCTCTCCCGCCACCGAAGCAAGTATCGCCAGTCGCCGGCCACAAGCTGGTAGTAAGCCAGTTGGCTCGCCAGACCCATGTTGGATGCCAGGCCGCGCACGAAGTCGGCGTCTAGCTGGTTCTTCGCCTTCTGCAGCTCGCGGTCTGGCACCGGCTCCGTCTTGAGGCGCTCGATCTCCTCGTCGATGGCCCGCGTCAGTTCGTCGGCCGTGTGTGGGTAGATGGGGGTTGCGGAGATCTCGAACAGGTTGGGATACCTGGCACCCGGGCTGCTGGTATCCGAATCCACGCTCACGGCGATTCGCTTCTGCTTAACAAGCGCCGTATAGAGCCGGGACGTACGCCCGCCAGTCATGATCTGGTTTAGCACATCGAACACGAAGTCGTCGTCCGAGGGCAGCGTGGGCTTGTGGTAGGCCATCGAGAGCTGGGGTTGCGCGCGGAACAGCACCTGCACCCTGCGCTCGCCGTCCTGTGCGGGCTCGGTGGTGACCACGGGCGGAGGCGGCGGGCCCGCGGGGATGGCACCGAAATACTTGTCGATGATCGGCAGCGCCTCGCTAGGCTTGATGTCGCCGACGAGGGCGCAGACGGCGTTGCCCGGCGTGTAGTAGATTCGGTGGAACCACTCCGCCTGTGGCCGCGTGAGGGATCGAATGTCGCTCATCCACCCGATCACGGGGAAGTGGTACGGATGCGCTTGGAACGCGGCCGTCACGAGCGCTTCGTACAGTTTGCCGTCGGGGTCGTTATCGGTGCGTTCCAGGCGCTCCTCCGCAACCACGCTTCGCTCCAGGTAGAACTCGCGAAGCACCGGCGTGGCGATTCGCTGGGACTCGAGCAGCGCCCAAAGCTCAAACCGATTCGACGGGAGGCTCTCCACGTAGGCCGTGATGTCTTTGCTGGTGAAGGCGTTAAGGCCCTCCGCACCGTTAACAGACATGATCTCGTCGAACTGGTTTGGGATGACGTACTGCTCCGCCTCCTTCTGGAGCTGCTCCATCTGTTTGGCAAGCGCCGCTCGCCGGGATGCGTCCTGAGGCCTGTTCTCGGCGTCAAGCCTTGCGAGCTGCACGGCCACGCGGTCCAGCCGGTCCAAGATCGGCTTCTCCTTGGCGTAGTTCTTGGTGCCAACAACCTGCGTGCCTTTGAACGCCATGTGCTCGAACATGTGCGCCAGGCCCGTGTAGCCGGTCTTCTCGTCCACGCCACCCACCTTGAACGCCACCATGGCGGAGAAGACCGGCGCCTCGTGCCGCTCCACGATGAGGAACCGCATGCCGTTCTTCAGCGTGTGCTCCACCACCTTCCCCTGCAGGTCCTGCCCAGCCGATGGCGCAATCACGGCGAGCGCCAGGAGGATGGTCGCAACGAGGCGCAAGCCAACGTTTCGTGTCTGTGTCACGCTTTTCCCCTCCGAAGTACCCAACGGGGCTACTGGGTTGTGTCAAGTAAGCTATGCGGACTCGGTAAGGGGGCTTCGGAACCGGGTAGGCTGTGGCCTTTCCCGGAGGGGCCGCAGGGCATGCGGTCGCAGCCCGCCCTGCTGGCGAACACGCCCACCAGCCTCGTCCGCCCTCTGCCCTCCCTCAAGAGGCGCCCTATGCAGGTGGTCGTGCGCACGATCTAGCGGTGCAACGCACGTGCCTGCGCGTCCGCCTGCGCCACCACGCTGGCTCAACGTCCAGCGTCGCCTCAATCGGCATCTTCATGCACTTGCGCACCGTTTCCATCAGCTCATCGGCTGCGCCAAAAAACTCCCGCAGTCCAAGCAGGACAATTGGGGGCCAGGGTAGTATTTCAGTACTGTGCATGGGTGCTTCCTTTCCGCGTCGGAGGGTCTTCTCTGCAGACACTCCGTCGTCGGCAAAGGCAAGCACCTTTATCTTTGGTACACACTCTAGTGTACACTACCGCGTCTGCAGCCTGGCGGTTGACTAATCGATTCCCCCACGGTTATCATACACAACAGCCTCACTGGCGTACCAGGATCCAGCCGTGGCCCGCTCACCAACACCGCCCCACAGCGGAAATGCGGTGCGTTGGAGCAACCGCAGAGGGAAGGGTACAGCAATAGTGATCATGGATAGCAAGAAGCGGTGGCGGCGCGCTCAGCGCGGCGAGGCAGACTGCTGGGAGCACGTGCCGGTTGCTGACCCTGCCTACTTGGCCAGAAAGCACCAGTTCTGGCTGTCAGTGCTGGGCCTTCTGCCACCACAGGTAACGGCGGGACGGCGTGTACTGGATATGGGATGTGGCCCGAGCGGCGTGCTGGCCACTTGCCAGCTGGGCGAGGAGCGCGTCGGCGTTGATCCCCTAATGGAGCACTACCTGCGCCTCAACCCGGGTCTACGGGCGCTTCCCGTAACCTGGGAGGTGGGAGAGGTGGAGACCTACCAACCACGCGAACCGTTCGACCTCGTGATCTCCTTCAACAGCCTGGATCATTGCTACGCACCCGACACTGGAGCTCGTAACCTGAGAGCATGCACGCGAGACGGTGGCTATGCACTGGTGTCGCTGAACGTGCATCAGCGGCGGCTCACTTGTGCGTACTAAGAGTCGCCAACCGCGTGATAGATCCAATGCACCCGCACCATTGGACCGCGAGCGATGTAAGAGAGCTGCTCTGCAGCTGCGGGTTTGCATTGGTGCACGAATGGGACCTCAGCCAGCACGTTGCGCTGCTGGCGGGCCAGACACCTCGTGCCAACGGACCCAAGCAACCTATCACACGGCGTCTGCGCCATGCCCTCAACGTTCCGTACTGGCCCATCCATGTGGCAGCTTGGCTGGGCTACACCGTAACGCCAAAGCTGGGGGCCCGCGGCACCATCATCACGCCCCGCTTGTTCCTCTGCCAGGCGTAGCTTCAGGGACGTCAGCCGCCAACCGCGCGGCTCCGTCATACCGCTGGAGAGCTCCCGGCGGCTACTGCTCTCGGTTGTGCTCGGACCGGGATGCGGCTATGTCCAACGCCAGAGCCACGGCGACAACTGCCAGGCTGAGCGCAGATATCAACATCGTGGGCGCCGGCAGCACCTGCACGCCAGCCACCAGCCACACCGCGTACAAGGCCCCAAACGAAAGCGCGCTACCCGCCGCAACCGCAAGCGCAATCGCCCGGTACTTCAGCGACCTCCGGTAGCACGCCTCAACGTACGGCCCAAACGTGAAGCTCATGGGAAGCATCCCTCCGCCGGGCCCGACCCATCCCCCTCGGGAGCAGCTACGGCCCGTCGACCAGCTCCACCCGCGGCGGCGATGCATAGCCCGCGTAGTGCCCCGCAACGTCCACGGCGTCTGCATCGCCATCGTGCACAAGCAGTCGATAGCGGAACGTCACTTCGGCGCCGGCCTCAACCGTGAGGCTACCGTCAAGCAGCCTGTTGTTCTCGAAGTAGGACACGCCAAACGGGTTGGCGGTCATCAGGCCGTAGTCGCGCACGTGCCAGTACGTGGGATGCCGCGGGTTGCGCGGATGGTCCAGTATGGCAACACCAACAACGCCGCCCGCCACCACACCGGTGTAGCTACACCAATCGGCTCGCTTGCCCCAACACTCCGCTTCGCCGCGGCCACCGGCGGAGGTGCGGATCAGCCCGCCCTTGTCGCCATCCATCGACGTGGCCACCCGAACGCTGGCAAGGCCGCCCTCCTTGGTATCGCCAAAGCGCACCTCGCCGTAGGCGGCCGCAAAGGTGACTTCCAGGTCCATGATGTGCGGCCCGCCAGGAACCGCGTAGATCGCAACTCGCCTGCGCTCCACAACCACCGGGGTAGACCCATCCGGCCCAACCCAAAGGTTGCGCTCCGCGAAGCCACCCCACACGGGGCCGGACCAGATCGCGTCGAAGCCTTGGTGCCGGATCCAGGCGTGGCCGGGCTCTTCGCTCCAGTTGTCTGTGTTGTTCACGTCGCCGTGCGCCACCCAAATCGACCGATGGTGCACGTGGTCGTGCGTCTCGCCGGGCACGTCCAGCATGGGATAGTTGCGCGTCACCCGCCTGCCTGAGGGCGTGAGCACGGGGAAGAAGTACGGACGTGCGTGCTCAGGCGAGAACTCGTAAGTTGTGAATGGCCGCTCTGCCACCAGGAAGCCAAGCTCGTTTGGCACCGCGTCGATAACCTGCACGCCCGCCGCCAGCGAGGCCGGGCCGCCTCCGTCGCAAAGCCGGAACACCACATCCACCGACGGCAGCAGCGGGCCGGCGATCCACGTCAGCTCCACGTCCCGCTCGGCGTGTACCGCCTGGCAAGCTACCGGCACCCCCGCCGCATCCGTCAGCGCCAGGTCCTCCAGGGCAACGTCGGGAGGGCAAGGAATGGTGGCCCGCACTGGAACGGCGGGCAGAGCGGTGTTGCTGCTGACCCTGAAATGCGCCTCAAACACGCGTGTCTCCTCTATCCGCCAAACGCCCTCCGCAGATATGCCAAGCTCTCGCGGGCGATGGTTTGCGGATCGGGCGAGTAGTCGAACACCTCAACAGATACGTACCCGCGGTACCCCACATCGGTCAGGGCACGAGCGATTGGAGCAAAATCCACGTCGCCGAAGCCGGGTCCCCTGCGGTTGGCGTCGTTGGCGTGGACGTGGGCGATCATCGGGCCGTAGGCGCGGATGATGGCGGCCGGATCTCCCTCCGCGCACATGCTCTTCACGTCCGCGATCATCCTGACGTTGGGATGCCCCACCTCCCCCACAAACCGAGCGGTCTCGGCTGCTGTGTTGAGGAAGTCCGTCTCTGGCTGCGGCAGCGGTTCCATGCACAGCGTAACGCCGGTCTGCTCAAGCGTGGGCGCCACGCTACGAACTGCGTCAAGCGCCAGGTCCCACGCCTGCTGGTAGCCCAGGCCCTGGTACACCTTGCGCTGGGCCGGGGAGCCGAACACCATCACTTTCCCACCGAGGTCTGCGCACAGCTCCGCCAGGGCGCGGAGGTACGCCACGGTGCGCCGGCGCACGTTGGCGTCGGGATGGTTGATGTAGAGGCCCTTGGGAGACACCAGCAGCCAATGCAGCCCGGCTATCTCCACCCCTGCGCTCTCTGCCTGCCGCCTAAGCTGGCGACGCTCCGCCGCGTTGACGGTTGACGCATCCGGCGCCAGCGTGAACGGCGCTACCTCGAGCGCCTCGTAGCCGGCCTCAGCCACAAAGCGGCAGACAGCATCGAACTCCCACCCCTCGAACATCTCGTTGCAGACCGCGAACCTGGCCTCGGATGCCATGGACCCGCCTCCTTGCCTCGCCGCACGCCACCCGCCGCGCGGTTGCACGCCCACATTGGTTCTTCCGCTCACGCAGCCGGATTCCTGCGTCCAAACGCCGGGCTCGGCAGGGCCGAACTCCCCTTTTTGGCCCTCAATAGGTTCGGTACCCTCTTGTTTCGGTTATGGGGCCGGTGTGGAATAACAAAGCGGATCGTGCGTACTGTCGATGCATCCCTACGCATTTGCTGATAGCAGCACACTATCAGTTGCTAGCATCTCACACACTCTTTACATACGCTGCTACTCTAGTACTGCCTGGGCCCCGCCAAACAAATGCCCCATGAAGTAGCACTGATTGTAGACGATGACCCGGACCTTACGTTTCTACTAGGGACCGCCCTTGCCGCAGATGGGTACCAGGTGGCAATCGCCCGCGGCTACCTCGATGCCTTCGCCGCGTTGGAGTCGGGCGAGCTGCAGCCGACCGTCATGCTCGTGGACCTGCTGCTGACGGACGGCAACGGCGTCCAGCTGTGTACCGCCGCAAGGCGGATCCTGGGCCACTCCGTCAAGATCGTGGCGATGAGCGCCGATCCTAATGCCGTCGCCGCCGTGCCACAGGGCCATGCCGACCTGCTGGTGGTGAAGCCGCTGCGCCTGGACGATCTCCTGGCCAACCTGCGCGAGTGAGGCCGACCAAGCAATCCGAAGGGGATGTGGCAGGCCCAGATGGAGGGTGCCGGAGACTCACGTTCGGCCTCCGGCACCTGCCCGTGCGATTACCCGGCGCGTTTGCCCTTCTCGATGAGCTCCCGAACCTTTCGCCCGCCCTCTCGGCCGAGCTCCTTGTACCCATCGTGGCCCAACGCGCGCTTGCGAGCTTCCCCGCCCTTCTTGCCGATCGTTTCATAGAAACTACGGCCGTGCCGACCGGCAGTGGTTTCGCCGCCCTTCCGGCCGGCCTCCCGGACGGTCATCTCCTTGCGACGCTCGCCCGTCATGCATCTCTCGCTTCCTGACGGGGCCACCGGGCCCGACGCGCGCCGCGCGGTGCCCCCCGCTGCGGTACGGTTCACTATGCGCGCCGCCCGCCGCGCGGCCCGGGCACAGTATCTAAGCGCCTGCTCAAGGCATACTCTTACCCCTTGGTACGCTCTCTCAAACCTACCAGGGCCATCTTGCCGAAAAGCCGAACTCGCACCTGCTTGCCCTTTGTGCCGGACACTGGCAAACGCCGCAGCCAGGTGGTATACATCTGTGGAGATATCACATGCCTTTTGACAGCTTTGTGACGGCAGCCGTCGCCCGCGAGCTTGTAGACGCCATCCTCGGCGGCAGCGTGCTTAAGATATACCAGCCTGCCCCCACCGACCTGCACATCCACGTGCGCGCCGGCGGCCACAAGCATGTGCTGCTCATCTCGGCGCACGCCGAGCTGTACGGAATCTGCCTGGCATCGCGGGTGCCACCTAATCCGCCCGCCCCCCCTCGCTTCTGCGCAAGCCTCCGCAAGCACATCGAGGGTGCGCGCGTTCAGTCCCTGCAGCAAATCGGCTTCGACAGAATCGTTCGCATCGGGTTCAGGAGATCGGACGGCGTGCGAGTGATGGTCGCGGAGCTGATGGGCAAACACAGCAACATCTGCCTCCTCGATGAGGACGAGACCATCATCGACTGCATCAAGCCGATCGGCACGTCCGTGAATCGCCACCGCCAGCTGCTGCCGAACAGGCCGTACGTGCCACCGCCCTCCTCCAGCAAGCCGCACTCCCTGGCTCTCACCCAGGACGAGATCGTCGCGTTGCTGGGCGCGCCCCCTATAGCGCCAGACCGCATCGTGGCCACATTGGCCGGAATCAGCCCGTTCATGGCAAGAGAGGTGCTTGCCCGCGCCAACACAGCCGATCCCCACAGCGTCGCCGCCGCGCTCACCTCACTGCTAGACTGCGTGCGCCAGGGCGCCTTCTCGCCAACCATGCTGCTCGATCCAACCGACACGCCGGTCGATTGCTGGGCCGCCCCAATCCTGCACGTACCCAACGCCCGAACGGCCCCATTCCCCAGCATGAGCCTGGCGATCGAGGCGGTTCGCTCCCGCCGCTTGCTCTCTGAGAGGCTGGAAGCAGCGAGGCGGCAGCTATCCTCTCGACTTCGGCAGGAGCTCGCCCGTCTCGACTGGCGCCGGCAGGCGGCACTGGCGGCCCTGGACGATGCCGCTCACGCGGAGGAGTACCGCACAGCAGGCGAACTGCTGATGGCCAACCTCCACAGCGTGAACCGCGGCGACGAGGCCGTGGAGCTGCCTAACTACTACGACCCCGGTCAACGGCCGCTGCGGATCTCGTTGGACCCAACGCTCTCGCCTCAGGAGAACGCCGCCAGCTATTTCCGCAGGTACCGCAAGGCGAAGAGCGGCGAGGACGCCCTCCAGAAGCAGATGGCAGAGTTGGAGCAGAAGCGTGAGTCCGCACACGTGCTGCTGACTCGGGTGGAGGCCGCGCAGAGCATGCAGGAGGTGGAGCTGCTGCGCCCGGAGGTGGAGAGGCTGGCCCCCTTGCGGGCCCCGCATGAGGCGCCAGCCGCCCACAGGGGCCTGCGCACCGCCCCCGCGCCCAAGATCCAACGCATCCAGGCCGAGGGCGGCTGGGAGATATTGGTGGGCGAGACCAAGGAAGCCAACGATTATCTTACCACCAAGATCGCCTCGCCGGACGACCTCTGGTTCCACGTGCGCGCGGCGGCGTCGGCGCACGTGGTGGTGAGGACGGGTCGGCGACCCCAGCAGGTTCCCCGCGAGGTGATCATGCAGGCGGCCCGGCTGGCGGCAGCCCACAGCGAGGCCAAGCACTCCAGCGTGGTGGCGGTGGACTACACCCTCAAGCGGTACGTGCACAAGCCACGCGGCTCCGCACCAGGCGCGGTAATATACAGGAACGAGAAGACCGTGCACGTGGAGCCGTAGCCATTCACGACCGAAGACTGCTGTCCGCGGAGCTCATAGTAGCAACCTCTGGGTGCGGAGAGGCCTGGCAGCGAGATTGCCATTGCTTTGCTCGTGCAGTCAGCGGATGGGACGGCAACAAGAACCTCCGTTAGGGCAAGCGAAGGTTGCCAATCGGCGTTTCCGGGGCCCGGCGCCGCCTCACCGCTCACGCTGCCGAGGAGTGCTTGGTGCCGCGCTCTTGGCCGCAGATGAGCTGGCACGCACGCCTCCCTTCCCCCCCGAGCCTGCCCAGATGGAGGGGCGCATTGGGTAAGGGCTACTACATTGCAGCCGCTCGCTAACCTCATGTTAACGAGCACAACGCGCCGCACCGTCCGGGAGCCCCCAAGTTTCACCCCACCGCTTGACTATTAAGATTGTGCAAAGTATAATCGCGGTGGTCATGCCGGAGGGAGATACACCCGCCGGCATGGTGCGTGTTTGCAAGGAGCGATGTAGCTCGGTGACCTTAACAAGCATCGTCGAAGCCGCGGTAGCTGCACTTGGCCTGCCCAGGTGGGTGGCCCCTCCGGTGGTGGCGCTCATCGCCGCTGTGCTGATACTCACCTTCGTGCTGCTGACAGTGCTGGTGCTCATATACGCCCTTCGGCGCATACTCGGCTTCATACAGTCCAGGCTGGGGCCCAACCGCGTGGGGCCCGAGGGGTCACTGCAGACGGTGGCGGATGCGCTTAAGCTCCTGCTCAAAGAGGACATCATCCCCGCGGCCGCGGACCGCTGGGTGTTCATCGTAGCCCCCGCCATCGTCTTCATACCGGCGTTCCTCGTGTACGTGGTGGTGCCGTTCGGGCCGCACTGGATCGCGCGGGACCTCAATATCGGCATCGTCTACATCTCCGCCATAAGCTCCGTTGCCGTCATCGGCATCATCTCGGGCGGATGGGCGTCAAACAACAAGTACGCGCTCTTGGGCGCCATGCGCTCCGCCGCGCAGATGGTCTCATACGAGGTTCCACTGGTGCTCACCATGCTGGCGCCGGTGGTGCTGGTGCAAACCTTCAGCACCCAAGGGCTAGTTGAGGCTCAGCGCGGGGTGGGCTGGTTCGTGCTGCTGCAGCCCGTGGCATTCCTCATACATCTCACCGCCAGCCTGGCGGAGACCAACGTCACCCCCTTCGACATAGTTGAGGCAGAATCCGAACTGGTTGCGGGCTTCCACGTGGAGTACAGCGGCATGAAGTTCGCGCTGTTTTTCCTCGCGGAGTTCGCCAACACTTTCACGCTCGCTGCCATCTCTGCCACTATCTTCCTTGGCGGCTGGCTTTCGCCGTTCGGAATCCATACCGGCCCATGGTGGGTTCGCCCGCTCGCGGACGGACCTCACTGGTTCTTCCTCAAGTCGTTCGTGCTGGTCTTCGTCACCATGTGGATTAGGGGCACCCTCCCCCGGGTCCGTGTCGATCAGCTAATGGACCTCGGCTGGAAGGTGCTGATACCGGTTAGCCTGGTCAACCTTACGCTAAACGCTTTGGTTGTGGCGCTGGGGCTGAGCCTCTGGACGCTGGCCGCCGTCAACTGGGCCTTCCTGGCCGCGGTTGTGTGGCTTGGCGTAGCGAGGCGTGCAGTGCCCAAAGCGCTGAGGGCATCCAAGTGAACAGCCTATCAGATGCCGTAAGTGAAATGGGGTATGCATTAGCCTCGGTTGGCAAGGGATTGGCCGTCACCTTCACCAACCTGTTGCGCCCCAAAACCACCCTCCAGTATCCGGACGAAAGACCTAAGCTCCCCCCTCGTTACCGCGGCCTGCCCGTGGTAGATCTCTCCAAATGCATGGGATGCCAGCTGTGCGAGCGGGCCTGCCCAAACCAGCTCATCAAAGTCCAAACCTCCCGAAGGGAGGATGGCAAAGGCAGAAAGGTCGACCGCTTCGACATCGATTACTCGCTGTGCATGCTGTGCAACCTGTGCGAGGAGGCCTGCGTTCCCGGCGCCATCGCTTTGGAGGGGGGCTACGAGCTGGCCACCACTTCCAGAGACCAGCTCAGGTCCGGCATCGCGGATGGATGGGTGAGACCAGGTCGGATGCCCCGCGACGCCGACGCGCCCGCCCGCGAGAATGACGCCAACCAACTCGTGGAGGCGGCCGCAGCATGATCCCGTGGTCTGCAATCGCCGTGGGCCTGCTCGGCGCACTCACCATTGGGTCGGCCCTGCTGGTGGTGACGCTGAGGAACCTGTACCACTGCGCGCTTTTCCTGGCCCTCAGCTTCACGGGCATCGCGGGGCTGTACGTGGTGCTCTCGGCGGAGTTCCTCGCAGCCACGCAGATCCTGGTGTACGTGGGTGCCATAACCGTGCTCATCCTGTTCGCCATCATGCTGACCGAGCACATCGTGGGTGAGCGTGGGCAGATCGTCTCGCGGTACAGGCTCCCGTCGGCGGCCATCTCGCTTCTGATGGCGCTGCTGGTGGGGGGCACGCTGTGGAGCACTAAGTGGCCCTCGCAGCAGGCGCCCAAGCTTTCAGCTACCCCAACCACGTCGTTCATACTCGGCCGTGAGCTGCTAACCACCTACCTCATCCCCTTCGAGGTGGCCTCCGTGGTGCTGCTAGCGGCGTTGGTTGGCGCGGTCGTGTTGGCTAAGCAGGAGGCTAGCTAACCAATGCTCCCCTCTCTTCAGGCCTTTCTGCTCATAAGCGCCCTTCTTTTCAGCATTGGGTTGTATGGCGTACTCACCAGGCGCAATGCCGTCGCCGTACTCATGGGCATCGAGCTCATACTCAACGCGGCCAACTTGAACCTGGTGGCGTTCGCCCGATACGGCGACCCCGTGCGCCTTGCGGGGCAGGCGTTCGCCGTCTTCGTCATTACCATCGCCGCAGCAGAGGCAGCCGT
>Ga0315298_1006922_pt1 | contig 15206 bp, 14 predicted proteins | sample WHS_1_MG_FD_203077 | JGI IMG/M metagenome (GOLD analysis project Ga0315298, IMG submission 203077) | Extremophilic microbial mat communities from Washburn Hot Springs, YNP, Wyoming, USA - WHS_1_MG | ecosystem: Environmental > Aquatic > Thermal springs > Hot (42-90C) | place: USA: Wyoming... | reverse complement strand
AAAGCTGAGGAAGAGCCGGAAAAGGCCCAACTGGTTAATGCTATAACACCCGGTGAAGTAGCTAACTGGTGTAAAAAACATGATGCTGTTTTAATCCATTATTCTACTGATTATGTTTTTGATGGAACAAAAGGTTCTCCGTACACAGAGGAAGATAAACCCAAGCCCATCAATATATATGGAAGGACAAAGCTTGAAGGAGAAAGGGCCATTCAAGAAAGCGGTGCTATTCATTTAATTCTGAGAACTGCCTGGGTTTATAGCATGAGAGGAAATAACTTTGTCACTAAAGTATTAGAATGGGCTAAAAAACGTAATGAAATTAGGGTGGCGGATGATCAAATTAGCAACCCGACCTGGGCCAGAGCTTTAGCTGAAATTACAGCAAATATAATAGCTGTGGGAAAAAGAGACATAAGAACTTTTTTTGAGAATAAAGGCGGAATATATCATTGTGCGGGGTCAGGGTATTGTAGCCGCTATGAATGGGCAAAATTCATTTTGGAATATAGCGGCACAAGAAATGTAAATGTGCTACCTGTAAAATCAAAAGATTTCAACACTTTGGCAAGGAGGCCTTATTTCTCTGCGTTGGATATAGAAAAATTAAAGAATTCAATTGGATTGGTTTTCGCGGATTGGAAGGATAATTTAAAACATTGTCTATTATAAATATTATTTAGCAAGAGCAGGAATGTGCATTATTACATTATAAGGCTTAATATTTAAATCTGGATAAAAGCTTCATTTTCCTTAAAAAACAATATTTTCAAATGGAAAGGGGAATGATATATCCCGTGCAGTTAATATTTCTTCTGGATAATAATAGGATTTAAATAAACATTAAAAGGAGACGAGGACTCAGTGATGATATCTTTGTGAAGGGCTGAGAGTTTGATATGAAACGCATGGAGATTGTCGTTCCTAGGGCATCCTGGAGCGATGTTTTTTCGGACAATGCGGAAAATCCGTTTATTCCACGCATTTTGCGTTCAATGAAGCCAGAAAAGGGACCGGCTGCGATGCACCTTCAGAGGCCCTCTCTCCTGTCAAAAGAAGTGGGAGAAGTTCATCAATCCGGTAGGAGAACGAGAGGCTATTCTAATCAGCTAGGTTGCGCGGATGTTAGGTATATACCAGGCGAGTATTGCGTTTAGCCAGAACCGTCGAATCACCAATTCTTTAAATGAATGACTTAACTCTATTATCTAGATAATTAAGTAAATGGGACGTGGCATCAGGAACCGAGAAAAATTTGAAATCGCTATTAATTTCAATTGCCGCGGATCAGATCTTTGTCCCGGTTCCTGTTAAAAAATCTGAGAACCAATTTATAATATGCAAACAAATATGAAAAAATCTCTCTTGTATATAATGCATGTAGATTGGGATTGGATAAAACAAAGACCGCATTTTATTGCAGAGGGCTTGGCTGATTATTTTGATATTACTCTTCTTTACCCAAAATTGCTGATTAAGAAAGGGCCTGTATATAACTATAGGATTAAAAATATAAAATATAAAAAACTTTATATTATCCCTAATATCTTTTGTAATATCTTAAATTTGAAAAAATTAAATTCATCTATAATAAATATCCAAATAAAATCTATATTTAAAACGAAAGACTTTGATATAATATGGTTTACATCACCTTTATTTTTTGGATCTACTTTTAATTTAATAAAAAATGGAATTATCGTTTATGATTGCATGGACAATTGGCAGGGCTTTGCTAAAAATAAAACCGAATATTATGAAATGGGTCAACAAGAAAAGCTTTTAATTGATAGATCAGATATTATTTTTGTAAGTAGCAAAAGCCTTTATGCTTCTATTCTTAAAAAAACTAAAAACAAAAAAATAATCTTATTAAAAAATGCCATATCTAGTTCTTTCTTATATTATAATTATTTAAATAATAATAAAATGATATTAAAAGAAGAATATCATAAAAATCGTATTTTTAAGCTTGCCTATATAGGAACAATAGATAAATGGATGGATTTTGAAAGTTTAGTAAGGCTACTCAATGAAATAGAAAATCTAGTAATATATTTAATTGGACCTGTTTGTTGCGAAACACCGGTTCATCGTAGACTTGTAATTTATGGCCCAATTGATCATGGAAATATTCCAAATATAGCAGCTCAATTTGATGGTTTTATAATTCCATTTATTATTAATGATTTGACTAGGGCGGTAGACCCCATTAAGATTTATGAATATATATCATTTAGAAAGCCTATAATAGCGGTAAATTATGATGAAATTGTAGAATATAATAAATTTATTTGGACATATTCATCTTATGATGAATTGAAGGATATTATTATAAACTTAATAAAAAATCATATTTCTATTAAATATTCTATGAATGAGGCATTTGAATATTTAAAGGAACATACTTGGGAAAAGAGGATTTCTTATATTATTGATAATTTAGTTTAAACCGATAAAAAAAAGATTTAGAAATTTATTCTTAAAAAACAAATATAGTTGTAGAAATAGGCAGAATGCATTAAATTAATGGCGATTTATTCTATGAGGAAAAGGGCAAAATATTTCTTTTTTAAGGTATTCGGCCTTATTAAAGATATTTCCTATTTGAGATAGCTCATATAGATTGAAAAGTGACAACGATAACGATAATTTATAGAGGAAAACGGCTTCTGTAAAGCCGATTGTAGAAGGTTGTGTATCCGGCGTTTGTTGATTGAGCCTAAGGCTGAAGATATTCTTATGGTTAAACATGGCTTCACTTCAGCTTGCGGTATATCTTAAAAAAGAACTGTATGTTTTTTTAAGCTGGTATATAAAAAAGGCGATTCGAAACCTCTATATAGACTGGTCTCTTAATCGATCATATAATAAGGATACGCTATTCGTTAAAATTATGAATAGACAAACAAATGGTTAAAAATAATATATATGAAAATAAGATAGGTGTTGTTATATTAAATTATTTAAATTATTGGGATACTTTAAATTTATTAGAAGATCTTTCAAGACAAGAAAAAGTAAATCTAAAGATTGTTGTTGTAGATAATAATTCGCCAAACGAATCATTCAATATATTAAAATCAAGGGTTTTAAATTATAATAACGTCATATTAACGAAAGCAGAATATAATAAAGGATATTCCGCGGGAAATAACATCGGAATTAAGTTATTATATGATTGTGATTATATATCAATCTTAAATGCGGATGTAAGGATAAGAGATAAAGAATTATTTTTTAAATTATTAGCATTTTATCATACCTTGAATAAAGTAGCGTTTATATCTCCAGTAATATTTGATAATAAAATTAATATTGAAAGTACTTTATGGAATTTACCAAGTTTATTTGACGATTTCCTGGCCTTTCTTTTTGTAAGTAGAAAACGAAAGCAAAAATATAGGTATTTTGATGATAATATTATAGTGGGAGATTGTTTGGCAGGATCTTTTTTATTTGCGCATAAAAATATTTTTGATCAGCTTGGTGGGTTTGATGAAGGAGTTTTCCTATATAATGAAGAAGCTATAATGGGTTTAAAGGTTAAAAAAATGGGACTTAATAATTATCTTATAACTTCCCTAAAATATTATCATAAAGAAAGCGGTTCAATTAATATATGTTATGATTTAAATAGAAAATATGGGATATTATTTAAAAGTAAGTTATATTATTGGGAGCATAAAGTAGGATTAAAAATCTGGCCAAGAATTTTACTTAGTATAGGCAGACTTATTAATTTTATTCTAATTTTTATAATTAATATAATAAAAAAAGTAAATTAAAATGAAACGAAATGTTAATTAATAAAAGCAAAAAAAATATTTAATATATGATTTTTATAATTTTATAAAACGTTATTTGATGATTATGATAACGCCTTGGAAAAAGCATAAGGAAATTATTGTTTTCATTATAAATATTTAATATGCATTATTTTATAGAAAAAATATATATTAATAGATATTTAGATTGGCTATTAGCTTTTCTGATTGTATCAAGTTCCGAGATAGGAATTAATTCTTTATTTATTTATATAGCTGCATTATTTTTTATTTTTATTAATAAAACTTATATAGATAAAAGCTCGTTAAAATGCATAATACCATTAGCAGCCGTAGTCTTTATTGGATTTATTAATATATCCGGAATTAATTATTATGTTTTTAAAGATATATTTTATTTTACCAAACCCATAATTATTTTTATAACTGGATCTATTTTCTGTTCTAAATATAAAGATATCTTAAAAATTAATAAAAACTTTATTTATTTTAGTTTATTTATAGTTCTGATAGCCTTTTATAGGTATGTATTTTTGGTAGGGTTTAAATTTTCTGAAATAATAGAAAATAAAAATATAAAATATCATGGGAATCTTATAATGGTATATTCTCTAATATTCATATTATTTTTAAACTTTAAATTTTCAATTTTAACAAAAGTTTTTATGCTTTTTAGTTTATTATTTTTTCCATTTATTTCTTTATCAAGAACAATTGTTCTAAATTTATTGATTTTTATTTTTTTGATTTTAATAATAGAAAAAATTTCTTTAAAAAAAATTGTCTCTGTTTTAATTTTAGTTTTTTTTATATTTTATGGTCTAATTTATCTTAATAAATATGAAGGAATTAAATATATAATTAATGAAATAATACCTAATCAAAATTATTATAGTATCGCATCTAATTATACAAATTGGCGTGGATATGAAACATATATTGGATATGATAAATACAGGTCTTATAAATCATTAGAAAAATACTTAATGGGTGGTGGTTTGGGGACGATAGTGGATGTAAATTTTATTTGGTTTGAGGGTGAAGGATTTGTTCTTGACTATATCCCTATATTTCATAATGGTTATATATATTTATTATTGAAAACAGGGATAATTGGTCTTTTTTGTTATATCGCATTTTTTATATATATAGCTTATAAGGGATTAAGAATATTAAAAAAGGAAATAAGGTTCGAGCAACAGTTTTTTTTAGGCTTAATTATTACATCGATTTTTAATACCTTTGTAATTTCAGGTTTGTATAATAAAACTGCATGCGATGGTACTATTTTATTGATGGGTTTATATTTTAGATATATAAATAATAAGTTAAAATTATGGCAAAATAATTAGTAGAGAAATTTATTGCGAAATAACTACATATTTATGCCATGTATTTTAATTGTTTAAGCCAGTGATATTTTTTGTATAATTGTATATTAAGAGGATATATTATCTTTAAAAGTTACAAGTTATTTAAATTAATTTTGTAATGATGAAAAAGATTAAATTATTTGTAGATGCTAGATGGTTTGATGAATTTTATTCTGGGGTTACGTCTTATATTAAGGGTTTATACAATGAATTAATAAAATATGATGAATTCGAAATTTATCTAGGGGCATCGAATGAGGATATAATCAATGATAATTTTATTGATAGAAAGTTTCGTTTTATAAAAATAAAGGATAACAAATATCGTAATATTTTAATCGAATATCCAAGATTGTTTAATAAATATAAAATCGATATTGCCCATTTTCAATATTATACTCCGTTATTGAAGCCCTGCATTTATATTACAACAATTCACGATTTGTTATTTTTAGATTATCCACAATATTTTTCAAAGCTATTTATTATAAATAAAACGGCTCAATTTTTCTTAGGAGCTAAAATTTCCGATATAATATTTACTGATTCTGAGTATTCAAAAAAGGCTATAATGAAGCATTTCAAAGTCCCAAATGAAAAAATAATTTTAACTCCCATTGGTGTTTCAATAGATTATTACAAAACGGAATGCCGAGGGAACAAGCAACCATATATTTTATATGTTTCGAGAATTGAGCCAAGAAAAAATCATTTTATGCTTATAAAGGCATTTATAGAATTAAAGTTATATGAAAGATATCAATTAATAAATATAGGAAAAATAATTCATCTAGAAAAAAAACTTAAGACATATTTAAATAATTTGCCAGAAAATATAAAAAATAAAATTGTATTTATCGAAAATATAGAAGAAAAAAAATTAATAGAATATTATCAAAATGCTGCATTATTTGTTTACCCGTCATTTGCTGAAGGATTCGGAATTCCTCCAATTGAAGCCATCATCTTGGGAACTAAAACTATTTGCTCCAATTCAACAGCATTAAAAGAATTTGATTTTTTGGATGGGCATCAGTTTAACCCATATTCTTTAGATGATATTAAAAATAAAATCATGGATGCGTTAAATAAAGAAGAATATAATTTTGATAAGTTACGCTCAATTATTAAAAATAGATATAATTGGGAAAAAACGGCAGCCATTGTGCGTGAGTGCTTTATTGATATATATAACAAGTCAAAATAAATAAATTGGTATCGTTTTAGATGTTTGCAATTTGCCATAGGAGGAGGATCAGCGTAAACTCTCTTCGACTGCGATACCGAATGAGAGGAGACGTTTTAGTACGACGGCTAAGGCTCATAATAAGGCTCTCTTTGGGAAAGTGCTATTAGATTTTCCCATGGTAAACAATCGGCTCCAGGCTATGTTGGAATGGGCGGCGCATCAGTTAAAGCTGAGCGAAGCGGAAAAACAAGATTGGTGCCGAAAATGGCAGGCACACGAAGGGCCGGAAGACCCATTTTTTGGGAGCGCTGGTGCGGCGGATCGAAACCCAGCCAGGGAAGAACTACCTCTACTTTCCGAAGCTGAGGAAGTGCGGGAACGTGCCCTTCTTATTGACCTAGATGAAGCGTTCGGAGATGGCGCTGGCCACACTGGTCCAAGAAGCCTTCATTAACATCGTCTCGATGACGCGGCCGATTGAGCGCCTGGCTCTGGGTGTCGAGAACATCTCGGCCTCTCGGGTTTCGGAGATCAATAAAGAGCTCGAGGCTGAAATGCCTACAAAAAAATAGGAAAGTAAATAAGGTACAAAATGGCCTGCCATAACCTCAAAGAAGGCGTGGTAAAATGGCTATTATGAAAAGACAACAGCATGAGACAGCGTTTAAGGCTAAGGTTGCACTGGAGGCGGTGAAAGGCGAGAAGACCGTGGCTCAGATAGCCAGTGAATTTGGGGTTTATGCCAACCAGGTTCGAAAGTGGAAAGAGCAGTTGCTGAGCATGTTACCTGAGTTGTTTTCAGATGGAAGAAGCGGGAAGAGGGTCGGGATGAGCTGGAGGCAGAGCTATTTCGTCAGATTGGTCAACTACGGGTAGAGAACGAGTGGCTTAAAAAAAAATTTCAGCAGCTTAAGTTGTGGAGAAGAAGGAGTTGGTGGAGAGAGATAATGAGGCGATAGCAGTGGCTCGGCAGTGCGAGCTATTAAGCCTATCCAGGTCCTCTTATTAATTACGGTTCAAGCCGTGATGATGAGTATAACCTTGAGTTGATGCGGCTTTTAGACGAGCAGTATAAAAAAGTGCCGTTTTATGGGGGTAAGGAGGCTGACGGCCTGGTTGAGGGCTCGTGGCTATATAGTGAACCCGAAGCGGGTCATGGTACTGATGCGGCGGATGGGACTTCAGGCTATTTATCCCCATAAAAGGAGGAGTTTTTCGTCACCTAGGTTTAATAAGAAAGGGTATTTTTTTCAACAACATGGAGAGGCTACCACGGGGCCTGTGATACCACATGCCCTACAAAATATATTTTGGACATACAGCCGGCAAAGAATCTGTTGAGGTGGACAATATAAATGATTAAAATAGCAAAAGAGGCAGGTCAAAAATGCACCTTAAAAGCCTCTTTATTGTCCAAAGGATGGGGAACACCTCAAATCATAAATTAAAATAAGGAGTGTAAGATGCATTTACGAATTTTTTTTATGGAATTAGCTTCGAAAATTATACATTCAATAAGATGGTGGTTATATAGGCTAAAAGGTTATAAAAATATCCAAAGAGGCGTAATTTTGGAAAGGAATTTGTTATTAGATCGGGTTAACCCAAGGGGAATATATATAGGGGAAAAGAGCTTAATAGCAAATGGAGTTGTTATTTTAAGCCACGAACATATAAAAAGAGACATTAATAATCCAAAAATTCCATTAATGCTAAATACTTATATTGGAGAAAGATGCTTTATAGGTATAAACTCTATAATTTTGCCTGGCGTTAGAATCGGGAATGATTGTGTCGTCGGTGCAGGTTCAGTTGTAACTAAAGATATACCAAGTGGTTGTATTGTTGTAGGTAACCCTGCAAGGATAATTAAAACAAATATTAAAATGAATGATAAAGCTATATTGGAAGGCAATTAAATTCCTATTGTAAAAATTTTATATAGATTGATTAATGATGTGGAAAAACCTTCAGCTGGCATATAAGAAAGTGTGCAATTTGCCATAGAAAGAAGGCCATAGTAAGCCCTCCCAGATCACGGAATTTAATAAGCCGAAGGTCATTATAAGGCTATCTTGGTAGAATTGTTAAAAGGCGTTCTTAAGACAGACGATCCGGTGTGGGATATTTTGAGGGGACATAATATAAAGTTGATCGAGGAACTCTGGCCAGGGATATTTGGTTCACCATGATCGAGCTCCTATGATAAGGTTTGAATAAAAATGATGATCATCCGCCGTATCAATCATCAAATGCGTTAAGATACAAAAATCCCTAGAATGTTTCTATGCCTTCTTGGCAACCAAGATAGCAAGTTTAAGTTAAAATATATGCCCGCGATGGCTAGAACTCATTTTACGACATGCTCTTATTATTTAAAGAAGATATTTATAAAGAAAAATGTATAAAAACAAAAAACGAATATCTATACTAGGAACTCGAGGTATTCCCAATAGGTATGGCGGTTTCGAGCAGTTGGCCGAGAACCTTGTAAAATATCTTTCTAATTATTATGATATAAAAGTTTTTTGCAGCTCAAGACATAATAAAAATGGTCCCAAAATTTATAATGGGGCTAGGCTAAAATATCTGCCTCTAAAAGCTAATGGAATTGAAAGCATTTTCTATGACTTTTTGTCGCTATTATTGAGCGTTTTTGATGATAAGATTTTATTACTTGGTTGTTCTGGAGGCATATTAATGCCATTTTTGTTTTTTTTAAGAAAAAAGATTATATTAAATATAGGCGGATTAGATTGGCAAAGAAAAAAATGGCCGAAAATGGCTCAAAAGTTTTTAAAAATTTCAGAAAGGTTGGCTATTTGCATTTCTAAAGTAATAGTATCTGATAATAAAGCTATAGAAGAATATATAAAAAATGAATATGGCAGAGATAGTTATTTAATCGAATATGGTGGCGACACGGCATTTTCAGTAACATGCACAGATACAGATTATAAGTTATATCCATTTTTAAAAAAGAATTATGCTCTTGGAATTGCCAGGATTCAAGAGGATAACAATGTAGAAATTATATTAAAAGCTTTTCTTGATTATCAAAAATTTCCGGTCGTTTTTATTGGTAATTGGAATGATTCGCGGTATGGAAAAAAATTATTTAATAAATATAAAGCAGAAAAAAATATAATTTTATTAGAATCGATTTATGATAAAAGAATATTAAACTTAATAAGAAGTAATTGTTTAGTTTATATACATGGGCACTCTGCTGGAGGAACAAATCCATCTTTAGTTGAAATTATGTATTTAGGGAAACCTATAATAGCATATGCTTCTAAATTTAATCTATATACTACCGAAAACAAGGCGCTATATTTTTATGATTTGAATAGCTTGATTAATATCTTGAATAGCCTGGAATCTATCAATTTAGATAAAATAAAAAAAGAAATGAAAAAAATTGCTGAGGAAAAATATAAGTGGGAAATAATATCAAATAAATATAAGATTCTTTTTGATGATATAATATAAACCATGATAAACCAAGAGCAAAAAATTAAAATAGGTTTTGTCGGGTTTGGGAGAATGGGTATTACCCATTATTCTATCTTGAATACCCACCCAAAAGTTGAAATTATTGCGATATCTGATACATCTCCACTGGTAATAAAATTAATAGAAAAATACCTAAGACCTAAAGCCTTTAGTTCTTATAAAGAAATGATAGATAAAATGATGCCTAACGCACTTGTTATATCCACTCCGCCGAATGTTCACTATGAAATTATAAAATATGCGTCAGAAAGAAATATTCATATATTTGTCGAAAAGCCGTTTACAGTTGATATAAATCAAGCTAAAGAGCTTAGAGACACCTATGAGAAAATAGGATTAGTAAATCAGGTTGGTTATGTATATAGGTTTAATGATATATTTATAAAATTAAAAGAATTTATGCATGCAGGCGTTATTGGCAAACTTTATGACTTTAAGTTTGAATTCATGAGTCCGACGATAATTAGAAAGACAAATAAGTCAAGTTGGCGATCAAACAAAGAAATGGGTGGTGGGGTTTTATATGAAATGGCTTCCCATATGATTGATTTAATTAATTATTTTATTGGCAAGCCCGACAAAATAACTGGAGCTATAAAAAATAGAATAAATTCTATCGATGTTGATGATTTAATAACGTGTACTTTTCTTTTTAATAGTGGGATAACAGGGATTCTTCGTGTAAATTGGAGCGATAAAAGCTATAGAAAACCAGCTATATTCATTGAATTATTTGGTGAATTAGGCAAGATAATGGCAGATCAATATACTATGAAAATATTTTTAGACCGGCCATTTGATAAATATAATTTGAAAAAAGGATGGAATATTATTTATATTACCGACATTTTTGAACCCATCCCATTCTATGTAAGGGGTTATGAGTTTACAAGACAGTTATGGCACTTTATTCAGTGCATTGAAAATTGTAAGACGAAATCGCTTTGTTCTTTTTCGGACGGTTACAATGTGCATGAAATAATTTGTAAAATTACAAATAAATTTATGGAGGTTTGACGAATAAGGATGGAAAGATTGGATAAAATAGTTTTTGGCGATAATCAGTTTTTTGGAATAAATCATATGTCTCAAGAAAAGGCACAAAAATTAGCACAGAAATTTTCAGATATAAATAATATAATTAAGGTTTATGACTTGGCCATAAAATCTGGGATTAGGGCAATAATGCTTAATAGTAATAATAAAGCGACAGAAATATGTGATTATTTTAGGGAGCACATCGATAAATATAAAGAAATATCTTGGTATCCTTCCATTCCGTATCCACATAAATATGCAAATTTGATTGCCGAAAAGGGCATAACAGGCTCAGTTATTGAAGTGTTAATAAAAGATAATCCCAAATCAGCCATTTTGGGGATATTGGGAAAAGGAGGAGCAGGTCTTATTTCTTTTGACGCTTATAAAATGATGGAAATTCTTATCGATGCTGAAATGAAGATATTTAAAGGTCTAAATATAAAGGTCATTTTTCTTCAGAATGTTATTACAGATTTAATATTGGGATTTAATTTGGGAGAAGTATTTGAAAAATTTTGCATATATATAAGGAAAAAATACAAGGCGATCCCCGGCTTCATAACCCAAAATATGCCTTATTTGGTAAAATGTTTAAAAGATTGGGGCATTAAAGAAGTTGCGATATGTACATCAATTAATAAGATTGGATACTTGATGTTCCCGGATATAGAATCTTATATAAAGACTTGTGAAAATAATAATCCTGATGAGTATCAAATAATGGCAATGTCTCCATTAGCTTCAGGTGCTATTTCTCCTAAAGAAGCATATGAATTTTTGAATAAGATAAAAGTTCAATCAGTCGTATTTGGTGCTTCGTCTAAAGAACATATTGAGGAAGCCTTGAAGCTAATAAATATTTAGAAACGAAAAATGTATTAGTTAAATCAAACTAAAGATGAAATTATTTGTCTATCTGTGCATAAAAATGAGTTTTGTTCTAGTCAGCTTTTATTAGTTTATTAATATCAAAAATAAGCCAGGAAACTGTTTATTTGTTATAATCCTTAGCTACGTTATGTGTATTTTTAAAGTAATGTAGCGCTCAAATAAATAATATAAATTTAGTTGAAAATGCTCGTTAATATTAATATTTAGAATATTATAATTTTAAGTTTTCCTCTCTTGAAGAAATTTCATTTTGATAAAAGGGAATAAAATGGGGACATTGTTGGTTTCATTTATTGTATCTTTTTTAGGGTGTATCCTAATACTTCAGTTTGGCAAAAGCAATGGGGCCATTTTGGATGAAAATGAGGGACCACAAAAGGTTCATATCGGAAAGGTGCCGCGGGTAGGCGGACTAGCGATTTGGGTTGCTCTTATTGCTACTGGATTTTATTTCTTTTTTAAATCGGGTAATTTTGCTGAGCTGATGTGGAAATTACTTTTATCTTCTTTGCCCTTTTTTTTGATAGGCATTTTAGAGGATATTACAAAAGCCATTCGAGCCCAATATAGATTTTTTATTATGCTATGTGCAGCAGTTTTACCTTTTTATTTAATGGATGCCAGATTAATCAGATCATCTATATCAATTTTGGATCAACTCTTATCTTTCTGGCCAGCTTCTTTTATCATAACAATAATTGCAATAGCTGGATTTGCCAATGCAATAAATATAATTGACGGTTTGAACGGGCTTTCGGGCGTTATATCTATTTTGATTATAGGGGGAATAGCTTATGTTGCTTTTAAAGTCGGCGATTTGAATATTTTGATAATTTCGTTTGCCGTTGCAGGTGCTATTTTAGGATTTTTAATTTTTAATTACCCAGGAGGAATTATATTTTTAGGAGATGGTGGAGCCTATTTAATTGGTTCTATTATTGCCATTTTGTCAATTCTTATAGTTCTGAGGAACAAAGATATTTCCCCCTGGTTTCCTGCAATGCTTTTAATATATCCAATTTGGGAAACTATTTTTTCTATATACAGGAGGCGATTTAAAAAGAAGAAATCAGCTTTAAAGGCCGATAATTTACATCTTCATACCCTTATATTGAAGAGAGTAGTAAAAGGCGCTACAAATTCTAATAATTCAAGAGTGGTTATAAAACAAAACTCGCTTGCGTCAATATATATATGGGCTTTTGCTTCATGGCCTATAATATGGGCGGTTATCTTTTGGAATAAAACGATTATGTTAGCTGCAGGCGTAGTATTGTTTGTTGTATTTTATCTAATGCTTTATAGGTGCCTGGTAAAGTTCAGGGCGCCAAGGTGGATATTTATTAAAAGAATATTTTAATAAGAACATAGGAAACAAGGACAGGGGATACGAGCTGTTTTCTGCCTGGATAAAAGCAGTAGGTTGGGGCAGAAAATAGTTCGTGTCCCCTTTTTTATTTTCGGGTGAATTTTTTAAGGGAATTAATGGCATAGGATTTAAGAAAGGCGAAGGAATCAAGTTTGAAGAGATGGCTCAGGGCAAAGAAGGGTATGACGGAAGCGAGGCCCACGGCGGCAACTTTGATGGTCAGGGAAATAAAAGCGTGAAGCGAGGCGGCTGAGGTTTTCTGGAAAAGAGGCAGAGCAAAATAGCAGACCAGAGCAATGGGAACGGAGCTTACGATTATCTTTATGGTTTCTGAAGCCAGTGCCCGCGGGAAGGGGTTGAGGTATTTTTTGAGATAAACGATGTAAAGAATAAAATTTAATACCATTACAATAGAAGTGGCTAAAGCAATTCCTGCAGCGCCCATAAACCTGGATAAAATTATGTTCAAAATGATGTTCAGGCCGACGCAGACGCCGCTGATGATGAGCGGAGTGGCTGTATTTTTGAACGAGTAGAAAACTCTGGCCAGGATGGGCGAGAGGGCATGGCCGAACAAGCCAATGACATACATCTGGGTGACAAAGGCAGTAAGCGCCGTGGCTTTGGGGTCAAAAGCGCCGCGCTCAAAGAACAGGCGAACGATGGGCTGAGCCAGGAAAAAAAGAAAAAAAGTTGAGGGGATGATGAGGTAAAAAGAGACGCCGATGGTTCGCTGGAGTCGCTCTTCATACTCATGGCGGGCAGAGCCGTTGAGAGCCAGCTCGGAGAAGGTCGGAAAGATGGCGGTGGCGATGGGGACGGCCAGGAGGCTCAGAGGGATGCCCCAGACGCGAGCTGAGAAGTTAAGGGCGGCGATGGAGCCAGCATCCAGGCCCGAGGCGATGGTTTTGTCCACAATCTGGTTGAGCATGGACAGACCGCCGGAGATGACCAGCGGCATAAGCAGGATGGCAAACTGGCGGATTTCAGCCCAGTCCACCTGGCGGTAGCTGAAGGTATGGAAGAACTTGTAGCGCCACCAGAGGACAAAGAACATAGCGAAAAAAGTTAGAGAAGCGTTGAGGAGCTGGCCGACTGTCCAGCTATGGAGGCCAAGCGAGCGATGCAGGAAAAAGAGAGAGAAGACCAGAGCCACGTTGCCGAGGAACGTTATAAATATGGGGAATAAGAACTGCCTTTCAGCCTGAAAAAGCCCGGTGAACATACCGGTGAGGACAGTGAACAGGCCCGCTACGAGGAGATAGCGGGTTAAGGTGACAGCCAGGGTGAAGCGCTCGCCGGTAAAGCCGTAGGCGATGATGCGGACGCAGGCCGGAGCGAAAATGAATATGAGGACAGAGACCGCCAGGAAGATGGTGCCCCAGACGGTAAAGGCAGAGTTGACGAAGCGCCGGGCAGCTTCGGCAGACTGGGATTTTTTTTCTAAGTAATAGGGGATAATGAGAACATTAAAGCCGCTGGCAAAAAGCCAGAGAATAGAAGTGGGAATGATCAGCGCCACCAGAAAGGCATCTGTGGTGCCGGTGGCTCCGAAATATTTGGCCACCAGAACTTCGCGGAAAAAGCCGAAGAATTTGCTGATAAAAGAGAAGACGGCAATCACCACTGCCGCCTGAGTTACTGTCTGCCTTTTTAGAACGGCTGGAATATTCATTCTTCTCTATTCCTCAATTCCTTCTTTATTCATCCTTCCTTATTCCCTTCTTTATTTATCCTTTCCTATTCCCTAATTCCTTCTTTCAACCGGAACTTTGAAACTAAGACCCAGGATTAGCTGGAATATTCATCTTTCTTTATCCCTTAATTCCTTCTTTATTCATCCTTCCCTATTGCCTAATTCCTTCTTTCAACCGGAACCTTTAAACTCAGACCCGGGATTAGCTGTTATATTCATCCTTCTCTATTCCTTAATTCCTTCTCCCACCACCGCTATCAGATTACTCGGGCACTCCACCGGGGATTACACCCCGGTTTTAACTCGCCCCGGTACCAGCTCATCCAGTTATCAAATCACCCAC
>Ga0315298_1006921_pt1 | contig 15208 bp, 13 predicted proteins | sample WHS_1_MG_FD_203077 | JGI IMG/M metagenome (GOLD analysis project Ga0315298, IMG submission 203077) | Extremophilic microbial mat communities from Washburn Hot Springs, YNP, Wyoming, USA - WHS_1_MG | ecosystem: Environmental > Aquatic > Thermal springs > Hot (42-90C) | place: USA: Wyoming... | reverse complement strand
CGCCCCCCAGCGTCTGCAGGCCATCTGTGACCAACTCGGCGTGGAGCAGATACAAGCCTTCTTTGACAAGTGGCTGGCTCGTCTGCCCATGCCTCTGACAAAGCAAGACCGGCAAGGCGGCTATGGATATCGTCTCTCGGTCTGGCAGGTGGAGATGAGTCGTACCCAGGTCTTCTCCGAACCCACGAGAGGGCGCGAGTTCTTCGAGGAGGTCATCCGGGAAAACCTCGATCTGGGTCGTCCCGACCGCATTCAACTGATCTTCGAGCGCCGCGTTCAGAAGAACACCCCGGGGATTCTGCGGACGCGGGTCATCCAGGACGGGGTAGCCCCCAGCCTCCACATCCAGTACAAGGGCTGCCATATCAAACAGTACTTCAAGGAGAGGTGTGCTCTGCGCACCGAAACTACCATCAACGACCCTAATGATTTGCGCGTGGGCAAGGACATCTCGAACCTGCCGTATCTCCAGAAGGTGGGACGCGAGGTTAACCGACGTCTGTTGGACGTCCAAAGAGTCAGCCAGGATTGTACGCTGTCGCAGGAGAGCGTGGAGCGGGTGGTGCAACCTACCGTCAGCCAGGACGGGCAAAGGGCGCCTGGGCTTCGCTTCGGCGATGTCCGAGTAATGGCCCTGTTGGCGGCCCTCATCTTGTTCTTGCACTTGCCCAATGGGTTCACCCACGCCACCCTCCGTGAGCAGGTAGCAGCGTATCTCGGACTCAACCCCGACTCCTACAGGCCAGGGCAGATGACCTACGACTTGCGCCGGCTCCGTCTGAAAGGCATCGTGTACAGGCCGCCGGGTACTCATCGCTACATCGTGACTCCTTACGGGTACAGAGTGGCGTTGCTCTTCACCAAGCTGAACGCACGCGTCTTCCGCACCACCTTCGCATCCTTCGACGCTACTGAGCCGGTGCCACGGCCGTTGGCAAAGGCCCTGGCGGAAGTCGATCGTCAAATCGAGGAGATCATTGATCGTGCCAAACTGGGCAAGGTCGCCTAAAACTTGACTCATTTGTTAAGATCTCGTCATATGAAGATGTCTAGAGTAAATCTCCGAAGGCTGCATTGCTCGCCTGAGCACTTGGCACCAAATGACTGCAGGATATCGGCCAATGGGGCAAGTCTTATGCCAGCTCCTCTCTGGTAGATCGCGCCCCGTTCAAGGCTCACAGGAGTAGGGACTGAGCGTAGTATCTGTGGACCATTCTCCGTCGTTCGGCGGGACACGGCACGTTTGTTGCTCCACGCTGCTTCGGTCAGCCATGTCAGAGATGGCTTCTCTGAGTGAATCGCAAGTCGACCACTCCAGTCCGTACACATACCCTCTACCCCGGTATTGATGCTGGGAGTCGATAAGGTGGAGTGACAAATGGACACCTACGAAGGCGCAGTGAAAACGGCAACTCTACCAACAAAGCGGCCGGTAGCGACCGAGCCGCTGCGGTTTGGCATCGACATCGACGGCACCATTTCCCAGGCTCCCCACCACTTCAGGCGCCTGATCGATGCTCTGCTCGCCCGCAGAAACGAGGTGTATATCATTACGGGACGCACCGAGCGAATGCGCCGTGAAACGGAGGAGTTACTGAAAAACCTTGGCATTAAGTACACAAGTCTCGTCATGCGCCGCGAGAACCCAAGAGGTACCGTTGCCCAGTACAAAGTGCAGATGGTGCAGAAGTTCGGCATACATATGATGATCGACGACAGCGCAGAGATTTGCTGGGCCGTGGAGGAGCAAACCCCGGCTTTGGCTGCGCATATGTTGCCCATACCAGAAATGCCAGAAGCGCTGGCAGCTAAGACTCGTCTCCGTCGGGCCAAGAGACCCGAACGCTAGCACCTCACAAGTCGAATGACCTAACGGCGGGAGAGACCCCAAGCCATTTCCCCATCTGGAAGTGTGTGTAGCAGGGCAACCCACCTCGCAGGTATCTTAGCGCCAGCGGCTTGCAGCGTTCCCACGCGATCTTTGAGAAACTGGCACAGCCCTTGCAGCGTTTACGACGTATTTCCTGAGAGAACTATCGAGCTCGAGGTCGACCGTGTAGCAGTAGCCCTTTACTGCGCCCAACATATCTAGGAAGCCCTCAGAAAGTCAACACTTGGACCAAGGAGGATTCGTATGTCAAGACCAACCATCATGTTCTTACTCTCCCTTACGCTGGTTGCCAGCACGACCGGGGCCTGCTCCGGAGGACAGGCCAACCTTAGTCTCCTGGGAACAACAACCAGCACCAACTTCGCTGCGCATCTTTCGAGCACTCCTACTGGTGCAGAGACCCCGGCCACAGGAGAGGCCACTTTCGTTGTAAGCACCGACGGAAAGCGCATACAGTACAGGCTCGTTGTCGACAACATAGACAACGTTACTATGGCCCACATCCACCAAGGGCAAGCAGGCCAGGAGGGGCCGATTCTCGTCTGGCTGTATCCACCCAGCGGACCGCCACCGAAGGAGATCCCGGGCACGTACAGCGGGGTGCTTGCCGAAAGCACGTTTACCGAGTCCGACCTGGTCGGACCTCTGCAGGGCCAGCCGCTTAGCGCGCTGGTAGAGGCAATGCAAAAAGGGGACACGTACGTGAACGTTCACACAGTGCAGTATCCAGCAGGAGCGATCGCCGGGCAGATCGAGGCAGTGTCGGGGCAAATGTGACCTCAATGTCGGTGGAACAAGAATTGCTCCCTACAGTGGAGTTTAGCTATCGATAAACGCAGAAGAGTTTCAGCCCAAGGCCAGCAGGCCACGGGTTGGGTCTCATGGAGGGATTGAAATGACTCTTGTCAGATGGTTCCAGGAACTGTCCAAGGAGGATATCCCCATCGCTGGGGGCAAGGGCGCAAACCTCGGCGAAATGACCCAGGTGGGATTCCCAGTGCCTCCTGGCTTCGTGGTTACAGTAGACGCCTACCGCCGGTTTTACGAGGCAAGCGGCATCGCCGATGAAGTTGCGACTCGCTTGTCCCATCTCAACGCGGATGACCCAGCCCAACTTAGAGATGTCTCGGAAGCGCTGCGGGGCCTCATTCGTCGAGCTCGGGTGCCAGATGACGTGCGACAACCTATCATCGACGCTTATGTGGAATTGTCACGTCGGCAGAACGTCGATAACGAGTTCGTGGCCGTGCGCTCTTCAGCTACCGTTGAAGATACAGCTCAGTTCTCCTTCGCCGGCATGTTCGAGAGCTTCCTCAATGTACGTGGCCCCGAGGAAGTAATCCGCCAGGTCAAGAACTGCTGGGCCTCGCTGTTTGGCGCGCGAGTTCTGTTCTACAGAGTCAAGCAGGGTCTAACAGGCGAAGGGCTCATCGCTGTAATCGTGCAGAAGATGGTCAACGCCGACAGATCGGGTGTGATGTTCACTGTGGACCCGGCCACCAACGACCCCAAAATACTGGTCGTCGAAGCTGCATGGGGGCTAGGCGAGGTGGTAGTCGGCGGCCAGGTCACCCCGGACCGCTACGAGGTCGACAAAGAGAGTATGGTTCTGGTGAGGAAGGTAATCGGGCACAAGGACTTCATGCTGGTACGAGATGAGCAGACCGGCGAAAACGTCCGCGTAAACCTGCCCGAGGACAAAGCGGCGGCCCAGGTGCTCACCGAGGACGAAGTGCGGAACCTGGCCGAGCTAGGCAAGCGTGACGAAGCGCACTACCGGAAGCCGCAGGATGCCGAGTGGGCCGCTGAAAAAGGCCAGCTCTATCTGGTGCAGACCCGCCCAGTGACCACCCTTGTTGAGAAGGCTAAGGCGCCGGCACCTCCGGAGCGAGCGCGCATTCTGCTACACGGGCTAGGAGCGAGTCCCGGCCAGGCGACGGGGACGGTGCGAGTACTCCTCTCACCGGACGAGGAGGCCAAGCTAAAGCAGGGCGAGGTCCTGGTAACGGTAATGACTGCGCCGGACTGGGTGCCAATTATGCGCCGTGCGGCCGCCATTATCACCGACGCCGGAGGCATGACCTCCCACGCCGCCATCGTCTCCCGAGAACTGGGCATTCCCTGCATCGTGGGAACGAGGGACGCGACCAAAGTCCTCAAAGATGGTATGGTTGTCACCGTGGACGCCCGCGCGGGTACGGTGGTCGAGGGCGCACCGGCGAGAGCTAGGCCAGCGCCTCCACCAGTAATGGCGGCGCCACCCGTTCAAGCGCCCGTTCCGCTGGTAACGGCAACCAAGCTCTACGTCAATCTGGGAGAGCCCGACCTGGCCGAAGAGATAGCTCTGCGGCCGGTGGATGGAGTGGGCCTTCTCCGAGCCGAATTCATGATCATTTCTGCCCTGGACAACACGCATCCGAAGGTGTTCCTTAAGCAAGGTCGCGGCGACGAGTTCGTGGCCCGGATGGTCGATAAGCTGCGGATATTCGCTCGCGCTTTTCACCCACGGCCCGTCATCTACCGTGCAATAGACTTTCGCACCAACGAGTTCCGTGGACTCAAGGGAGGCGAGCAGTTCGAGCCCAAGGAAGATAATCCGATGCTCGGCTATCGCGGCTGCTACCGCTACATCAAGGCCCCGGATCTCTTCAAGCTAGAGCTGAAGGCACTGCGGCAGGTGCGCGAGGAACACGACAACCTACACCTAATGATTCCCTTCGTGCGCACTGGGTGGGAGTTCCGCGAATGCAAGCGGCTGATCGATGAAAGTGGGCTGACTGGCCAGCGGCATTTCGAGCTGTGGGTAATGGCCGAGGTGCCTTCGATCGTGTACTGGCTAGAGGAGTACGTACGCCTGGGCGTAACTGGCGTATCAATCGGATCCAACGACTTGACTCAGTTAGTGCTGGGCGTGGATCGCGATAGCGAGATGGTAGCTCCACTGTACGACGAGCGAGACAACGCCGTCCTGGAGACCATTCACACGATCATCAAAGAATGTGAGAGACTCGGAATCACCAGCTCCATCTGCGGGCAGGCCCCCTCGGTTTACCCCGACTACGTGGAGACTCTGGTGAAGTGGGGCATCGATTCCGTCTCGGTCAACCCTGACGCCATCGAATCCGCCCGCCGGCACATTGCGTCGGCCGAGCAGAAGCTGCTCCTGGCCGAGATGCGGGCGAAGGTGGAGGCAAATCACGAGCGAGCCAGGGTCTCGAGCGAGGCTCGGCAAATGGAACTTACAGAGGTCCGAGTGCTTTAGCCGAATCCCTCACAGGCATTGGTGAAATGATGGAGCCGGATTCGCTTGGTGGGGATGTTCACAGCAATGCATCTGTGGAGAGCCCAGGAGAGAATAACCGTGAGAATCGGTAGACTATCAAGTGTGGAAACGCCTGGTGAGTAGCCATCCAAGGAAACACTCGCACACGCCCTCCGCCCAAACGCCACCGATCCAGCCATCAGGCGATCAGCTGCAAGCACTGCCTACACCAGAACTACAGAAGCGCCTGCACACCTCTCCCAACGGCCTGACTCAAGCCGAGGTCCAACGCCGCCTCGCCCAATACGGCTACAACGAACTGATCGAGAAAAAGGTCAGCCCCCTGCGTAAATTGCTCTCCTACTTCTGGGGACCTATCCCCTGGATGATCGAGACAGCTATCTTCCTCTCAGCCATCCTGGGCCACGTCACCGACCTGCTCATAATCTCAGCCTTGCTCTTGACGAACGCCGTCGTGGGCTTCTGGGAAGAGTTCCAGGCCAGCAACGCCGTCGAGGCTCTAAAGTCCAGACTCGCGTTAAACGCCACAGTCAAGCGCGACGGTAAATGGGTCACCATTCCCGCGCGTGAACTGGTCCCCGGTGATATCATCCGCCTCCGCCTGGGCGAAATAGTCCCAGCTGACGCTAGGTTATTGGAAAGTCTCCCAGTTGAGGTCGATCAGTCAGCACTCACCGGCGAATCCCTCCCAGTCACGCGAACACCCGGAGAAGACGTCTACCTGGTCCATCCAGCCTGCGCTGATCCTGGGCATCGCTGTGTTGGGCACGCAGGCACTGGCCTCGATCATTGCCGCTTATGGTCTGCTCACTCCCAGCATTAGCTGGTTTTGGGCGGCCGTCGTCTGGGCCTTCTGCGTGCCCCTATTCTTCGTTCAGGACCGTGTGAAACTGGCCGCCTACCGAATCTTCGACCCACAAGAGCGAGGCTTACTCATCGGCGAGCGCGAATAGAGACTTCCATTGTCACCTCGAAGTTATTACGCCGCTCAGGGTCCCCGTAGAACCTTGAAATCTGGAGACATTTGACACCGCGAGCTCGCTCGTCTATTTCTGTTTCCACATTTCCGCGTTAGCTGTTAGCATTATGCGGCTGTAGAGCGACAACTGTGCCTGGATGCCCAATAGGGCGCATTATTGGTGGCAGGTATGGGACACATCCATCGGTGGGGAGTTGTTGAGTCCCCTGTTGAGGGGCACGTGTTATACTGGAACCAGAAGGTACAAGTAGACGTACGCTCATCATCCAGCTATCAGATTAGGCTTGGGGAGCAAGCTACAAGATTGGGTTTGAGGCGGCCTGAGTTCGTTGCTCTGCCGATGGCCTTTGGTGATACAGTTGGTTTTTAGCCTGGAGGAATGAGCTTTGAGAGCCAACTGTGACTGTTTCGCCAGTATACGAAAGAGTTGGCCAGCTCTGTCCGTCACTGTGGTGCTTGCCGGCGCCCTTCTTCTGCCCTCTTGTGTGGCGATAGTACCGCTGACCTCTGAATGGCCTCCCCCCGGCTACATAAGCGGCGAGATTCCCTCGGAGTACGCGGGGTTACGAAACCCGTTCGCCTTGCAAGATGAACGGGCCCTGGACGAAGGGGCAGGAGTCTACCGCTCAGGCCTGCTCGCATGCCTGTCTTGCCACGGAGCCAATGGGCGAGGCACTGGGCCAAGGTGGACCTACCTGGACGTCTACCCTGCCGATTTCGCAGCAGGCCCGATGCTGAACGCCTTTCGCCAGCATCAGGACTACGTGTACTGGTGGGTGAGCGAAGGCGTTCCACCGAGCGAGATGCCAGCGTACAAGGATATTCTCAGTCCGACCGAACGCTGGGCAGTTATCACTTACGCCTGGTATCTTGGCGAGCAAACGATCGGGAATGTGCCAAGCCGTGTTGAGAAGGCCGCGACTCCGATTCCGCAGACGGTGCCCGGCGGACGAGCTGAGCAGGGCAGGTTAGACATGGAGAAATATGGCTGTGGCGCCTGTCATGTGATCCCAGGCGTGCCGGGCGCCAACGGTACGTTCGGTCCGTCCCTAGTGGACTTCGCTGAGCGGAAAGAAATTGCCGGAGTCTTGCCAAATACGCCGGACAACCTGATCCGATGGCTGCAGAATCCCCCGGCGGTCAAGCCAGGCACGGCGATGCCCAACCTCGGCGTCACCGAGCCAGATGCACGGGACATTGGTGCGTATTTATACACGCTCAAGTAAGGTTGCTGGGGAAGCGCGGCGAAAGGTCAAACAGGCAGAGCGTGCGAGCCCAGGGCCCTGCCAAGCCAAGCTCCTCCGGATGCCTGATTCCAGGCAGAAAGCCAAGGCTAGTTCAAGCTCAGTCTAATCCGAACGGCGCCGGCGTGCCTGCCCAAAACTTGTCGGGATGGCGACGCTTGCCGAATCCCATCCAATCGTCGCCACTTGCAATCAGCTTGTTGAAGATGCGTGTCGAGGAGATCGTCGCCATCGCCGCCCGGTGCCACCAAGTATCGCGCTTCCCGTACGGACAAACTCGCACGCAGGTGCTGCAGCCCGAGTGGACCTTTCCCCAGTAGTCGAGACACGTTGGGGCATTAATGTACCATCCCTTGTGACCCGGGTTGTTCCACTCCCCCAGCACATTGTAGCTAGCCTCTTTATCGAAACTGAGAGATCGAGACGGGCAAAGCCGTGCGCACTTCATACAGGTCTCACAGAACTCTCTCACCCCGAAATCCACAGGCGAGTCCGTCTGCAGCGGCAGGTCGGTGATAACCGTGGCCAGCCTCACACGTGGACCTAGCCTCGGCGTAATAAGAAGGCCCAGACGAGACATCTCACCAAGACCGGCATCAATGGCTATGGGCACTGACAGCACCAGGTCGTTGCCGGAAGGAATGGCCACGTAGCCTAATGCCCGGATAAACTCGGCCAGAGAGCCGGCCACCACTGGCATCATACTGTAGCCCCACCCAACAGCGGCCGAAGCAACACTATCGGGAGCCCGAGCGATTGCCTCCTCAGATTGTGCGATGGCCACCGCAATTACCCAACTACAGTTCTCAGGGATGACCAGTCTGTCCTCGGTAACGATGGGCTGGTCGACATCCTCGAAGATGATAGGCTTACCTTGCTCGTCGACCGAGTAGACGTGGCGTCGGTCAAGCAGCGCAACGCCAACATCGACGGCACCATAGAACCTGGCAGCTAATTTGACGAGACGCGAGTTCTCTTCAGGGCTACCCTGGTGCCGCTCGATGCCGAGGTCCTTCGGGGTTCGCGCTTGAATCCTGTGCCACGCGTAAAGCTGTTTGGCCACGGAGTAGCGAATCGTGTTCGCTCCCTCAGCCAGAGCACGGTCACGTAGCTCCCAACCGGGGCGTCCTTCAAAAGGATTAACGGTATAGAACCCTCGCCTGGTTCCTGGCCCTTCACTTTCCCCACGTGCCGTGTTCCTAGCCAGTTCGGCCTCTTGCCTTCGCACCGCAAGAGCGAAGGCGTGGTGTCTGGCATCGAACCGCGAGTACACGGTTTCGTCCAGATCGTACTTAGGTCGCGCGACCCTGCGTATCCACCTGGTATGGTGACCTTCCACGCCTCCGAGTTGAAGGCGCTGTGAGCCAACGGAACCAGGGCCCTCAAGATGAGGAATACTGACCACTCTGTCCACTGTTATACGGTCTCCTTCCAGCGCACGGAGTCCCAGCGAGAAGTCTGTGTGCCGTGGTTTATCGTGTGCCTCTGACATCATTAGGCCAAAGGAGTCATCGTACACGGCACTCAGTCGCCGTTCTGCACCCACCGTTCGCTTTCGCGATGAACTTCGGCAAACGCCGCTGCAAAGCCGGCGGTGTTGGTAGCGAGCCGCCAGACTTTGACTTGGCCACTAGTGGAGACCATTATAACAGCCTTTGTCAACAAAACTAGTATGGAGCCTAGGCCTGCCGTTCAGGATGCTCCAGTCTCTCCAGCATCTCCCGCAAGGCTGGAGCGAGGCGAAGCAGTTCGTTCTGCGTCACGGTCGATAATCGTTCCAGTACAGCCTCTCTGAGGGGAGTGAGAGAAACAAGCACTTCGCGACGATCTCTAGGATTTGACTCACGACACACCAGTCCAGACGCCACCGTTCGGTCCACAAGCTCAACCACTGTGTGGTGCTCCAGCTGTAGCCACTCGGCGAGATCGCTAATGGTTGCTCGCTCATCGTCGCCTTGGCCTTTGATGGCCAGCAGCGCTTGGTGCTGTTGAGGTGTCAGGCCGACATTTTTGAAATGACCAACGATTATCGTATCATCCTCCCCCTGATGACCTCAGTAGTAGTCAGCGTGCTCATCTCACACCGCCTTAATCCAGAATCGATCTACACAACCAAACTCATTCGCCGAGGCATAGACATCCGTGCCAGGCGCGCGCCCAACCCTATGGACGTGGTCACAGTGGGCACGGCTATGACATCCGATTTCGAGACGCTCCCCCGAAGCATGTCGTTGCGGGAGTTGGCCAGCAAATTCAACCAGACCGGACACCATGGCTTTCCGGTAGTCGATGAGCGGGGAATGCTCTTTGGGATAGTCACACTCACGGACCTTGAGAACGCCTTACTGGAAGATGACGTGGAGAAGCTCACAGTCGGAGACATCGCCACCACCGACTTGGTGGTAGCGTATCCCGATCAGACGCTGCACCAGGCGCTGGGCCAACTCGGTATCCGAAACGTGGGGCGAATACCGGTCGTCGAGCGCAGACGACCTCGCAAGCTGGTAGGCATACTGCGCAGAGCAGATGTTATCGCTGCCTACGCTCGTGCTGCGGGCAAGGCATCTAGCTTTTCGAGCAATCTGGGGCATATGCGTGTTGGCAGTTTAACTGGAACCACTTTTGTGGAGATCGAGCTCTCTCCAAAATCAGGTCTGAGCGAGAAGCGCGTGCGGGACCTAACGTTGCCCAAGGACAGTGTGCTGGTAACCATCCGACGTGATGGCCGAATTATCATTCCTCGAGGGAACACCGTAGTACGCAGCGGCGACGTGCTCCTGGCACTGACCACTACGGAAAGTGAGGCGGCTCTACGGGCCTACCTGAAGGTCGAGGCGAGTGACCACAGCCTTAGCCCGTGAGCTACGCCGTCCGGTCGTAGCGTCTCAGCAGTGACTCAAGCTGTTTCGCTTCTACCGTCTCGTGTACCACGAGGTCTTCCGCTAGTGCGTCTAGCGCTGTCCTGTGCTTCTCCAGCAGAACCTTGGCTCGCTGACGCGCTTCTTCGATCAGCTTTCGCACCGCGGCGTCAAGCTGAGCCGCCGTCGCGTCGGCGTACTCTCGAGGCTTTCCTATCTCTCGTCCCAGGAAAGGATGGGTTTCACCGAGCCCGTAGGACACTGGGCCAATATCATCGCTCATCCCCCAGAGGCCAACCATACGTCTGGCTAGATTGGCCGCCTGCCTTAGGTCCTCCTCGGCACCGGTAGTCGGCTGTCCAGTTACCATTTCGTCCGCTGCACGCCCGCCCAGCATCACCGTGAGTTTGCCCATCAAGTAATCCTTCGTATAGTTGTGGCGCTCGGCCTCGGGAAGCTGTTCTGTCGCTCCGAGCGTGCGTCCTCGGGGTATGATCGTCACCTTGTTTACAGGGTCAGCCCCGGGGGTGAAAGCGGCAACTATAGTGTGGCCAGCTTCGTGATACGCCACCACTCTCCGCTCCTCTTCGTTCAGGAGCCCAGTGTGACGCACGCCGAGCACCATCTTGTCCATCGCCTCGTCAAAATCCCTCATAGAGACGCGTGTCCCACGACGACGTGCAGCCAGGAGTGCCGCCTCGTTACAAAGGTTGGCAAGATCTGCTCCAGAGAAACCTGGGGTGCGTCGCGCCAATCGGTCAAGGTCAACATCCTCTCCCAGAGGAAGTCGGCGGGTGTGGATCTCGATAATGGCCCGGCGACCGATGCGGTCGGGAAGCCCCAAAGTCACGTGCCGGTCGAATCGGCCTGGACGTAGTAAAGCCGGGTCCAGCACATCTGGGCGATTGGTAGCAGCAAGCACAATGATGTTAGTGCGCTCATCGAATCCGTCCATCTCGACAAGCAACTGGTTTAGAGTCTGCTCTCGCTCGTCGCTGCCTCCACCCAGGCCAGCCCTCCTCTGGCGCCCGACGGCGTCCAGTTCATCCACAAAAACGATGGCCGGTGCCTCCGCTTTGGCCCTGGCGAACAAATCTCGCACACGAGAGGCACCGATGCCGACGAATACCTCCACAAACTCGGAGGCCGAGATACTGAAGAAAGGCACCCCCGCTTCGCCGGCCACAGCTCTTGCGAGAAGGGTTTTCCCCGTGCCTGGAGGACCGACAAGCAGCACTCCTCGCGGCAATCGCGCCCCGAGAGCGCGGTAGCGCGCTGGTTCCTGCAGGAAATCCACGATCTCCTGCAGCTCAAGCTTCGCCTCCTCCTCCCCGGCTACGTCGGCGAAAGTAACGCCGGGATGCTCGCGGTTGTAGAGACGGCCGCTGCTCGTGCCCACTCCCATGAACGAACGCTGCCCGCTCGACGTTCCTCTTGACAGGAGAAACAGCAACGCGAAGAGAAGAACGATCGATATTATGGCGACGACTGTGCCCACCGTTCCAGAGATCGCACCACCTCCAACGTCGTTACAGCCACCACGTTCCCGACATATCCCGTGATTGCCCGCACAAAATATGCCGCCCTATCTGAAGATGCTCATCCCAGCGTGCCAGGCAAACACGCTGCCCACCAGCGTGCTAGGACCGACCAGGAACACGTGCAGCAGCAATGCGTAGGCCAGGGCATCTGACGGTGAGCCGCCAAGAGCCAGGACCACGCTGGTCGTTCCCGCTTCCAAGGTCCCCACAAATCCTGGTATCGAGGGGATGCCTATGATCAAGTGGGTGAAGGCCATTACCGCGCTGGCATCGAGGTAGCTGAAGCGGATGCCGATGCTCAACAGCAGCAGCCAGAATATCACAGCCTCAACGGCCCAGATGAGGGCCGTTGACACGGTTGCGCCAACAAGTGTTGTGGGAATGGCCAAAGCAGCGGTCAGGCCATCGCCGAAGCTGTCCAGGTTCTCGCTGACAAACCTGGGCAATACTTTCACAATCTTGAACCAGAGGCCAAGGCGCAACAGTAACTGTATAATAAGGCTCTCTCGACGCCACAGCGCTAGATCGATCAGCAACAGCAACGTCAGCGGCAGAATCAGCAACAGTTGGACAAAGTGGAACACACCGGGCAGCTCGACGAACGAGGGAACAACTGTCGCCCAGACCACAAGAGCCGTGGCATCCAGTATGTACTCCTGGGCCAGCGTCCCGGCGATGAAACCCGGGTTGATTTGAGTCCGGCGATTCAACAGGTAAACACGTGGTATCGATCCCACGCCAGTCACGGTCACGTTGCCCACCGCGAAGGACACCAGCAGAGGCGAGGCCAGGGCTGTGAGGGAGACATTACGGGCCGGGAGGAGCTGGCATTCCCAGCGAACGAGTCGGAGGAAAACGCTAACCACCTGCACGAAGAGGACGCCCACCAGGATCAGAGGATTGGCGCCAAGAAGGATGTGAAACGTTCGGGAGAGGTCCACGTCACGCAGCAGGAAAAACAGAAGGGCGAGAGCGCCAATAGAAACGATGACCTTTGCGACTGTCTGCGGAGAGAAGCTCACGGTTTACTGTCTCTCACCTAGTTGAGAAGGCAGCAAGCACTGCCGGCGTTAGAAAAACATACTTGTGAGGCAATGGAAATTCCACTCCCATTTGCAGCACATAAACTAGCCCGTTGGACAGCGATACGCAACCTACGCCGTTATCCAATCGAGGTTCCCAGCTTAGTGCAGCAAGGCCTGTGCCAGTCAGACGGACTTCTTTTGGCACAATTCTTGCAGCATTCACCCTAGCAAGTGCTTTCACGCGGGTTGGCTTGTTATCCCATCAGTTGTATCGAAGACACGTGATGAGACTCCCAGCGTCTATGTTCCCGGCAAAGTTGTTTGTGGCCGACCACAATGCCGACGACCGCTGTCGGTTGCGGGACTACCTTGAGCAGGAAGGCTTTCTGGTGTGTGATTCGGCTGATGGTCTGACTCTGCTGTCTCACCTTGGGCGAGAACTCCCGCAGCTCATCATCCTGGATATGGAGCTACCGCCCATCCGAGGCCTTGAGCTCTGCAGTCGGATCAAATCACACGGTGATATCCCAATTATAGCTCTGACCGCGCTCGATGACGACGAGATAAAGCTCAGCGCGCTCGATCTTTACGTCGAGGACTACATCCTCAAACCTGCCTGGTATGCTGAGGTAGTCGCGCGCATCAGGCGCACACTGCGACGTACGTTGCTTTCGTGCCTACTGCCCAGCCCACTCGTAGTGGACGAGTGCCTGAGCTTGGATTTCCTCCGTCGGGAGGCGCGAACTCCACAAGGAACGTCACGTCTCACTCCACTGGAATGCAGATTCTTGCAGTTTCTCGTGCAGAACGCCGGACAAGTAGTGCCCAGTAATATCCTTCTCGATCTTTTTTGGAACAGCACACCTAGCGCAGCTGCCAGCCTTTGGGAGCACGTTAGACGAGTTCGCAGAAAGATTGGCGACAATGCAGCCAAGCCGCGCTACATCATTAGTGACCCCGGCCTAGGATACTACTTCTCTCCAGCAAAGGGGATATACGATGTACAACACCATTCTAGTCGCACTTGATGGGTCGTGCTGGTCAGACGCAGCCATTGAAGCAGCCATTGAATTGACAGGGGCTCAGGAAAACCGGCCCGACGGGACAAAGCTCATCGGGTGCCACGTCTACGCTGCACGAATGCACCGTGACCGTTTTCAACAGATGGAACCAGGACTGCCACAGCGATACCACGAGGATGGTGACCGCCTCGACCAACTGCGGGGCACCCATGACAGTCTTATCTCGGACGGGATGAAGCTGATTTCCGACGCTTATCTCGCCCCCTTGGAAAAGCGGGCGCGGGAAAAGGGCCTCGACTACGCCGGCCTCTCCGTCCAGGGCAGAAACTACGTGGAAATTTTGCGAGTCGTGCGCGAGCGGGGCGTGGATCTGCTGGTTATGGGAGCGTGGGGACAAGGGCGTGTGGTGGAAACTCAACTCGGCGGCGTCGCCGAGCGAGCGCTTCTGCTCGCGACCGAGAGCGACATCCTGTTGACCAAATGCGACTGGGCTCTCAAGAACAGAGCAATAGTAGTCGGCATAGATGGTAGTCCGTTCAGCTACGTGGCATTAGAGCGCGCCGCCACTCTTGGCAGAGCGTTCGGAGCCCCTGTAGAGGGCGTTGCCGTTTACGATCCCTTCTTCCACAGCGGCGTCTTTCGCAGCACAACGGAAGCACTTCCCAAGGAAGCAGCTGAAAGGTTCAACTTTCCGGCGCAGCAGTTGCTGCACGACGAGATTATCGATCATGGTCTCGAGAGACTGTACCGCCGCGGATTGGAGCGAGCGATCAGCCACGCTCGCGAATTGGGCGTTGAGATGTGCGCCGAGGTGCTGACTGGAAAAGTCTACCCCAGGTTGCACCAGTATGCGAGAGAGCGGGAGGCAGGTCTTGTGGTAGTGGGGCGCTGGGGCCTGCACAGGGAACCGGAATCGCCCATCGGCTCCAATGCCCTCAATCTGGCGCGTTTGTGCGCCACGAACACACTGGTGGTAGGTTCTTCCAAGGTAATCCGAAAGGGCCTGGAATTCACTAATGAGGCAGTTGAAACGCCCAAGGAACTGTCTTGGACACCTGAGGCGGAAGAACAACTGCGCCGCATCCCGTTCTTCGTGAGACGCATGGCGCGCAGGGCAGTGGAAAACTATGTCCGCGAGCGGCAACTGGGCGTCGTCACCGTGGAAGCCGTTAACGAGGTAGCTCGGCGCTTCGGAATGAGGAAGTGAGCCGCTTCTATGCGCGTTCCTGTCTCAAGAGAGGATACAGAACAACGCCCAGCGCGGCCACTCCTATCCCCAGGGCAATTATTGGCCATTCGAAGCGAACGCTAAGCAGCAGACTGGCAAAGATGGCGAAGGCCGCCAGAATTGGGAAGTTACCGACG
>Ga0315298_1006920_pt1 | contig 15210 bp, 18 predicted proteins | sample WHS_1_MG_FD_203077 | JGI IMG/M metagenome (GOLD analysis project Ga0315298, IMG submission 203077) | Extremophilic microbial mat communities from Washburn Hot Springs, YNP, Wyoming, USA - WHS_1_MG | ecosystem: Environmental > Aquatic > Thermal springs > Hot (42-90C) | place: USA: Wyoming... | reverse complement strand
AAGACCGAGAGCGGCGACGGTTCGGTCCAGGTCACGGCGAAGAATGGGAAGGTGATCACGCTCAAAAAGCCGGATTTCCTCGCTCAATTCAGGCTGGAAGAAGCCATCCCCGATTCAAGCAATCGCTACTATGCGATGTGTTTCCCGATTATCTATGTGAGCGCCATTGACGGCGACCCCGTTCCGTTCCCAAGCAAAAAGCGGGAAATCGAGGGGCTGATATCGCGCCTCGGGGAGGAAGGTTTCGAGGCAATCAAGGACGGCATCGAGCAGCATTTTCCGCAAAAGGGAAATGTCGAAACCGCAAAAAAATAAGCCGGGACGCTACGCTCAGGCAGATTTTAATTCTGACTCGCGCAGGTGTCCCGTGGGAAAAAGCAGAAGCCCTTTCAGACGTTGAGCGACTTGGATTCGTTGTGGCGTGCGGCGAACTCGACGGGGCAAGGTTCATTTGGGGCCGGATGGAGTGGGAGAAGCCGTAATCTTTGGCCCGTATTTCAAGAATGGATCAGGGGTATTCCCTACCATGCGATGTTGTTGCGGCTGCGGGATTTTTCCATTGGCATGGATGGTGAAGCATTTTGTATTTGGCTGGTCGAATGTCTGGTGAGCCGATGGTTTGCAAGAAAATCCTCTTTTGCGACAAAGATCACTGTAATTCTGCGCATTCGAAATATCCGACAGACCGCTCGCTTTGTCTTGCGACGGCGCATTGAGAGGTTCGCAAACGCGCATGGTTTGGGCGATTGCAAGCTGAGAAAAAAATGCGAGCAGGATAAAGCCATATTTCATTTTGGACCTCCATGAAAACCTACAAATCATTCGGCGCATTGGCCCGTGCGCTGGATCGGGTGTCGCTTAATCTTGAGTCTAGCCTAGCCATCGCAATGGAGCAATCCGCCGCGCTGGTCGAAGCTACCGCGAAATCTGAATTCGGTCACTATCAGCGCACTGATATGGGGCCGTTTGCAGAATGGCTGGAACTGAAAGCAGCCACGAAAAAAGATCGGCTTCGCCAGGGCTACACGGAAAACGACCCGCTGCTTCGTTCTGGGAAGCTTCGCGAAAGCGTAGATCATATTTCCGCCCCGTTCGAGTTTGTGGTGGGAAGCGAAGATCCGGTGATGGTCTACCAGGAACTCGGCACAAGTCGAGGAATTCCGCCTCGCCCGGTTCTAGCTCCGGCGCTCTATAGAAACGTCCACAACATTCTCAATATCGTCGGCAAGACGATTGAAACCACGCTCGCAGGAGAGATGCCTTGATCGAAGCCTACGCTATTGGAGTTGCGGCAAAGCTCGAGGATGGCGTAACACCATCACTTCTGCGCATCATCGAGGCGCTTGGGAAGGCCAACGAATCCATGTTGGCGTTTTCTGCAAACGTGCGCCGCATGTCTGCCGCGAGCGGAACACTCGCCACCAGCATGGGAAGAGCGGCAAAAGCTTCCGTTGCCCTGGGTGATTCTTCTGCGGGACTGACTCGCGCATCCTACGTCCTTGACCAGATGGCGGTCTCGAGCGCGGATGTTGCCAGGAACTTGGCTGCAGCAAAAGGCGCGGGCGCGGCCATGGTTACGACGCCTGGGGGTTCACCAAATGAACCACGCGCGGTTGTGGCTTCCGGAACATCGCATTCAAAAGGAATTCTTGCTGCGTCATTGCTTTATGGCTTGTATGAGAATGCAAAGCTCGGTGACATCAATGCTGTAGCTGCCGTAACGTCTCAGACCAGCGATATCGCCGGATATGTGTCGGCGCTCAGGGACAGAGAATTCGCGTATGCGCGGCAATATGGATTTGCGACAGGTGGCGGCATCAAGCCGTTTGCCGAATCCATGCTAGAGGGCGCACGTATGCTGCGCACACTTCCCCAAAAACAACAGATCCAGATGATGGATATGGCGATGCCGTATATCGCCACAGAAGCGAAGCTGAAGGGTGTTTCGCTTCCGGAATCGACGCTGGCTTTTATCGGTTTGGCGCATCAGGCAGGCGCTTATACCCCAGAGAAAGCTGGCCCCCTCTTCGAGTCTATGCTGCAGGCGTCATTGACGACACACGCAAGCCTGGCGCAGATCACCCGGGCGGCAAGTTATGCGCTGCCTTCTCTGAATGCAGCAGGCGCAAATGCGCCGGACGTGATGATGATGCTTGCCACGATGATGCAGGCCGGAATCCTGAACACGAAGTCTGGAACCTGGCTGAACAATCTGGCCTTGAATGCCCTACCGAATACCTTGGGTAGCGGCCTGTTCAAAAACAAGATGCAGAATGAAGCGCTTCATAGCCTTGGACTGTACAAGGGCAATCAGTCCATGTTCTACAAGAACGGCAAACTGGATCTGATGACCCTCGTTTCAATTCTTGCCGAAGACCGGATGCACATGAGCGCGGAATCTTTCAACGCGGCCACGCGCCAAGGGTTCGGAATACAGGGGCAAAGAGCTGCATCACTGTTCAGCGAGGACTTCATTCTCAAAAACCTGAAGACCCTGGCCGACTTGAAAAACATGGCGCCATCCGCAACAAAGGTCGGGGATTTGGTTAAAGAGTTCAGCACGGTGGCAAAAGCCGACATGACGATCGCCAACGCGAACATGACGTTTATGAATGCAACAGCAGTGTTGACCCCGATTGCAAACGCCATACTCGACAAAGTTTCATCGGCGCTTGGGTACGCATCAGGGCACCCGGAAGGCGCTGTGGCTGGTGGGCTTGCCGGGATTGGTGCGCCCGTCTGGGTCAAGGTTCTGCAAAGGTCAATCGAAGCCATCGAGGTTAAGGTTCATAATTACATCGACGGTCGCGAGATCGCCGCGCACGTCATTCCTGACAAGGCACATGGCCCCACTGGATTCAATAGAGCGGCCATGGCCCCGCATCCCGGCTCGAACTGATGAATAATCTGGTCACACTCACCCTGCAGACGCCGCACGGGCCTTTCGTGTTTACTGGGGCGGAGGTTCCGGAGCATTTGCCTTTCGGTGGTGCGCAGATGCTCAAGCGCCACCAGATGATCGGCGGCAAAAGGATCGTTGATTCGATGGGGCCATCCGACAAGCCGCTGATGTGGTCGGGATGGTTCCTCTATTCCTCGGCAACATCAAGAGCCAGGTTTCTCGATTCACTCCGGCGTGAAGGGTCGGTTTGCACCCTGACATGGGATGACTTCATCTACACGGTGAAGATCGCGAGTTTCGAGGCAGATTACCAGAAGCCCTTCAAGATTCCCTACTCGATCACCCTGGAAGTGATTCGGGATGAAACTGCGCTGATCGATTCAGTTCCTTCGATCACGCCTGCGCAGTCCCTGGCAAATGACATGGCGAGGATGTCCGATCTTGCAGATTGTCACGGCGACGCCACCCTGAACGCGCTGGCATCCACGGTATCTGGTGCATTGTCAGCTCTATCCAGTGTCACGCAGCCAATCGCCAACGGATTGACCCCGATAGATCAAACCGTTTCGACTGCTGCGGCATGCCTGGGAGAGATCACGAACGCCGTGAATACCGGGGTCGCCTCGGTAGTGGCGCCGCTGGCTCAACTGCAGGCGCACGTCACCACCCTGATTTCATCGGCTGAAAATGCGGTGAATTCTATCGTGACAGTTGGAGGGGTAATTCCCGGAAATCCAGTGGCGAAGAATGTCGGTAATGTGCTCACGCAGGTGACGAACGCGACTCAACTTCCTCCGCTCTACGAGATCAGGAGCATCACAAACCGTATGCAAGCCAACTTGGCCCTTGTGAATTCACCGACAAGCGCCAAGACGGTGACGACAGGCGGGGGAAATCTCTACGAGCTGGCTGCGCAGCATTACGGGGACGCCTCACAGTGGACCCGAATCGCAGCCGCCAATAACCTGACCGATCCACAGCTCACGGGCATCAATACCCTCGTCATTCCATGAGCATCAATACCATTCCGGCTCACGGTGAAGGGAGGGTCCCGCGCTCTATCCTGAAGATCGGGTCTACGCTGATCGACTGGACATCTTGGCAAATCGAGCATAACGGGATTTACGAAGCCGGAACAATCCGGATCGAGATCGCCTCTCAATACGACGCCAATAACGCATCTTTGTCGTGGTCATGGTTCACGCAGCAGACCGAGATTCTGGTCGATGTTTACGCTGGATTCCCGAATGATCCGGTGAATTACTCCGAAGGTGATCTCACCCTGATGATGACCGCCCGGATTGACCGGCTGATCCTGGACCCGGCAACCGGAAGCATTCGATTGATGGGGCGCGACCTTTCCGGTCTCTTGATCGACAACAAGACAGACGAGAAATACCCGAACCAGACGTCCAGCCAGATCGCCGTCATGCTGGCCAAAAAATACGGTCTGACGCCGCAGGTTACGGCAACGACCGAGAAAGTCGGAAACTTTTACACCCTCGACCATGTGCGCATGACCGCGCAGGACTCGCCATGGACGCTGCTGAGTTATCTCGCGCAGCATGAAGGGTTCCAGTGTTTCATCCTTGGAAGAACGCTGTATTTCGGGAAGTTTCAGAGCGTCCTGTCGCCCGAACCCTATTTGATTCAGTTCACGCCACCGAATGCTCAGACGCCTTATCCGCAATCAAACGCGACGAATCTGCGGTTCGATCATGACCTTACACTGGCGCAGGATGTATCCGTCAGGGTGAGAAGCTACCACGGGGCGAAGAATGCAGCCTACAGCGCCACAGCAACGGCCACCAAGACTCAGAAAAGGCATGAAAGAGACGTTCTTCTGGCTCAGATGATGCAGAACTACGATTACACCTTTCCGGGCCTGACCCAACAACAATGCCAACAGAAGGCGAATCAGATTCTGGCTGAGATTTCGCAGCATGAACTCGAGATGGAGGCCGAATTCGCCGGAGACACGCTGATTTTCCCTTGGACTCAACTGCAAGTGGACGGGACCGGAACGATGTTCGATACCACATACAACGTAGCAAGAATCGTTCGCTGGTTCGATAGGAGAGGATTCGGGATGCGCGTAGTCGGCAAAACGGCACCGCTTACCCAGACGGTGAGCTTGTCATGATCGATCGAATCAAGCAGGTCGTGGCGAGCTTCATGTCGCAGTTTGCCTCTACGAAATACGGCATTGTGTCGGCTTATAACCCAAATGACTACACCGTGAAAGTGGTCATTCAGCCCCTGGGGATAGAAACAGGATTCATCCCTCTGGCAGCCGCCTGGGTTGGAAACAATTACGGCGCAGTTTTTGGCCCCAATATAGGGGATTCCGTAAGGCTGGATTTCGTGGATGGCTCATATCAAGCGGCTTTGGTCGGGGGGAGGTTCTTCAACAATCAAGCGAGACCTCCTGTAGTGCAGGCCGGGCATGGCGCGATCATCGATTCATCTGGGAGCTACGTGAAGCTCAACGGGGATGGCACGATTACCCTGGGAGCCTCTACGGGGATCACTTCAACGACGCCGCTACTCAAGCAGGTGGGAAACCTTGAAGTCGATGGAAATGTGTCTGTGACTCAGAGCATTGTCGCCGCTCTCAACATCAGCGATCAGAATGGAGCCAAGGGAACAATGCAGCATATCCGCGACAATTACGATGTCCACACTCACCCTGACGCTCAGGGTGGAAATACAGGAACTCCGAGCAATACATTATGACCGACGAATTCCACTGGTGGGGCCAAGACACTCAATTCTCGGTCTCGGGGGATGATTTGCCCGTTTCCGGGGTCGACGAGATCAATCAGCGCATTCTTCGTGGCCTGTTGACGAATCCCGGTGAGTATATCTGGCATCCGACCTATGGCGCGGGGCTTGGATCAAAAGTCGGGGTTGCGCTATCAGCCGAAGTGTCCGCAGAAATCAAGGCGGCAATCATGGCCATCATGAGAACTGAACCCGACGTCCAGATGCTGCCGCAGCCGACTATCGAGCTTCAGTCCGATTCGAGCGGGTTTCTGGGTGCGCAAATCATCTGGGTTTACACCCCAACTGGTCAGCAGCAAAGCCTTTCCTTCAAGCCGAGCAAATAAATGAACCTCAACACTCTGACGATCACCACGCTGGTGAGGCAGCAGGCTGCCGCCATCCAGGCCAAGACGACCGCACTCCTGTCGTTTGTTGTCGGGTCGATAGAACTCGCACGGGCAGAAGCTGTCGCGGCCATTTCAGTATGGCTACAGTCCCTCGTCATGCAACTCCTTTCCGCTACCCGTCTGTCAACATCGACCGGGACGGACATCGACAGTTTTGTCGGTGATTTTGGATTGACCCGGGAACCCGCTGTTGCCGCTACCGGACAGGTCGCATTTTCAAGGTTCACGCCAACGAATCAAGCGCTGATTGCCGTAGGCTCGACGATCCAGACGGCAGACGGCTCCCAATCCTTCACGGTCATTGCCGATTCCACCCAGGCTGCATGGAATGCCGCACTGAACGCCTACGTCATCCCTGCCGGAACCGCTTCGGCAATTGCTACGGTTCAGGCTGTCAATGCCGGGATACAGGGGAACGTCAACGCCAACACCATCACCACGATCTCGACGGCGATCTCGGGGGTTGACACCGTTACCAACGCAAGCGCATTCAGTTCCGGAGTAGACGAAGAGACTGACGCCGCGCTGATCGCGCGCTTTCAGCTCTACATTCAAGGGCTGAGACAGGGGGGCGCTTCATCTGTGGCCTCGGCTATATCAGGATTGCAGCAGGGAATTCAATATACCATCGTCGAGAATCAGGACTACAACGGGTCCACGGATAACGGTTATTTCTATGTCGTGATCAGCCCGTGGACTTCCGGGCTCCAAAGCCTTGTCTATGCTGCCATCGATGCCATCAGACCCTTCACATCAAGATTCGGGGTGTTTGCTGCAACCCAACTGACAGCGAATGTCTCGGCCACGGTGACGGCGGCTTCCGGATATACCCATACCCAAGTCGCGGCAGCGGTGACAACCGCTATTCAAGATTTTATCGCCACCATTCAACTCGGCCAGACGCTCTATTACACGCAGCTTTATGCGGTGATATGGGCCGTTCCTGGCGTTCAGGATGTCACTGCGCTCCTGTTGAATTCAGGCACGGCTGATCTCACAGCCACTGCTCAAGAGGCTGTTATCGCTGGGACCGTGGCCATATCATGATAGGAGATCAGAATGATATTTTCGCCCGGCTGAAGGCGCAATTCCCGCGCACCTGGTTCGGAGATTCACCGAATTTTGATGCCACCCTCCAGGGTCCGGCGTGGGCGCTTTCGAGCAATTACGCCCAAATCACCTACGCAGCTTTGCAAATCCGCATCAAAACCGCCACAGATGGCTGGCTCGACCTGATATCGGCGGACTTCTTCGGAAACAACCTGCCGAGGCTCACGAATGAAACGGACGGAGCATTCAGGGGAAGGATTCTCGCCAATCTATTCGTAAAAGGTCCGACTAGGGCGGATATGGTCAACGTACTGACCCTGATTACCGGACAAGCACCCACCATTTTCGAGCCATACAACACCACTGATAGCGGCGGCTGGGATGGCGGCTTCTATTTCGATGCCGGGGTCCCTCAAGGTGGGGGATGGGGTGATCCATTGCCTTACCAAGCACTCGTCACAGCCTATCGACCGGCTGGGGGTGATTCCGATCTGGGGGAATGGGATGCGTACACTTTTAGCTGGGATTCATGGGGGGCATGGTCGGACCTTTCCCCTGTTTCCATTACCGATTCCGCAATCATCGCCGCCGTAGAGTCCACGAAGCCGGTGGGCTCGCTCATCTGGCTGAGAATCGCAAACAGTCCTGTCACGCCATAGAAGGAGAATATCTTGGACAGAAGTATCGTTTACACGCAGGAGCAGGGGAGAAGCACCGATTTCCTGTTCGCCCAGAGATCGGCCATGATCGGCCTGTCGAAGCTGTCAGAGGCGCTTTTCGGGACATCCACCTTGTCATCGGGCCTTGGGGTTATCCCGACTTCCCCGGCGTCTCTCTCGGTCTACGTGAATCCTGGGCAGATTTACGCGCTCGAGGATGTGGATGCTACGGCCTACGGGGTTCTGGCTGCCGATACGACGCACCAGATTCTGAAACAGGGTGTTTTGCTCGATCAGGCCACCTTGACGATGACGGCACCCACGACTTCGGGTTATTCGATCAATTACCTGATCCAGGCGGCATTCACTGAGAGTGACACGAACAATGTCGTGCTGCCGTACTTCAACAGCGCGAACCCTTCGCAACCTTTATCCGGACAGAGCAACAGCGGCGCACCGCAGGCAACGGAAAGACAGGATCTCGTCACCCTCGTCGCAAAAGCAGGAACAGCCGCCGCAACCGGAACCCAGACGACGCCTTCGCCGGATTCCGGCTACATCGGGCTCGCCGTGGTCACGATTGCCTACGGACAAACTACGATCACGAGCAGCAATATATCGGTTTATTCCGGCGCTCCTGTCGTTCCAGCAGGAGGTGCGTTCGCAAGTTCCAGAAGTTCGATTCTTGATCTTGCGGTCGGCGGAAATACTGACGTCATACTGGATGCCGAAGGACAGGCACCTTACCCGATCATCAACATGACCGGGGCTGTCACCGGAAATGCGAATCTGATTGTTCCAACAGGCTCGACCGGAAGATGGATTGTTCTGAACAATACCACTGGATCGTTTACGCGCACCGTCAAGACTTCGGCAGGGACCGGCATTCTCGTGCCGCAAGGTACATCCATGCTCGTCTATTGTGACGGAACGAATGTCTACAATGCGACCAGTTCGGCGCTTTCTCAAACTGCAGCAGATGCTCTTTTTGCAACCATCGCCAATGGCGTGCAGCCAGGCACTATACTCCCGTTTGGCGGAGCAACGCCGCCTGCCGGATATCTCGCCATTCCTACCGCATCGACAAATATCAGCCGTACCACATATGCCGCGCTGTTCGCGGCCATCGGCACTACGTGGGGCGCCGGTGATGGCTCGACCACATTCGGGCTTCCATTTGTGGCCGCCAACGGGACTCTCCTGCAGAGCTCCGCGAATTTAGGAGCGAATACTACTGGTCAGGTCATTTCGCATGCTCACAACATCTACGGCAACTTCTCGACGGGCGGACTCGTCGGAATTGGAGCGGCGTGCTCAGCGCAGACCGTTGATGGCGGAGTGGTCCTCGCGACGGGAGGGTCGCAGAATATCGCGGCAGGCTCATACGTGAACTTTGTAATTAAATACTAAGGGGGAAACATGGGAACAAAAGCAGTCTACTTATTTGATCCGATTACTGGCGAATACAGGGGGATTTATCAAGCGCAGGAGAGCCCTCTTGAGCCAGGTGCGTACATCGAGCCGGCCGACTCGACCGAAACGCAGCCTCCGTCGGCAGCCGCCAATGAAGTTGCCGTTTACGCGAATGGCGCATGGGCGCTTCAGCCCGACTACAGGGGGCAGACAATTTACGACCAGGCGACAGGTTCGACGCAGGAGGTGACGGAAATTGGGGCGATTCCGACTGGATTCGCGTTGACGCAACCGCCGCCCACCACGACGCAACTCATCGCGGCCATCGACGCCAATGTTCAGCTGCACCTCGACCAAGCCGCACAGCGCAAAGGATACGCAGACGCCGCGATCTGCGTCAGCTACATCAACAGCACCGTGGCGGCATGGGCGACTGATGCCAAGGCGATGAACCAGTGGCGCGACGAAGCGTGGAACCAAGCTATCGCGCAGGAAGCCATCACGCCGCTGCCGTCGGTGGCGACTGTGCTGGCCGCCATCGATGCGCTGACCAGTAATCCGAAGTGGTAGCCAGACCGACAACAACCCAGAACCACTCATCAAGCCGCCTTGTGCGGCCTTTTTATTGACAATCCGCCTTGCGGATTTTTTTATGACCAGAAGAAAGAAAGGGAGGGGATGGACGCAGTTGCGTGGGTAACATTTGCGATCGGGGCGGTGACGATTCTTTTCACGATCATCGGATTTTTCCTATCCCAGAAAGACGCGAAACAGGCGCTTGAAATCTCCGATCTATTCCGGAAGCACGAAGAGGACGCGCAAAAACTTGCGAATCTGGAACTGAAAATTGCTGAACAGCATTATCCGAAGCCGGAGATCGACAAGATTATGGATCGATTTAAGGGCTATTTCGATGAGCGCTTTGACCGGTTGGAAAAGGTGATTCGGAAAGATTCTTGAGCACATAAAACCATGTGTTTTAGTCACTAATTTATGACCATCAATCCCGCTTGAATCTCAGATTCAGCCGGATATTCACCACAAGCCCGCGAAAGCGGGTTTTTCATTTCTGGAGCCTGAAAATGAATGCACCGCAACATGAGCACGAAAAGCAGGATAGGCTGACCGAGGATGTGTTTTACCCGGACCATCCGCCGCGCACCGAATCTTCCACCTTTCTCGAAACGAAGCGGGAAGGGCATGCGAAGAAGATCCCGTGCGCCATATCCGGGCACGTCGACGGGGCTGAATATCATCACGTCTGGATCGAGTGGGCCTTTGCCGGAGCCGTCGATTGGGAGATGGTGAAAAAGATCGCGCTGGGTGAAGTGACCACGCTGGCCGTCCTCGACCTGCACACCGACCAACCCACAGGCGAAACCTACCCGGTTGAGCATTCGTTCATTTGGGCGATCTGCAAGCTGGCCGAGATCAAGGGATTCGACTGGAAGGCGTTCGATCCGGCCAAGCCTGAGCTCTTCGTCGACAGCATGGCGAACATGCTGGTCATCAATGCCAAGTTCCACCGCCTGAAGGATCACGGCATTCATGTGATGAGCTTCCCCGAGTGGGTTTTTCAGGCATGGCCGCGCATTCCGGGATTCGTTTTCACCCCCGATGAAGAGGTGGACCGTGGATCTTGAAAATGAATTTGAGGGATGCAGGCTGACAGCTTATCCAGATCCGGCTTCCGGCGGTGATCCCTGGACAATCGGCTGGGGACACACGGGACCGGAAGTCCATGAAGGTTTGACGTGGACGCAGGAACAGGCAGACGCGCAGCTCGTTATAGACAAGCAGAAAGCGCAGCGCGTCATCGATGAGCACGTATCCGAACACCTCACGCCGAGTGAGGATCTTGCCGTCCGGGACTTCATCTTCAACCTCGGCGAAGGCGCATTCCTCGGATCAACGCTTCTCCGTTGCCTGAATCGCGCAGATTTCGCCGGAGCCGCCGCGCAATTCGACAGATGGGATCATGCTGCCGGCAGAGTGGTAGCCGGACTTCTTCGGCGCAGAGAGGCGGAAGCTCAACTTTTCAGGGAGGGAATGGCATGAATCTCGTCGGATGGATTCTTGTGGGAGTGGTGGTTTCGCTTCTCTTTTTCGATGCAATAAAGAGAGGGATCAGAAAATGAACTGGCTCAAGTCCATGCTTACCGGGGCAGACGGCACGATTGACGATGCGAGAGTCCATGCAAGCCTGATGGTCCTGGCATACATCGGCTCTACCGTCTATGCGATCCACAAGGGACAGACGTTCGACCCTCAAGCCTTCGGTGTTGGGGCGGGCGCATTGTCGGCTGGCGTCGGTGGATGGTTCGGACTCCGGAAAGGAAACTGACATGCCATCCATCCCTTTTTCGCTCATCGCAAAGCTCGTTGGGATGCTGGTTCTGGTAGGCGTGGGTTTCGGGATCGGCTACAAGTTCGAGCATGGCTCTGTTCTGGGTGCCCAGGCAGCGCTGAAAAGCTACAAGGCAGAGGTGGCGCAGCAAGTTGCTGTCGATGCCCAGAAGTCGGCCCAGATCGAAGCGCAGCATGAGGCGCTTTCGAATCAGATTCAATCCGCCTATGCAAAGCAACTCGTCAAAATCCAGGAGGAATACAATGCGAAAACTTCTCCCGCTGCTCACATCACTTGCACTGACAGCCTGCGCGAGCCAACCGATTCAGGTAGCGCACATTTGTCCGCCCCCGGCGCAGCCCCCGGCCTCGTTGATGGAAAAACCATTGACGGACTGGCTGCTTCACTCCCCCGCGACTGCGCCATCACCACCCAGACCTTAGAGGATTTGCAGGAGTGGGCGAGGGAAAAAGATAGCGCGGTGAAATAGGAATTGCGGAGCAGATTGCGGAGCAGTGGATTTTTGGCAAGGTGCCAACTGCTCCGAATTCCGCGTAGAATCTGGCTCCCCGACCTGGACTCGAACCAGGGACCTGCGGATTAACAGTCCGTCGCTATGCGCGTATTTTCTTCCCCAAAACCATCGAGTAACTATTTGATCTTAAATATCCTGATTTGCTATTATTTGAGCATTAAATGCCTCAATGGGTGATTATTAAATCAATGAAAAATAAAGAAAAAATAGGCGTGTTATTTATCTGCATGGGCAACATCTGCCGCTCCCCGACAGCGGAAGCGGTGTTCAGGAAGATGGCGGAAGAGGCGGGGCTCATCGAAAGGGTTTTCATCGATTCGGCAGGCACCCACGACTACCATATCGGAAGCCCCCCGGACGAGCGCTCGATGCGCGCTGCAAGGGGAAGGGGCTACGACATGAGCGGCTTGCGCGCGAGGCAGGTGGAGGCGAAGGATTTCCTGCATTTCGACTACATCCTTGCCATGGACAGAAACAATCTCGCGATACTGAAGCGCATCGCCTCTCCCGGGTTGCAGGGCAAGGCGAGGCTTTTCATGGAATTCAGCGGGGATTTCGCAGACCCTGAAGTGCCGGACCCGTATTACGGCGGCGCGCAGGGCTTCGAGGCCGTGCTCGACAGGGTGGAAAGCGCATCCAGGGGGCTGCTCGCGCAAATCTCGGCAGCCCGCTAGAGCCTATTCTGCCTGCTTGGTTTCGACCTGGAGCAGCTGTTCGGGTTCGATGGGAGTGACGTTGCGCGTCCTGCGGCGGCGCGGGTTGGTTCTCGCCTTTTCGAAGCTGGCTTCCGACGCGGTCTGCTGCACCTTTTCAGGATTCGTCTCGACCTGCTGCAACTCCGGTTCGTCCTTTTTCGGCTCGGCATCCCCGTCCTTTTGCGGCTGGGCATACTCGATGATCGCCTCGATTCTGGCCGGCCTGGCTTTGGGCTGGGCTTTTTCCGCGACCGCCTCGCCGCTCGCGGGTTTTGCGTATTCTATGATCGCTTCGATGATCGGTTCGCCTGCCGGTTTTCCGGACTCGATCGCCAGAGCTTCCTGGCGATCACCCCTTCCCCTGTCGCGCCTGCCGCGCCTGCGTTTGCCGCGTCCCCCGCCTTCGCCCCCCTCGCGCGGCGGCTTTTCCGCCTCGACCGCTTCGACTGCGGGCAGCGGCTGCTTTTCAGGTTTGGGTTGCTTGGGCGTCGCCGGGCGCTTCGCTTCGGAAGGCCGCTGCCTGTTCTCCTGGCGGCGCGGCCTCTCGCGGGCCGGCAAGGGCTTGGCCGGCGCCGGGGTCCTGGGCGCTTCGCTTTCCTCGGGCTTGAACCACGAGAACATCTTCTCGAAGAAGCCGGGTTTCTTCGCTTCGGCCTTCACCGGAGCGGGCTGGTCGGGGGTGATGCCCCTTACGGCAGCCTGTGGGCGGGAAGCCTTGGCTGCTTCCTTGGCAGGCTCCAGGGTTTCTTCGAGCGGCTTCTCGACAAGCTGGTAGCTCGCCGCTGCATTGTCGGAAGCGTTCAGTTCGTCGTGGCGGAGCCTCGTGATGGTGTAATTGGGCGTTTCGATATGCATGTTCGGGATCAGCACCACATCGACCCTGAGCCTGGATTCGATGGTATGGATTTCCGCCCGCTTTTCGTTCAGCAGGTAGGTCGCGACATCCACCGGGACCTGGGCGCGAATCAGGGCGCTGTTCTCCTTCATCGCCTCCTCCTGGATGATCCTGAGGATGTGCAAGGCCGAGGATTCTATGCCGCGAATGTGGCCTGTCCCGTGGCAGCGGGGGCAGGGCATGTGGCTGGACTCGCCCAGGGAGGGCTGCAGCCTCTGGCGCGACAATTCGAGCAGCCCGAAGCGGGAGATCTTCCCGGTCTGCACGCGCGCCCGGTCGTGGTGGAGCGCTTCCTTCAGCCTGTTTTCGACTTCGCGCTGGTTCTTGCCGCTTTCCATGTCGATGAAGTCGATCACGATGAGTCCGCCCAGATCGCGCAACCTCAACTGCCTGGCGATTTCGTCGGCGGCTTCAAGGTTGGTGTTGAAGGCGGTCTGTTCGATGTCCGCGCCCTTGGTGGCGCGTGCCGAATTGACGTCGATGGAAACCAGCGCTTCGGTATGATCGATCACGATCGCACCGCCAGAGGGAAGGGAAACCGTGCGCGAATAGGCGGTTTCGATCTGGTGCTCGATCTGGAAGCGGGAGAAAAGCGGAATGTCGTCGCTGTAGAGCTTGACCCGGTCCACGTTGGACGGCATCACATGGCTCATGAACTGCCTGGCCTGCTGATAGATGTCGTCGGTGTCGATCAGGATTTCGCCGATATCCTGGTTGAAATAGTCCCTGATCGCGCGGATGACCAGGCTGCTTTCCTGGTAGATCAGGAAGGCGCCGCTTTGCTGCTTCGATGCGCTCTCGATCGCGGTCCAGAGCTGCATCAGGTAGTTGAGATCCCATTGCAGTTCTTCCAGGCTCCTGCCTATTCCGGCAGTCCTGGCGATGATGCTCATGCCTTGCGGGATTTCGAGCTGCGCCATGATATCGCGCAGTTCGTTGCGGTCTTCCCCCTCGATGCGGCGGGATACGCCGCCCCCCCTGGGGTTGTTGGGCATCAGGACCAGATAGCGCCCGGCCAGGCTGATGAAGGTGGTGAGCGCGGCGCCCTTGGTGCCGCGCTCGTCCTTGTCCACCTGGACGATGACTTCCTGCTTTTCCTTCAGGACGTCCTGTATCCTGGCGCGGCCGACATCGACGTTTTCCCCGAGGAAATTGCTCCTGGCGATTTCCTTGAAGGGGAGAAAGCCGTGCCTGTCTCCGCCGTAATCGACGAAAGCAGCCTCCAGACTGGGTTCTATTCTTGTGATTACTCCCTTGTATATATTGCTTTTTCTTTGTTCCTTGCTAGCCGATTCGATATCCAGGTCAATCAGCTTTTGACCATCCACTATCGCGACCCTGAGCTCTTCGGATTGGGTCGCATTAAACAACATGCGTTTCATTATTTATTTTCTCCCGCGCTCTTGTCACGGGCAAAACTGCGCAACATCTTGCGCTTGTCAGTCAAACATCAGCCATCTATTCGGAGTAGGCATGGCGCTTCATGATTCAGAATCGGGGTTGCCTAAAACCTGCCCGGAGGGAAGGGATGAAAATTTTAC
>Ga0315298_1006919_pt1 | contig 15210 bp, 15 predicted proteins | sample WHS_1_MG_FD_203077 | JGI IMG/M metagenome (GOLD analysis project Ga0315298, IMG submission 203077) | Extremophilic microbial mat communities from Washburn Hot Springs, YNP, Wyoming, USA - WHS_1_MG | ecosystem: Environmental > Aquatic > Thermal springs > Hot (42-90C) | place: USA: Wyoming... | reverse complement strand
AATCCAAAAAATCGTTACAACAGGTACAGAGAAGGAGCCATCTCCAATCCCTCCAACCTTTCTAACCCTAACTATCCAGTCATAGATATGCAGTCCACGGTAGACCTAAACAAACTATGCAAAAAAACAAAGAAAAAATACTTGCTACCCCATCTTAATATGCGAACTGTAAATATCAAAAATTACATAATAGACATTCCCCCATCAACGCATATAACTTGGCCGGTAATAAAAGAAGATTCATCTGATGCTAAGAACAGCACTACATTAGCTACATCTTCCGGTTTTCCACGCCTCTGCAAAGGCACTCGTTGATGTATGATATTATCTAATTCACCACGCATTATAGGCGCTCCCATAGGTGTTGCTATATAGCCCGGTGCAACTGCATTCGCACGAATGTTATATTTGCCCAGACCACCTGCAAGGCAGCGTGTTAAACTATTAACCGCTGCCTTAGATGCAGCATAGGCGTAGACATTATATGATGAAAAAGAAGCCATTGATGAATTATTAATTATTGATCCTCCACCAGCTTTTTTCATATAGGGGACAGCATATTTGCTGAGGAATACTATGCCTTTAAGATTGGTGTTCATAACAATATCCCAATCAGCATCAGTCAGATTATAGATACCATTTGGTCCATCTTCTATGCCAACGTTGTTAAACAGGATATCCAGTTTACCATAATTTGCTATGCATATATCAATAACTTTTTTGGCTTCGTTTTCTTTTGTAACATCAGCCTCGACCGCTATGGCCTCGCCACCCGTGTTTTTTATGCTTTTAACAGTATCTTCAGCAGACTTCGGATTTATATCAACAGCTACTACTTTTGCACCTTCTTTTGCTAGTAGAAAAGCGCTGGCTCTTCCATTGCTCATTGCTTCTCCCCGCGAACCTGCCCCAGCAACTATGGCTACTTTGTCCCTTAATCTCATTAGTACCTCCATAAATATTTTATTTGTATTGGTTTGATTATAGTTTTAAAGCAAATTTATTTCATTATATCAGATTTTATACTAGATTTGAGTGCAATTTGAAATGAAACATACTGGTTCACTACATTTTTAATAGTTTACCTACTCCATTTTAGCAATATGTCGCTTAAGAAATTCTTAAAATGTAAAATACTTAAGGCTATGCCGTGGACTCTTTGAAGCACATCCATCAATTATTTCCTCAAGGAAGCCTGCTTCAGTAAGACCTATGGCTTGTGTGGCGATATCTATCACATTTTACTTTAATACAACATCATAAGAGGTGAAATGCTAGAATACTGCGTTCGAAAATAATTTAACGTCGAGCTCGTCCGATCGAAGCAGTTTTTTCTGCCTCTTATCTTTGTAAATTAGATGTAACAGGGTTCAATAAATACGCCACTTTGTTTGATGCATTTAATTATCATTCCAAGCTGTATTGCATACAATCACCAATCCCCTCTAAGGCTCATTCTGTCTCTCTGAACAATCGTTACGGAAAGCACATAGGCATTAAACGGCGCCGTAAAAGAAATCGTAAACAATTACAACGAGCAAACTGACTAATAAAAAGGCCAGCCGGTCCAAGTATTACCGACCATGAGCACCCGACCAGAAGCTTCAGGCTGAAGACCAGTGAAAGCAGCGAGCGTCTACACCGACCTATAGCTGTATATAAATACCCTAATAAATTCCTTCATGAATAATGCAATCCAACAGGGTGTATATCAGGAAGTTCATGGTATATTTCATATTAGTGATACGATGGAAAGACTTAGTAAATTTAAAAAGAACAGTGTTGCGTCAAAATAAACCGTTACCGAAAGGGTTATCATTGCATCATTAATACTGTTACCTAAAACTTGTGAATTCTGTAAGGTTTACGGCTGTTGTGTTTTTCCTCAAGTTTCCAGAGTGACGCCAGGCTGCTGTTTATATACTCCAGCAATAAAGCAGGATTTAGTGACTGATATAATTCTTTAAGTTCACGCTGTTTGGCGTCGGGAAGGATGCCTGACTTAAGCAATCGTTGATAAGGGGTTTGTGCCATGTCATATACCTTGCACACTTTGGCTCCATATCCACCGCGGACAGTGTGTTTAAATAGAACCTTCCACGCTTTCACCACAATGGGCTACCATGTCGGCTTCCAAAAAACCAGGTGTATTTTCCTCCCAATCGGCGAAGGTCCGGATCGGTATGTTGCTCTTGAGCAGCGTTCCGGATCTGGTTGTGCCAAAACGCCCTCTGCCTTTCCTCCTTCGATAAGGACGTAACAACCTGTCAATCGTTGCCGGGCTTACTGCCTGCAGAAGCACCTCAGATTCAGCGCTTATAGTGTGACCACCCCAGCGCTTCACAATGTCAATTAATTCGGGTATAAACGGATGCAATCGCTTGCTACACAAATGGTCGTTGATTTCCCGGAGGTATTTCAATTCACTTGCCACACCAGGGTGGTATTTTTTCGGCCGGCCGCGCCTGTTAACCTTCTTAGTGCTACGGCGGCAATCAAGCACCCTGATCGCCGATTTGCGGTGATAGCCAGTGTTGCTGACGAACTCATCCAGTATCCTTCCTTTGCCTTTCTTTGAAGCCTGATAATACCTGGCTTTTACGGCCTCTACATATTCCAGTATGCTGCCTCGTGTCATGGGTTACCTCCTTCGGTAACATTATTTTTGAGGCAACAATACTACTTTCGGTAACATTTATTATGAGTCAATTCGACCCACAAAATATTGACTAGTATTGACTAGTATGATAAAATATAAAAAAATATTAATTTCCCCTGATAGTCAATTTGTGGTGAGGTTATTGGTCGAATAAGGGAATTAATCAGAAACAGCGTTTCCACTTGCAATTTTTCAGTTTGGTGTGTGCGTGATTAAAATCAGGTCTTGTGCATTAGGGAGAAGCTGGAATGAAAGTTTGTGATACCATACCCAAGCTATTTCTGAACAGCGCTAATAAGTGGGGCGTCAAAAAAGTTGCCATGCGTAAAAAGGAATTTGGTATCTGGAACGAGTATACTTGGGCTCAATGTTATGAGGAAGTCAAACATCTTGCTGGTGGCTTGCTTGGTCTTGGATTTTGCAAATCCAGCAAATTAGCGATTATCGGGGATAATTGCCCCGAATGGTTTTGTGCAGAATATGCAGCTTTATCCTTAGGTGGCATAGTGGTTGGGTTATACGCAGATGCTACACGTAGCGAGCTTGAATATGTTGTTAAGGACTGCGACGCACAGATTGTGGTGGTTAGTGATCAGGAGCAGGTTGATAAATTTTTGGATATCAAAAGCAAGTTGCCCAAGCTGGAAAAAATAATATATTGGGATCCTCATGGTCTCTGGAACTATGACTATCCTGTTTTATTAAGCTGGGTAGACGTGATTAAAATGGGCGAAAGGTATGCGGAGGAACATCCTGGTTTTTTTGAAGAAAGCATTGAAAATACCCAAGAAGATGATATCGCCTTATTACTCTATACATCTGGCACTTCAGGTTTACCCAAGGGCGCAATGATCACCCATGGGACACTGGTCAAGGCTTGCTCAGACTGGTGCAATGTGGAAAACTATTCTGCTTACGATCAATATGTTTCCTATATGTCGCCGGCTTGGATAGCGGAGCAAACTTATGGAATTTGTAGCCTAGTATACTGTAATTACGAAGTGAATTTTCCTGAAAGTGCTGACACTGTGCAGGCAGATATAAGGGAGATAGCCCCCAATATGTTATTCTTCGGATCACGCCTCTGGGAGAGCATTGCTTCAACAATTCAGGCAAGGATGACTGATTCTACATGGCTTAAGAAAGCTATTTATAACCTTGCCATCAAAGTTGGCTACAGGGCAGCCTATCACAGGTTGAAAAATGAGCCGGAGGGCATCTTGCTGAAAATAGCTTCCCATTTAAGTGAGATTATGGTTTTCCGGCCATTAAGAGACAAGATCGGCTGTCTTAAGGCTAAATACGCTTATACCGGCGGAGCTTTATTGAGCCCAGATACGATTTTCTTTTTCCACGCCATCAATGTCAGGATCAGGAACAACTATGGGTTGACTGAAGTAATCCCCGGGACTTTGCAAAGAATTGATGATATAGATGTAGATACGGTTGGTTCACCCCTAGGTAATGAAATCAGGATAAACGATGATGGAGAGATAATTTTGAGAGGCTATGGTACATTCCAGGGCTATTATAAGAAGCCAGAGGATAGTGCCAAAGCAAAGGATCAATACGGGTGGTTACACACCGGTGACGCCGGATTTTTTAATAGTAATGGACATCTAGTTTATATGGACAGGGTGAAAGAGCTGATTGAAACAAAGGATGGTACCAAATTCTCACCAGCGTTTATGGAGGGCAAGCTTAGGTTCAGCCAATATATAGCAGATGCCATGGTTATCGGTAGCAAAGAGAGAGATTATGTATCAGCTCTGATTCAAATAGACTTTGAGAATGTAGGAAGATGGGCCGAGAACAAAAGAATAAACTACACAACTTTTACTGACCTTTCACAGAAAGATGAGGTTCTGCAGCTTATTAGAAAAGAGATCAGCCGTATGAATAAAGGTCTTCCAAACACGATGAAAATTGTCAAATTTTGTAATTTATATAAGCAACTGGACGCGGATGAAGCAGAACTGACCAGAACGCGCAAGCTAAGGCGTAATTATATTGAGCAAAAGTACAAGATGCTGATTGATACAATTTATAGCAGTGATGACCGTTGCGTTATGGAAGCCGATGTAGTTTACCAGGATGGTAAGAAGAGCAAAATTAAAACAGAAGTAAAAATAATTAATTTATAAGCAGGAGGTAATTAAGTGTTATAGTAGCGAAGAGCGATATTTTAATCCGGTTTTAAAAAATATTTTATCGGGAGGCAGGAAGGTATATGTTAAACAGATTGCATACTATTATTTCAATCTTAGTTATTTTATCTTTTGTTCTTGTATTAACTTCATGTGCGCCGTCGGCCGCACCGACCATACCAGCACAAAAAGCAACCGTAACGGTAAATATTGGAGCTTTACTCGATTTAAGTGGTCCCACGGCAACATCCACGCAACCGGGTGTAGATGGTATCCGTGATTTCATCAACTATGAGAATCAGAAGGGCGGACTTGATTGGTCTGGAGGAAAAGTAATCATCAAACTGAATGAAGTTGATAACCGTTATGATCCTTCGATATCGATGCCAGCGTATGATAAAATGGTAGCGCAGGGTTATCCTATAATCTTGACACATCAATCAGCGGATAACCTCGCACTTAAAGGGAAGGCAAAAAATGACCAGGTTGTACTGGTTACATTATCCCCCACACCTGGTGCCCTCACACCCCCCGGCTGGGTCTTTGCGAACTATATTGACCATGCATCTGCTTTTTGTGCATTTTGTAACTGGGCAAAGGCGACTTGGAAGGGAAGCGGCACTCCAAAAATCGCCAGCTTGACGTGGGATACCGCCTACGGAAAGGCGCATATGTGCGCCCTGGATTACCCCAAGCAGATTGGCTTGGAGTATGTAGGAACAGAGTACACCCCAATGATGCCGCAGGATGTTAGTCCCCAGGTGACCAGGCTTAAGGAGGCAGGCGCCGATTATGTTTGGACTCAAGCAGTCATAATATCGACGTACTTGAAGGACATGAAAAGGCTGGGCTTCCAGGGTAAATTGGTCACAGGTCTGAATACAGGCTTAATTGAATGGATCCCTACAGTCACACCTGAAGTAATGGCAGGAACGATGCATGTCAGCGGTCTGATTGATATGGCAGCGGCGGATCCAAACGGTCCATTCATGAAAAAGTTTAACGAAGTAACCACGACTTTAAATGTTAAGCGGCCTCATAGCACCTTTTATCCCAATGGCGCCAGCGCCGCGATTTTAGTACAAAAAGCAATTGTAAGTGCACTTAATACGGTTGGAGATATCAAAAAATTAAATGGGAAGGCTTGTTATGATGCACTGGTTAATATGAAAAATGTCGATTCACTGGGTATTACGGACAAGTTTACATTTTCTGAGACTCAGCGCCGTGGCAGTATGTCGATTCAGGTGGTACAGGCGCAGCCGGATGGTAGCATTAAGTTAATTGCCGACTGGACAAAAGCTCCTGACGCACTGGAAAAATATCCGGACTGTGCCAAGTAAGTTGAAGAATTAATTGAAAAAACTATGTACCCTATAAGAAGAAATTAAGTAACTTGTTTGAGGAGGTGCTCAGTGTCCGACATAATTGCGATTACGATCACCGGTATCCTCGTCGGGTGTCTATACGGACTGATTGCACTTGGGCTGGTGCTGATTTTCAAGACTACCCAGGTTTTCAACTTGGCGCAGGGCGAGATGCTTCTTATGGGTACATGGGTGACGTGGTCATTTATAGAATTTGTTCATCTTCCTTTCTGGCTTGCAATAATCTTAGCTCTTATATTTTCCGCTTTGCTCGGCATAGTTATTGAGCGTTTTGCACTGCGCCCGATGCTGGGGCAATCACTGATGTCAATGATCATGATTACCATCGGTATTTACTCTTTACTGAGGGGAATTTCATTATATTTTTGGGGCGGGCCTCAACAAACTTTTCCTCAGGTTTTCCCTTCTCAAGGAATTTCGGTCTTTGGTGCACCTATTTCTGCGCATCTTATTATAGCTGCAATCATAGCTGTAATACTGGTTATTTTTACATATGCGTATTTCCAATATACAAGAGGCGGACTTGCTATGAGGGCAACGGCAGAGAATCCTATGATAGCACAGAGTATCGGGGTAAATGTCACAGGTGCTTTCTCGAGGTCTTGGGCGTTGTCATCCATGGTGGCCACAATGGGAGGAGTTTTGCTCGGCACCGCCATGGGACTTAGCTTTGGTTTATCGGATATTGGGCTTAAATCTTTCCCCGTGGTCATGTTAGGAGGTTTTGAGTCAATACCCGGTGTCCTTATAGCAGGTCCAATCATGGGCTTATGTGAATTCCTGGGTGCCCAATTTCTTGATCCACTGGTAGGTGGCGGGATCGGCGAGATAATCCCCTTTGTAGTGATGTTAATTGTGCTGCTGATCAAACCGTACGGATTATTCGGCTATAAAATTATCGAGAGGGTATAGAGATGCGTTTACCAAGCGGTATATATAATGTTAATTATGCTAAAGATATGGCAATAATCCGCACCGGCACCCAGTGGATGCTGTTTTGTGCTTTCATGTTATTTCTTTTTACATTGCCTTTGATACCTGGCTTGGGTTCACGTTACTCTTTGGGCATGGTAAATGTGGCGCTTATATATGTGGTGGCTGTGCTAGGATTAAATATTTTAACGGGGTTATGCGGGCAAATATCCATGGGACATGCTGCATTTATGGCCTTTGGTGCGTATACCAGTGCCATTCTCATGGCTAAATTGCATTTTGCTTTTTGGATTAGTGCACCCATAGCTATACTGTTTACCGCTATGATTGGACTTATTTTCGGATTACCGGCATTACGGCTGAAAGGGCTATACCTGATAATGTCAACCTTGGCAGCTCAATTTATCATCACTTACACCCTTGTGCATATACCTGCTTTAACAGGCGGTGGAGAAGGAATGATAGTGCCCCCAGCTCAGTTAGGAGATATAACCATAGATACTGTTAATTCAAATTACTATCTGATTATGATAAGTGCTGTATTGGCAACCTTCATTGCTTTTAATATCAGCAGGAGCCAGATGGGCAGGGCTTTTATGGCTATCAGAGATAATGACATAGCTGCGGAGGTTATGGGCATTAACCTGACTAAATACAAGCTGATGGCGTTTACTATCGGATGCGCTTTTGCCGGCTGGGCCGGAGCGCTCTGGGCGAATAACAGTCAGGCTATAAGTAGCGAACAATTCACACTGATGAATTCGCTCTGGTTTCTTGGCATGTTAATCGTGGGAGGACAGGGTAGCGTTGTTGGTGCTGTCCTTGGAGTCTTTTTCATCAGGTTTCTATTCGAATTGGTAACAATCCTAGCGCCTTTCTTATCGGAAATTCTACCGGGATCCGTCTCAATAGGTTCAATCGGACAGATAATTTTCGGCCTTGTAATCATATTATTTCTGATTTTTGAGCCCAGGGGACTAAACCATCGTTGGTTAATTTTAAAAGCATATTACCGACTTTGGCCTTTTGCCCATTAGGAAATTACGCGTATTTATTTCGATTACTTTATTGGAGGAATAGATGGCATCTATAAAAAATTATGAAACTCTTTTATTAGAAGAACGCGGAGGTGTCAAGACACTGATATTCAACAGGCCTGAAAAGTACAATTGCATCAACAGATTGATGAGCGAAGAATTATTGGAAGCGCTGTCAAATATTGTCGATGATAAAGAAAATAGGGTCTTGGTCATAACGGGGAAGGGAAAAGCGTTTTGTGCAGGAGCAGATGTAGATGACTTGGGTAGAGAAAGCACGGTAGTAGAAAATCGCATATGGACCCTGTATGCCAACAAATTGGTAATGATGATGGCCGAGTTGGAACGTCCGATCATTGCCAAAGTCAATGGAGTAGCTGTGGGTGTGGGCTGCAGCCTCGCCTTAAATTCAGATATGGTGATAGCATCAGAAAATGCAAGGTTCAGTTTAATATTTAGCCAGATCGGCCTTATCGGAGATGGTGGCTCATTATTTAATGTACCGAGGCTTGTAGGACCTATGAGGGCCAAGGAACTTTACTTCACAGCAAAAATGATAGATGCTATAGAGGCGGAGAGAATCGGCTTAATTAATCGTGTAGTACCAGCTCAACAACTTGACGAGGAAGTAAATAAGTTAGCTGATCAACTTGCTGCAGGGCCAACTATGGCTTATGGCATCGCGAAGAAAATTATAAATAAGGGTCTTAATATGGATTTAAGTTCTGTCCTTGAGTTAGAGGCTATGGGACAGGCCATTGTTTCAACCACGGATGACGTTAAAGAAGCTGTGAATGCATTTCTTCAGAAAAGAAAGCCTCAGTTCAAGGGGAAATAGACTGGTATTAAGACATTGTGAGTCTGTTGGGGAGGGCATATTGCTGAAAGTAAATAATATAGAGGTGACATATAAGGAAGTTATTCTAGTTCTGAAGGGTGTTTCTTTGGAAGTGGGCGAAGAAAAAATAGTATGCCTCTTAGGCGCCAACGGAGGCGGTAAGTCAACCACATTGAAGGCTATTTCTGGACTTCTGAAAATCGAAGAAGGCAGAATCACCGATGGAAGTATTGAGTGGAATAACCAGAGAATCGACAGGTTAAATCCACGAGATATAGTAAAAAGAGGAATAATTCAGGTTGTGGAAGGAAGGATTGTGTTCGAACATCTGAGTGTAGAAGAGAATTTAGCCAGCGGGGGATTGCTTTTCTCCAGACAGCAAAGTAAAAAAGACCTCGAAAAATGCTACAGCTATTTCCCTAGATTGGCTCAGATTAAATCGCGTACCAGTGGATATCTTTCTGGTGGAGAGCAACAGATGCTGGTTATTGGCAGGGCATTAATGGGTCATCCACAGCTTATGTTGTTGGATGAGCCTTCACTGGGGTTATCTCCCATGATGGTCCAGGAGAATTTCAGAATCATAAAGGCACTCCAGGTCGATGAGAAGGCATCAATCTTGCTAGTCGAACAAAATGCACGAGCTGCATTAAGCATAGCTGACTATGGTTATGTAATGGAGAATGGAAAGATAGTGCTTGATGGCCCTGCCGAAAAATTAAGAGACAACGAGGATGTCAAAGAATTTTATCTTGGCCTGACGGCGGTGGGTGGCGAAAAGAGTTATCGCGATGTAAAACACTACAAACGCAGGAAGAGATGGCTCTAAGTTAAATCGGAGATTTTCAGATGAGACGTATTAGCTATTTTGACACATCAACAGAAAAGATTAAGCCGCAGGGCTTGGAGGTAAACAATGTAAGTTTAAGCTTTGGTGGTATCAATGCGATAACTAAATTGAGTTTTAAATATAATGACTCCGGAATATTAGCTATTATCGGTCCAAATGGGGCAGGTAAGACAGCTTTACTGAACTGTATGAGCGGCTTTTACAAGCCACAGGTGGGTAATATATTTTATGGCAGTAGAGATTTAGTTAAACTTCCAACGCATAAGATTGCTGAACTGGGCATATCAAGGACTTTTCAGAATATAGAGCTGTATCCGGGTATGAATACTATAAATAACATTATGACCGGTCGCCATATTCTGATGAGATCGAGTGCGCTATCACAACTTTTCTACTTCGGGCCAGCCCATAATGAGGAAATCAAGCATCGTCAATTTGTAGAAGAAATTATCGATTTCCTGCATATTGAATCTATAAGATACAAATATATATCTGAATTACCTTTCGGCCTACGTAAAAGAGTAGAACTAGGTCGTGCTTTGGCTTTAAATCCATCTTTGCTTTTACTCGACGAACCTATGGCTGGTATGAACCTCGATGAGAAAGAAGATATGGCGCGATTTATATTAGATGTGAATGAGCTCAAAGGTATTCCGATTATCCTCGTTGAACATGATATGGGGGTGGTCATGGATATAGCTGATAAGGTAATCGTGCTGGATTTTGGCAAGAAAATTGCCGAAGGGAAGCCTGTGGATATTAAGGTTGATCCTAATGTGATTAATGCGTATCTTGGTGCAGATAAGTATTAATTAATATCAATTTTCTAATTTCGTTCGATACGTAAATTTAAAATTAAAAATAATAAGTAGGAGGCAAACAAAATGTCTGAAAATCAATCTATCTTGATGGAAAAAAGAGATCAAATAGCCTACATTACTTTCAACAGACCAGAGAAGTTAAATGCAATCCGTTGGCAAGACTACATATTACTTTATGACCTGTTCAAAGAGTGCGAGGATGATAAAAACATCCGGGCGATTATTCTTACGGGGAAAGGCAGGGCTTTTTCTGCCGGCGATGATCTAGAGGGATACCCAGGATCCGGCCAAGAATCCGTTATTATGGGCAATCCTGGAATTGCACTTATGGTACAAGGTAAGTATCTGGATTTGCAGCTTTCAGGATATCAAGACTATTTGCAGAAGACCTGTATGATGATCATGAATTCTGGCATAGTATCTATAGCTGCTGTAAATGGGGTATGCTGGGCACCAGAAATACTGTATGCCATGGATTTTGTCATTGCTGCAGATGTTGCTACTATCGCACAGGGTGACGTTAGGAATGGGATCTGCCCTGGAGGAGGGTCTACTCAAATACTACCGCGACTGCTAGGCAGGCGTCGTGCAATAGAATTTATTCTAAGTTCAAAAGAATTCACGGCCCAGGAAGCCTACAGAATGGGCATAGTGAATAAGGTTGTGCCCTTACCCGAATTAATGAACGAGGCTGAGGCCTTGGCAAAACACATGATATCTAGACCCTACAGTTCCATCAAGCTGGTTAAGATGGCAATTACTAAGGCGCAGGAACTCCCATTAATTGATGGTTTAGCCCTGGAACAATGGTACAGTTCTATATCAATTCAGAGTGAAGCTTTTCAAACATTCTATAAAAAATTTATGGAGAGAAAGAAGCAGAAGTAATCCAACCTGTAAGCTAAGTTATAATAAATTTAAGGAGTTGAGAAAATGGATTTTTTAAATAAATTCAGATTGGATGGCAAGGTTGCTTTAGTTACAGGAGCGAGCCGGGGTATAGGCCGTGCAACTGCCATGGGATTTGCCAGTGCTGGTGCCGAGGTTATAGTTTGCAGCCGCAAGCTCCCCGATCTGGAAAAAGTCGCAGATGAAATTCTAAAAATGGGTGGAAAAGCTCGTCCCATTGCTGCTCACGTTGGCAGGATGGAGGATATAAATAATTTAATTAAAACTATTATAAAGGAATTTGGCAAGTTAGACATTTTGGTGAACAATGCCGGTACTAATCCCGCTATGGCATCGATATTGGAAACGGATGAAAGACTGTGGGATACGATTGTGAATTTAAATCTTAAAGGGCTTTATTTTCTCAGTCAAGGGGCTGCTCGGATCATGAAAGATCATGGGGGAGGATCAATTATTAACGTAGCCTCGGCTGACGCTTACCGACCGGAAATATATGTCGGAGTATACTCTATTACCAAGGCAGCCGTGATCATGGCGACTAAATCCATGGCAGCTGAATTAGCCAGGTATAAGATCAGAGTTAATGCCATATGTCCGGGTCCAGTAAGCACTCGTTTGCTTGATTCACACTGGTTTCATTTGAAGGAAGATGAAGCTAAAAAGCAAAAAGCAGAATTGGCCAAGCTAATACCTATCGGTCATATAGCAGAACCAGAAGAACTCGTGGGTGCAATGCTGTATCTGGCGTCCGATGCATCTACCTTCACCACAGGAGCTGAAATTCTGGTAGATGGAGGTATGTTGCTGACAGGCCCGCAAGAAGCTGTTGTAGAAAGTTAACCCATATATAATTACAAAGCAAGTGAGTAATAAACACTAAGCACTAAACAATAAATATCCAGAATTTAAAAATTTAAAGCTAAGAGTTAGGTATTATTGTGTATGACTTAGCAGCTAAATTTAAAAAATATTTAGAAAGCACATTATCACCTGGTTTGATAAAGATAGAGGAGGGTGCTGTGCTACGCTTTATCAATTCCCTTTATGACACCAATCTCAGGAGTTTAAGCGATGTTAAACATAGAGTAAAGGGCAAATACATTGTTCCTCCGCTCTTCATAATTACCTTTGATCGAGAAAGAAGGCCTTCTTTTGATACAAAGTATGGGAAAGGTGCCGTAAATCTGGGTAACGAGTATGAATTTTTCAAACCAATGTATGTAGGGGATGTTATAAGCTACACCAAAAAACTGGCCAAATTTAAACTAGGTGAAGGCAAACTGGGGAAAAACATCGTATATACGATAGAGACTATCTTTAAGAATCAAAAAAGGCAGAAGGTGGCAGTGTCCAGATGGACCACAATGGTATTTCAGTAGGAATAGATAAATGCCAAGCGAAAAAAAACTCAAGGCAAAGAACATCACTGTGGGGTTTGAAATACCTGCATTAGTCAAAGAATCACTTACTATACAGGATCTAGTAGAGTGGTGTGGTGTGGAAAATGATTATTTAAATATTCATTATGATAAAGTGGCTGCACAAAAAGAGGGGCTGCCGGATTGCCTGGTCCAGGGTACCTACAAGTTGTGCCTGTTGGGAAGAATGATTACTGACTGGTTGGGAGAAAGCGGCAACCTTATAAGCATCAGCGTAAGATATACTGGCATGGATTTCCCAGGTTCTACCCTCACATGCAGGGGGAAAATTAATTCAATAACAAACCAAAAAGATTCCCGCATTTTCAACTTAGTTATCTGGGTGGTAAATGAAAAAGGAGATAAAACCGCAGAGGGCAAAGCGTCCATATTGATTAAATGAACGAGTGTTTCTGCATTTTATGACCAATGCCTTACGAAGCTATTTTGTATGAAATTAAAAACGGCATCGGCAAGATAACAATCAACCGTCCATCACGTCTGAATGCATTGAACGAGACTGTCCTGCAAGAAATTAAAAAATGCGTTTTAGATGCCAGTTTAGATATAAATGTAAAAATATTGATCATCACCGGCGCAGGCACTTCTTTTTCTACGGGTAGAGACCTCGAATCTTTAGGCAGCGAGCTATTGAATATAAATATTGATGGTCCCATACCATACGATTCTGTAAGGGATGTGGTGGATGCAGTTCAATCTATTCCCAAGGTTACCATCGCCATGATCAATGGTTATTGTCTTACGGGTGCACTGGAGATAGCGCTTGCATGCGATCTATTAATAGCCTCAGAAAATGCCAGATTCGGCGATACCCATGCTCGCTGGGGCATACGTCCTAGTGCAGGGATGAGCCAGCGATTGCCTTTGCTGGTGGGTGTTCTAAAAGCAAGGGAATTATCTTTTACCTCTAGGATCATAGATGCGGCCGAAGCTGGAAAGATCGGGTTGGTAAACTTCGTAGTTCCAACTGATCAACTGGAAAGCAAGACGCTAGAGATCGCTCAGGAAATAATGAAAAACAGCCCGGATTCTATAGCTACCTACAAATATTTAATAAATTCCTTCATGAATAATGCAATCCAACAGGGTGTATATCAGGAAGTTCATGGTATATTTCATATTAGTGATACGATGGAAAGACTTAGTAAATTTAAAAAGAACTTGAAAAATGATAACTTTAAATATATATTTAAGCAAAACACTGAATATCGTGGTAAAAATTAAATAATGCAAACATCTGAGATTGAAAGGCCGTTGCTATAAGTAAAGCATATCTGTAAAATTAGGGTTTGAATTGTTCGTAGCAGAATAATGGTAATTTAGAGACAGATTAAAAAGGAGTTGCACAAAATGCCGGAATTAAAATTTGACAAAGATAAGTGTGCCAAATGTAAGTCCGTTAATTGCCTGACCATGTGCCAGTACATGAAACTAGATAAAGAACAGGCAAAAATGGAATGGCAAAAAATCATCAAAGGCAAATACTCTTTCGTCCTGGAATCCTGTGCCACATGTTATGCTTGCGAGGAGTATTGCCCGCAAGGTAACCATCCATTCTATCTCCTGGTGGAAAGACAAGAACAGATGGACAAACTGGCTTCTCCAAGGGCTTTGATAAAACAATGGGTTAATATGACAGAGTTTTCAGGAAAATTTATGGTTGGTCAGGTAAAGGAGAGAGCCATAAGTTTCTGCTTCATACCAAGGTTACAACAAATAGCAAACGGCAAACTTTTCGAGGATGTTGCGTCATCATGGGTTATGGGAGCTGAATTCTTTTGCAATGCGGTGTTTCTGCATTTTTCCCGGATGTCAGTTATCCAAAATAGGCTGCCAAAGGTGATAGACAATATTAGCAAGCAGGGTATAAAGGAGCTTATTTGCCTTCATGATGAGTGCTGGGCAACGTATAACTCTATAGCCCCTGCCTACGGCATTGAGGTGCCATTTAAAACAACACATTATTTTGAATACTTGCACAATGAGCTAGTCAAAAATAAACATAGTATTAAGCTTTTGAATCTAAAAGTGGCTTACCAGAGAAACTGCTCTACTCGTCTTATTCCTCAGGTCGACCACTGGGTTGATGACATATTTAAACTCATCGGAGTAACCAGGCTTGAACGGGAATATGACAAAAAAAATGCTCTGTGCTGTGGAGCGTTGATGTTCTCTTCCAAAGGATACGA
>Ga0315298_1006918_pt1 | contig 15211 bp, 10 predicted proteins | sample WHS_1_MG_FD_203077 | JGI IMG/M metagenome (GOLD analysis project Ga0315298, IMG submission 203077) | Extremophilic microbial mat communities from Washburn Hot Springs, YNP, Wyoming, USA - WHS_1_MG | ecosystem: Environmental > Aquatic > Thermal springs > Hot (42-90C) | place: USA: Wyoming... | reverse complement strand
CCAAGATGGCCGCGCGCCGGAATGCAATAACCGCCGTTATTGTAGCCGCCGTCGTGAGACGGCGGATTAAAAAGTGCCATCGGTACTTGCGGCTCCACGGGTGGGAAGTCAGGTGCTGGGCACGCTTAAATACTTGTGTTTCATTCCGGATATGAGCTCGGAGTTATTCCGCGCTCTTACGAGCGCGGCTACGAGCCGGTGGTTTGTTGATGCGGGAAACACGATGGTAATTGTAGTTGCGGCGGGCAGAACACTGCCCGCCCTACCAATGAACAGACTTTTGCGAAGCCAATGCCGATAGCCCCGCAAGTGTCACACGTCTTTCGTCATGCAGACTTGCGGGTCTGATGCATCTTGTCCCATTGCTACGGGACGCGCCCAAACTATAGGGTGTGCCGCACAGGTTGATGCGCCACAAAGGTCCCGTCGTGCTGGCACCGCAAGGTTGTGAAATCGCCGGGTTAGCGCGCAAAAGTACCCACAGCAAAAACTGCACAAATAACTCCAGGCTTGGAATAACCGACACCGGTGTTAAATCACGGTGTTGATGCCACTGTTTCCACTCTGAAACGAAGTATTTTTTCCGTCCCGTCCAAAACACTGGACTTGACCAGCGCCAAAAACACCTCGGCCAGAACAGGCCCATCACCCGTTTGGGTGATGGACACAAACCCTTCGAACACACAAAATGCCAAAGTCATGGTCGAGGCGGGTTTTTGTCAGGGCACGTTGGCCGCGAATTTCTGCGTGGTCCACGTGCCAACCGGCTCCGACGAATGAAGCTAAACTGACACAGCGGCTTCACTCGAAAAAGAACTGACCGGTGTGAAACAGTTAAATACAAACGCACCAAATAATGAAATGCCTATGAAAAAGACCCATGTTTATGCAGGTACATTTGTTGGCGTCTGCGGGTTGATTATCGCTTGTGCATTGCCATATCGCGCCTTTGCTGGCCTGCAAATACCGTACACGGTTGACGAGCACACATTACACCTGTGGCATTTTGACGATCCCCACGTGATTGATGGCTCGACCAATATCTACGCCACTGACGCTGTCGCCACCGCAAGTATCACGCTGGCAAACCTTGGTTTACCGGGAACAAATGCGCCGCCATACACAAACACCTGGTATGGCGAACCGAGCTACCCCAACCTCGGTACTTGCCGCAAAGCAACGACACGATATGCAATTGCCTATGGCGGCCAATTCACCGATGTTTCACAGTTCTGTAATCCCGAGACGGGCGCGTTCACGTTCGAGGCGCTGGTGAAGTTCGACGTTAACCCGCTCAGCCCGCCAAACCACATGCAAATAATTTGCGGTGACCAATCCGGTGCAATTGGCGTGCGCGGGTGGCAGTTCAGGGTTAATACATCAGGGCAACTCGAATGGAACCTTTTGGCTGGAAACAGCTCAGATAACAACTTTAAGCCGGCCTTGCCGTCCAGTGGGCCAAATGCTGCCATGGCCGGTCAGTGGTACCATGTTGCAGTAGCTTTCACCGGATACAACCCCACAAATGGCGACACAGCTAATCAACTGCGATTTTACTGGACGTTGCTCGATCCGTTCCGGACGAACGCAGATTTGCTGGCTACCTACACAATGAGCCGGCCATTAGATGGGGCACCATCGGGCACAGCACAACCGTGGCTTGGGATCGGCGGTAGCGCACGGTGGTACCCATATTCGGGCGGCAACGTTGGCAACGGCGAAGGTTTGATCGGCTGCATTGACGAAGTGCGTATCAGCAGTGTGTGCCGTAAACCGAGCGAAATGGCGTTCTCAACTGCTTGGGTCATGAACCCGCCGTTGTTCATGAGTGAACCGCCAACGAACGTCTTAATTGGCTACGGCAAAACATTGAACGTGGTCGCAATTGCAGTTGGTACACCGCCACTTTCTTATCAGTGGCAATACGCACCCACTCCAGCCGGGCCGTATTCAGATTTACCCAGCCAGACAGCTAATGCACTTGTCATCAGCAATATTACCTTTGCCAGCACCGGCGCGTATCGTCTAGTTGTGACCAACAACTACGGCGCGGCCACCAGCCGAATCGCCCAGGTAACAGTCGGTGCAGCATTTTCCGAGCTGTTCAACACCGGTGTGGACACCGACGGCGTTGTCAACACAAATGAGCTGCCGACCAACCCAGACCCGCATTACAAGCTTATCTACAGCTCAGATGTAAATAACCTCGGCCCCAATGCAATTGTCTGGAACATGTTCACGTATCCGATTGCACTTTACGGGGGTAACTTTGCTAACCCGGACGGTAAGTCACAGTGGATCGGCCCGCAGGCAAACAACTACGCATCGCCTACCGGCCAATACGTGTATCGCATCACGTTCTTGCTCGACTCGGTTGACGTGACCCAACCCGCTACATTGTCAGGCATCTGGTACGTTAACGAGATCGGCAACGACATCCTCATCAACGGGAAATCAACCGGGAATAGCATTTCCTCAGCACAATCCAGCTCGGGCAAGTTCTCGTATCCGTTCGTCATCACTAACGGGTTTGTGCCCGGGCTTAATACGCTCGATTTCGTCACAACGCGTTCGGCCACGGCAAACCCGTCTTACCAAGAATCCGCACTGCGTGTTGATTTTTCTGACCCTGTAATAGAGCTGAATGCTGTCGGCCAGGCGCTCGCGCCGGGTCTGCCTCAGATAATTGCGCAACCTGCAAATGTTACAGTGCGTGAAGGTGGTCGTGCTGAATTCGCAGTTATTGCACTCGGCCGGCCCCCGCTAACATACCGGTGGTACGCTAATAACGGTACCCAACTGATCTCAGACGCAACGAAGCGGATTCTCCGGTTCGATGCTGTCTATACGGGCAATCAAGGCACAAATTTCCTGGTTGTTGTGAGCAATGACTCCGGCTCGGTCACAAGTCAGGTCGCCACACTCACGCTTACAACAAATCGGCCGCCAGTAGTCCAAAACTTCAACTTCGGCATCTACACAAATCAAGTGCTTGCGTTTAACCTTGCAGATGCGTTTTACAGCGCATCTGATGCCGACGGCGATCCACTGTCATTGAGTTCATACGACACTTCGACGACAAATGGGGTACAACTGACTCAAAATGGTGTGATTCTCACTTTCACACCGCCCGAGGGTTACATCGGCGCCGACCAGTTCAGTTATACAATAACCGATGGTACAGATTGGGTCCCGGCCACCGTAACAATCTGGGTTAACCCGCTTCAGCCACCCGCAGTTGGCACAACCAGACTCGTGGGCACAAACATCGTGTTCAACCTTACAGGCGGCGCACCGCTCTGTTCATACACTGTCCTTTCTTCCACCAACATAACAACGCCGGTAAGTGAGTGGACAGTCGAACGCACGGGTTCATTTGACATAACCGGTGCAAGTGCAGTTACAAATGCGGTTGACCCAGGTGCACCGCAGAAGTTTTACACTGTGCGTGTGCCGTAAAAATGCGCACAATCAGTCCACGTATCTACCGCAAAACATTGCCAAAGTTGGTGCGGCCTGCGTTGTACAGACTCGATCGGCAAACAGTTGCAGCCGTTTGTCCACAAAACCCGGACGGTAATTGCGCATCACCCGTTTGAGGGATAGACAAATTCAAGCAAACAATTATGATCTGAGCAAAGATCGCTCCGGACTTAAGTGCGGCACGAATGTAAGTGCAATTTCGCGTCCCGGAAGATTGGTCTTGAACGAGCGAAGATTTAGCAAAAAAGCCAAAACGTAACTGACTATGAAAACATCTGCCTCTATTAAAATGATGAAGACAATTGCGTCGGCAATTGGGACGTTTGTCCTTTGGAGCGCAATCGCGCAAACGAACACAATTTACCTTGACGACTTCACCGGCTCAGGCGGCCCGTTGAACGGCACAATCCCAGACATCAGCGCCACGGGCGCAAGTTGGGTCGCAGGCGATTTGTTCTATGACAATGGTTACGCCGCGACACTTGTCGCCGGCAGTGCCAATGGCCAAGCTGCGTGGTTGCCGCTAACCGTGTACAACGGCAGAATTTATACTGCCACAGCCACGTTCATAAACAACCAGCCAAACTGGTTGGCTTTCGGGTTCCTGTCACAGTACCCCAACAATAACCCGGCTACACCGTGGACAGCCTCATCATGGGAAACTCGTCACTCAAACAGTGGTTACTTGTGGGCATTGAACAGGAACAATGCAAGCCAGCCGGATCAGCAAGGGTTCGTCGGCTACCGGACTTCAAACCCGGCCTTTAGTGGCGATTTAATTGACCCTACAGGCTATATCACGGTAAAAATCGTCTTAAACACAATGGTAGAAAGCGCTTGGACGGGGGAGATTTGGTTGAATAATGTATTGCAATGGTCCGGTAGCGCTGAAGCAGTAAAACCAGGCGTAAGCGGATGGCCAGGTATCGGCGGCATCGGGTTTAGCCACGAACGTAACGCCACGGCAAACGACGGCGCCTGGATCACGCATTTCGCGCTCACTGAGGTTCCTGAACCTGGCGTGTTGGCGCTGATTGCACTGGGTTGCCTCGTTACGCTGGGCAGCCTGCGCCGGCACAACTGACCTAACACAGTTTCTGCTGCCGAAAAAGCGGCCAGACTTAACTATGCGCGCGGGTCAGTCCCGCGCGCATCTTGTTTTCGGATCCAGTAGAGGCGGTACAGGCAACCCATTGCTGCGCAGGTCGGGCAAGGCCGCGCCTATATGTTTAAATCCCCACGCGCATACACGCCCGCTTTTGTGAGGCAAGGCGCGCAAAAAGTCTGTTGCGTGCGTCGTTTATATACCGCGGATTTCCGAGCTTGCAGTGGCCGAGTTACACCGCAGAGACATAGCGTTGGTATGGCGCACAGTCCACTGCGCGCCGGCGCTGGTCATACAGACCCGACCTCTAGCAGGCTGTTGAAAAATGGCTGTTTTGGAAAACCGACCCTCGAAAACATTGGGATTTTTGCATGTTTTTTCCTCCGAAAATGACCTTTTCAACACCCTGCTAGGTTTGAATCTTGTTTTCCGCGCCCTCACGGGCGCGTCTACGGCACGCGCCGCTTTCGGGGGCGCAGAAGACCTGCGCCCAAGATGGCCGCGCGCCGGAATGCAATAACCGCCGTTATTGTAGCCGCCGTCGTGAGACGGCGGATTAAAAAGTGCCATCGGTACTTGCGGCTCCACGGGTGGGAAGTCAGGTGCTGGGCACGCTTAAATACTTGTGTTTCATTCCGGATATGAGCTCGGAGTTATTCCGCGCTCTTACGAGCGCGGCTACGCCCACCTGCAGTGCTGTAGCGGCGGTCTGTGACCGCCAGGTTTTGTCGCTCCGCATCTGTGGGATCATCTTATTACACCGATGCAGAAAAAACGGACCGCGTTCGTAGAACGCCGCTACAGAAGTTATGGTACCCGCGCGCGACCATCTGGGACGCAGCAGCGCGCCGTGTGTTCGAGGGTAAGGCTTTACCCAAACCGGCTGCTGTTCCGGGCTCGGGCTATACCAAACTTTGGAAGACGCCGAAGTCGTCAATCAATCGAGCCGAAAGCGGTGCTGGAGCACCGCGCTCCAAAACGTTCTGTATCGGCACTTACGCATCTGCGGGATTCAATTTTCCACCGCACAGCTACAGAGTTGATTTGAATTGTCTAAAATCTACCTTGCTGCCGGCATCTTGCCGGCAGTTGAAATTGGTCTCCGGACGCCTCGGTCAGGTGTCCATAACATTTTCAGTTGCGCGCACTTTGGTCCAGCGTGAATGAAATGTGCCTACCGACCGCTACGGTATGGACGCAGGGCCTAATGCGTGCGTGCCGTTACCATTTGGCAAGTTGGACGGCGCGCGACCAGACCGGTGCCAGAAGACCTGCGCACAAGATGGCCGCGCGTCAAATCTGCCCAAAGGCGCAGAGAGTCGGTAGGGCGCGCAGTCCACTGCGCGCCGGCGCTGGTCATACAGACCCGACCTCTAGGTTTGAATCTTGTTTTCCGCGCCCTTACAGGCGCGTCTACGGCACGCGCCGCTTTCGGGGGCGCAGAAGACCTGCGGCCAAGATGGCCGCGCGCCGGAATGCAATAACCGCCGTTATTGTAGCCGCCGTCGTGAGACGGCGGATTAAAAAGTGCCATCGGTACTTGCGGCTCCACGGGTGGGAAGTCAGGTGCTGGGCACGCTTAAATACTTGTGTTTCATTCCGGATATGAGCTCGGAGTTATTCCGCGCTCTTACGAGCACGGCTACGCCCACCTGCAGTGCTGTAGCGGCGGTCTGTGACCGCCCGATTTTGTTGTCTAGCACTTGCGGGATTGTCATGCTGCTCCAATGCTCAGGGAAACGGACGGCGTTCGCAGAACGCCGCTACAGAAGTTGTGGTACCCGCGCGCGCCACGCCATTTTCGAAAGTCCCGAAACTGCCAGAAGCTAACAAGCCACCCCCAAGCTGGTCCGGTTTTGCAGGTTAGACTGGTAAACTCGCCTCGCCGAGCCGAGCGACTGCAACCGATGTGACAACCTCAACCGGTGCCACAACAATACCGGTGCAAAGATTGAAACCAATGCCCAGGTAGTCTAAATTTTGCTACACATGAGCTTTACCAAACAAATCTGCGCCGAAACGGTCGCGCCAACGCAAAGTACCACGCGCGCTGAATTCGACTCGTTCAAGCGCGAAATACTCGAGCTAAAGCGCCGATTGAATGCAGTTATTCTGGCTCATAACTATCAGATACCGGAAATCCAAGATTTGGCAGATTACATCGGCGACTCGCTCGGCCTGTCGCAACAGGCGGCTAAGACCAATGCAGACGTGATAGTTTTCTGCGGCGTCAGATTCATGGCTGAGACAGCCAAGATACTTAACCCTGACAAACTCGTTTTGTTGCCAGACGCTGACGCAGGCTGTTCACTCGAAGACAGTTGCCCAGCAGACAAACTCGGTGAGCTACAGAAAACAAACCCGAATTTTTATACCATCGCTTACATCAACTGCAGCGCAGCCGTTAAAGCGCGCGCCGACATCATCTGCACAAGCGGCAACGCAGTCGAGATCGTGAAGGCTGCGCCTACCAACAAAGACCTGTTGTTTGTGCCGGATGAAAACCTCGGGCAATGGGTCATCGAGCAAACAGGGCGCAAAATGACCCTCTGGCCAGGCAACTGTTACGCACACATCGAATTCAGGCGTAACAGCCTCATCGAGCTAAAAGAACGGTTTCCAGACGCAAAAGTGCTGGTGCATCCTGAGGCATTACGTGAAGTGCGCGAGCTTGCAGACGCGGTTTGTTCGACTGAAAAGATGGTCAGTTATTGTAAGTCGAGCACAGCCAACCGGTTCATCATCGTAACCGAGTCAGGTATCCTACACCGACTACAAAAAGAATGTCCGGGTAAACAATTCATCTGCCCGCCAATTTACGATCCGATGCGCATGCCAAGCGATAAGTGCAGATGCAGCGAATGCAAGTACATGAAGCTAAACACGCTCGAAAAACTGCGTGATTGCATGGAAAATCGCGCCCCACGAATCGAGCTGCCAGAAGAACTTATGTCCCGTGCGCGCCTGCCAATCGAACGCATGCTGCAAATCACAACACTACCGAAAGGTAACTAAACCGGCACGTAACGCACTGCGCCCAAAATCAAATCACCACAGTTATGTCTTTCATCAAAACCCGCGGCGCAACCTCGAGTTAACCAGGATTCCAGTACTCGCGCGAACTCCCGTTCGTAACTCCATGCATAGGTCGAGGTGGAAATCGCCCCCAAGACCGCCCAAAGATCAATTGAACGAAAGTGAGGGCACACACCGGATTGCGCGCCCTGCCCTTCTCTACTTCTTTGCGGTGAAGAATTCGACCAGCGGTATTGTGGTGCGGTGCCCCGGCCACGCTTTCGTTTCGGGCGCGAGTATAATCCAACGCCTCCAGCGTCATTCCGCATCTGGCAGAAATGGACCTGCGCCCGGGATGGGCACGCGCCGTAGCCGCGCTAGTAAGAGCCCGGAAAACAAGATTTAAACCCAGAAGCCGGGTCTGCATGACCGACCCCAGCCCGTGCCGGACTAAATGCCCTACCAAATCTCTGCGTCTCTGTGTCGCTGCGATGAAGAATCAGAGGAAACGGGTTTGATAGAATCTCAACAGAGCTTTTGTAGCGCCGTGCTGCGAACCCCGGCGCCTTTTTCCCTAAGCATCGTGCGGCACGACTCTCCCCCGACAACGTGACAGCCACTATGTCCGGTCATACACCAGCGCTACAAAATCCAGAATTTCGATTATAAACCCTCTGCGTCTCCGCCTCTCCGTGGTGAAGAATTAGACTAAAAGGTTTTGGAGCGCAGTGCCTGAGCAATCGTCAGCCTGCACCGACACCGCTTTTGACTCGCCATGCTGGCATAGCACCGATCGGAAAAGTGCCATCGCCGGGCCTTGCGGCATCTGTGCAACTACGTGCAAATCAAATAATCATACCACCGCATCCTCCAATGTGAGTATGCAAAAGGCACAATCTGAGTTTAGTTCCCCGCGCGTGCCAGTCCGCTTACCCGTTTTGTTTGTTGCTTGATATTCGTGCAATTGCACTGGTGAGTTTTTCCGGGGCCGGCTTGTCATTTTGTTGCCAAGTAAGGTTTCTGAGCTAAAGTTGCGCCGTGATTTGCAACGTTATTTTGGACTGGTCAGGTACACTTGTTGATGATTTGGCGCCTGTGTTGCAGGCGACAAATTACGTGCTTGAAAAAGCGGGCCGCCCCACGATGACGCTGGACCAATTCCGCGCGGAGTTTTGTTTGCCGTTTACACTGTTTTATGCGCGGCACACGCCGGACGTGCCAATCGAGCAGCTTGAACGGTGGTTTCACGCCTACTTCCGCAAGGTGCGTGATTGCGTGTTGCCGTTACCGCACGCACGCGAGTTTCTGGAGTTTTGCAGCGCGAACCGGGTGCGGACATTTGTTCTCAGCACTGTTAAGCCCGCTCACTTCAAAGTACAACTCAAGCAGGTCGGGTTCGGCAATTTGATCGGGAAAACGTACCTCGGCGTACGCGACAAACGCGTGAAAATCACACAGGTGCTCAAAGCAAACAAACTCGTACCTGACCAGACGATGTTCGTGGGCGACATGCAACATGACATTGAAGCCGCAAAAACAGGTGGGGTAATTTCGTGCGCTGTGTTAACCGGTTACAACACCGTTGAACAACTTGAGGCAGCCAGACCAGACATGATTGCGCGGGATTTGGAAGAACTACGTCGAATCCTCGAGCGGACAGCCTTTGCTCCCCCACCGGCTTACCGGTTAAACAACACTGCGCCGCGTCTTTCTCGTTCAGGCGGCGCTAAACTTTCCGAACCAAACCGGTTTGGTGTAGCGGCAAACCATTCAACACAGATAAAACCCTCCCATTGATCTGACCATGCGATGCAAACTTTGCATTTGTGAGCTTGAAGTGCCGTGTCGGATAGGTGCAAGCGAACAGGAACGCGCCGGCACGCAAATCGTTTGGGTAAACATCGAGCTTGAGTTCGAGTTACCCACGGCAGATGAGTTGGGTGCAACTGTTGATTACGCGGCGCTGGCAAACGATGTGAAGTCGTTTTGTGCAAACCGGTCGTGGAAGTTGATCGAAACAATGGCGGCTGACCTGGCCGATCTCGTCCTGAACAAATCAAGTGCACTGTGGGTCGCTGTCGAGGTGAAAAAAGCCGCGCTAGTGGATGCCCGGTTCGTTTCCGCCACGGTCATCCGGCAGAGACATACCGCTACATAACCCCAGGCGCACGTTAAAGCCCAGGGCCGCAAAAGCTCTTTCATCCTGCCCATTTTCCGCCTCGGCAACGCGAACGGCTTGTTTTGTGCGTTTGGACGCAGGGGTGCGGGTGCAAAATTTATGTGAGACCCGGGACAACATTTTGCACGTCACCTTGCTCAAGCGTGACTCGTAAAAAGTGCGCAGGGGGCGCGGTTTTCATCCTGGCTCGGCTGTTCACCGGTGCCACTCGAATGCATCTTGTTTGAGTGCGTACAAGTAGCCTGCGGCCAATATCGCGAAAAAAACCAACATCGCCCACAGAACCGTGCCGCCGCTTACGACCAGCATCTCTTTATAAGCAACTGCCCACGGGTAAAGGAACACAACTGCAACATCGAACAGCAAAAACAACATTGCCACACGGTAAAATTTTATGCTGAACCGTGTCAGACCTTCACCGACCGGCTCCATTCCACATTCGTACGGCGTATCTTTCAACTGTGTGCGCAACCCGCGCTTGCCGAGTAGGACAGAAAACAAAAGCATGCCACCTGTTGCTGCTGCCGCAAGCACAAGCAACATCAACACACCAACGTATTGGGTTAACTGCGATTGTTCCATGCGCGTGGGTCGAACATGCAGGTTTGGTCAAACTGTGACAAGTTATTTCATGCTTGGCCGGGCTCCTTTTGCCAATTCATTTCCTGAACAGCCACAGTAACAGTGTCAGCACAGCGCTGATGAGCAAACAGGTCACAATCGGAAAGTGCACCGAAAAATTGCCCCTTGTGTAATGGATGTCGCCGGGCAATCTGCCGAGCCAACCTTTGCCGAACCCGGACCAGACAAGCAGCCCAACAACAACCAATACAACGCCACATACGACAAGGAATCTGCCCAACTGTTGCATCATACAACTAAAATTAACCAGCAGCTCGTACGGGAGCAACTCTGCCGGTTGCCGGTGTTGTAAGGCACTGCCCTGGGCAATGTCTCCGCCGTAAGAGCGGGCTTGACACACCACAAGCCAACTCTTCAGCCACGCCGTACCGGTGGCGGCATGGGCAACGGATCGTCTCGCGTGGGCATCGGCGGATATTCCGGCAGGCCGATGTTCTCTACCAGCTCAGCTATTTTAACTGCACGACCTATGCGGATTGATTTGTTCGCCGCTACACCTATAAGGATTGACCATGCACCACCTCGGTGGTCGGCTGCACGCATGTATTTGTCGGCAGGTTTTTCAGGCGAAAACAGGTCGTCCAGCATGACCTTGTCTCCTCCGCCATGTGCACCCTGGCCTGTCCACACTTCGACTTCATAAGGCGTACCACGGAGCGGATAAATCCGGATATATGTGCTGCCTGGTCTGATTGTTCCGGGGGCGGTACCGTCGCCGCTGACATACAACTGTTCCTGCATGCCGTGTTCGAGCTGGCCTTTGGTACCGTTGAACCTGATGTTATAACCCTCCCACGCATTGAATGCGTTTAATGCGTAACACAATGTCGCGCCGGTATTGTACGTCACGAGCACGTTCATTGTGTCTTCGATGTCTATGTCGGGTCTGAACACGCACCTGTCGCGGTAGTAGCCGTCGTATTTTTCGTTGTCCAGATACAGCTCTTTCAGGTTCGGATTACCCGTCAGATCAAGGCAAAAAGTGCACTTGTCCTTCTCCGGGCAGGTGAGGCACCGCTCGTGATGGCTTTGCAGGCCAAGTCGTTTTGCCATGTTTGGTGTGTAAAACTCGCGTTTACCGGTCGCCATTACTGAGACCGGCACGGCTGAAAGCCACCAGTTGACGAGGTCAAAATGGTGCGTTGCCTTGTGCACAAGCAGACCGCCCGAGTTCGCTTTGTTACTGTGCCAACGCCGGAAATAATCCGCACCGTGGTGCGTGTTCAGCAGCCATTGGAAGTCCACGGATAACACATCGCCAATAACACCGCTCATGAGCAGGTCTTTAACCTGTGTACGTGGGGGTGAATATCGGTAGTTAAACGTCACACGACATCGCCTGCCTGTCTTGCGGACAGCATTGAGGATGGCACGACATTTTTTCTCGTCTGTTGTCATTGGTTTTTCTGTGATCACGTCGCACCCGAGTTCCATTGCGCGGACAATGTACTGGTCGTGAGTCGAATCTTTGGTGGTAACGATTACAACATCGGGTTTTGCCTCGCGCACCATACGGTCAAAATCGCCTGCAAGGTAGATTGGCACATCAACACCCGCTATCTGTCGGGCTTTAGCTTGTGCGAGTTTGAGTCTGCCTTCGTTTATGTCGCAAAACCCGACTAGCTCGTTATGCTCGGCGTAAGTTTTGAGTATTGCATCACGGAACATGGCGTATCTGGCGCCTACACCGACAATTACATAACGTTTTTTGCGTGCTCCGGTTGACAACGGCACGGTTCTTTCCTCAGCTCCAAGGAGCGGCGACATTGTTGCCAAGGCCGCACCTGCAATTGCAGTTTCAGCAATAAACTCGCGTCTGGTTAGCTTGCGTATTTGGGTTGTGTTGGTTGAGTTCATTGTGCATTACAATTTACCGGGCGTTTTTGTCCGGAGATTAACTGCAGCTACACATGCGTCAAGCGCGACTGACCGTTACAGCACATGATTGCCGATTGCTCTGCGTGATACGTCCTGATTTTGTTTGCAAATTACACTCGCCACAGTGCTGAGCCAGGCCACGCGTACCGCCTGCAGTTCTACGCACAGAAAGCTCATAACCGCGACCCGCTACCGCAAATCTTACCGGCGAATCCACAGGGGCAGATTTAACCTGAGATGCGAATCACGGCCATGGCAGCGTTGTTGCCTGTTGGCTCAGGCCAAATCATTGCTCGTCATACGCCACGTACTCGAACCAGTCGAAATCTGCGGGTACACTGCAAGGCGTGCCGTTGCCGCTGGCATATAGACCAACCACAACACCGGTAAAATTGAAGTTGGCACCTTTTTGTCCACTCAAAGTTTCGGTCGAGAGATCGCGCGTGCGGAGTGTGCCCAAAGAGTTTTCCCCTCCACGTCCTGTTTTGAAGGAAAACTCGTACATTAGCGGGGTCGCTTTCACGCATAGCTCTATTGCACCCTTGCCGACCTGTGCAACCGGCATCGGCTCGACGAGCTTCCCGTCCAGAACCGTACGCAGAAAAACTTGGCGTGTGCCGCCTTTAATTGTGACCCCAAAAATGCAGTGGTTCCGTTCATTGCCACGCAATGCAAGGCCAGCTTCTTCGTTTTCGTGTTTCGGATTGAAAAACATTCTGGTCCTAGCCTGGCACGACAATGCTGTTTGTCTGCGCCCGACAAATGTGGGTGAGTCAATGTCTTTCAATGTGACCGGTGAACCTTTAAGCCGCAGGAAACCGCGCCGCTCAGTTAACGAATAGTTTGTTTCGACCGGGTTACGTACGTAGATCCATTCGAGGCCGAGCTGTGATTCGTCAAATTCAATCCGTGCAGGTGGTTTCGGCCACGGATGCGGTTTAAGGCGTGGCGCTGCCATCACGCTCTCAATTGGTTTACCGTCATTGACAACCGGCCAACCGTCCTCAGTCCATTTGACGGGGGCAAGAAACGTTTCGCGCCCCAGATGATGAAACCGACCGCCTTGCGGGCGGAACCCGAGAAACACGATCCACCAACCGTCTGGTGTTTCGACCAGGTCGCCGTGCCCAAGCCCTTGAAACGGATGATCGGGCAAATGACGGTGAGTTAGAATCGGGTTGTTCGGGTTCGGCTCAAACGGTCCCCAGGGCGATTCACTGCGTGCAATTGTAATGCTGTGCCCGTAACTTGTGCCGCCTTCGGAAATCATCAGGTAGTATTTGCCACGGACCTTGTACAGGTGCGGTCCTTCCGGCCAGACCCCACCCGTGCCGCGCCAGAGTTCTTTTAACTCGCCTTCGAGCTTACCGGTTTGCAGATTCAGCAATCGTTGGCCGGCATAACCCTTCTCACCACCAACCTGCCGTGTGTAATAGACTTTGCCGTCGTCATCAAAAAACAACGATGGATCAATACCGTCTCTGTCAAGCCACACCGGGTCAGACCACGGCCCAGCCGGGCTTGCAGCCGTTACGTAAAAGTTGCCCCCGCCCCATACATGCGTTGTTATCATGTAAAAGATGCCGTTATGATACCGGATGGTGGGCGCAAAAATTCCTTGTGACGACTGCCGTTTTTCGAGATTCAACTGACTCTTTCGGGTCAAGCAGTGCCCAATGAGCCGCCAGTGGACAAGGTCTTTGCTGTGGAACACGGGTACACCCGGAAAGTATTCGAAGGAGCTGTGCACCATGTAATAATCATCGCCTACGCGGCAGATGCTCGGGTCAGGGTAAAAGCCGGGTATGATCGGGTTTCGGAACGTTTCTGTGTGCGTCCTATCTGGAGGATTCGCGCCAAGCATTTTCACAGTCAACGTTACGCCCACAATTGCAGCTACAATACACGCCGGTCTATCTGCTGGTTTGCTCATACGATTAGTGCGCTTTTACGAACAGCGTTTTTGCTATAGTGTTCGGCTTGTGCACCGGTTTCAAGGCTCAAGAACGCCAACCCGCCTGCCAGCTCCGCTAGGCAGGGACATGCTGAAAAATCTAGTCGGCATCAAACAGTGCGCTTTGAGCTTCTCAAAAAGATGCTCGTTGCTGCAGATTTTGTCTCGATAGTGGACTGCACTCCGAAGCACTGCGGTTATCAAACCGAAAAGTGCTTCTTTTCTCCGGCAGAAAGCACTTTGCCGACACACCCCACGCCGAAAGGCGTCCCTGTCAGGCACAGCGCACAAACGCGTGCGTTTGTATCCACACGCGTCTCGCCAGGCCGAGTAAATTCTCCGTTCGGAGGGCGAGGCTCCGCCTGAGCCGAGTGCTGTACGCAGTTCAGCTTGCAGCAACTTTGGCCGACGTGGAAGTCGTCCCCACAATCGAATCAAAAGCGGTGCTGCAGCATTGTGTTCCAAAGCGCTCCGTCGGGCGCAGGATCCAAACGCCTGCAGTAGTACCGGCGCACTTCCACATGTGCCAGATGCCAGATGCCGTTGGAGCCGTTCGGCTATGCCCGGGCTAAACCGAAAGCCGTGCTCGAGCACCACACTACAAAAGCCTCCTGTTGTGCACAGGAGACGGACATCTGCAGTGCTGTAGCGCCGGTCTGTGACCGCCGGGTTCAGTTGCCCCGCGTTTGCAGGAACGTCTTGCCGCAACGCATGCTCGGGAAAAACAGACGGCGTTCGCAGAACGCCGCTACAAAAGCTGTGGACTGGAGTGCGCCACTCTGGTGCGAAGTAAATTCAGCGTTGGAAGGCGATGCTGGGTCCGAGCTGGCTGCCGAGCGCGGTTCGGCTTGCACCGAACTTTGGACGACGCGGAAGTCGTCCCTCCAATCAAACCGAAAGCGGTGCTGGAGCACCGCGCTCCGAAACGTTCTGTATCAGCACTTGCGCATTTGCG
>Ga0315298_1006916_pt1 | contig 15212 bp, 8 predicted proteins | sample WHS_1_MG_FD_203077 | JGI IMG/M metagenome (GOLD analysis project Ga0315298, IMG submission 203077) | Extremophilic microbial mat communities from Washburn Hot Springs, YNP, Wyoming, USA - WHS_1_MG | ecosystem: Environmental > Aquatic > Thermal springs > Hot (42-90C) | place: USA: Wyoming... | reverse complement strand
CGGCCCTGCGTTCCGATGATCTCCACGGCGGCGCCGCGCCCGCCGGGCGCCAGCGTGGCTTCGAAAGAGGCCGACCATTCACCCGGGTACTCCAGCACCACGTTGATGGTGTCGGGCGCCGTGCGCCCGTCCTTGTAGTAGTAGATGCCCCCCGCCGCCACGGCCGATGTGGGGATCTCCTGATTCAAGAACATGTGCACCACGTCGATCCAATGGGTAAACAGGTCGGTCACCTGTCCCCCGCCGAAATCCAGATAGGCCCGGAAATTCCAGTACTGCTGCGGGTCCCACTCGCGCCACTTCACCGGTCCGAGATACCGCGCCCAATCCAGGTTGGAGGGCTTCTGCGCCAGTTCCGGCGGCGCCTTCATCAGGTGCGCCCCGTTGCCGTGCCACCAGGTGCGGGCCAGGGTGATTTTGCCCAGCTTTCCGCTGTCGAAGTACTCCTGTTTGGCCTGCAAATAGTGCCTGCCGGAACGCTGCTGCATGCCCACCTGGCAGATACGATTGTTCACACGCGCGGCGCGGACAATCCGGGGGCCTTCCTCGATGGTGAGGGTGAGCGGCTTCTCAACGTAGACGTCCTTGCCGGCGTCCAGCGCATCGATGGTGCAGGCGGCGTGCCAGTGGTCGGGCGTGGCCACGAGTACAATGTCCAGTTCTTTGTGCTCGAGCAGCGCGCGGTGGTCGGAAAAGGTCTTTGCACCGGGGGCATAGCTGGCCGCCTTGTCGGCCCGCACGCCGTAGACGTCGCACACGGCGGTCACGGTGACGGAGGGGTTCTTCTGAAAATCGCGCATGTCGGAGATGCCGCGCCCGCCACATCCGATCAATCCCAGCCGGAGGCGGTCACTGGCGCCAAGCACGCGCGAGTAAGATGCCGCGGTTAAAGAAGCCGCCGAACAGGCGGCGCCGCGAAACAGATCCCTGCGATTCAGGCTCATAGGACTATCCAAGAATACTCAGTGTACAAGAAGCCGGCGCCAGGCAGCGTCAGACCACCAGTTTCCAGGGCTTACGGTATTCGCGATTGAGGTGCTTGAGGGCCGCCTTCTGGGCCACCGTCTGGGCCTGGTCGTCCCAATCCAGGCGCATCTTACTCAGCAAAGCGCCGTTTCCCAGGATGCAGCTTGCCGTGGAACGGTAGCCGATTTCGATGTCGCAGACAGGTTTGCGGCGCGTGCGCACGCACTCCACAAAATTGCGCCACAGCGCCATGGTGCCGTCGTCGCCGGGTTCCGGCTTGCCCTCGACTGCGGCGACTCCTGAACCAGCCTCGGGGACCAGACGGTAACCGCCCCGGTTCACCATCAGCGTGGCCTTGCTGCCGTGGAAAATGGTGCCGTAGGCTTCGCCGAACATGGACTGGGCGTTTCCCCAGCGGTTCTCGTACGCCGCCAGGAAACCGGGGTATTCGTAGCTGATTTGCAGGGTGTCGGTGGTGTCGCGGTCGTCCTTGAGCCAGAACTTGCCTCCCAGGGCGGTGACCGCCCGGGGCATGGCTTCATCGAACGCCATCTGCACAATATCGAGCAAGTGCACGGCCCAGTCCGTCGCCATCCCGCCTCCATAGGCCCAGAAATAGCTGAAACGGGCATCGGGCCTCTCGTTCAGGAACCAGTATTTCCGGCTGAAGGGGAGCTTCGGCGCCGGCCCCACCCACATCTCCCAGTCGAGGCCGGGCAGCGGGTCTTCATCCGGAAATTTGCCCATGCCCTCTTCGCGCAGGTTGGCATAATTCCAGGTGCGGCAGAAGGTCACTTTCCCGGCAGCGCCGCTGCGAACCAGCTCCACGGCTTTCTGGAAATGCGGCGCGGCCCGCTGTTGCAACCCGGCTTGCACGATGCGGTGGTACTTGCGCGCCGCCTCCACCATCTTGCGGCCCTCGTCGATGCCCAGACAGACAGGCTTTTCGACGTAGACATCCTTGCCCGCCTTGCATGCCTCCACGGCCATGTAAGCGTGCCAGTGGCAGGGCGTGGCGATGCAGACCGCGTCCAGGGACTTGTCCGCCAGCACCTCGCGGAAATCGCGCGTGCCTCTGGCGCGCCCGTGCGTAGCTTCCACGGCGGAATCGACCCTCGGCTGATACACGTCGCAGACGGCGGCGACTTCGATGTCCGGCTGCTTCAGCGCGAGCCGCAGATGATGGCTGCCCCGATTGCCGGTCCCGATCACGCCAAGCCGGATACGCTCATTGGCGCCCTTGGAACGGCCTGCCAGGAATGAAGTAGTGAGAGCCGCCGAAGCGGTTCGAATGAAGTCGCGACGTGGCTGCGGCATGCGCCTCCTTTCGCCGGATGCGATATGATTGCGCTTCCGGAATGATTGTATGACAAAGCCACTCCTCACGTTTCTGGCGGCCGCGTCAATGGCCTGCACGGCCGCCGCACAGCCTTTCGCGTTCCAGCGCCGGACGGATTCGGTGGCGTTTACGAGCGCCGGCAGGACCGTCTGGCAGTTCCATTTCGGCAAGCAGCGGCCCGTGCCTCATTTCTATCCCGTGTGCCTGCTGGACGGGACCGTGCTCACCGATCTGGGTCCCAAGGATCATCCGCACCACCACTCCCTGTGGTTCGCCTGGAACAAGCTGAACGGAGTCGACTACTGGTCCGAGCCGGACGCGGGACGCACCCAAGTGGCGGAATGCCGAGTCTCGACCGGGAAGAACTCCGCCCGATTTCAGATGAAACTCGACTACGTGCCTCCGGCGGGCGATCCCGTCCTGACCGAGAGACGCACCATCGTGGTGAGCGCGCCGGATAACCAGGGGCGATACTTCATCGACTGGCGCGGCGAATTCATGGCGGGGAAAGAACCGGTGCACATGAAAGGCGGAACGGCAGGAGGCGGCTACGCCGGGCTTTCCGTGCGCATCGCCCAGACCACGCACGAGTGGCGCATCATCGACAGCGAAGGGCGCGAAGATATCGCCGAAGGCGACTTCGCCAGGAACACGCACGGCAAGCGGGCCAAGTGGATGGATTTCTCGGTGACCGACAAGGCCACCGGCAAACAGGGCGGCATCGCCATTCTGGAGCACCCTTCAAGCTTCCGGCACCCATCGCAATGGCACAACCTGATCAACCCGAAGACGCCGTTCGGCTACTTCAGCCCCGCTACGCTGTGGAGCGAACCTTACGACCTGGCGGCGGGGAAGACGCTAATGGTGTACTATCGCATCGTGGTGCATCCCGGGCGTCCCGGGCGCGAAGCCATCGAGCGGGAGTGGGAGAAGTTCAGCGCCCAAGACTGAGCAATTTCATGCCAGGCTGAACTACTGAGACCGGCTCCCGGGAGTGACCCGCTCGTACTCGACATCCAGCACGGACCGCTCGCCCGGAGCCAGGGTGCGTTGTTTCGACCACAGCGCGAAGGTCACCCGCCCCGGCCCTTTCGCGCTCCAGGTCTTCGCGCACCGGTCCACCTGCTGCACCGGCGCCCGGACGACAATCCGGCTCGCCGCGCGCCATTCGCCGGTGACGCTGCACGGGTCGGTTCCGTTGGAGAGCTGGCCAGGCGCGATCCGCAAATCCGGCTCCCCAAACTCGCCGCGGTCCTGAATGGCCATCTCGATCGCGCCCCCGCTCCGGTTGGTCACCGTAGTCCGGACCCGCACCCTGGCGCCGTTGACGCGAATCTCGCGGAGCAACTCCAGGCCGTTCGAAGTTGTGCCCCGCAGCACTCCTTCGCCCTCCCATGTCCAGCGCGTTTCCCAGGCGCTGCCGTGGAAATCCGGATACACAAATGCCGCCAGCCCGCCCACGTTCGGATACCCCCGCTCCCCTGCATCGGTTTGGCGCAGCAGATCGGTTCCGGTTTCGCGGTCCAAAAGGCGAATCACCCGGCCGCTCAGTTCCGGAGCGACGTCCAGCCGCAGCACCGGGCTTTCCAGGGTCGCAATTCGATACGGCTTCGTGCGGGTCAGGAACTCGCTCTCATCCCACTTCAGGTCGCGCCCTTCGTGGAGACTGGTGATCCCGAACCCGCGCACCTCGTTCATGAATGCGGCGAAGCGCTCGCGCAAAGGAAGCAGCGCCGCGGGCTCGTACCAGGAGCCGCGCACCTCGAACTGGCGGGCGTTCAGCAGATCCACGTAATCGATGGAAAGGCGCGCCTTCCGCACGCGCTGGAGCACGGCCTGGTCGCCCGCCGCCGCTTCTTCGGCCTGGCGGAACAGCTCGCGGGCCTGCCGCAGGAATGCCGGCGAATAGCTCGGCACAGTAAATATCCAGATGTGCTGTCCGCCGCGCACCTGCTCGTGCAGCAGGTCGAAATACGCCCGCATGGGCCGGGCGGCTTTGCCGTAGAAAGCCTCGTGGAACTCGTCGATGGCCGCGCGCGCGTCCGCGTTGGTGTCCCACAGCAGCCGCGCCATCACGTAGGAGCGCAATTCCGCGTTCTCTCCACCGCCATTCGGCGGGTAGGCGCCCTGCATGAACAGCCCCACCACGCCGTGCCGTTTGTACATCGGTATGTCCGCAATCAGTTCGTCGAAGTCCGGAAACGGCATCAGGTAGTGGGAGAAATTCGTGTTGTAGTGCCAGATATAGAGCTGGCTGGTGATCTTCGACCACGCCCGCAGGTTGCGCATAAAGTACGCGTTGCGCTCGCACTTCTCATAAGGATGGGCCTCGCAGGCTCCGATCGGGCACAGCCGGATGCGCACGTTAGGCCGCGGCCGCGCCTTGGCCGGCGGATTCTCCGTGTACCAGTAGGCCAGCGTATCGATCAGCTTGTCCGGGTGCCGTTGCCCGATTTCCGCGGCCAGGGCGTTGACGTAGCGCAGCACCGGACCGGAGTGCTCGCCGCCCTCTTCCTGCTCTACGCGGCGGCAGTTCTCGCACTCGCACCACCCTTCCCAGTCGTTCTGGGAGACCGAGAGAATCGTCGCCTCGGGATGTTCCCGGATCCACCGCTCCACGGCCTCGATCCCCAGACGCAACACCTCCGGATTGGTGAGGCACAACTGCCCGCGCTCCACCCGGCGCTTTCCGTCAATGAGCGAGAAGTACTCGGGATGGTCCTTGAAATACTTCTCCGGTGGAATCATCGCATAGAAGGAGTGCACGAACGGGTAGTACTGGACCTTACCGCCGGTGGACTCATCGAGCTGCGAATGATCCCCATTGGTCTTGTTACGCGCAGCCCAATCTTTGTCGAACGCCTCGGTGAAGAAGGGCTCGCGGTACTCGAATGCCGGCTTGTGCCGTTCGTCGAGCGAAGGCACGACAACCGTGGCCATACGGGGAATGCGGCTCACATCCCGCGCAAACCAGCGGCAGCCGAGCTTTTCGAGCAGCGTATACACCCCGTACAGGGTCCCCCGTTGCCGGCCTCCGGCAATGATCAGATTGCGCCCCGAAGTCTTCAGCAGGAATTCCTCGGGCCCGAAGTTGCCGAGCGCGCCGGTGCGCCGGCCTTGCCCGATGAGCACCAGGTCGCCGCGGGCCTGCTCCTCGGTGACAAGGGGCAATCGTACCCCCGACATCTCGAGGATGAAGCGCTGGAATTCCTCGGCTCCCCGGCGCTCGGAGGCCGAAGCCGGTTGCCCGACACAGATGGAATAGGTGGATTGCCCGCCGCTCACCAGCGTAACCGGCGCCGCGAACGCCCATCCCGAAAGGGCCAGCAGCAGAATGACAGGGTTTTTCACGAGTCCATTGTAGGCTCTTTCACCCCGGGGTCAAGACGCTTCAATACGTGAGCAACTGCTCCATGGCGCGCGCCACGTCCTCCACCTGCGGCAGGATCGCGTCTTCAAGCTGCGGGTTGTAGCCGACCCAGGTATCCAGAGCGCCTACGCGGCGCACGGGCGCGTCCAGGCGGTCGAACAGCTCATCGGCGGCGCGCGCGGCAATCTCCGCGCCGTATCCCCACGATGCGCAATCCTCATGCACCACCAGCAGGCGGCTGGTTTTCTCCACCGACCGGCGGATCGCCGCCCAATCATACGGAGCCAGGGTGCGAAGATCGATCACCTCCACCGTGGAGCCCGGGTTCCTGCGCTCCACCTGAAGCGCCGCCTGAAGTGACTTCTGCACCAGCGCGCCGTAGGTGACTACGGACAGCCGGTCACCGGTTTTCACCACCTTGGCCCGTCCGAAGGGGATCAGGAAATCTTTGCCGGGATGGGGCGAACGGTTGTAGGGCTCGCGGTAGAGCCGCTTGTGCTCCAGGAACAGCACCGGATCGTCGCAACGGATGGCCGTGCGGAGCAGGCCGCAGGCGTCCAGCGCGTTGGATGGCATCACCACGCGCAGGCCGGGAATGTGGGTGAACTCCACCTCGCCGCATTGGCTGTGATAGATGGCGCCGCCATTCAGATACCCGCCGATCGCCACGCGCACCACCACGGGACAGGAAAAGGCCCCGTTCGAGCGCCAGCGGAAGGTGGCCAGTTCGTCCCGAATCTGCATCATGGCGGGCCAGATGTAGTCGAAGAACTGGATTTCCACCACCGGCTTCATACCGCGCACGGCCATCCCGATGGCTCGCCCGACGATGGAGGCCTCGGCAAGCGGGCTATTGAAGCAACGCCGGCTGCCGAACTCGGTCTGCAACCCGGCGGTGGCCTTGAAGACACCGCCCTTGCCCTTGACCTCGGAAAGATGCTCCTCGCGGCTGCAATCGGCGACGTCCTCGCCGAAGACCACGATCCGCGGGTCGCGCCGCATCTCTTCGGCCAGCGTGGCGTTGATTGAGTCCACCATGGTCTTGGGTTCGCCGTCGAAGCGCGGAGGCGTCGAAAACAGCTCGCAGCAAGGGTCCACCTGCTCGGAGTAAAGATGGCGTAAGGCCGAATCGCGCGCCGGCGGCTCGGCCCGCAGAGCTTTTTCGGTGGCTTCCTGAATCTCCTCCTCGATCTCGTGCAGAATCCGCTGAAGCGAGTAGCGGTCCAGAACACCTTCGTCCACCAGCCAGCGCGGGAAATTCAGAATGGGATCGCGTTCGGCTTCGGCGGCGCGCTCGGCGGCGGTCTTGTAGAGGCGCTCGTCGTCGGAAAGGGAATGCGAGTAGGGCCGGATCACGTGGGCGTGCACCAGCGCCGGGCCGTGGCCCTCCCGGCAGTACTCCGCGGCGCCGCGCAGGGCTTGGTAGGAGGCGAGAAAATCCGTGCCGTCCACCTCCTGGCAGTATAGCCCGGGGAACCCGGAGACCAGCTTCGATATGTTGCCCCCGGCGGTCTGGTGCTCTACGGGGACCGAAATGGCATACCCGTTGTCTTCGACCAGGATCAGGACCGGCAGGCGCCGCAGGCTGGCGATGTTGAGCGCCTCCCAGAATTCGCCTTCGCTGGTGGCGCCGTCTCCCCCCGAGACCAGGGTCACTTCGTCGGTATTCGGATTCCCGTAGCGGCTGGCCTCGGCGCACCCTACGGCCTGGAGGAACTGGGTACCGGTGGGCGAGGAGGCGCTGACAATATTCAGGCGTCGCGAGCCCCAATGCGACGGCATCTGCCGGCCGCCGCTGGCCGGATCTTCCGCCGCACCCACGGCCGAGAGCAGCATCTCCTGCGCGGTCACCCCCAGCATCAGGCACAGGGCACGATCGCGATAATAAGGGAAAAACCAGTCGTAAGCCGGCCGCAGCACCAGGCCGGCAGCGGCCTGAACGGCCTCGTGTCCGGCGCCGCTGATCTGGAAAAAGATCCGGTTTTGGCGCTTCAGCGCGATCTCCCGGTCGTCCAGACGCCGGGCCATGTGCATAGCCCGAAACGCCCGGATCAGGGCTTCCGGCTGGAGCCCCCCGAGGCGGTCGGCCTCCCGTAGTTCCGTTGACGAGCGAGTCGCCATGCCGGGCTTGCCTCCTGTCTCAACCAGTGTAAACCGGGACCGCCTGCCGCACCGCGCGCCGGCCCGCCAGGCTTAGTACCGCCAGGGCCAGCAGGTACAGGCATCCGCCCACCAGCAGCGTCTCGATCAGTCCCAGGTAAATGGCGCAGAAAATCGCTCCCACCGAACCCAGCACGCTCGAGGCCGCGTTCAACGACCAGGCCCAGCGCACCGACGGCCGGTGCCACATTTCCAGCCTTCTAAGCCCTGTGGGAAAGGGCATCCCCATGACAAAGCCGGCCGGAAAGATCAGCGCCACCGACAGCCCAATCTTTACCGGAAACGGCCACCCCACTCCGGCGGTGAGCAGCGGCGATAGGGTCATCGCCAGCAGCGCTACCAGGACAGCGATGCCCGCCAACGTCATGCCGAGTTTTCTCTCCGAGCCCGCCACCACGCGCTTGCTGAAGAAACTCCCCAAGCCGCTCGATACCAGCATCGAAAAAACCACGACGGTGAGGGCGTAGGTCGGGTGCCCGAGAAAAAGCACAAACTTCTGAATCAGCGCGACTTCGATGAGGATGTAACCGGCGCCGATGCAGGCGAAGTACAGCAGAAAGGCGCGCACGCCGGGCTCGCGCGGCAGCCGGGCGCCCAACACCAGCGGCGGCAGAGCCAGCGTCAGCCCGGTGGCCAGCAGGCTGACGAAAAGCAGCTCAAACAGCAGGGGGACCGCACGGTTGATCTTGTAGTCCGCGCTGAGCGTGGAGAAACGCGTCAGGAAGGCCCACACGTCTCTCGGCTGCACCGTGTAGAAAAAGAACGGCCGGTTGTCATCCACCGGCGAGATGTCAAACGGGTAGCGGCGTTCATAGGCGGCGGGATCCGGACTGCGCAACAATTCCGTGAACTGGTTGGGAATGGCCTCGTCCGGCAAGTACACGGCCTCCATCTTGCCCTCGGCCATGCCGGCCCGGGCCCGGTCCAGGTCGGCCGCGGCGAACGGCTTGCGCGAGATCAGAACCGTGTCCCGCGCGCCCCACCCGGCGATATCCTGAGCGCCCTCCCGGGCAACGATTACGTGGCGCCAGGGTTCCTGCTCTCCCAGCCGCCGCAAAGCCGGTATGGCGAGCGAAATCAGGCGCAGCGACTCCCGGGGCGGATCGAACCCCCAGCGGGTGAAGGCCACCACCCCGTCGCCGGTGAGGTGGCTCAGGTAGTCGTACAGCGCGTCGGTGGTGTACAGGTTGTTTTCCGAAAGGGCGAATGCACCGGCGGCGGTCGACGCCCAGGTATCCACGAGGGTGGCTTGCAGCACCTGGTAGCGCTCCCGGCTGCGGCGCACGAAGCTGCGGCCGTCCTCGACGAAGATGCGCACTTCCGGCCGCGAATAGATATAGCGGCTCCAGGCCGCAAACCGCCCCCGCATCACCGTGTTGGCAATGATCGGATTGATCTCCACGCCGGTGATGTCGCGGCTGCCGGAGGCCAGCGCGCGGGCCACATCCCAACCACCCCCCGGACCGATGATCAGGGTCTTCGCGGCCGGACGCACCACGTAGGGGAGCCCCGGGCCCTGGTAGAGCAGGTCGCGCCGGTCCCGCTCGGAGAGATGCTCGAAGTCGAAGCTGGCAATCCCGGTGGAGGCATCCGCGTCGATGTAAATCATCGGGATGCCCGAACCCTTCTCCGGAGCTACGGCGATGCGCGAGAAGCTGTTCCACCTCACGAAGGTCTCGGCTTCCAGTTTCTTGCCCTTGGCGTAGCGCAGAGAAATGACATCGTGACCCGCGTTGTAGAAAATCAGCGCCACCAGAACCAGGGCCAGCGTGACGCTGCCAGCCCGCCATGTGACCGGCCCACCCATGCTGTGCCAGATGGCCGCCGCCGCGGCGAACATAACGGCCACCGCAAGAGTGGTGTTCGGACCTCCCAGGTGGTTCAACAGAGGGACCAGCAGGAGGCAGCCGCCAGCCGCGCCCACCAGGTCATAGAAATAGACGCGGTCCACCCGCTCGATGGTCTCCGAGATAGCCAGCGAAACAATAGCCCCGGAGACAAAGAAGGGCAGCGCGGAAGCGAAATAGACGAGCGCCAGGCGCAGGTTGGTGAGATCCTGTTTCTGCTCGAGCAGGGTGAAAAGCGCCGCCAGCACCAGGAGGCTGTTGATTGCGCTCAGCCGTCCCAGTTTCTGGAACAGGGTGCCCCGCCATCCGGCTACGACGTACGAAAACACGCCGCCCGCTCCGAGACCGAACAGGGCGATGGAAATGGCCAGGAAGGCGAAATGGTAATAGAAGACCACCGAGAAAATGCGGGTGAGCGACAGCTCAAGCACCAGCGTCGCCATCGTGGTCAGGGCAATCGCGAGATAGAACAGGGGCCAACTCAGCTCAGGAAGACGAACAGGCTGTGAGACTTGGGACAAAGTACTATGTTATGCCATTGGGGCGGATCAGAACATCCGCTCGCGTCCCAGGGTGGCGCGCTTCAGTTTGCGCGGTTCCCGGCGCGCCTGGGGAGTCATGGGGGTCACGCGCCACTGTTCGCGGTCCTCGCGCCGGCGCACCAGCAGGTAGCGGCGGCCCGGTTGGGTCGTCCACTCGATCACGTCGCCCGAGCGCGCCAGCGGCGTCTCGTTCGCGCCCGCTTCCAGACACACGACGGAACCTTCGGCGAGCCACGGGTGAGCCATCCGGCAGAGGCCCCCGGCACGGCTCTCCACCCCCACCCACAGCACCTTGCCGCTGCGCCGCTCCGCGCTCACCAGGAATCCGCCTTGCGCGGCCAACTGGAAACGGACGTCGCCCTCCGGCGGCGCGGCGGGGCAGACCCGCAGCACCCCCTCGTGGCTCTGCAAGAGCATCTCGTTGATGGCGCAGGCCACGATTGGCATGGCCTCGTTGTCGAAGTGCCGGAACGGCCAGGCGGGGAATGGGAATTCCTGTTTTGACGCCACATCCCGGGGGTGGTTGAGCGCCCACCGGTTCTCGCTCTGCGGCTTGAAGACGAAATACGGTCCGTAATGGCCGAAGCCCTGCGGGTAAAACTGCCAGGTGGACACCGTGTTCACAAGCTCCTCGGCAAGCTCTTCGGCAAGACCCAGGCGCGCCAGCACAACCGGGTACGGGCACCATCCCATGCACTGATCCGCCCGGCCCTCCATCGAAGCGGGCGCGCGCGCCTCCGGATCGATGTCCGCCGTGGGATGCAGGCGCACCTGGGTCACCGCGGCCCGGAACAGCTCCGAGCCGGCCTGCCCCAAGCCGATGATGCCGGCCGGAAACACCGGAGCCAGTTCGGGGTCCGGCAGACCGTAGTACGGCATCTTATCTTTGCCGGATGCGTAACGGTTCCGGACCCACTCGCCGTTCTTGTTCCGCCCCACGGCGAACACGCGGCGGGAGGCCAGTTTCTTGCCCGCGCCGATACCGCCGCGGTGCACGATCTCGCCGCCCCGGGTCTCATACTCCGGCGGGCTTAGCTCCACGAGCCGCAATGGGGCCAGATGGTCGAAGATCTCCTGCCAGCGGCCGAGTTCCGAGGGATCGTGCCCCACCCGCTTGCCGGCCCCGACGGCCACCGGAAGCAGCGCGCGCAGCATCGCCATGTCGGTGACGGTCTCATCAAACAGCGGGGAGCCTTCGTAAGCGCTGGTCTGCCGGGCGCGATACAGGCCGTCGCCGCCGCGCTCCACCATGGCGGCGTAGAAACGCGTTACCTCCAGGATGACCGGCCAAGCCGATTCGCGCAGAAAGGGCTCATCAAGGGTGAAGGCGTAGTGCCGCCAGAAATCGAGCGCAATCTGGGCCCCGGGCGTGCGGTTATTGTCGTTGTCGGAGCTCTGCGCGTTGTACCCGCGGCGGTCCGCCACATCGGCATAGAAGGCGCCCGGCTTGCCCATGCGATCGCGCGCGTACTCGATGGCGTGACCGAGCGACTGCCGGCGGTACCGGTAGTACGGCACGGCAAGCTCGGCGTGATTGGCGGCATGCAAGGGCCATACGTGCCACTGCATATTCCAGTGGAAATAGCTGGTCCACGGCATGAAATCGCGGTTCCACGCCCACAACCCGTTGCAGAAGTGCGGCGGATAGGCGCCCCGACATGAAGAATTGGCGTAGTACAGAACCAGGTGCCAGATGTTCTCCAGATACTTATTGGGGAGATCGACCAGCGAAGCCGGCCAGAAGCGGCGCCACTGCCGTTCGTGGGCGGCGCGAATGGCTGGCTCACCTTCCGCGACAGCGCGGTCGAGAATGCGGTGGGCGGCGGCCGGTGGATCGGGATCATTTTCCGAGGTGACCACCGTAAGCAGAACCGTGAAGGCGTGGCGCCGGGCGGCGGCCACCTCCATCCGTCCCCCGCGGCTGTGCAATGCGCGCGGCGTTCCGGAGGGCAGCAGTTGCGCCGCGACGACAAAAGACAATGTGCGCAGCTTCTGCCGGATCACCACCCGCCCCCGTTCAATCGCCGTCGCGGTTCCCTCCAGCCCGCGGGAGGCGTCCCGGTTCACCCGGCTGTACCAGCGGGTGAATACCCGGCTGCCCCACCGTTCCACCGTCACGCCCGGCGCGTACGCTTCCCGGGCATCCATCTCGCACCGGGCTACCAGCACGCGGTGTTCCGCACTTGCGTAGCAGGAGACCGCCGCCGCGGCGAATGGCGTAGCCGCCTGTAACGTCGCCTCGCCCGTCGCCAGGCGCACGCGTCCCTCGAACTGGCTCTGATACAGCAGGTCGAAGACCGGACAACCGAAGTCGATGACGAGCCGCCCGGCGTGCCGCAGCGTGGAGTTCAGTTCCTCCGCCTCGCGGTAGGGGCCGGGTTCGCGGTCGTCCCAGGTGTCGCACTTGTTCACCGCCACCACGAGCGCGCTATCGGTGGTCCACAGCAGGGCGCCCAGGTCGCCGTTGCCGACCGGCAGCCCAAGCGACGGCTCCTCAGGAGGCGACAGGTAAATGACGTCATGTTGCGACACCCGTCCGGGCCAGTCAATGCTCCAACTTCCGTCAGCCGGTGAGTAGGCCGATTCAATACCCGCGCCGGGCGAGGACAGGGATGCGCCACTGAGCGAGAGGAACTCTCTGCGATTCATCAGTACCGCATCATACCCCGAGCGGCACGACGTAGACTTGGGCCTTCCCGGAGCGCCCGGAATTAAAGACGATGTACCGGCCGTCCGAGCTGAAGTTCGAATGCGCGTGCACGTCACCCCGGGGCTTCACCACCCCGCGATAGGCGACAGGCTCGGCCACCGCCACGGCGCGCTTCAGCCGGTAGAGCGACACGTACGGGTATTCGGCCGAACCGTCGCCCACAATGAGCCGTCCGTCCTCGGTTGCGCTGGTGTGCCCGCTGGGAGCGGTCATCGTGTACTCGCGTTGTCCCGTGCCGTCTTTCTTGACGCGGCCCAGAAAATGCCTGCCTTTGTGAAAGCCGTGGTAGCCCACCTCGGCGCCGTGCGAGGTCCAGTGCTCGTGGCCGATGGCGACCTCCGGCTCCTCCTCTTCGCGAATCTTGCGCAGCCCGGACCCGTCGGCCTGCACAATCCACAAGCGCTGCCGCACCACATTCCATCCGCCCTCGTGGCAGAACAGAATGGTATCCGGGTCAGTTGGGTTGATCAGCACATGGGAAATCCAGAAGTCTTCTTCGTGCACCTTGTCGAAGCCCGAACCGTCGGTTCGTATGCGCACGATCACGGAATGGTTGGTCTGGTCGGGTCCCAGGGGCTTCTCCAGGGTGTGGGTATAGGCAAAGGCGACATACCTGCCCGAGTCGTCGATCGAGAGCAGGTCCGGCCTCTGTCCTTGCGGGATCTGGAAAATCCTGCGCGTCTCCAGCGTCGCCAGGCTCAGCCACCACACCGCGCCGTTGTCGAGGTACACGACGGTGTTCGCTTCGGGGCAGACACAGGCGTGGTAGGCGCCGATCTCGGCTTCGGTCAACTGCCGGATCCGGCCGCTGGCGAGTTCCACGTAATACAGCTCGGTCTTCGCCGGCCGCGTGGACATGAACACCAGGCCTTTGCTGCCTTTGGTGAAGCTCTGCGTGGTGAAATACAGATTCACGCTATCGTAGGGCGAACTGGTCATCTGCCAGATTTCGCGTCCGGTCTCCTCGTCCTGGTAGACGCGCTTTTCGCTCGGCAGCCACTTGCCCTTGCCGGGGGCGGGCTGAGCCGCCCGCAGAATTCCGGCTCCGAAAATCTGAAGAAACTCCGCACGTGTCGGCTGGATCATGGATCAACTCCTCCTCCCCGGAAGAGCCGGAACATCGGATGGAGCCTACGCGGCTTTCTGGACTTTGCCGTTGCGGATGCAGGATGTACAGACGCGAATCCGCTTCGCGGCGCCGTTGACCAGCGCGCGCACAGTATGGAGGTTCAGATTCCACCGGCGATTGGTGACATTGTGCGCGTGGCTGACCCGGTGACCGAACTGGGGACCGCGACCGCAGACTTCGCAAACTCGTGCCATAGAAAGAAATCCCGTTAGTTTTTCAGTATACCAGCCGGCCTTCCGGCCGGCAACCGCGGCGCGTGTTATGCTGTATCCCTGCCATGCGGATCACTGAGGTTCGTTCCTTCCTCCTGTCCTATCCCTTTCCCGAGCCGCTCCGGCTTCCCTTTCACGGCGGCGAGCGCACCATTCTGAAACGCGACGCCATGCTGATTCGGATCCGCAGCGACGAGGGCTTAATCGGGTATGCCCCGGGTCCGGGCAGCGAACGGGCCCAGCGCACGATCGAAACCACCGTGGCGCCTTTCCTCGAAGGCCGTCTGCTGGCCGATCCGGATGCGCTCCGGGTCCAGTTCCTCCAGGGCCCGGGCGCGGACCCGGCAGTTGCCAAGGTCTACTGCGCGGTCGAGGTCGGACTCTACGATCTGGCGGCCAAGGCGCGGGGTTTGCCGCTTTCCGAGGTCATCGGCGGCCGGGTCCGTGATCGCATCCGCCTCTACGGCAGCGCCGGCATGTACATGGCTCCGGAACGCTACGCCGAGGAGGCCGCCGCCATCGCGGCGCTGGGCTTTCGCGCCTACAAGATGCGCCCTGCGCTGGGCCCGGAAAAGGACTTGGAAACAGTGCGGCTGATGCGCCAGTCGGTGGGCCCCGATGTCGACCTGATGGTGGACGCCCACGCCTGGTGGCGCATGGGCGACCGAAGTTACTCCTACAACACCGTCGAGCGGCTGGCCGGCGAGATGGCCGCCTACAACATCGCCTGGCTCGAGGAGCCGTTGCCCCCCGACGACCACCAGGCCTATCTGCGGCTCAAGGAGAAGGACTACGTTCCTCTGGCCAGCGGGGAGCATGAGCCCAGCGAAGAACGTTTCATGGACCTGATCCTCAGCCGCGCCGTCGACTACGTGCAGATGGATGTCTGCTGCCAGGGCGGCTTTTCGGTCGCCCGTCGGCTGTTTTCCGCAATCGG
>Ga0315298_1006915_pt1 | contig 15212 bp, 14 predicted proteins | sample WHS_1_MG_FD_203077 | JGI IMG/M metagenome (GOLD analysis project Ga0315298, IMG submission 203077) | Extremophilic microbial mat communities from Washburn Hot Springs, YNP, Wyoming, USA - WHS_1_MG | ecosystem: Environmental > Aquatic > Thermal springs > Hot (42-90C) | place: USA: Wyoming... | reverse complement strand
ATACCGAGTTGTATCGCGGCGCCGAATATGTGGTGGATTTCCTGCCCAAGGTCAAGGTCGAAGCCGTCATCAAGGAAGACCAGGTCGAGCGGGCGATCGAGTCCATCGTCAAGGCGGCGCGTACCGGAAAGATTGGCGACGGCAAGATTTTTGTCACCAGCGTCGAGCAGGTGGTGCGCATTCGCACCGGCGAGACCGGCGAAGTCGCGGTTTAAGCCCACCCCGAAACCTTCGCTTCGCCCAGTTTTCCCCTCAAGGGGCAAGAAACTCTTGGGGCGGCCTGGCGAGTTTCTTGAAAGCATTCACTCCATGCCCCGCGTTCACATCCTCCCGGCAGAAACCGATCTTCTTGCCGACCCCGACGAGAACCTGCTGAAGCTGCTCAGGCGGCATCAGGTGCCGATTCGTTATTCCTGCAAGTCGGGGGAATGCGGTTCGTGCAAGTGCGTGCTCGAGTCGGGTCAGGTCAAGCTGAAAAAATATGACCCCAAGGCGCTGCCGGATGCGCAGCGGGACAGCGGCATCATTCTGGCCTGCCGTGCCACTCTGAGCGAAGACATCACCATCCGGCTGACCGATAGCGACGATCTGATCGCGCACCCCGAGCGCAAATTGCTGTGCCGCGTGGTGGCGCTGGAGCCGTTGACGCAGGATATTTTCGCGCTGCGGCTGCATATCGAGTTCGCCGATATGGAGGGCATTCCCTTCACCTTTTCGGCCGGCCAGTATGCCCAGATCGTGGTCGAGGTAGACGGGCAGGAAATCGCGCGCGATTTCTCCATGGCCAGCACGCCTGTCGATGCGGAATATGACGATCTGCTGGAGTTTCACATCCGCCGCACCCCGACCGGGGCGCTGAGCAGCCTGCTGGGGAGCGTGATTCGTCCCGGCGCGCAGCTGCTGGTGCGTGGGCCCATGGGAACGAGCTATTTCCGCCCGCGCCACCAAGGGCCGCTCTATGCCGTGGGCGGCGGCACGGGCTTGGCACCCATGCTCAGTGTGGCGCACACCGCGCTCGACAACGGCAAGCTCGAACCCGTGGTGCTGTTTGCCGGATTTCGCAATCAGGCCGATGTGTACGGACTGGAGCAGATGGAGCAGATGCGCCGCAGCTATCGCAACTTCAGCTATCACCTTGCGCTGGACGAGGCGCAACCGGGAGATCCGCCGCAGGCCGTGCATCGCCCGCTGGCCGCGCATCTGCTGGAACAGGTGGCCGAGTTTGCCGGTTCCAAGGTCTATCTGGCCGGGCCGCCGGGCATGGTCGAGGCCATCAGCGCGTCACTGCTGGAACGGGGCCTGCCGGAGAACGATCTGCACGCCGACGCGTTCTACCCGCCCGTAAAAGCAGAGCTTGCCCCTGCCGCCTGAAGCGTGAGCGGCAAGCGCGCTACGCAGACGTATTAAAATCGGCAATAACTCTCAGGCAAACGCGGGGCCGTCCCCAGTTTTCTTGACCCCCAAGGGGGCGAGTCGGGTGCAGCCTGACTCCGGGGGGCGCTGACTTGAGCGCCACGCATCGACACATTGCGCCCGCCTTCGGGCACCTGCGGCACAGCGGACGACTTCCGGCTGATACCGCCCTTTACCGGGTATCTATGAACACGCAAGAGGCCAAGCGGGTCCTCGAGACCGCGCTGATCTGTGCTTCCCAAGCCCTTTCCGTCGCTGAACTGCGGCGCCTGTTCGACGACACGATCGCCGCCGACACCGTGCGCGCGCTGCTCGATGAACTGCGCAGCGATTGGCAGGAGCGCGGCGTCGAGCTCGTGCGGCTGGCGCAGGGCTGGCGCTTTCAAAGCCGGGCGGAGATGCAGCCTTTTCTCGACCGGCTCTATCCCGAGAAGCCGCAAAAGTATTCGCGCGCCGTGCTGGAAACCCTGGCCATCATCGCCTACCGTCAGCCCGTGACCCGGGGCGACATCGAAGAGATTCGTGGGGTGGTGGTCAATGCCCAGATCATCCGTCAGCTTGAAGACCGGGGCTGGGTCGAGGTGATCGGCCACCGCGAAGCGCCGGGCCGACCGGCCCTTCTGGCCACCACGGCGCAATTTCTCGACGATCTCGGACTGAAAACCCTCGACGCCCTGCCCCCGTTGGGCGAGCGCGGCGACATGCTGCCGAATTTCGACGGCCTGCAGCAGCGCCTGCCTGAAATCGAGAGTCTGGAAGCCCCGCAAGCAACCCCACGGCAAGAAGCGCCAGACCCTGCTGCGGCCGACGCTGAACCCGGTGAACACCATCCTCCGTCTGAAACGACCGAAGTCGTGCAGCCGACCTCTATGCCCCGCAGTGCGCCCGAAGTTGCGCTGCCGAACGACTGACCCTGAACGGACAGCACCATGAGCTCTACCGACTCGCCTGATTCCCCCGAACTCAACCCCGCGCCCGAGGCTGTAGAGGCCGTGGCCGATACGCCGTCAGCGCGCAAGACCCGTGCCGCCCCTCGCCGCACGCCGCGCAAGACTGCGGCTGCAAGCACCGAAGAGGGCGCAGCGCTGGAGTCTGGCGAAGCTGTTGCGCCGCCCATTGCCGAAGCAGTGGCGGCTTTGCCAGTCGAGCCCGAGGCGCATAGCGCTGTGAGTGCAGACGCCGGCGTGGCAGAGGCCGCCGAGGCGAGCCCGCAGACTGAGCCGCTGCAGTCGCTTGAGCCCAAGCGCACGGCGCGTCCGCCACGTTCACCGAAAAGCCCGCGTCACCAGACCGAGCCGCAGGCGCCGCAGCTTGAGGCGACGACACCCGCCGCCGCGGCGCCCGCGCCGCTGGTGGGCGTGCAGATTCAGGATGTGATTTCGGGCACTTACGACCGGGCGGCGGAAACCGCCGAGATTGTGCGCCGTGTGCTGGCCCCGGCCGAAGATGCGCCCAAGCTGCATAAGGTGCTGGCGCAAAGCGGCGTGGGTTCACGTCGCGAGATGGAAGACCTCATCCTGGCCGGGCGGGTTTCGGTCAACGGCGAACCGGCGCATCTGGGACAGCGCATCCTGCCGACCGACCAGATTCGCGTCAACGGCAAGATCATCAAGCGCCGCCTGCGGCCGGCCCAGGCCCGCGTGCTGGCCTATCACAAGCCGACGGGTGAAGTGGTGTCGTTCAAAGACCCGGAAGGACGTCCCACGGTGTTTCAGCATCTGCCCAAGCTGCAAGGGGCCAAGTGGACTGCAGTCGGGCGGCTGGATATCAACACCGAAGGCCTGTTGCTGTTTACCACCTCGGGCGACCTGGCCAACCGGCTGATGCACCCCAGCTACGGTGCCGAGCGCGAATACGCCGTGCGGGTGCTGGGCGAGCTTGACGCTGCGGCCCGCGACGAATTGCTCGAGGGCGTGCAGTTGGGCGATGGCCCGGCGCGTTTTCTCAGCCTCGAAGAGGCGGGCGGCGAGGGCGCCAATCGCTGGTGGCGCGTGGTCATCTCCGAGGGGCGCAACCGCGAAGTGCGTCGCATGTTCGAGGCGGTTGGTCTGACGGTGAGCCGTCTCATCCGGGTGCGCTACGCCAGTGTGGTGCTGCCTGCGGGGCTGCGCCGCGGCGATTTTGTCGAGCTCGACAAATCGCTCGTGCAGGCGCTGCAAGGTCGCAGCGGCGAGGCGCCTTCCGGTGCAGGAGACCGCCCCGCGCGCCGCCCGAACGGGCAGAACCAGGGCGGACGGCGCAACGACAGCCGTGGCCGCGGCGGACGCGGCAAGGGGCAGGGCGGCGACCAGCAGCAGCCCGGGCCGGACAGCTATGCCCGCACCACGGTCGAGGCGCTGTTCGGCAAGAGCCCGGTGGTGCGTAGCGGCGGTGGTTCTTGGGGCGGCGCAGGCAATTTCTCGACCGGAAACAAGCCCGGCGGACAATCGCGCCGCAAATCGGGCGGCAAGCAGGGCAGTTCGCAGCCCGATCCGATGAAAACCAGTTTCGGTTACATCCACAAAGACGCCGGGCCGCATCGCACGGGCGGTGGCGGCGGCCCCTCGGGGGGGCGCCGACGCAGCGGCGGCGGTGGCGGTGGCGGTGGCGGTGGCAATCGCGGCGGGCGCTGAGCCCTGTGTGTGACCCTGCAGCACAAGTTCGGTGCTGTCTACAATGATGAATTAACCCTTTGATTTCAGGAGCAAAGTATGACCATTGAGCGCACGCTCTCCATCATCAAACCCGACGCCGTTGCCAAAAACGTGATCGGCCAGATCTACGCCCGTTTCGAGTCGGCCGGTCTGAAAATTGTCGCTGCGCGCATGGCGCATCTGTCGCGCGCCGAGGCTGAAGCGTTTTATGCGGTGCACAAGGCCCGTCCGTTTTTCAAGGATCTGGTGGATTTCATGATCTCGGGCCCGGTGATGATCCAGGTGCTTGAAGGCGAGGGCGCCATTCTCAAGAACCGCGACCTGATGGGCGCAACCGACCCGAAAAAAGCCGCCCCCGGCACCATCCGCGCCGACTTCGCCGACAGCATCGATGCCAATGCCGTGCATGGCTCCGACGCGGCGGAAACCGCGGCGCAGGAGATCGCTTTCTTCTTCCCGGCGATGGCGATCTATTCCCGTTGATCGTTTGCTGATCGTTTGCTGATTAGTCTGCTGATCCCCCCGCCGACTCCCCGTTGATGCTGTGCCCATGTCTGGCGAACTGACCTCCACCAATCTTCTCCAGTTCGATCGCGACGGATTGGTGGAGTGGTTCGGGCGTCACGGCCATGCGGCGTTTCGCGCTCGGCAGGTTTTTCGCTGGATGCACCAGAAAGGCGTGGCCGATTTCGAGGTCATGAGCGATCTGGCCAAGCCCTTGCGCCAATTCTTGCGGGAGCATGCGCACATCGCCGCGCTGCCTGTGCTCAGCGAACAGCGCTCGGCCGATGGCACGGTGAAATGGCTGTTCGATGTGGGGCAGGGCAACGCCGTCGAGGCGGTGTTCATTCCAGAGGCGCAGCGCAACACCCTGTGCGTATCGTCTCAGGCCGGCTGTGCGGTGAATTGCAAGTTCTGCTCCACCGGGCATCAGGGTTTCAGTCGCAATCTGCAAACCTGGGAAATTCTTGCCCAGCTCTGGCACGCCGAGTTCACCATGCGGCGCGAGTTGGGTCTGCCGGGCGGCGAGCGTGCGATTTCGAACGTGGTGATGATGGGCATGGGCGAGCCGCTGCAAAACTACAGCGCGTTGGTTCCCGCGCTGCGCACCATGCTCGACGACGATGGTTACGGTCTGTCGCGTCGCCGTGTCACGGTGTCCACCTCGGGTGTGGTGCCCATGATCGACCGGCTGTCGCAGGATTGTCCGGTGGCGCTGGCGGTCTCGCTGCATGCGCCCGTTGATGCGCTACGCGACGAACTGGTGCCGCTCAATCGCAAGTACCCGCTGCACGAACTGCTGGCGGCGTGCAAGCGCTATCTCGACTTTGCCCCGCGCGACTTCATCACCTTCGAATATTGCATGCTCGACGGTGTGAACGACACCCCGGCGCTAGCTCAAGATTTGGTGCGGCTGGTGGGCGCTGCGCAGGTCAACTGCAAGTTCAATCTGATTCCGTTCAACCCGTTTCCCCAGTCCGGGCTCAAGCGATCTTCCGCGGCGCGGGTCGCGGCGTTTGCCCAGGTGCTGCTCGATGCGGGCCTGGTCACCACGGTGCGCAAAACCCGCGGCGACGATATCGACGCCGCTTGTGGTCAACTGGCGGGCGAGGTGCAGGATCGCACCCGCCGCGTCATCCGCATGCAGCAGGCTGCTGCCGTGCCGAATGCGGCCCGCCTGGGTCATTGAGGGAGACTTTGCCCATGTTCCTGAATCTTTGTGCGCGGTCCCACGTTTCGGCTTGGCGGGTAGCCGTACTCGGTTTGCTGATAGCAGGCGCCGCGTTGCTCGGCGGCTGCGCCACGCAGACGCAGCGTGCGGCAGAGATGGGCTCGGGCGCGACTTTGAGCACCCAGCAGACCGATGTTCTCAAGCGTGTTCAGTTGCGTCTGGAACTCGCCGAGGGCTACTACCAGCGCGGGCAGTTCACCGTGGCGCTCGAAGAGGTGAACAAGGCGCTGGCAGAGAAATCTGATTTCGTGCCCGCCTACACCATGCGCGCGCTCATCTATACCGCGTTGAACGACACCGCCAAGGCCGAGGCCAATTACCGCGAGGCGCTGCGGCTCTCGCCGGACAATCCCGATGCGCTGCACAACTATGGCTGGTTCCTTTGTCAGCAGCGTCGCTATCCGGACTCGTTCGTTCAGTTCAACAAGGCCCTGGCCATCCAGAATTACCGTTATCCGGTGCGCACTTATCTGGCGCTGGGGGTGTGCCAATACCGCGCAGGAGATCTGGCTGCATCGGAAGGCACGCTCAAAAAGGGCTTCGCGCTTGATCCGGGCAATCCTGCGTTGTCCACCAATCTGGCTGTCGTGCTCGACCGCATGGGCAAGCCCAAGGAAGCGCTGTTCTACATTGCCCGCGTCAACAGTGGTCAATACGCCAGCGCCCAGTCGCTTTGGGTCGGCATTCTGATTGCCCGCAAGGCGGGTAATGCGATGGACGCTGCGCTGTGGACCAATCAACTCGTCCAGCGCTTTCCAGACTCGCGTGAAGCCATCGCCGCGCAGCAGGGGAAGTTTGACGATTCCGCCCTGCTGAACTACTGATTCCGTATGACTGAACCCACTCCGGAACTGATTGCCAGCCGTGCCAAGGCGGGGGCTGCCCTGCGCGAGGCGCGCATGGGAGCCGGGCGCAATGTCGAAGAGCTTGCCGCACAGCTCAAGGTGGCCCCTGCAAAAATCGCTGCGCTGGAGGCAGGTGATTGGTCGGCGCTGCCCGACGACACTTTCGGCCGTGCGCTGCTGCGGAGTTGCTGCAAGGCACTGAAAATCGATGCGAAACCCCTGCTCGACCTGCTTCCGGGCGCCCCGGTGCTGCACAGTCCGGTGCCGGAAGAGGAGGGCGCGGAGTTGGCCGCACGCGTGCCAGAGCGTCCTTTGCCGCGCTCGGCGAGTGCTACTCGTAAATCGTACGGTCTGCTTTGGCTGGCGGTGCTGATCGTTGCGCTGGCCGCCGTGGTGTTTTTCTGGCCCGCCTTGCGGGGTTTGACCGAGGGGCTGATGCCAAGCGCGGCGAAGCCCCAACAACCCGCGCCGGGCTCGGTGGAAAGCGTGCTGCCCGCCGCTTCACAGCCGTCCTCGCAAGCTGCATCGCACCCCGCATCTCATCCCGCATCTCATCCCGCAAATGCCGGTTCGTCACCGTTGCCCTTGCAGAGTACGCCCGCCATCGCAGGCTCGGCGCCGGTGCCAGTTGCGCCGGTAGCCTCTGCTGCAACCAGCGCTGCTTCGGGCAATGTGCTGCAACTGGCGGCGAGCGCGCCGAGCTGGGTGCAAGTCACCGCCAGCAACGGCAAGGTGATTTTTTCTCAGCTCATGCAACCCGGTGCGCCGCAAAGCATTCAGGTGCCTGCGGGAAGCACGCCGCTGGCCATCGTGGTGGGCAACGCGCCGCACACCACGGTGAGCTATGCAGGCAAGCCCGTCGATCTCACCCCGGATACGCGAGCGAATGTCGCGCGCTTCACCCTGAAATAAATCGCTCATTCATGGAATTGCTCGACCCCCCCATTTCCGAAGCCGTGCCCGCCCGCCACCGCACACGCCAGGCCCGCGTGGTCTGGGGCGATCATGTGGTGACCGTGGGCGGTGACGCGCCGGTGCGCGTGCAGTCCATGACCAATACCGATACGGCCGACGCGATCGGCACAGCCATTCAGGTCAAGGAGCTTGCGGTGGCGGGCTCGGAACTGGTGCGCATCACGGTGAATACGCCCGAGGCCGCAGCGGCTGTGCCCGCCATACGCGAGCAGCTCGACCGCATGGGCGTTTCGGTGCCGCTCATCGGCGACTTTCATTACAACGGCCATCGGCTGTTGAGCGACTTTCCCGATTGCGCTCGTGCGCTGTCCAAGTACCGCATCAACCCGGGCAATGTGGGCAAGGGCGACAAGAAAGACAAGCAGTTCGGTCAGATGATCGACATCGCCCAGCGCTACGACAAACCCGTGCGCATCGGGGTGAACTGGGGCAGTCTCGATCAGGAACTGCTCGCCAGCCTGATGGACGCCAATGCCCGCCGCGCCCAGCCTTATGAGGCGCGCCAGATCATGGCGCAGGCGCTGGTGCTCTCGGCGCTGGAATCGGCTCAGCGTGCTCGTGAATTGGGGATGGATCCGGCGCAGATCCTGCTGTCGTGCAAGGTTTCCAATGTGCAGGATCTCATCACGGTGTACCGTGCCCTGGCGGCGCGTTGCGACTATCCCTTGCATCTCGGCTTGACCGAGGCCGGCATGGGCACCAAAGGCGCGGTGGCCTCGACTGCGGCGTTAGCTGTGCTGCTGCAAGAGGGCATCGGCGACACCATCCGCGTGTCGCTCACCCCCGAGCCGAATGCGCCGCGTAGTCAGGAAGTGGTCGTGGCGCTGGAAATCCTGCAGGCTCTGGGCCTGCGCGCCTTCACACCCAGCGTCACCGCCTGCCCGGGCTGCGGCCGCACCACCAGCACCTTTTTCCAGGAACTGACCCAGAGCATCGACCAGTTTCTGCGCGCGCAGATGCCCGTCTGGCGTACCCGCTACCCCGGTGTGGAGCAACTGCGCGTGGCCGTCATGGGCTGCATCGTCAATGGCCCGGGCGAGAGCAAGCACGCCGACATCGGTATCAGTCTTCCCGGTACCGGCGAGGCACCGGCGGCGCCGGTGTTTATCGACGGTGAGAAGCGCATGACCCTGCGTGGCGACAACATTGCCGCCGAGTTCCAGGCCATCGTCGAGCAATACGTTCAACAGCGCTACGGCGCGCCCCATCGCCATCCTGAACAGGTGGCTTGAATTTCATGGCAGACAAACTCAGTGCCGTCAAAGGCATGAATGACATCGTGCCGCCCAAATCGGCGGCGTGGGAGTGGTTTGAAGAGCAGGTGCGCGCGCTCATGGGCAGCTACGGCTACCAGAATCTGCGCACGCCCATACTCGAATACACCCCGCTGTTCGTGCGCGGCATCGGCGAAGTGACCGATATTGTTGAGAAAGAGATGTACAGCTTCACCGACGCGCTCAACGGCGAACCGCTCACGCTGCGGCCCGAAGGCACGGCGGCCGTGGTGCGTGCGTGCATCGAACATTCGCTGCTGTATGACGGCGGCAAGCGGCTCTGGTACACCGGGCCGATGTTCCGCCACGAGCGGCCACAGCGCGGGCGCTATCGCCAGTTCCATCAGGTCGGCGCCGAGGCGCTGGGGTTTGCCGGGCCGGATGTGGACGTGGAGCTCATTCTGATGGCCCGTCAGCTCTGGGCGCGTCTGGGCCTGAGTGAACTGGTCACGCTCGAAATCAACTGTCTCGGTCAGGCCGACGAGCGGGCGCGGCATCGCGTGGCGCTCATCGCCTACCTCGAACAACACATCGATCAACTCGATGAAGATGCGCGCCGCCGCCTGCACAGCAATCCGCTGCGCGTGCTCGATAGCAAGAATCCGGCCATGCAAGCGTTGGTGGAGGGGGCTCCCAAGCTCATCGACTACCTCGGCGAAGCGTCGCTGGCGCATTTCGAGGGGGTGCAGGCGCTGTTGCGCGCGGCGGGGCAGCCTTTCACCCTCAACCCGCGACTGGTGCGTGGGCTGGACTATTACAACCTCACGGTGTTCGAGTGGGTGACCGACCGGCTGGGCGCGCAGGCCACGGTCTGCGCGGGCGGGCGCTACGACGGGCTGATCGAGCAGATCGGCGGCAAGCCCACGCCAGCCTGCGGTTGGGCGCTGGGCATGGAGCGGGTGCTCGAACTGCTGATCGAAGCGGGTCAGAATGCGCCCGTGAGCGCCCCTCATGCCTACGCCGTGATGACCAGCCCTGAGTTGATGTCGCGTGTCATGCCCCTGTGCGAGTCTTTGCGTGCTGCTGGAGTGCGGGTGCAACTGCACATGGGCGGCGGCAGCATGAAGTCGCAAATGAAAAAGGCCGACGCCTCCGGCGCGCGCTGGGCGCTGGTGTTCGGTGAACAGGAATTGCAGTCCGGGCAGGTCGGTATCAAGGATCTGCGCGGCGCGCAGGATGCGCAGCAGCAGCGCATGCTCCCGCTGGAACCCTTGCAGACGCTGGTTTGCGCTCTGCTCTGAATGGCCAACCTAAAATAGCCGCTTTTCGTCCCCCATCGACCCATGAGCTACAACTTCGAAGAACAAGAGCAGATCGCCCAGATGCGCCATTTCTGGGAGCGTTGGGGCACCCAGATTTCCGCGGGCGTGTTGGCCGTCGCTGTGGGTTTCGCCGGCTATTACGGCTGGCAATGGTGGCAACGCAACCAAGGGGCGAAGGCGGCAGTGGTGTTCGAGCAGGTGCAGGCCGCCATCCAGAGCAACAACCCTGACAAGATCGAGCAGGCCTGGGCCGTCATGCAGAGCAAGGCTCCCGGCAGTGCCTATGCCGGCATGGCTGCGCTGGCCGTCGCCAAGTCCTTGCACGACGCGGGTAAAAACGAGCAGGCCATCGCCGCGCTCAAGTGGGCTTCCGAGCACGCGGCCGGACCGAGCGTGCGCTCAGTGGCCCGGCTGAATCTTTCGGCCTTGCAGATCGATGCCAAGCAATATTCAGAGGCGATCAAAACCCTGGCTGACGTGCCCGAGCCGACATTCGCGGCCCTGTTTGACATCCGCCGCGGCGATCTGGCCATGCTGCAAGGCCAGCGCGACGCGGCTCGCACTGCTTACGACGCCGCACTCAAGGCATTGCCTGCCGATTCATCACAGCGCGCTGCGGTGGAGCAAAAACTGCAGTCGGTCGGCGGAGGTGCGGCATGAGTGCGACCCGTCAGAGTTCCCGCTTTGTGGCGCCACGCTTCGTGCGGCTGGCGCGTCTGGCTCTGCCTCTCTTGCTCGTCGCGGGTTTGGGCGCTTGCGCTTCGGGCTCCAAACCGCCTGAGCCGATGCCGCTGACCCCGGTAGTCAACATTCTGACTGTCAAGCAAGCCTGGACGCAGAATATTGGCGCGGTGCCCGCGTGGTTCCAGACCGCAACACTGCCGGACGCCGTCGTCGTGGCTTCGTCCGACGGGCAGGTCATGCGCCTGAACAGCGCGACCGGGCAGGTGGTCTGGTCGGCCAAGGTGACTGCGGGCATCAGCGCGGGGACGGGGAGCGACGGCACCTTTACCGCCGTGGTCGACAAGAACAACGGCCTCGTGTCGATCGGCCCCAAGGGCCAGCTGCTGTGGCGCTATCAGTTACCGGCCACGGTGCTCACGCCGCCTTCCGTGTTCGACGGTCGCATCATCGTCCAGGCAGCCGATCAGCGCGTGTTTGCCTTTGACGCGGCGACCGGCAAGCGTTTGTGGCAAGCCGACAGTCGCGCCGCCTCCCTGCTGGTGCAACAGGCCGGTGGTATCGTGGAGCGTAACGGCGTGGTGATGATCGGCACCGGCCTCGGGCGCATCGATGCTTACGACCTGGACAACGGTTTGCCGCGCTGGCAGGCCACTCTCGCACGCCCCCGTGGCGTGACCGAGGTCGAGCGCGTGGTGGGCATTACCGGCCAACCGGCACTGCTGGGCTCGGTACTGTGCGCGCGTGCCTACCAATCCGCCGTCGGCTGCGTGGACGCCGATACCGGCCGCATGCTCTGGACGCGCACCGCCAACGGCTACACCGCGCTGAGCATGAACGATCAGGAAGTCGTCGGAACGCAGGCGAACGGCGACGTGCAGGCGTATTCGGCCACCGATGGCGTACCGAGTTGGACCAATGCCCAGATGAAATGGCGCAAGCTGAGCGCGCCGCTATTGGTCGGTCGCACGGTGGCGGTGGGTGACTATCAGGGCTATATCAGCTTTCTTTCCGCCAAGGACGGCAGCATCGTCGGCCGCGTGGCGACCGACGGCAGCGCCATCCAGTCGGCGCCCGTGGTCGTGGGCAAGACCCTGGTGGCGGTCACGGCCAAGGGCGGGGTCTACGCCTTCGTGCCGGACTGAGAGGGTGTGAACAAATCCGCCATGTCCGCTCATCGCGCCCAAACACCCCCGCTCGGCGTTGCGTTAGGTGTCGTAAGCGCGCGCCGTGCCGAGGGGCACGGCTGTGCTTTGCGCCTTGATCCGGGGCGCTTGGACGCGCTGCTCGGCCACGCCGAATCCATTCACACCCTCTGACATGACCCCTATCGTTTCGCTGGTTGGCCGACCGAACGTCGGCAAGTCCACCCTGTTCAATCGCATGACGCGTTCACGCGATGCCATCGTGGCCGACATGCCGGGCCTTACCCGCGATCGTCATTACGGCATGCTGCGCATGGCGGATCGGCCGGTCATCGTGGTCGATACCGGCGGCTTCGAGCCCGTGGTCGATACTGGCATCGTGCACCAGATGGCGCGGCAGACGCGCCAGGCCATTGCTGAGTCCGATCTGGTGGTGTTTCTGGTCGATTTGCGCACTGGGCTCAGTCCGCAAGACCTGCATATCGCCGCCGAATTGCGCAAGACCGGCAAGCCCATTCTTCTGGCCGTGAACAAGGCCGAAGGTCGGCATGGCCATCCGGCGCTGGCCGAATTCCACGAACTCGGCTTGGGCGAGCCCTTTTCCATCAGCGCCGCCCACGGTGACTCGGTGCCCGATCTGCTGGATCGCATTCTGCAAGCGCTGCCTTCCGAGCCTTCCGAGGGGATACCCGAGACCGAGGCGGCAAGCGAAGTCGCCGCCGAGACCACGAAGCCGCGCGAGCACAGCCTGCGTTTGGCCATTGCCGGGCGGCCCAATGTGGGCAAGTCCACACTGGTCAATGCGCTGGTCGGTGAAGAACGGGTGATTGCCTTCGACATGCCCGGCACGACCCGCGACGCGATCGAAGTGCCGTTCGAGCGCGACGGTCGCAAGTTCATCCTGATCGACACCGCTGGACTGCGGCGCAAAGGCAAGGTGTTCGAGGCGGTGGAAAAATTTTCGGTCATCAAGACGCTGCAAGCCATCGAGCAGGCCAACGTCGTCGTGCTGCTGCTCGACGCGACCGAAGGCGTTTCAGACCAGGATGCGCATATCGCCAGTTTTGCCGTTGAGGCGGGCAGGGCGCTCGTGCTGGCGGCCAACAAGTGGGATGCGGTGGACACCTACGGGCGCGAACGTCTGATGGTCGCCATCCGTCAGCGTCTGCCCTTCGTCAGCTTTGCGAAATTTCACAGCATTTCCGCCCGCACAGGCTCGGGTCTGAACGGGCTGATGAAGTCGGTCATCGCCGCTCACGCCGCGGCCTATCGCAAATTGCCCACTCCCAAACTCACGCGCGCCATTATCGAAGCGGTGGCGCAGCAACAGCCGCCGCGTTCCGGCCCGGTGCGGCCCAAGTTGCGATACGCGCACCAGGGCGGTACTAACCCGCCGATCATCATCATTCATGGCAGCGCGCTCGACCGGGTGCCCGCCACCTACACGCGCTATCTGGAAGGTCAAATGCGTGAAAAATTCGACTTGACGGGTACCCCTTTGCGGGTGGAATACCGCAGCAGCACCAACCCCTACGCGCGCGACGACTGATGGCCCCGGCGCGGCGACCTGCGCGGGCACTATGGTATTTTCCAACCTCTTGCATTCCAGACCATGAATGCCATTTAAGCTTTCCTCACCCCAATGGAGAATAAGATGAGTAACAAAGGGCAGTTGCTACAAGACCCCTTTCTGAACCTGCTGCGCAAAGAGCATGTCCAGGTGTCGATTTATCTGGTCAATGGCATCAAGTTGCAAGGTCACATCGAATCTTTCGATCAATACGTGGTGTTGCTGCGCAATACCGTCACCCAGATGGTTTACAAGCACGCCATTTCCACGGTCGTTCCGGCACGTCCCGTCTCCTTCCAAATCGGTGAGCAAGAAGCACCCGCAGCCTGAAGGGCAGCCTCAGGGGCCTGAGCGCGCTGCATTGGTCAGCGTTCAGCAGCGACGTCCCTCATCCGACGACGCGCTGGCTGAGTTGGAGCAGCTCAGCACGTCCGCCGGTTATGCCCTGGCGGGCGAGTTGTCCTGTGTGCGAGCACGGCCCGACGCGGCGACCTACATCGGCTCGGGCAAGCTCGATGAATTGAGCGAACTGGTCAGCACCACTTCGGCGGACACCATCATTTTCGACAATGCACTGAGCCCCATCCAGCAGCGCAATCTGGAGAAGGCGCTGGGCAAACCCGTCATCGACCGTACAGGCCTCATCCTCGAAATCTTCGCCCGTCGTGCGCAGAGCGCCGAAGGCAAGATGCAGGTCGAGCTCGCTCGTCTCGAACACCTGGCCACCCGCCTGGTGCGCGGCTGGACTCACCTGGAGCGCCAGACCGGCGGTATCGGCGTGCGTGGCGGCCCGGGCGAAAAGCAGATCGAGCTTGACCGCCGGATGCTCGACGACAAGATCAAGATGCTTCGAACACGTCTGGGCAAACTGGGGCGCCAGCGCATGACGCAACGCCGTGCGCGCAGGCGCACCGGCGCGTTTCGCGTGGCCTTGGTGGGTTACACCAATGCGGGCAAAAGCACGCTGTTCAACGCGCTCACCAAGTCGAAAATTTACGCGGCCGACCAGCTTTTCGCGACCCTCGACACCACTACGCGCAAGTTCTACCTGGGCCCGCAGGTCAACGTCACCCTGTCCGACACGGTGGGTTTCATCCGCGATCTGCCCCACACCTTGATCGAGGCCTTCAAGGCTACGCTCGAAGACACGCTTCAGGCCGATTTGCTGCTGCACGTTGTGGATGCCAGTTCGCCCATGTTGCGCGAGCAGATGGATGAAGTTCACGCCGTTCTGCGCGAGATCGGCGCGGACGATATTCCGCAATTCTTGATCTTCAACAAATCTGATCTGTTGCCAGTGAACCTTCAGGTTACAAATGGTCACACTCAATCTGAGGGTATCGAAGCGCGTGCTAGCATGCCTCGGCTCGTCGTAAGTGCCTTGACCGGCGCTGGTGTTGCTTCCCTCAAAAGTGCGCTGCTGGAAGCGGTATTGGCTGATCCCCGCTTCCAATCTTCTGCTTCAGCTTTGTCGGACACTACTCAAATTTCCGCATGACTCCCTTACGTTTTTGGCCTCGTGTGTGGCCTTTTTCGCGCATGTTCAACCTCAATGACCCGCGTTGGGGCAAGGACGACGGCACGAACGGTCAGCAAAGCAATAACAACCAAGATCCGAACCGGCGTCCTGGCAGCGGCGGCCCGCCCGATCTCGATGAACTCTGGCGTGATTTCAACCGCAA
>Ga0315298_1006914_pt1 | contig 15213 bp, 11 predicted proteins | sample WHS_1_MG_FD_203077 | JGI IMG/M metagenome (GOLD analysis project Ga0315298, IMG submission 203077) | Extremophilic microbial mat communities from Washburn Hot Springs, YNP, Wyoming, USA - WHS_1_MG | ecosystem: Environmental > Aquatic > Thermal springs > Hot (42-90C) | place: USA: Wyoming... | reverse complement strand
GAACTGGCGGCTGCCCTCGTAGAGCAGGCGTACCCAGCGTTTGCGGGTGGCCTCGCCTTCGCGGAAGGTGTACTTGGCCTCCAGGCCGATGAGCGCGCCGGCCACCCAGGCATCCTGCCACTCGATCCGCAGCCCATCGAGCGACTTGAGCCCCTCGAGGAAGCCCTCCTTGAGCGCGTCGAGGTCGCTCTCCTGGGTCTTCACGCCGATATCCTTGGCCTCGACGGAAAAGCTGGTGGAGTAATCGCCGGGTTCGGGGGCGTAGAGGACGCCCTCGTGCCCCGGGGCCAGGTCGAAGCGGTGCCAGCCGTCGGGGTACCAGAACTTGAAGCGCCACTTCTTGTCTCTGTGCAGCACAAGGCCTGTGAATGCCGGTGTACCTTGCCTTGCCACCCTGATCTCCCTTCCGTGTGTGAGCACGAGCGCCGCGGGTGTATCCCAGAATCGTCGGCGAATCTGCTGGCCACCGTCGCCGTGAGGGTCATTCTGAGTATCCCAGAGCTCGCGCAGCCCTGTGGCAGGTGAAGAAACTTGCGGCCAGGCGCGGCAGCCGGGTGTTAGGCTTCGCCCGCTCCCGGCGCAGCCCCTCGGTGGGGGTTTCGCACCCGGTGGCCGCGGAGCGTGTAGCCTGGTCCCCGCTCGGGCGACGGCCCAAGTTTCTCAAGAGACATCATGCCCCCCCGCGGCACCACAAACAATGAAAACAGGAGAGCGAAGCTGTTTTCAGGTCAGCGGCAGTAACCAGGCAGCACAGTGGCGCCAATTCCAGCGGAGAATCCTTGCTTGCCGTGGCGCCAAACCACTCGGAGCGTGCTGCCATGGCTAGCAAGGACTCTTCGCTCGCTTGCGCCGGGCTGAGAGCCGGCGGCAGGAGCCGCTCAGAGTGACAAGCTAGGGTGGCGCCGTGCCGAACGGGTGCGCCCCCTCTGACGGGCAGAGTTTACGCCGGCGATTCTGGGATATACCCAAGCGCCGCAGAGGGCCAGCGCGGATGTGCCTGACAGGGGGATTATAGGCGCCCTTGGCGGTGGAGGCAACAGACACGGGTTACCTGGGCAGTGGGTGCATCCAGGATGCGTCAAGAGCCTGGGTGGCAACCGGGCTTCTGGCTGGGCCCCTACCCGGCTCTGGCCCAGGGTGGGGGGGTTAGGCAGGTTGGCCGGCGCGCCGGCCAACCTGCCTAACCCCCCAGAAAGGCCCCGCACCGGGGCGGTGCGAAGCGTGAAGCCCGGTCGCCAGCGGGGCGCTTCCGAGAGGCTGCCGGCTACGAGATTGCTGGCGCATGCCGGATGCACCCCGAGGAGTGAGCGAGTTGACAAGAGTGCCATCTTGTTGTATCCTACGTGTAATCAATTACGGTACCGTTCCCGGCGCCCCTTGAGCAGCAGTGCCTGGCTGCGACGAGGCAGGCCCCTTCAGCCACGTGTCCCCAATGAGGAGGCAGCGGCTCGGTGGTCACCATCCAGGATGTGGCCAGATGCGCCGGCGTTTCTGTGGCGACCGTTTCGCGCGTGATCAACGGCAAGGGGCACGTGCGCCAGGCCCTGCGCGAGCGGGTCGAACGCGCCGTGGCCGAGCTCAACTATGAGCCCAACCTCCTCGCCCGCAACTGGCGCACCCGGACGACCCGCACCGTGGCCGCTGTGATTGCCAGCATCGCCAGCCCCCACGAGGCGCGGACGCTGCAGACTGCCGAGCAAGTGGCTCTGGCCCACGATTACAACATCATCCTCTGCGACACTTCGCGCAACGCCGAGGTCGAGGCCCGTTACCTGCGCATGGTGCGCCAGCGGCGGGTCGACGGCGTGCTGCTCAACACGATGGGGCAGTGCCAGGCCGAGATCCGGGCGCTGACCGAGCAGGGCGTGCCGGTGGTGATGCTCAACCGGCCTCTGGGCGATTACGGCCCGCTGGTCGATGCGGTGGTGGTGGATAGCCACCGCGGTGCGATGGAGGCCGTGGAGCACCTGATCCGGGTGGGGCACCGGCGCATCGGCCTGCTCTCGGGCCCCCTGGCCGAGTTCCACGGGCGCGAGCGCCTGCGGGGCTATGTGGATGCCCTGCGGGCGCACGGGCTGCCGCAAGACGAGAGCCTGATCCGCTTCGGCAACTTTGACGAGCAGCTCGCCGCCACGGAGATGGAAGAGTTCATCCACATGCCCTCGCCGCCCAGCGCCATTTTCGCCGCCGGCTATTCGATGGCGCGGGCGGCCATGGCCGTATTGCGTGCGCATGGGCTGCGCATCCCCGACGACATGGCCCTGGCCATGTTCGACGATGTGGTTTGGGGCGACTTTATCGACCCGCCTCTGACAGTGGTCTCGAACCCGGCCCGTGAGCTGGGGCGCACCGCCATGGAGCTCCTGTTGGCGCGCCTGGCCGACCACGAGAGGCCCCCCCAGGAGATATGGCTGGCGCCCAAGCTGATCGTGCGCCGCTCATGTGGGTGGACCGGCCCTATCGAAGGTGAGGCGACTGCAGCAGCCAGCTGCAAGCATCCCTGCGACCGCCCTGAGAGGCGGAGCGTAGGTGCCTGAGAGGTCCGGTTTGAGAGGAGGTGATCCCATCGAGCGATAGCGGAGCTGGAGCGCGTTCAGTCGATCGCGGAGTTCAGCAACGGGTGTTCCATAGCCTTCCATACCGGAGGAGGTCTGGAGATGTCCAAGAAGGCCATCGACCGGCGCACATTCCTCAAGCTGTCGGCGCTGACGACCGTGTCGGCGGCGCTGGCGGCGTGCGCCGGGCCCGCGAGTCCGACGCCCCAGCCGCAGCCCACCCAGGCCGCGGCAACCAGCGTGCCCGCCACCAAGGCCCCCGAGGCCGCGGCCACGACCGCGCCCACCGCAGCCGCTGCGCCCAAGTACAAAGAGGCGCCCATGCTGGCCGAGCTGGTCAAGGCCGGCAAGCTGCCCCCCGTCGAACAGCGTCTGCCCCAGGATCCCCGCGTAATCCAGCCCGTGGAGAAGATCGGCAAGTACGGAGGCACATGGAGGCGTGCCTACAAGGGCGTGTCGGACCGCTGGGGCCCCACCAAGCTGCAGGAAGAGCCGATGATCCAGTGGTTGTGGACCAACGACAAGGGCGTTCAGGTGACGGCCAACCTCTGCAGCAAGTGGGAACAGAACGCCGACGCGTCGCAGTTCACCTTCTACCTGCGCAAAGGGATCAAGTGGTCCGACGGGGAAGAGTTCAATACCGACGACGTCAAGTTCTGGTACGAAGACGTGCTGCTGAACAAGACCCTGATCCCCTCCATCCCCGACTATATGCGTGACCCCGACGGCACGCCGATGAAGGTGGAGATCATCGACAAGTACACCTTCTCGGTCAAGTACGGCAAGCCGAAACCGCTCCTGCCGATCACCCTTGCCAAGCTGACTGGCACCAACCCCGTAGGCCCCAGTTTTGCGATGCCCGAGCACTATCTGAAAAAGTACCACGAGAAGTATGGCGACAAGGCGACCATCGACAAGGCCGTCGCCGACCGCAAATTCGCGACCTGGGACCAGCTCTGGAACAACTCCAAGGGCGACCTGCAGGGGCCCATCGCCTTCTGGTTCCTGAACCCCGAGCTTCCGGTCATCTGCGCCTGGAAGATGAAGGTGCCGCCTCCGGCCGAGCACATGGTCATGGAGCGCAACCCCTACTTCTGGAAGGTGGATCCGGAGGGCAACCAGCTCCCCTACATCGACCAGGTGACCCATGACCTCTTCAGCGACCAGCAGGTGTTCAACATGTGGCTGGTGAGCGGCAAGATCGATTGCCAGTACCGCTACACCGACACGGGCGCCTACACTCTCTACAAGGAGAACGAGCAGAAGGGCGGCTACCGCGTCCTCCGCTGGCTGCTGGCTTCGACCAACGCCGTCTACCCCAACATCAACTGCCCCGACCCGGTGCTCGCCAAGCTCTTCGACACGGCCGAGTTCCGCCATGCCCTGTCGATCGCCATCAACCGCCAGGAGTTGGCCGACCTCCTGTACAACGGGCTGATGACCCCGCGGCAGGCCTCGCCGGTGCACGGCTCGCCCAACTATGACCCCGAGTTCGAGAAAAAGTGGGCCGAGTATGACCCGGCGACAGCCAACAAGCTGCTCGACGACCTGGGCCTGAAGAAGGGCCCCGACGGCATCCGCCTGCGCCCCGACGGCAAGCCGCTGGAGATCACCATCGAGAGCCAGGACACGCCCGGTTCGCAGGCCGCCGACGAGGGCGATCGCATCGCCAAGTACTGGACGGCCATCGGCGTCAAGACCACTTTCAAGATCGTCGAGCGCTCGCTCTACACCGAGCACTACCAGAACGGCACCATCGAGGTGGGCCGCTGGGGCTGCGACCGCAACTCGATCGTCATGGCAGACCCCGGCCGCTACATCGGCATCACGCAGGATGGCCCCTGGGCGCCCCTCTACGCCGCCTGGTATGCCAAGGCTCCCACCAAGCAACTGGAACCGCCGCCCGACCATCCCATCCGCAAGATCTGGGCGTTGTGGGACCAGTGCCAGGCTGAGGCCGACGAGACCAAGCGCAACGCCCTCTTCAAGCAGTTGCTCGACATTCACAAAGAGCATCCCTACATGATCGGGACGGTGGGCGAGGCCGCCGCGCTGTGGATCGTGGGCAACAAGTTCCGCAACGTGCCCGACGGCCGCATCGAAGACGACACGACCCGCGACGAAGGCCTGGGCACTCCCTGCCAGTTCTTCTTCGACGTGTAGGCTGTAGCAGCGACGGAGGGCCGAGCCTTCGGCGGGCCGGGCCCCAGGGCGCGGCGAAGGCTCTGCCCTCCCACCCAACGGAGGAAGTGGCGCATGCTTCAGTACATACTACGGCGTGTTCTGCTTGCCATTCCGACGCTGCTCGTCATCTCGATCGTCTCTTTCATCCTCATCCAGCTCCCTCCTGGCGATTTCCTCTCGTCGTATGCCGCCAACCTGGCGGCCACCGGCGAAGAGGTCTCTGGCGAACAGCTTGCGCAGTTGCGCGAGGCCTACGGCTTGGACCAGCCGATCTATGTGCAGTACTTCAAGTGGATGCGGGGCATTCTGCATGGCGACTTTGGCCTGTCGCTCGAGTGGCGGGTGCCGGTGGAGCAGCTGATCTGGGAGCGCATGGCGCTGACCGTGGCGCTCTCGGGCTTTACGATGATCTTCACCTGGCTCCTGGCCATCCCCATTGGCGTGTATTCGGCCACCCACCAGTACTCGCCGGGCGACTATGTCGCGACCTTTATTGGCTTTGTGGGCCTGGGCGTGCCCAGCTTTATGATCGCGCTGGTGCTGATGTGGATCGCCTACGCCTGGTTCGGGTTCGACGTGGGCGGCCTCTTCTCGCCCCAGTTCAAGGATGCCGCGTGGAGCTGGGCCAAGGTGCTGGACCTGCTCAAGCACATCTGGATTCCGGCCATCATCCTGGGCATGGGCGGCACAGCGGGGCTGATCCGTACCATGCGCGCCAACACCCTCGACGAGCTCCACAAGCCCTACGTCATCACCGCCCAGGCCAAGGGGCTGAAGAAGAACCGGCTGGTCTGGAAGTATCCGGTGCGGGTGGCGCTCAACCCGTTCGTGTCGGGCGTGGGGTCGGCGTTGCCCAACCTGATCTCCGGCGGCACCATCGTGGGCGTGGTGCTCAGCCTGCCTACGGCGGGGCCGCTCTTCCTGCGCGCGCTACAGTCGCAGGATATGTACCTGGCGGGCGCCTTCATCCTGCTCCTGAGCACCCTCACCGTCGTCGGCACGCTGATCTCGGATATCCTGTTGGCCTGGTTGGACCCACGCATCCGTTTTGGTGGACAGTGAGGCGCCGATGAGCACAGAGGTTACCGCCAGGGGCAGCGCCGCGCCTGTTCCGGGGGAACAGGATGTCGAGAAGGTCTATGTCGCCTCACAGTGGCAGTTGATGTGGTGGCGCTTCCGCGAGCACAAGCTGGCCGTGATCAGCACGGTGATCGTGATCCTCTTCTACCTGGTGGCGCTCTTCTGCGAGTTCTTTGCCACCGCCGACCCCGAGGCCGTCTCGGCGGCGTACAAGAACGTGCCGCCGCAGTGGCCACGCTTTGTCGATGCCGCAGGCCGCTTCCGCCTGCGGCCTTTCGTCTACGGGCTCAAGGGCGACCGCGACCCGGTGACCCTGCGCATGCGCTACACTGCCGATACCAGCCGGATCTATCCCATCTACTTTTTCACTCATGGCGTGCCCTACAAACTGTGGGGCCTGTGGACGACCGACATCCACCTCTTCGGCCTGGGCGCGAATGCTCAGGATGGCCAGCTCTTCTTGCTGGGCTCGGACCGGATGGGGCGCGACATGTACTCGCGCATCGTCTATGGGGCGCGCATCTCACTCTCCATCGGCCTGGTGGGCGTGGTGCTCAGCCTGATCCTGGGGGTATTGCTGGGCGGCATATCGGGCTACTATGGCGGTGGCGTCGACATGGTCATCCAGCGGGTGATCGAGTTCCTGCAGTCGATGCCCACCATCCCCTTGTGGATGGCTCTGGCGGCCGCCCTGCCGCCCAAGTGGCCGCCGGAGCGCGTCTACTTTGGCATCACCATCATCCTCTCGCTCTTGGCCTGGACGGGCATGGCGCGCGTGGTGCGCGGCCGCTTTCTGGCTCTGCGTGAGGAAGATTTCATCATGGCGGCGCGGCTGTCGGGCACGAGCGAGTTCAAGATCATCACCGAGCACATGGTGCCCTCTTTCCTCAGCCACATCATCGCCTCCATTACCCTCAGCATCCCCAATATGATCCTTAGCGAGACGTCGCTCTCGTTCCTGGGCCTGGGGCTGCGCGCGCCCGCCATCAGTTGGGGGGTGCTGCTACAGGAAGCGCAGAACGTGCAGTCGGTGGCCCTGGCGCCGTGGCTGCTCTTGCCGGGGGCGGCGGTGGTGGTGGCGGTGCTGGCGTTCAACTTTATGGGCGACGGGCTGAGAGACGCGGCGGACCCGTACGCACGGTAACTGCGCACTGCGTAAGGCGGCCCCATCGGCACCCATCCGTTACGCAGCACGCAGTACGCAGTACGTAGTACACTCCAGGCAAGGCAGGTGGCACTTGGCCGAAGATACCCTGCTCGAAGTCAAGGACCTCCGGACGTATTTCTTTTTGCACGAGGGCACCGTACGGGCCGTCGACGGGGCGAGCTTTTCGCTGCAGCGGAGAAAGACGCTGGGGGTAGTGGGCGAATCGGGGTGCGGCAAGAGCGTGACCAGCCAATCGATCCTGCGCATCGTGCCGCCGCCGGGGCGTATCGTCTCGGGGCAGATCATCTACCACCGACAGCGGCGCAACGGCGGCGGGTCGACGGTGACCGAGGACCTGGATCTCACCCGCATGGACCCCGACGGCGAGGAGATCCGCGCCATCCGTGGCAAAGAGATCGCCATGATCTTTCAGGAGCCGATGACGTCGTTCAGCCCGGTGCACACCATCGGCGCGCAGATCATGGAGGCGATCACGCTGCACAGCCGTGCCGGCCGGACGGAGGCGCGCGAACGGGCGATCGAAATGCTGCAGCGGGTCGGCATGCCGCGCCCGGCCACGGTGCTCGACAGCTACCCTCACCAGCTCTCGGGCGGCATGCGCCAGCGGGCCATGATTGCCATGGCGCTCTCGTGCCAGCCCAGCCTGCTCATCGCCGATGAGCCGACGACGGCCCTCGATGTGACGACCGAGGCGCAGATCCTCGAGCTGATGAAGAGGCTACAGGCCGAGCTGGGCATGGCCATCATGTACATCACCCACAACCTGGGCGTTATCGCCGAAATGGCCGACGACGTGGTGGTGATGTACCTGGGCAAAGAGGTAGAGCTGGGCGACGTGGAGTCGATCTTTTACGACCCGCGCCATCCCTACACTCGTGCGCTGCTCCAGTCGATCCCCAAGGTGGGGCGCAAGTCGCGTACACGGCTGGAGGCGATCGAGGGCATGGTGCCCGACCCGTACGCCATCCCCAAGGGGTGCCCTTTCCACACCCGCTGCAAGGACTACCGGGCTGACGTCTGCAACCCCGAGGAGGAACAGGAGTTCATCCGCGTTGGCCCCAACCACTGGGTGCGCTGCTGGCGCTATGCCAGGTGACCGCGAGGATAGCCCATGACCGAAACCGTGCAGATGGACGGCAAGCTGCTCGAGGTGCGCAACCTGCGCAAGTACTTTCCCATCCACAGGGGCCTCCTGGGGCGCGTGGTGGGCCAGGTCAAGGCCGTCGATGGGGTCAGCTTCTTCATCAAAGAGGGCGAGACGTTGGGGCTGGTGGGCGAGTCGGGCTGCGGCAAGACGACCACGGGCCGGCTGATCCTGCGCGCCTATGAGCCGACGGGCGGCGACATCTTTTTCAAGGACCGGCATCTGGGGGTGGTCAACCTGGCCAAGCTCGACAAGGCCGGCCTCAAGCCCCTGCGCCGCAACATGCAGATGATCTTTCAGGACCCCTACTCGTCGCTCAACCCGCGCTGGACGCTCTTGCGCATCGTGGGCGAGCCGCTGGTGGCCCACGGGGTGGCCAAGGGAAGCGAGCTGAAGGACCGGGTGGCCGAGCTCTTGCGCGTGGTGGGCCTGCGCCCCGAGTACATGGCGCGCTACCCCCATGCCTTCTCGGGCGGCCAGCGCCAGCGCATCGGCATCGCCCGCGCCCTGGCGCTCAACCCGCAGCTCGTGGTGGCCGACGAGCCGGTATCGGCGCTGGATGTGTCGATCCAGGCGCAGACGCTGAACCTGCTGCAGGACCTGCAGGCCCAGTTCCACCTGACCTACCTCTTTGTGGCCCACGACCTAAGCGTGGTGGAGCACATTTCCGACCGCGTGGCGGTGATGTATGTGGGCAAGCTGGTGGAGATGGCCGAGACGGAGGAGCTCTTCATCCACCCACTGCACCCCTACACCGAGGCGCTCATGTCGGCGGTGCCCAAGCCCGACCCGCGCTACCGCTCGCGGCGCATCGTGCTCGAGGGCGAGGTGGCCGACCCGTCGAACCCGCCCAGCGGCTGCTACTTTCACCCGCGCTGCCGCTACATGCAGGATGTGTGCAAGGCCAAGGGGCCCGAGATGCGCGAGCTGCGGCCGGGGCACTTTGTGAGCTGCCACCGGGCCGAGGAGCTGCAGCTCCTTGGCGTCGGATAGCGCCAACGCCGTTCGAATAACGAGGCCTGCCAAGAGCGCGAGCGGCGCGCTCGATTGCTGAGCCAACCCTATATGGCTCATCAGCGGCAAGATCGATTGCCAATTCCGCTGGACGAGCGTGGGCGACTATACGCTCTTCATGAAGAACGCGTAGAAGGGCAACTATCACGTCAACGTGGGCCGCTGGAAATGGGGCGACCGTCAATCCGTCGTCATGGCCGACCCCGGCCGCTACCTGGGCACCATCGGCGATGGCCCGTGGGCGCCCTGCTACGGGAACTGGTACAGCAAGAGCCCCTACAAGCAGATCGAGCCGCCGGCCGACCACCCCATCCGCAAGATCTGAGAGCTGTGGGACCAGTGCCAGGTGGAGCCCGATGAGACCAAGCGCAACGCCCTCTTCAAGCAGTTGCTCGACATCCACAAGGAGCACCCGTGGCAGATCGGCACCTGCGGCGAGGCAGCGGCGCTGTGGATCGTGGCCAACAACTTTAAGAACGTGCCGGAAAGCCGCATCGAAGACGACACCACGCGCGACTATGGCCTGGCCACGCCCTGCCAGTTCTTCTTTGACGTGTAGGCCATCGGCCAAGATAAAAGGGCTGCTCTCATGCCCTCGCCACCTTGCGGGGCCTGAGAGCAGCCCCGCAGGCACCGCGGGCCGCGTTCTTGCCGGCCACAGTCGCCGTGAGGGCCATTCGGAGCGCCCCAGGGTTCGCGCAGCCCCGTGCCAGGCGGAGGAACTGGCTGCGGACCAGGGGTGCCAGCCGGGTGTTGAGCTGCGCCCGCTCCCGGCCAACCCGCCAAACCCCCACTTTGGACGGAATGCTGCCCGCAGGGGGCAGTGCAGCACGCCCTGGAGAACGCTTGGTGGCGCTCAACTGTGCCGTGCAGGCCGAGGAGGCGGCTGCCAGGCCGCCTCCTCTCGTTTGATCAGGCGCTCTCAGCGCGTCGCTGCGCAGGAATGGACCCCCATGATATCCTCGGCCGGCCGGCCTTGCCTCACGAGCTCCGCCATGACGCGCATCGGCGCGTCGATGTGCTCGAAGAAGACCCTGTAGCCGGGGCAGAGGTAGTTGAGCCCGCCCTCGCCGCCAAGACGGTTCTTGGGGCATTCGCCGCGGCAGGCAAAGCGCACGTGGCAGGCACGGCACGCCTGCGGGAGCCTGGCCTTGGCCTGTCCGAAGCGGCGCAGCCGCTCGGAGGACAAGAGCTCGGCCAGGGGCGTTTCGAGGATGTTGCCCAGACGGTAGGCCGGCTGCACATAGTGGTCGCAGGCATAGAGGTCGCCGTTATGCTCCAAAACCACTGCATCGCCGCACGTCTCGCGGAAGATGCAGACCGGACTCTCTATGCCCAACCACGAGGCCAGCGCCCAGTCGAAGGTGAGTACAAAGACCTGACCCACGTCGCGCCGCACCCATTCGTCAAAGACGTCGACGAGAAAGCGCCCCCACTGCATGGGCCGCACCGAACGGGGCGTTACGGGGCTGCCCGTGTGGCGCCCGGCTCCTTGCCCAGCACCGGCCCACTCGACGACGGGAATGAACTGGATGTAGCGAGCGCCGGCCTCGTCGCGCAGGAAGCGATAGACCTCGCCACCGCGCTGGCCGCTCTGCGCGTGCACGCAGGCCAGGATGTTATAGTCGACGCCATGCCTCTGCAGCAGGCGCAGGGAGCGCATGACGCGGTCAAAAGTGCCCCTTCCGGCTCGGTCGACCCGGTAGGCGTCGTGCGCCCGGCGTGGGCCGTCGAGGCTCAGGCCCACCAGATAGCCCTGCTCGCGCAGGAACTGGCACCACGCGTCGTCGAGCAAGGTGCCGTTGGTCTGCATCGTCCAGCGGAGCGACTTGCCAGCGGGGAGATAGCGGGCCGCGACGGCCGCCGCGTGTCGAAAGAAGTCCAGTCCCATCAGTGTGGGCTCGCCACCCTGCCAGGCAATCGTGACCTCGCCGGTTGGCTCAGCCTCGATCGCCTGGCGCAGGTAGGCATCGAGAACCTCGTCACTCATGCGCAGCGACGAGCCGGGGTACAGCGCCTTCTTGGGCAGGTAGAAACAATAGGCGCAGGCCAAGTTGCAGGCGGCGCCAGCCGGCTTGGCCATGATGAACATCCTACACCTCCAGCCATGCGATTCTCTGCCGGCTGTCGAGCTGGCGCCAGCATACAGCGGAAGACCTCGGCCACAACGCCTACACCATGCTGGCGGCCACGCCGACTCCTCTGTGAACCCTCGTAGTGACACTCTGCACGAAGCGCCTCCCAGGGTCCGGCGATGCACTGATGGTTGTGCCGCATTGGGACGCTATTGGGCCCTTGCTCGCCGCTGACCAACGCGAGATGAGTGGCAGGGCGCCCCCTCTATGAGTCGCGCGCCGCTGGTCGCAGAAACATGTAGATACTCGCGGCCGCCACCCACACTGGCAGCAGTAAGAGGAAAGCCGACGCATAGGTGATGGACAAGAGAAGGGCCAGGCCAAGCACGAGGCCCGCGATGGTCAGCCAGCGAGGCAACGAGTGATTCTGGAGCCCCAAGAGTGAGGCGAAGATCATGAAGGAGGCCGCGGAACGCATGGAGAACAGGAACAGGAGCAGGCTGCTGACCTCGACAACGGGGGCCAGGGCAGTCGTGCTGGGCGGCGGAGCACCCAGAAAGGTCACGCTTGCGGCCGGGCTGGCCGCGACCGCCGTGGCAATGAACAGGCAGGCGATGAACAGAATGCCGCTGCCGTTCACCACAGTCCACCGGAACCTCTCGCCCCGCTCGCGAACGGGGGAGAACTGGATGCGCAGCACCCCCATGAATACGAGGAATATGATGCCGGCGATGGGCACGAGATAGGCCGCGGCGAGCACGTTGGTGATGCTCGCAGGGTTGGAGTAGAACGCGGTCACGGTGTCCTGCGAATCCCTGACCCCTGGGATGCTCGAAATCAGTGTGAACGCCGCCGTGACCAGGGCCACGAAGAGCAGCCCCGACAATGCCAGCCAGTTCCTGCGCCCCGTACGCGGGGCACCGCCCTCGTTGCTCACACGGGCTCCTTCTGCCACTCAAGCGCACGGGCCAGCAGCAAAATGCGTGCCAGTGCTTTGCGGCCGCGATGCCCGGTCCGCAGGCGCGGGATGCGTAGGGCTGAAGCATGTGGACGGAGATTCGTCGCGCGTGAAGCGTGGTGTGTTGCCGGATGCGTCGCCCGTGCGCGAGAGTTCGAAGCACTGGCACGATTGGTGCTGGCCGGATTCAGCCGTTCAGGGTGCCAACCCTGGAATCGCGGCAGGAGGGAATGTCATGCCCACGCCGACTATCGACCGCAGTGAGCTTCCGATCCCCGACCCCCAGTTCAGGGGCACTCGCAACCGCACGCTCAAGGGTTCCCAGCCCGACTGGGGGATCACGGCCGGTGTCAAGCCGCCGGAGGGTGCGCCGAACGTTCTGCTCATCCTGATCGACGATGCCGGGTTTGGCAATCCCAGCGCCTTCGGCGGGCCGATCAGTACGCCGAATCTGACCCGCCTGGCCGAGAGCGGCCTCAAGTACAACTGCTTCCACGTGACGGCGCTGTGCTCGCCGACGCGCGCTGCGCTCCTCACTGGGCGCAACCACCACGCCGTCGGCTTTGGCTCGGTCGGCGAGCTGCCGGGCCCCTTCCCCGGCTACAATGCAGCCCGGCCGCAGAGCGCGGCGCCGATTGCGCAGATCCTGCAGATGAACGGCTACAGCACGGCAGCCTTCGGCAAGTGGCACATGACGCCGGACCACGTGCAAGGCCCGGCAGGGCCGTTCGACCGCTGGCCCTGCTCCTGGGGCTTTGACCACTTCTGGGGCTTCCTTGGTGGCGAGGCGGGACAGTACGACCCGCTGCTGGCCGAGGACAATACTGTGATCGGGGTGCCGGAGGGCAAGGAGTACTATCTGCCTGATGACATGACCGACAAGGCGATTGAGTGGCTGCACGGCATAGCTGCCCAGGACCCGAGCAAGCCCTGGTTCATGTACTACTCGACGGGCTGCAGCCACGCGCCCCATCACGTGCGCCACGAGTGGAGCGACAAGTACAAGGGCCACTTCGACATGGGATGGGACCGCTACCGGGAGCTGGTGTTCGAGCGCCAGAAGAAGCTCGGCGTTGTGCCGTCCGACGCCAAGCTGACTCCGCGGCCGGATGCCTTCCCGGCCTGGGACAGCCTGCCCGACGATCAGAAAGCACTCTATGCGCGTCAGATGGAGGTCTATGCGGGCTATCAGGAGAACGCCGACTGGAACGTCGGCCGGCTGCTCGACGCCATCGAGGGCATGGGCCAGCTCGACAACACGCTCGTGTTCTACATCTGGGGCGACAATGGCGCTAGCCTGGAAGGCACGACGAGTGGCTCGATCAACGAACTGACGTTCATCAACGGCATCGAGCTCCCGCCCGAGCAACAGATGCGGCTCATCGACAAGTACGGCGGGATCCGTGCGTGGGGTACTGAGATCACCAAGCCACACTATGCGGCCGCGTGGGCCTGGGCGGGCAACACGCCGTTCCAGTGGGGTAAGCAGTTTGCCTCCCACCTGGGCGGCACGCGCAACCCTATGGTGGTCTCCTGGCCGGCCCGTATCAAGGACCACGGCGGGCTGCGCAGCCAGTTCACCCACTGCATCGACATCAGCCCCACCATCCTTGCAGTGGCGGGCCTGCCGGCGCCCACCCGGGTCAACGGGGTCGTGCAGATGCCGATGCACGGCGTGAGCTTTGCCGACACGTTCGACGATGCGCGGGTTCCAGAAGCCCACACGCAGCAGTATTTCGAGATCTTCGGCAACCGCGCCATATACAAGGATGGTTGGTGGGCCTGTGCCAGGATACCCAGGATCCCATGGGACCTGACGCCGGCGACGATGGCCAAGCTGGCGCCCGGCGTCTATGACCCCGACGAGGATGTATGGGAGCTGTACTACCTGCCGGACGATTTTTCCCAGGCCAACGACCTGGCGAGGCAGTACCCGGAGAAGCTCCGCGAGTTGCAGGACCTCTTCTGGGCCGAAGCCGAGAAGTACCAGGTCACGCCGCTCCTGGCCGGCATGTCGTTCTACTTTGGCATCGTGCCGCCGCCCAGCGAGCAGACCAAGTTCGCCTACTACGGCAGCGATGTGCAGAATGTGGCGCCGGGCATGATCCCGCGCATCTACAACCATTCCTATGCCATCAGCGCCGACCTCGAGATCCCTCCGGATGGAGCCGAGGGGGTAATTGTGGCCGAAGCCGACCACCTGGGTGGCTTTGTGCTCTATGTCGACCGCGACGGCAGGCTGAAGCATACGTACAGCGCGATGGCTGTGTGGGAGTATAGGCAAGAATCGGCCGGCCCACTGCCCACCGGCAAAGTGAACGTGCGCATGCAGTTCCAGGCCGACGCCGCCAAGCCGGCGACCGGCGGCCAGGTCACGCTCTACGTCAATGGCCAGCCAGTAGGCGGCGGGCGTATGGAGCACACAGTGCCGCTCCGCTTCTCTGGCTACGCGGGCATGGACATCGGCCGCGACAACGGCCTGCCCGTGGACCGGAGCTACGCGGACCGGCTGCCCTACGCGTTCACCGGCAAGATCGAGAAGGTCGTCTTTGACCTGCAGCCGGCCGCAATGCCGGAGGAGGAACGACAACTGCACGAGATGGCGCAGCAGGGTGCTGTGGCACACGGCATGCGCGCGTGAACGCAGCGGCGCAGCATGTGCTGGTCTACCGGCTGACGGAGCGCGAGCAGACGCTGCGGGGGGCGGATAGGCGCGCGCATCGAGACGCACGACGGTAGGCTGTTCCCACAACCATCGCATCGTCGACATGCACGGAGGCGAGATCGGCCGAGTTTCCGGAGGGTGGAGGGGCGGGTTCACGGTCAAGCTGCCCATGGAGGCCCGCGTGGGAGCCGGCATCGCCAAAGGAAAACCCCCCGCGACCGTAATGGGTGGGGGGCTACGCTTGAGCTACCATATCTTATGCCTAGGAGGCGACGGTCGGACTCGAACCGACGGTCGGGGTTTTGCAGACCCCTGCCTTAACCACTTGGCTACGTCGCCGGGAAACAAAAGGAGCGGAAGACGGGAATTG
>Ga0315298_1006911_pt1 | contig 15219 bp, 12 predicted proteins | sample WHS_1_MG_FD_203077 | JGI IMG/M metagenome (GOLD analysis project Ga0315298, IMG submission 203077) | Extremophilic microbial mat communities from Washburn Hot Springs, YNP, Wyoming, USA - WHS_1_MG | ecosystem: Environmental > Aquatic > Thermal springs > Hot (42-90C) | place: USA: Wyoming... | reverse complement strand
GCTCTCGGAGGTACAGCACTCGCTGACCATTGTGCTGGATCCATCCAGCCTCGTGCGGACGCAGCTTGGGCTTCAACTGGTCGTTCACTGGTATTTCCCGTGCTCCTTACCTGTCTTCACCATCGCCAGGACGTTTGCCGGCAAGGTGTCCCGCGGAAGGCCGCAGTCGCTGGACAAGATAAAGCCTCCCCCTTCTGCACCCTGCTCAATGCACCTGAGCGATTCTCTCTCCACGTCTTCCACGGTGCCATAAAGCATATCTACTGATCGAACGTTGCCCATAAGGGTGATTTTTCTTCCGTAATCCCGCTTCAAGCTAGCCAGGTCAGCCTCGATTGCCAGATGCCAGCCGTGAACGCTTTGAGAGGCCAGATCGAACCTGTCGTGCCAGTCGCCGCAAAGGTGGTAGACGATCTTGGCTCCCTTCGCTCGCAACTCATCGAACATACGCTTCACATAGGGGTGGCTCAACCGCTCGTAGTGTTTGCGAGACATACAGGTCGTCCCGCACAAAGGGTCGGGAACCCAGATGATGTCAGCTCCAGCCTCCATTAGCGCGGTACCATAATCTATGGCTGGCTGAACGCAGAACTCCATCAATCTGGCCACGAATTCTGGGTTTCTAACCATGTCTTTGTATAGAGACTGCGCTCCGCGGAGGTCTGTGGCCAACGTGTAAGGTGTGGGCGCGATGGCGAACATAGGCACATCGGGGCCAAGCGCTTTGCGTAGCTGTCGGGCGATATTCAGGAGCAGGGGCACTCTGCCGGTCTTGGTGATGGGTAAGGGCTCAAGTCTGTCGAGGTCGGCATAGGATTTGAGTCTTGGCTCGGCGACGACCGGTGGGTTGTCTTCGGGGATTCGCAGCGTGGCTCCAACGCCTTCTGGAACCGCATTAGAGCTTGGCCCCCAGACGCCATCGACGCCAAAGTCGCCCCGCAGTCTCAGTTGAGCCTGCACGTGCTTGTCGGCATCGAACAAGCATTCCGAGTACTTGAACCCGGCGTTCTTGAAGGAGAACGCCGTGGCCGACGGCACCACCGGCACGCGATCTGGCTGCCCCAATGAGAGCGCTGTCATCACACGCTCGTAGCTGGTCATCTCTTCCCTGGTCACAAATGCCCTCCTTACCTGTGTCCCCTACATCGTGGCGTTCGCTTAGGACGTGTGAACGACAGTCGGAGACAGATTGTCCGATTCTTCGGCTAGTTCAGACTAACACAGCACACTGAGGCTGTCAACTGCGAGGTGGCTGTAAACCAGGCCTTTACGAAATCAGGCAAGTGTCGCTCGGTCCCACAAGTCGCAGGCAACCGGGAGGAAACCCGCCTGCGCAGGTTATCCCCACTCTCTCCTTGGGAATGGGCTCGGAGGAAGGAGTCCGCGAAGGCAGCTCTCGCGAACGTAGCCGCAGTTTTGAACCGCCACACAGTTTCGAGAAGACCTGTACCTATCAGCAAGGCACGACTTCTGCAGTCTCAACGCTTAGTGCGGCGTTCCGCAGATCCTTGGTGTAGGGCTGGGGCTTGTCCCCAGCCGCCTAGTGGCGAACGAGGGCTGGGCGGTAGGGGATGAACTCCTACCCCACTTGAGGAACGGCGCACTTAGCCAAAGTGTGTGCGTTTTGATATCATAAGGCGGGGGTAGTGGTAATGCATAACCAAGGATGGTGGTCCTACATCAAGTACGACGAAGAGCGGGACCGACCCACGATAAGTCTGGCTTTGCTTAGGCGAGTCGCCGCTTATGGGCGACCGTACCTGGCGAGGCTTCTAATCATGTTGGGCACCATCATCGTTATTGCTTTGCTGTCGCTAGTGCCTCCGCTGTTGTACCGCGATTTGATAGACAAGGCCCTACCAGAGCGCGATTTTGCGCGACTTAACCTCCTCGCTGCCGGAATGATCCTCATTCCTATACTCAGCGGCATCGTCGGGGTCCTCCAGCGCTACTTGAGCGCCACGGTGGGCGAGGGGGTCATTTACGACTTACGTCGAGCGCTTTACGAGCACTTGCAGCGTATGTCGCTGCGCTTCTTCACGCACACGCGAACCGGCGAACTAATGTCTCGCCTCAACAATGATGTCGTGGGGGCTCAGCAGGCTGTCACGAGCACGATGACCAGCATCACCTCGAACATTTTCACCTTAGTGTCCACTCTAGCTATCATGCTCACGCTTGAATGGCGCTTGACCATAATAGCTATTGTTATCTTGCCGCTATTCATATTACCGGCCAGAAGTATTGGACGCATTCTGAGAGAGATAACACGCGAATCGCTCAGCTTAAACGCCCAGATGAACGCACTAATGAACGAGACCCTGAACGTGAGCGGAGCGCTGTTGATCAAGATTTTTGGTAGGGTATCTGACGAGAACTCCCGGTTCGCCCAGCGTGCCGCTGGCGTCAGAGACATCGGTGTGCGGCAGGCACTAGTTGGCCGCTGGTTCTTCCTCGCTCTGAGTCTCGTTAGCGCTGTTGGTACTGCGGTTGTGTTTTGGCTGGGAGGGGTGCTGGTACTACGTGGCGAGTTCACCATCGGAACCATAGTCGCTTTTGGGGCGTATCTGACTCAGCTTTACGGTCCGCTCTCGGCGCTCACCAACGCTCGGGTTGAGTTCGCCACCTCAATGGTAAGCTTCGAGCGGGTTTTCGAGGTGCTTGATCTGCCGATCGATATTGCGGAGTCCCCCAACGCGAGAGCGCTGGACCGGGTAAGTGGGCATGTCAGGTTTGAAAACGTCTCGTTCAGGTACGGTAATGGCCGATCAGGCGATGGTACTCCTGTCCTGTCGGAAGTGGTTCGCTTGCATCGGCATGGGGATTTCTCCGACGTCCCTCTCTCCCCAGTACACAGGGGCGTGGTGCCAAGCACCTCACAACACCAAGGGCTTAGCGGCGATGGCGCGGCCGACCATCTCAGCGACGCGAGATGGGCTCTGGAGAACGTCAGTTTCGAGGTCAAACCTGGCCAACTCGCCGCGCTGGTCGGCCCCAGCGGGGCTGGCAAGACCACCGCGACTTACCTGCTGCCGAGGCTCTACGATCCCACGAACGGGCGTATCCTGATTGACGGCGTCGACGTGCGCGATGTGACACTCGATTCTCTCGTAGCTCAGGTGGGAATAGTCACTCAGGAGACGTACCTATTTCACGACACTATTCGGGCCAATCTGCTTTACGCCAAGCCCACGGCCACCCAAGCTGAACTGGAAGAAGCCTGCCGTATGGCCAATATTCACGACGTTATCGCTGAATTACCCGATGGATACGATACGATCGTTGGGGAGCGTGGATACAGGCTTTCTGGAGGCGAGAAGCAGCGCATAGCCATCGCCCGCGCTTTGTTGAAGAATCCGCGAATACTAGTGCTCGATGAGGCGACTTCTCACCTGGATTCGCAGTCCGAAGCGCTGATTCAATCGGCCCTGGAAAGCCTGATGAAGGGGCGCACCAGTCTGGTCATAGCTCATCGACTCAGCACGATACTCGCGGCGGACATCATCTTGGTGCTGGATCACGGCAGGCTTGTGGAATCCGGCACGCACCAGGAGTTACTGGCTAAAGGCGGAGTGTATGCGTCTCTCTACGAGACTCAGTTTCGCCGCGCTGACCAGTCCGATAGCCGCATTGAGCGAGAGTCTCAGTTCGGAGAACTCAGCGGCGAAAGGGCGGGCTGACGAGAACTGGACCAAAGGCGCGACCGTGTAGGGCACAATACCCATGGGCTGTGTGATGGCGCACTGAAAAGGTGTGGCTCCAGGGTTAGAATAGCCACATACCTTAAAGGCCGCTGACGAACGGAGTCTCTGCAGAATGGATTTCTTCTTCGAACCGAGAAGCATCGCGATTATAGGCGCTTCGAGCAACCCCAAGAAAGGGGGTTACGCCATTGTCCAGAATCTTCTCAGTAGCTTTCGGGGGAAGATATTTCCCATCAATCCCAAAGGTGAGGAGATTCTGGGCCTCAAGTCGTACGCTTCGGTGCTCGACGTGCCCGAGGAAATCGACCTGGCGGTAGTCATCGTCAAAGCCGAAGACGTTCCCGCCGCTGTGACCCAGTGCGCGCAGAAGGGTGTTCGCGGGGTCGTGATCGAATCCGCCGGATTTGCGGAGATAGGCGACGCCGGTCGGGATCTTCAGGAAAAGGTGGTCGAGATAGCTCGTGCTGGCGGCACCAGGATTTGGGGCCCTAACTGCACGGGAATTGCCAACTTCGAGTGCGGGCTCGTGACTTCGTACATCGTGCGCAACCTGTCCGAGATACGCCGGGGCAATGTCTCTTTCGTCTCTCAGAGCGGCATGATGGCTGGAGCGCTCTTGCTTCAAATCGTTACCAGCGACATCTTCCGAGTGAGCAAGTCCTGCGCTATCGGCAACAAGGCCGACGTCGACGAATGCGACATCCTGGAATATCTTGCTCGTGACTCCAGCACGGAAGTCATCGCCATGTACCTCGAGTCAGTTAAGGACGGCAGGCGATTCATGAAGATTGCGGCCGAGGCGTCCCGGCTTAAACCGTTGGTGGTCTTGAAGTCTGGCAGGACTGCCAGGGGGGCCAAAGCTAGCCTGAGCCATACAGGAAGCATGGCCGGCGACGACAAGATAGTGGAAGCAGCCTTTCGTCAGTTGGGGATAACACGTGTCCACGATTTTGCCGAGTTGATGGACGTTGCCCGCGCGTTCTCTTACCTCCCGTTCCGAAGCGCCGGAGATCGCGTGGCCATCGTAACCATTACCGGGGGCGGAGGCGTCGTGGCTACCGATCTACTCGAATCCAATGGGCTGACCCTGGCGCAGTTGTCGAGTGAAACCGAGGCCAAGCTGCGAGCTGAATTGTTCCCTACGTGGGCCCCTGCTGGTAATCCCCTGGACGTCTGGCCTGCTCGCGAGCGCTTCCCGCTTCAGAAGGTGTTGGATGACTCCGTGAGGATTCTCCTTGCTGACGAAGGGGTAGACGACCTAATCATCCTTCTGCTCGGCTACACCGGTGCTGGCGATGCGGATATGGAACAGCTCGGTAGGTTGGCTAGCAGCTTTGGCAAGCCTGTTGTCGCCTGGGTGGGAGGAGACGTGCGTTTCGTCCAGGAGTGGGGCGAGGCGCTCAAGCGCGGGGGCGTGCCAGCTTACCGTGAAATAAGCACCGCCGTCCGAGTCTTGAGAGCGATGAACGAATACGCCGAATGGCTCAAGGGCGCTCTTGTGGACGGTGTGCCCGGCGGTCTTACCCTGCGCGCTCTCTCCGAGGGAGAGGATAAAACGGATTTGGAAGTCAAGAGTAATACGCATTTGCCACCTTCAGAACAGAACATGCGCGTTGGTGCCGTCTTCGAACGGGTTCGCCAACAGGACCGGCGGACGCTTACTGAGGAGGAAGCGAAGCTGGTTCTATCCGAATACGGCATTCCCGTGGCGAAGAGCGTTCTTGTCACTAGCGCCGACGCTGCGGTAGGTGCTGCACGCCAGATCGGCTATCCGGTCGTGCTGAAAGTGGTGTCGCCTGACATTCTCCACAAATCGGATGTTGGCGGCGTGAGAGTAGGCGTGAGAGACGAAACAGAAGTCAGGACAGCCTATGAGGAAATCCTGGCTTCGGCGGCGAAGGCGATGCCCTCCGCTTCAATCCACGGCGTATCGGTCCAGGAGATGCTGCCACCTGGAACCGAGGTCATAGTGGGTTTGTCGCGGGACCGGCAGTTTGGACCGGTGGTGGCGTTCGGCCTGGGCGGCGTCTTTGTGGAGGTGCTGGCCGATGCCGTACTGGGAATCCCCCCGCTTTCCGAGGTCGATGCCGAGCGGATGATTCGCCAGAGCAAGGGCTACGCCATACTGAGAGGAACTCGAGGCCGTCCCCCTGCCGACGTGGAGGCCATCAAACGGGCGTTGGTGAGCATCTCACGGCTCGCGCTCGAGCTCGGCGAGGTTGAGCAACTTGACATAAATCCGCTGATAGTATATGAAGCTGGACACGGTGTCAGAGCTGCCGACGCTTTGATAGTGTTATCGTAAGGAGTGTGGAGAAGATGGTACTGCTACGCACGCTGCTGTTTGTGCCCGGCAACAAGCAGAGGGTGGTCGATAAGGCCCTCGCTTCAAATGCAGATGCACTGGTCCTTGATCTGGAGGATTCTGTTGCCGCTGCTGATAAGCAACTGGCTCGTGAGATAATCCGAGAAACGCTTGCGAAGCGTGAGTCTGGAACACCTCAGTTATGGGTTCGTGTGAACGGGACTGCCAGTGGACTCGTCGAAAACGACCTCGACGCCGTGGTTGTAAACGGCTTGGCAGGGATCATGTTCCCCAAGGCCGACTCAGTGGACGACATCAGGAGACTAGACGATTCGATTGGCTTGCGAGAGAACGCTGCGGGGATTGCGGCTGGGACAGTGAAGATACTCCCAATCCTGGAGACCGGCAAAGGCATCTTCCGGGTCTTCGAGATAGCTACAGCTAGCGACCGTGTGGCGGCGATCACTTTCGGAGCCGAGGATTACACACTGGACGTGGGCGCGATTCGGTCCAAAGAAGGCCAGGAGATCTTCTATGCGCGATCAGCCGTTGTGGCTGCCGCTGCCGCTGCTCGGGTGCAGGCCATCGACACCGTCTTCACCGACTTGGATGACGAAGAAGGTCTGATCGCGGATTGCTGGTTTGGACGCCGGTTGGGATTCTCGGGCAAGAACTTGATCCACCCCAAGCAGATCGAGCCCGTCACAAAGGTGTTCAGCCCGTCACCAGAGGAGATCAGCTACGCCCGCAGGGTTGTGGACGCTTTCAATGCTTCTGGCACCGGTGTCATCTCGTTGGACGGTAAGATGATCGATCCGCCTGTATACGAGAGAGCGCGGAGGATCCTGTCGCTGGCTGAAGGCGCGTAGCCGAGCAGAATTCCGCATGCTTGGCTGCTCGTGAACCCACGCGCAGTCTGATGGACCGCAGACATCAGACTACGCGCATCATCAAGAAATCGTTTTCCCAACCAACGCCCGGGTCAGCACTTCATCAATGCTCTGCACCGGCGTCAGCTTGACAGCATCGAGAATATACCTGGGCAAGCCTTGCGCCTCAGCCAGGCAGTCTGCTGGAAGGATCACTTCCTTGATCCCGGCATCAAATGCGGCGCGCACCTTCTGCTGAACCCCGCCGACGGGGAGGACTTTGCCCACGATCGTGATCTCGCCGGTCATTGCCAGGTCGTTGCGCACTGGCACGCCCTTCAAGGCGGAAACTATGCCGGTGACGATGGTGACCCCGGCTGAAGGGCCCTCTTTCGGTGGCCTGCCTTGCCACTATCCTCCATTTTGGCACCCCGTCAACTCACAACTCCTTGGAGCACGCGGACTGTTTGTCGACAAAGCGGGCAAATGCGATAGGCCAGGCATTAACGTGTCCAAGGTGCGCCGAACTCGTGATAAGGTCTGCATTGCGAGCAAAACCCCTGCTCGATGGTTATGATTGTTTAGCGAGCTCATAGCCAGTGGCTTGGACAATAGCGGGCTTCATGTCCGTTGCCACGACTTCGACGGCGAGGGGCTCAGTACGTCGTCGCGTACTTCAATGCCTTCCTTGTTCCAGCAGGTTCGCGTGGCCACCAGATGAAGTCCGCCTCTGGGTTGAGCCCGAGTTCCTCGTATATCTGCGCCAGGTTGTTCTTTAGGACCACCTCGCGCAGTTTCTCGTAGGAGCAGTTGCCCCGGCAGTCGATCTCCACGCTCAGAGGTCCGAAGTCCTCGACGTCAAATTCCCAAACCGTGTCGGGCATGCCGAACTCTGGCCAGTACCGGTTGGCCACTCGCTTGATCTTGCTTCCGTACAGTGCGGCGCAGCCGCCTACTCCTTGCACGAACGCCGCCCCGCACTCGACTAATCCCTTGATTGCTTCCTTTGTTAGCGTTCCCTTGCCTACAATGAGGCGAGGCCCCATAGCCTGAAGGAGTGGCGCCACAAAGGGAGAGAAGCGTGAACTGGAGGTCGGCCCCACCGAGACCGGCTCCCAGTGATTCTCACCAACCTGCTTGATTATCGGCCCGCAGTGTAATATGGCCAGGTCTCGCAACTGGAATGGGACTTCGTCTATTCTTCCCTCTCTCCAATACTGGGCTATCCGCTGGTGCGACCAATCGCGGATGGTGAACAATTTGCCGGTGAGGTAGACGACATCCCCCAGTTCCAGTCGGTCTATTTGCTCCCTGCTCAGCGGCGTTTTCAGTTTGTATTCCTTAGGTGCCATTTTACGCGTCTCCCTTCAGTGCTACAGGTTCTCGACAGCTACTTATCGGGATGCCAGGTGCGGATGAGTGATGTACTCTACCGCGCCGTTGGAATGTATCCGAGCCCGCGAGTACCTCGAGGCCCAGCAGTAAAAAGCCACGGCAATAGGGAAGACGGCGGAATGGGTCCCCGCGATATCCATGTGCACAGCGAGACAGGTAGTGTCCCCGCCCACTCCCAGCGGGCCGATTCCTAGCTTGTTGATGGCCGTGTACAGCTTATCCTCGAGCGCTGCTACGTTGGGGTCGGGGTGGCGCGAGTTCAGCGGCGTGCGGTAAATCGCCTTCCGTGCCAACTGCTCCGTGTGGTCCAATCCGAACCCGCCTACTGCGACGCCAATTATGGTCGGTGTGCACGGCTCTCCTCCGGGCATAGCCACGGCGTCGATTACCGTTTTCAAGATGGTCTCCTCCTTGGGAGCACCGGGGATGGGCACTACACACGAACCCTTCAATTCCGCGCCGCCGCCCTTCGGTACCGCCAGGATTTCGATGTAGTCGGCGCCGTCGAGGTAGTCAAAGAACACCGGAGGCATCTGCCAGCCCACGTTCGTTCCGGGATTCTCGTTGGTGAGAGGATTGGTCACTTGCTGCCTCAAGGGAGTATCGGCCGTAGCGCGCGCCGTGGCGTCCACAAACGCCTGCCTCAGGTTGCCTTCCACCATGACTTTCGATCCCATTGTGACGTAGTACATGGGAACGCCCGTATCCTGGCAGACGGGCACTTTATCCCGCCGGGCGATTTCGAGGTTCTCGATGATGGCTTGGAAATAGGCTTTTGCCGTTGGATTCGACTCCCGCTCCCTCGCTTGTCTTAGGGCATTTTCGACGTCGGGCGGCAGTTCGATTGATGCGTGCCGCAGCAGAGTATACGCTACTCGCTCTATCCGGTCAGCGCTAATAGTACCCATTGTGCCTCTCCTGCATTGCCAACTACGTGGCAGAAAGTGACCAACTCTTCACAAGACAGACTATCCGTCATAGTCGAGCCCCGAGCGCCATCGGCGGTTGGTCCACCACGCTGACGGCTGAAAGCTGATTGCCGACAGCCACTTAACCTCTTTCCATCACTCGATGCGCGATTTCTCTGAACTCGTCGTCGGTGAGCAGCCTCTTCTTTTCGATAGCTGCAGATTTCACTTCCTGAACCATTTCGTTGGCTTGGGCTTCGGTGAACTGTATTCCAAGTTTTTCAGCCCACTGGGTCACCGAATCGATGCCGCTGCTCTTGCCCATAACTATCTCTGCCGGCTTCTGGCCGACCAGTTCCCAGTGGTAGGGGAAGACCTCGAGGATATGCTCAGCGCCCGAGTTCTTTACCCAACTGGCGATGATGCCCGATTCCACGCTGAAGAGAAGATCGCCAGCGACGGGACGGTTTGTCGGTATGCTCTGTCGGGCGCCCTCCAGGACCAATTTGGATAGCTCATATAGCCGATCGTAGTTCAGACCAACATCGACGCCGTACATGGTTAGCAAGGCGAGCACTGTCTCTTCCATACAGGTATTCCCAGCGCGCTCGCCGATGCCCATGACGGTCGTGTGCGCAACCTCGGCTCCGGAAGCCAGGGCGACCAGAGTGTTGGCAACGCCCATTCCAAAGTCGCTGTGGAAGTGCGTTTCCAAGGGCTTCTTAATTCTCTCCTTGGTCCGTTTCACGAATTGGGCGGTCGCGTGCGGAGACAAAACCCCGAACGTGTCCACCATCACCAGCGCGTCCATATGACCTTCGGTGGCGATCTTCTCGATCAGGTCGAGATACCAGTTCATGTCCGCCCGGGTGGAATCTATTGGGAAGAAGACCGTGTACAGTCCCTGCTCCTTGGCGTACTGGGTGGCCTTTATGGAGAGATCGATCGCTTTCGCCAACGGCCAGCGGTAGGCGTACTCAATTATGTGTTCGCTGGAGGGAATCTCCATAACTACGCCTTTCACGCCACAGTCCACCGCTCTCTTCACATCGTCTACCATGCAGCGGGCAAAGGCGAAGATTTCCGGCCCTAGATTCATCTTTACTATCTGCTTGATCGCGTCCTCGTCATCTTTCGACACCGCCGGCATCCCGGCCTCGATGCGGTGCACCCCGGCCTCGGCCAGTTTCTCGGCGATGCGGATTTTCTCATCCTTAGTGAACATCACTCCCGCCTGCTGCTCCCCATCTCGGAGAGTGACGTCGTGAATCTTGATATTCTTCGCGAAAGAGAAGTCCTCCCGTGTCTCTTCTAGGTAGTTCCAAGGGCTGACAAACCATTTCGATGATTTCCAGGGTTCAGACATATCTTCCTCCCTATAGCAGTGTAGGCCATTATATGGCCAGTCTGGAGATGTCTTCTGTCACACCCAGTACGCAAAAGATGTGCGGAGGAATACATAAGGAATGTTCTGGAAAACCTGCTATTCCATCAGGTCTGTCAGAGCTTCGATATCGGGGATGGTTATGTTTCTTCCGTCCACGGCTATTAAACCGTTTGCACGCAGATCCTGCAGTTCGCGGGTAACTGTCGCCCGGCTTGAGGAGATCACGTAGGCGATGTCCTGATGGCTGAACACCGTGGAGATTCTGATGCCCTGGGGTGTTTGCTCACCAAACCGTTCGGCGAGCAAAAGAAGGAGTGATACCAGCCGCTTCTGCACTCGATGCGAGGTTGGAACGCTCCCCAACGACTCCAGGTCCCGTATTCTCTCCAGGAGCAGCCGAATTACAGCTTTGGCCCGCCCTATGTCGCCGTCTAGGAGATCCTCGAAGACGGTTTTTTTCATGCGACACACTGTTGAATCACTCAGAGCCCTTGCCTGGTAGAAATGGGCCGTAGGTTGCTGGCTCCTCGACTCCATCAACGACGTCAGCCCGAAGATACTCCCAGGAGCCAGTATCGTCACTATGCTTTCCTCCCCGGTCTCCCAGAGACGAAAGAGTCCAACTGTACCTTTGTGCAGCAAGAACACGGACTTCGAGCGGAGCCCGGCGAAGAATATCGTGTCGTGCTTCTTGACCCTGGTCGGAGTCGCGTTACTACCGCAAATTCTCCAGAGCTTGCAGATGGCATTAACGTTTGGGCAAATACCTGGATCGTCGTTGCTAGCTGACACCACGAGTCTGACCCCGCATGTGTTGTGGCGCACAAGAATTCGGGTACGGCCATCATAGAAGAGCTATGCAAAGCGGAGTATAGTAGAGAACACTCGGAATGTCAAATTACCGGATTGAGGACACCATGCAGAGTGCGACTTTTGCTGGCAGCAAGGTAATCGACGATATACTAGACACAGCGCATCCTCCTGTTGCCCGGTTCAGGCTGCTGTCCACTGGCATAGCCCAGAATCATATGCTGCCGGTGTCGGAGGACATCTCTGGGTACAGTGCCTGCGTATCTTGTGGAAACTGCGTTGATGCCTGTCCGGTTATTGCCGGAAAGCCTCCAGAGGACCTTGTCGCCAGAACCTCTATGGCTCTGGAGCACGTGGTAGGGGAGCAATGCCGACGGTGCTACAAGTGCGTGGCCGCGTGTCCGCAGGTCGATCGTTCGGTGAAAGATTACGTTCGCTCGTTTCGCCGCGTGGAGCGCATGGTTCACTGGACGCTTATGGTCTCCATCGTCACGCTTATGCTCACTGGGATGGCCGTGAACCATTTCCGGTGGGATATGTCAGACATCATCTACTTTGCCGTTGGCGTTGTTCACCGTGCCGCTGCCCTTACCTTGCTTGGCGCGGCTCTTCTCTTCTTTGTGGGTGATCGTCGGCATATGCGTCGGGCCTTCCGCAAGACGTTTCACTGGGCCAAAGACGACTGGGTTTGGTTTCGCGATGTGGTCGTCTGGGTCACGTCTCTGGGCAAGGAAGGGCGGCTGATGAGGGGCGATTTCAATACTGCTCAGAAACTCTGGTACACCTTCATAATCGCGGTCGTGCCTTTGTTTGCCATCACCGGCGTCATTCGCTGGATTGGACCGGACATACTGGGCAACGAGCTGGTGCTTGCGGACACCCAGGTACACGTCGTTCTGGCGTGGTGCAACGATATTCTCTTACTGGTACATATAAGCCTAAAGATCATCTATCCCTACGCCCGCGATTCGTGGCGCGGCATCGCTGCATCCCTGGCTTTTTCCAGGTTGCGCCGAATGCGGGACAGGCAACTGGCGAGCGGGAGCTAGACTATGGAAGTGGTGGAAGAACGAACCAGCGACGGAACAGTGGGGACGGAGGCGCCAAGCCTCATCAAGTCCATCGAGCGAATGATTCCGGTGTACATTCTGGGGCGCAGGTACGAGGTTCCCGAGGGTCTGACTATTCAGAAGGCTCTGGAATGGGCTGGCTTTCAACTCACTCATGGCTGTGGTTGCCGGGGTGGTTTTTGTGGGGCGTGCGCCACGGTATTCCGCACCGCTGGCGATTACCGTCTGAAGGTCGGGCTAGCCTGCACCACCCTTGCGCAACCCGATATGCACCTCACGACGATTCCGTTCTTCCCGGCGCAGAAAGCGCTGTACGACTTAGAGCGAATACAGCGGCCCGCGGAAGCGGCAATTGAGCTCTACCCCGAGATAGTGAGGTGTTATGGCTGCGCGACCTGTAACAAGGCGTGTCCACAAAACCTGAACGTCATGGGCTACATAGCCGCGGTTCTTCGTGGTGACTTGGAAAAGGCTGCGGAACTGTCGTTCGATTGCCTAATGTGCGGATTGTGCGCTGCCCGCTGCCCGGCGGAAATCGTTCAATACAACGTCGCCATATTCGCTCGCCGAGCGTACGCTAAGTTTATCGCGCGCAAGTCGGACCACTTGGCTGCTCGCGTAGCCGAGATACGGTCGGGCAAGTACGACGCAGCCGTTGCTGAGTTGACCCGACTTGACGTCGCTGCGCTGAAGGATCTTTACGCGAAAAGGGACATGGAGGTCCCCTAGCAATCTCCGCTGGGGCAGGGAGTTTCCCAGGATTTCGCATCCCAAGTGGGGTTGCTGGGCAACGTTGTTGCAAGTGTCGTCTGATCACGAGTTAGGAGGAGTATCGTGGCGTATCCAGCCGGTATGCAGGAATCGCTGGCGCGATTGGAAGCTACCAGGTCGCGGCGGTCGAAGGAGCATTTCCCGCGTCTCAGTCCTGAGGACAAGATGCGTTTGCTGGAATCGTGCCATCCAGATTACCGTCCCGCAGCTTTTGCTGCAATAGCGGTTGGCAGAAACAAAGGCGAAAAGGCGCCCAAGGAACTGGTGAGGTTGTTCCACGGACGAGGCATTGTGGACCCGGATCGGTTCGATCTCTCAGCCGTGGATCGGGACGTGGATGTTCTGGTCATCGGTGCGGGGGGCGGTGGAGCCACAGCAGCGATTTTCGCCCACGCGGCTGGTGCTAGGGTTCTGATGACTACCAAGCTCCGGACTGGCGATTCGAATACCACGATGGCCGAGGGTGGAATTGCAGCGGCAGTGCATCCCAACGATACGCCGATGCTGCACTACATCGACACAATAGGTGGGGGACGCTATGCCAACCTACCTGATCTGGTGTCAACGCTGGTTCTTGATGCCCCTTCTATCGTCCAGTGGCTGGAAAGTCTGGGGGTTATGTTCGACCGGGCTCCTGATGGCCGCCTAGCCGCTACCATTGCTGGCGGGCACTCTCGCTATCGCGTCAGCTCGTGCAAGGACTATAGTGGGCTCGAATTGATGCGGGTCCTGCGCGACGAGATTCGAAATCGGGAGATTGAGGTGCTGGAGTTCACCCCAGCAGTGGACCTAGTTCTCGACGACCATGGCCACTGCGCCGGAGCTATCCTGCTGAACCTGGATACGTACGAGTTCTCTCTTGTGAGGGCCAAGGCGACTATTCTCGCCACTGGTGGCCTTGGCCGGCTGCACGTGCAGGATTTCCCCACGACGAACCACTACGGCGCAACTGCCGATGGGCTTGTGATGGGCTATCGTGCTGGAGCGAAGATGATTTACCTCGATACGGTGCAGTTTCATCCGACTGGGGTGGTTTGGCCGGAGCAGATGTTTGGCTGGCTCATCAGCGAAGTCCTGCGGGGCAAAGGCGCCCAGTTGGTCAATCGGGAAGGTTCGCGCTTCATCCACGAGCTAGAGTCCAGAGACACGGTGTCGTCGGCCATCATCCGTGAGTGCGACCAGCGCGACAAAGGCATCAAATCCCCAACTGGGGCTGTAGGGGTTTGGCTGGACGTGCCACTGATCGACGTCGCCAGTGGAAAAGGTACCATCCGCCGTCACTTGGCCGGGATATACCGCCGCTTCAAGCAGTACGACATTGATGTAGAGCGGGAACCCATTCTGGTGTATCCCACCCAGCATTACCAGAACGGAGGCATCCTCATAGACCGGGATGGTCGGACTAGCGTTCCAGGGCTCTACGCCGTGGGCGAAGTTTCCGGGGGTGTTCAGGGTCGCAACCGCTTGGGTGGCAATTCTCTGACCGATATATTCGTCTTCGGTAGGCGTGCGGGAATGCACGCGGGAGCAACCTTCGGCGACGTGGTGTTGGGGCAGCTGACTCTGGAGCATCTGAGGAACTATCGACGGGAGCTTGAGGCATCAGGAGCTTGCGAGGAAGTCAGGTCGCCGATGCTTCTGCCGGATTACACACGGCCTGAGACAAAATCGCGGAAATATCAGTGATCGTTTTATCGAACGTTATCCTGGAGGTGCCAATACATCTATGAGCCGCTTACTGGAAAACGTGGCCAAGGACATATTGTCCAAATCCAAGGTTGCCGTTCCTCGCTACCTGGTGGCTTCGAACGTATCGGAGGCGCGTGAGGCAGCGGAGCAGCTTGGAGGAGAAGTGGTTGTGAAGGCCCTGGTGCCGGTGGGGAAACGTGGCAAAGCCGGGGCGGTCAAGTTCGCGTCGTCCCCAGCGGAGGCTGAAGCAGTCGCCCAAACGTTACTGGGTCTGAATGTTCGTGGCTTCCCGGTGGGGAAACTGCTCGTGG
>Ga0315298_1006909_pt1 | contig 15222 bp, 15 predicted proteins | sample WHS_1_MG_FD_203077 | JGI IMG/M metagenome (GOLD analysis project Ga0315298, IMG submission 203077) | Extremophilic microbial mat communities from Washburn Hot Springs, YNP, Wyoming, USA - WHS_1_MG | ecosystem: Environmental > Aquatic > Thermal springs > Hot (42-90C) | place: USA: Wyoming... | reverse complement strand
GCCCAGAAGGCCGGCTGGAAGTGCCTCTACGTGCCCGAGGCGGTTATCTATCATCATTTGAGCGCCTCGGGGGGAGGGGTGCTCCCCAGTTACTACGTAGGGCGCAACACCTTGTGGGTGCTCGTGCGGCATTACCCCACATCCTTGCTACGCCGCTACTGGCGGGCTGTGCTTCGCGCGCAGGGGCGTATCGCTTGGGAGGCCCTGCGGGCCTGGCGGGGAGCGGCGGCGCGCGCCCGGCTGAAGGGCATGGCGGTGGGTGCGCTTACCGCGTGGCGCTGGTTAGCCTTCCGCCGCGCGCAAGCCCGTTTGACCCGCGTGGCAGATTCCTATCTCGAAGGGATCCTCGAGGAGGTATGAATATGGCCCAGCGGCCTTATCTCTCGGTGGTGGTGCCGTGTTATAATGAAAGCGCGAACATACGCCGAGGCGTGTTAGAAGAGATGCACGCCTATCTCTCGGCCCAACCCTATCCCTATGAGGTGATCATCTCGGACGACGGCAGCACCGACGAGAGCCGTGCCCTGGTGCAGAAGCGCTTGCCCGCTTTGCCCCACTTTCGGCTTTTAGAGAATCCCCATGGGGGCAAACCCTCCGCCGTGTGGTATGGCATTCAAGCAGCGCGCGGCGAGATCGTCCTATTCACCGATATGGATCAATCCACGCCCATCCATCAGTTGGATCATCTCCTACCGGCCTTTGCCGAGGGATATGACGTGGTCATCGGTTCGCGCGGTTTGGCACGCGCGAACTTTCCCTTCTATCGGCGGCTTGGTTCGGCGGTCTTTGGCACCTTCCGGCGTCTTTTGCTTTTGCGCCGCATCGCGGATACGCAATGCGGCTTCAAGGCCATGCGCGCCGAGGTGGCCCGCGAGATCTTTCCCCGGCTGGAGGCCATCGCCAAGCCCGTGCGCATTACGGGGTGGAAGGTAACCGCCTTTGACGTGGAACTCCTCTACCTCGCCGAACGGGCCGGCTATCGCATCGCGGAGCGCACGGTCGAGTGGGCCGATCGCGATGTAGCAACCGGCAAGGGCAAAAGTTATTGGGCCGAATCGCGCGAGATGGCCGCTCAGGTCCTCCGCGTCAAGATCAACGCGTGGCGCGGGCTGTATGGCCCCCGCCACGCCCCACGCCGGAAGGGTTAGAGGGGAGTGGATCATGTATTGGCGATATGGCCCCTTTTTCATCCCCCTTTTTCTCACGGCCCTCGTGAGTGGTGCCGTAAGCGCGTTGCTCTGGCCGCGCCGTTCGACGCCAGGCGTCAAGAGCATGGTCGCCTTGATGGCTGCTCTCAGTTTTTGGTCTTTGGCGTACATCTTGGAACTCGGCTGCACGCGCTTAGCGGATAAACTCTTTTGGGCAAACCTGATCTATTCGATCCAGATGGTAATCCCCATTCTGTGGCTTTATTTTGCCCTCGACTATACGGGGCACCGATATCTTTTGCGTCAGCGCGCCCACCGTATTTTCTTGTGGTTCATCCCCATCCTTACAATCCTTCTTATTTGGACGAACCCCCTCCATAGCCTTGTGCGGCGTTCCATCTATACGCAGCACGCCGCCGGGACGGATATCTTTACCTTCGACTATGGGCCATGGTTTTGGGTATCGGTCTTGTGGGATTACCTTCTCCTCCTCGTGGGGTCCGTATTCCTCGTGCGTTCGACGCGTGGGCCTCATCCCATCCCCCGGCGCCAAGCCATTCTGCTCATCGTCGCCGTGGCTTTGCCATGGCTCGCGAATATCGAATACTCCTTTGGGCGGCATACCCTCTGGCCCTTTGACCCGGCGCCCGTAGCCTACACGATCAGCGGGGCGATCATCGCCATCGGCCTATGGAGGCTGGGGCTGTTTGAACTTGTGCCCGCGGCGCGCCAAGTGCTCATCGAACAGATGGAAGACGGTTGGATCGTTACGGATCGCGAAGGGCGCATTGTGGACGTCAACCGGGCGGCATGCCGAATTCTGGGCGTTTCAGGGCCAGGGCAGGTTATCGGCCGTACCGTAGCCGAGATTCTCCCCCTCGATTCGGGCATGGCGCAAGGCCCTACCTCCATAGCCCTCCCTGCCCCAGAGGGAAACCGCTATTATGACGTACGCCGCGCCGCAGTGCGCGACCACGCCGGCCGCCATGCGGGCGAACTGCTGGTGCTGCGAGAAATCAGCGAACGCGTGCGCTTTGAGGAAGAACAGGCACGCCTCATCGCAGACCTAAACGCAGCCCTGGCGCAAGTGAAAAAACTCAGCGGCCTCTTGCCCATCTGCGCCATCTGCAAAAAGATCCGCAACGACGCCGGCTACTGGACGGAGGTCGAGGAATACATCGCAAGCCACTCCGAGGCCGATTTTACCCATGGCATTTGCCCAGAATGCATGGCCCGCTACTACCCGGAGTTGCTTGAAGACCTTAAACCTCGCGGTACTGATTCTCACGGAGAACCCCCTCATGCCAATACATAGCCCATTACCCGATCCAGGCGAACCGTTCGCCTTCCTCGACCCAGGCCGTTTAGTGGATGGGGACCTTATGTTGACCCTCCGCACGTGTCTCCCCGGAGACCCTGCTCGGGGCTGGGCGCCCAGTTACGAATTCGAGATGCGCCACACAGAAGAGGGTACCCTCTTGGGGCACATCTCCCTGCGCATCGGCGAGAATGACCATCTGCTCCTGTACGCGGGTCATATCGGCTATGAGGTGCTACCCGAACACCGCGGGCACCATTATGCGGCACGCGCCTGCCGGCTCCTTTTGCCTTTGGCCCTTCAGCACGGGCTAGAGACCGTCTGGATCACCTGCGACCCGGATAACTGGGCTTCACGGCGCACCTGCGAATTGGCAGGGGCGCGCTTTGTAGAGATCGTCCGCGTGCCTCCGAACGACGTCCTTTACCTCATGGGCCACCGCTGGAAGTGCCGTTACCGGCTGGATACGCGCCCGTGGCGCCCGATGCATCGAGGGCCGTTTACCCTTGCCAAACCGCAAGGCCGTTGACGAGGATATAGCAGGAGGTCGCCCTTTGTATCTTCGAGCCGTCCTTTTCGACTTTGACTTCACCCTGGTAGATGCCTCCCTCGGCGTGGTGCAAAGCATCAATTATGCCCTAGAGCAAATGGGCCTGGACCCCGCCCCACCGGAACGTATCCTGCCCACCATTGGTCTATCGCTCCAAGAGACGCTGACGATCTTGGCAGGGCCGGAGCAGGCAGAGCGCCTAAACGAGTTCCACGACTTTTTTGTCTCCAAGGCCGATCAGGTCATGACGGCTCTCACCCGCGTTTTTGAGGCGACGCCTGAGGTGCTTCGCACCTTGCGCGCGTGGGGGCTAAAGTTGGCCATCTGCACGAGCAAATACCGTTACCGCGTGGAGGATATCTTCCAGCGCTACGGGTTAGATGGCGCTGTGGATGTCATCATCGGGGCAGATGACGTGGCACACCTCAAGCCACACCCCGAGCCGCTGGAGCGCGCTCTGGCAGCCCTAGGCGTGGCCCCTCAAGAAGCCTTGTACGTAGGAGATAGTGCCGCCGATGCCGAGGCGGCCTATCGCGCCGGCATCCCCTTCATCGCTGTGCGCTCCGGTTGCACGCCCCAAGAGGCGCTAGAGGCCTTCCCACGCCTCGCCCAACTCAGCCATGTGGGAGAACTGCCGGCTTGGTTAGAGGCACAGGGAATCCTCAGGGCCAAAAAGGCCTAGCCTCAGCGCCAGGTGAAGACGTGTTCCTCACTGGGCGGGCTTTGGGGAATTTCCAGCGTGCCGTCAGCGGCTAAACGCACCACGGTTACATCCCAAAAAATCTGCCGAGAACGCCGCCCTTGAGGATACACCCGCTCCGTCAGGCGATAAGATGTCGCCTTGGTATAAAAGGCCGTCGGCGTTTCGCGTTCCCCTTGGCCCCACACGCGCAAGCGATACCACTCATCTTCCGCCAAGATACCCACGGAGGTCCAATTGAGGAGCGGTAGGACGGTAGCCCCTTGCAGCGAACTGCCGTTTGTCGGCCACAAAAGGGTGGGAGCACGGTAGCGAAAGGCCGGCGTAGGCAAAAGCACCAAGGTTGGCGAAGGGCTAGGTGTGGGGGTAGCCGTTGGCGTCTCGGTGGGTGTGAACGCCGGTGTAGCCGTGAGCGCCAGGGTGGAGGTGAGCGGCACGCTAGTCGAAGGGATGGTCAGCACCTGGCCAATTTGGAGAAGGGTGCGCTCCGTGATGCCGTTGGCTTTGGCGATTTCGGCTGTGGAGACGCCATAACGCACCGCGATGCTCCCCAGCGTATCTCCTTTGGCGACGGTATACGTGATGGAAACGGGCGTGGCTGTGGCCGTAGGCGTAGGGAGCGGCGTGCGGTTGCTTGTGGGCGTGGCTTCAGGGATGGGTACTCCCTCCTCCCCCTCGGCGGGGATGCGCAGCACTTGGCCAATCTGCAACCGCGTTTCGAGGGTGATGCCGTTCGCTTCCGCAATGCGCGCAGGAGAAACGTCATACAAAAGCGCGATGCGCCCTAGCGTATCTCCTTTGGCCACGGTGTGCACGCGCGGCGTTGGGGTAAGGGTAGCCGTGGGCGTCATCGTGGCCCCCTTACGCTCCGCCTCGATGGCGCTGAGGCCGGCGACGCTCGCCAGCCCCCAACCAAGCGGCGTCGGCGTCTCCGTAGGGGCCAACGTGGGCGTGGGCCATTCCGTGGGCGCAAACGTCGGCGTAGGGGCCAAGGTCGGCGCCAGGGCAAGGGCTTGCTCTCCCCCTCGCGCCGGGGGAATGAGGAGCTCTTGCCCCAACTGCAAGATCGAATCCTCCGAGATGCCGTTGAGCGCCGCGATTTCGGCCACGGTAACGTCATATCGCGCGGCAATGCGCCCGAGGACATCTCCCTTTGCCACCACGTGCACCCGCAAAGTGGGAGTCGCCGAAGGCGCTTCGGATAGCGCAGCCGGCGTATTCCCGGCTGGCAAGGCAGGCGTTTCTGAGATGACGAGCGTGGGGGTAGGTAGGATGTGCGTCGGAGCGGCCGTGGCGCTCGGCAAAACCGTCCGCGTCGCCGTGGGGCGGCGCGTCACGGCGCGCGTTGGCGTAACCGATGCGGCAGGGAGGGGGGTCCCCGAGGGCGAGGGAACTTCCAGCAAGGCCTGCGCCTGCGAGGCGACCTTTTCTACCGCCCCGACCAGCCCCCCTACTGCAGGGGTTGGCCGCAGACGCCCGATTTGCCACCCCCCTAGGCCGACAAGGGCTACAAAGCCCGCGATGGCGACAATGGGCCACCACCGTACGCGGCGCCGAGACGTAAGGCTCACGCGCGGCGCCCCACAGATGAGGCAAACGGTATCTTCCGGCGCGTAACGCGCCCCGCAGGAAGGGCAATGCTCCGAAACTTTGGGCGCAGACAACGTCGCGCCACACACCGGGCAAACTATCACCCTCCCGCGCACGGGCGATTTACAGACATGGCATCGTCGCTGATGGAAACAAGGTAACATCGCCTTCCTATCCGGTGGCCTGGCTGGTCTCGCCCTGTGAGCCGGCCAAGCCCAACTCCGCCGCGACCGGTTTGAGCGCCTCAATGACAAAGGTAATATGCTCGTTGAGATCTATGCCGAGTTCCGCCGCGCCGCGCTCAATCTCCTCACGATTCACGCCCCGCGCAAAGGCCTTATCCTTCCACTTTTTGCGCACGGAACTCACCTGCAAACCGGCGATATCCTTATCCGGCCGCACCAAAACACACGCGATGATCAGGCCGGTCAGTTCGTCCACCGCAAAGAGCGCCTTGGCCATCAAGGTTTCGCGGGGAACGTTGAGGTAGGTCGCGTGCCCTTTGACGGCCTCGATGATCTCTCGCGGCCAACCCTTTTCCTCGAGGATACGCACGCCGGCCATGGGGTGATGTTCTGGCCCAATCTCCGGGTGCTCCTCATAATCGAAATCATGGATCAGCCCGGCGATTCCCCACAACTCTTCATCTTCACCGTACTTGGCGGCATAGGCCCGCATGGCCGCTTCGACGGCCAGGGCATGCTTGATGAGGCTGGGGTTATGGGTGTGCTCCGTAAGCAAAGCCCAGGCATCTTCTCGCGTCGGTTTCACCCTTCCCTCCAAGACATTGGCATTTTACAGCCTGCTATGTGTACTTTACAAAATATTCGCTTGTAATGTCAAGAGCTGGGAGATGCCCTTTCGGGCCAGATCGAGAAGCGCTCCCAGTTGCTGCGGGCCGAAGGTCGCTCCCTCGGCGGAACACTGCACCTCCACGTATTCGCCTATACCGTTCATCACGATATTACAATCCACCTCGGCGTGCGAATCCTCCACATAGCAGAGATCCAGAAGCGGCACGCCCTCGACGATGCCCACGCTCACCGCGGCCACCGGGGCGCGGAACACCTCCGGCCCCACCAGGCCGTTTTCGATCAGGCGTTGGAGTGCCAAGCGCAACGCGACATAGCCCCCCGTGATGGAGGCCGTGCGCGTGCCCCCATCCGCCTGGAGGACGTCGCAATCCACCGTAACCATCCGCTCGCCGAGGGCGGCGAGGTTGACAGCAGCCCGCAAGGAGCGGCCAATGAGCCGGCGGATCTCCTGCGTGCGCCCCGAGAGGTGCTCTACCTCGCGCGGGCTACGCGGCGAGGTGGAACCGGGCAACATGGCATATTCGGCCGTCACCCAGCCCGTGCCACGGCCGGCCATCCACGGGGGCACCGTATCCGAAATCGAGGCCGTGCACAAGACGATGGTCTTCCCCCACGTGATAAGGGCCGAACCATCCGGCGCCTCCAAAAAGTTCGGCTCAATGCGCACAGGCCGCAAGGCATCTGGCAGTCGGCCGTCTATCCGTTGTTCCATGGCGCACCCTCTTTTCGAATATAGGCCCACCCCTTGCGGAAGGCCTCCACGTTCACCGCGACGGTGCGCTCGGGCACGCGATGCGCAATGACCTCCTCCCATACCGAGGCCTCGACGGGGAGCAACGCGGCCAAGGCACCGATCATGACGACATTATTCACCCGCACGCTGCCCACTTGTTGGGCAAGCGCCATCGCCGGCACGAGGATGCGCCGGGCCGAGGCAAAAGCGGCTTCCTGCACTGCTTCGCTGGGATAGGGCATCGAGCCGGCGCTCACCGCAAGCGGCGGGATACGGTAATCGTTGACGAGCGCCACACCCCCTGGGCGCAGCCAATGGGCATAGCGCACCGCCTCCAATCGCTCAAAGGCGAGAAGGTAATCCACCTCCCCTTGGGAGATGAGGGGCGAATACACCTCTTCGGCCCAGCGCACTTGGCTGATGACGCTCCCGCCGCGCTGGGCCATGCCATGCACCTCGGATTTTTTGACGTCCAGCCCGGCTGCCATGCCGGCCAGAGCAATGAGATCGGCCGCAAGGAGCGTCCCCTGCCCGCCTACGCCCACCACGAGAAAGTTCGCTCGGGTCATCGTCGCACCGCCTCCTTCTCGCGCGGCGAGATGGCCCCGGCTGGGCAAAGTTGCCGGCAGATGCCGCACCCCGCACACAAGAGCGGGTCAATTTCCGCCACGGGGCGGCCATTCTTGGCCGTGCGCGTGGCGCTCTGAGAGAGGGCGGGGCAGCCGATGCTCAAGCAAAGGCCACAACCCAGGCAGGCTTCGGAACGAATGGCCATGGGCACTCGCTCAAGGCGCACGCCCGGCAATAGCGCGCATGGCCGGCTGGCGATGACAACGGCTGGCTCATCAACATCGAGATAGGTGCGCAATGTCCGCTCGAGGGTTTCAAGGTCATATGGATCCACCGTGGTTACGTGGCAAATCCCCAAAGCGCGCACGAGGGCCTCTAGGTTCACGGCCGGGGCCGGTTGCCCCTGCAAGGTGCGGCCGGTGCCGGGGTGATCTTGATGGCCGGTCATCGCCGTGGTGCGATTATCGAGGATGATCGTCAACGTCTTGCCGCCGTTATAGGCGACATTTAGGAGCGCCGGAATTCCGGCGTGGAGGAAGGTCGAATCGCCGATGACGGCCACGTTCTTTTGGGCAATGCCCGCTTTGGCCACACCGTGGGCCACGCCGATGCTCGCGCCCATGCACCCCGTGGAATGCACCGCGCTTAAGGGCGGTGAGAAACCCAACGTGTAGCAGCCGATATCCCCATTCACCACCACCTTGAGTTTGCGCAACATGAGGTACACCGGCCGATGGGGGCACCCTGGGCACAGCACGGGAGGCCTGGGAGGGAGATCGGGCACCGGGGCCAAAGGCGGTTTGGGGGTTGCGGAGGCCAAAAGCCCGGCCTTTTGTGCGCAGGCGCGCACTTGCTCCGGCGTAAACTCGCCCACGGCGGGGAAGATGCTCTTCCCTTCGCAGGGAATGCCCAAAAGGCGAATCTCCTCCTCCAAGAAGGGGTCCAGTTCTTCAAGGACGATGAGGCGCTCCACGCCTTGGGCGAACTCGGCCACTAACTGGGGCGAGATAGGGTAAGTCATCCCCAAACGCAAGAAGGAGGCGTTCGGGAACACCTCCCGCGCATATTGATAGGCTACCCCACAGGAGACGATGCCCAGCCGGCGATCTCCCCACACCACTCGGTTCACAGGGAACGTATGGGCCTGCTGGGCCAATGTGAGGATGCGCTCTTCCATCACGGGGTGGCGCTGGCGCGCGTAGGCCGGCACCATCACATATTTCGGGGGATCTATACGGTAGGCGCGGCGCGCCGTATCCGCTTCCGCAGGGCGATCTGGCCCCAAAGTAACCAGGCTCGAGGAATGGGAGATGCGCGTCGTGAGGCGCACCATGACGGGGGTATCGAAGGCCTCGCTGATCTCAAAGGCCAAGGCGACCATATCCTTAGCCTCTTGGCTGTCGGAGGGTTCCAAGCAAGGGACACGGGCAAATTTTGCATAGCGGCGGCTATCCTGTTCGCCTTGGGAACTGTGCATGCCGGGATCATCGGCCACGACGATGACGAGGCCCGCTTCAACGCCGGTCATGGCGGCATAAAAGAGGGAATCCGCGGCCACATTCAGGCCGACATGTTTCATCACGGCCATGGCGCGCTTGCCCGCATAGGCCGCGCCGATGGCCACGTCGAGGGCGACTTTTTCATTGGGCGACCATTCCGCATAGACGCCGGGCATGGGCGCCAACGTTTCGAGAATCTCGGTGCTGGGGGTGCCAGGGTACCCCGCTGCAACAGCCACCCCTGCTTCCCACGCACCCCGAGCGAGGGCTTGGTTGCCAGATAGGAGTTGCTTCAACGATCTCCCTCTCGGTTTTAAGTTGGGCTTTGGGGGGAATAAGCCCTACGAGGCACGCCATGCCGCCAAGATAGCCTCTTGGCGCGCCCACATGCGCTGCTCGCTCTCCTCATCGGCATGATCATAGCCCAAGAGGTGTAAGCAACCGTGCACCACCAAGAGCGCAAGTTCTTCCTCGATAGCGTGCCCCTGTTCGGCCGCTTGGAGCGCGGCCGTCGGATATGAAATGATCACATCGCCGAGATAGTTCGCCGCCTCTTCTTCGGGCACAATGAACGGTTCCGCTGTGCCCTCGGTTGCAGGGAAGGAAAGGACATCCGTTGGGGCGTCATTGCCCAAGAAATCGCGGTTCAGAGAGCGGATCTCTTCATCGCCGGTGATGACGAGCGTTAGTTGCCCCCGAAGGCAACCCTCCGCTCGGAGCACGGCCTCCACCAAGCCGCGCAACCAAGCCTCCGAAAGGGCCTCACGATAAGGTTCGTCTATCTGCACCTCGATCGAGTAGGCCTGTTCGGCGTTTTCCGTCATACCGGCAGCACCTGCAGATCGCCCCGCTCGCCGGCGAGGTAGGCCGCAATACGTTCGGCATAGACGCCGCGATAACTTTCGGGCAAATATTGGCCGATTTGCACCATCACCAAATCGGCCAACTCTTGGAGTTGATCGGTCGTTACCTTGCCGGAAAGTTGCGGCAGGCGGAAAGGCTTGCCGATGACCACATGGCACTCGGGCCGTTTGAGGTGGCGCCATTCCCGCACGCGCTCCACGCCCCAATGCGCCACAGGCACGATGACGGCATTGGCCTTCTGGGCGATGTAGGCCACGCCGGGCTTGGCGCGTTGCATCGCGCCCGTTTTGCTGCGCGTTCCTTCCGGGGCGATGGCCAGCATCGTCCCCGATTCCAGAACGTCCAGACAGGCCTTGAGCGCCCGGCGATCCACCTCGCCGCGCTTGACAAAGATCACCCCGGCGAGTTTGAGGAAGGTGTTGATGACGATATGATCGCGCCACTTGCCGGCGGCCAGGGTTACGATCTTGCGCGAGATGGCCGTAGCCACCACACCGGGGTCAAAGAGGTGCAGATGATTCACGACGAGGATGACCGGCCCGCTCGGCGGGACATTCTCCATCCCCTCGGCATGGTAGCGGTAGACGATCCGCACCAACCCGCTGACGATGAACCGCAAAATGCGGTAGACCAAAGCCCCGCTATGATAATAGGGGCTGACCCGTCGCCTTACCGAAACCGTAGCCGTCACAAAACGAACCTCTCGCCCATAATACCCAATGGGTTCAGCGAATATGCACCCCTATTTTACCACAAGTGGCCAACATGGCAATATGACCGTTGCTTCGGTACTGATCGTTGCCCGTCCTTGGAAGATTTGTGCTCAAGGGCTATCTCAGGCCGCCTTATCTTTAGGGAACCTTGAGACAAAGCGCAAACCAATAAGGGCCAAAAAGGCGATTATCGCCCCAAATGCAAAGGGCGCCGCGGACGAGACGCGCGTCCATAAAGCCCCAGCGATCAAACTGGCTGGCAGGGCCATCACGCCGATCGAGGCATTATAAAGGCCATAAGCGGCGCCCCGATGGGCATCGTCAACGAACTCGGCAATGAGGGCCTTGCCCGCACCTTCTGTGAAGGCATAATAGAGGCCGTAAAAGGCATAGAGGCCCCAGATCATCCAGGCATGGCGGGCGAAAGCAAAGCCTAAATAGGTGAGAGCGTAGATTGCCCATCCATAGGCAATGGCGCGTCGGCGCCCGATGCGGTCTGAAAGTTTGCCAGCAGGGATAGCCGCCGATGCGGAAACCAGGTTGAACAGCGCATAGACCACCGGGATCGTCGCCGCCTCGACGCCTACATCGTGCGCCCGAAGGATCAGGAAAGCGTCGGAAGAGTTACCCAGCGTAAAGAGCAGCATCACGCCCAGGAAGGCCGCGAACGGCCCCTTTAAAACGGCCAATGAGATGCGCGGTTTCGAGATGGCCGCTCGCCGTTCACGCACGAACAGGCCAATGATGACGAGAGGGATCGCTGCCACGAGGCCTGCCAGCCAGAACACCTCGCGGTATTTATTCGGATGAGCAACCCAAACGCGCAGCAAGGCATAGGTAATCAGCGGCCCTGCGACAGACCCCAAGGTATCCAAGGCGCGTTGCACACCGAAAGCGAATCCAAGCCTCCGATTCCCCGCCGAACCGGCGACGAGAGCATCCCGTGGGGCATCTTTAAGGCCCTTACCGATGCCATCTGTAAGCCGTGCGCCAAAGGCCCCGGCTCCGCTTCCCACAAAGCCTAAACTAAAGCGCGCAAGAGCCGAGAGGCCATACCCTATAAAGACGATGGCCTTGCGCAGACCCAAAATGTCCGAGATATACCCTGCGCCGATCCTCATCAGGCTCACGATCGTTGTGAGCGAACCCTCGATGAGGCCTATGAATTCCTTATTCAGCCCCAGAACCGTCGTCAGAAAGGTCGGCAAAATGGGTTGGATCATATCTTGGGCTACCCCCCCAAAGAAGGCCACCCAACCCAAGGCAACGACATTTCGGCCTACCTTTACCTCATCCGAAACCCGAGATGCCACCTGAGAAGCCGATGTTTCTTGAAGCATAGTTACCTCCTATCGTACATCGAACGAGTTCGTCAGCCCTCTTCACTCAAATTACCCTCCCACGATGCGCTCAAAGCCTGCTCCCTCTGCTCAGGGAGGAGATGCCGCGGTAGAAATGCGATCCCCGCTATCAGCGTGGGGATGACGGCACTGGCGATAACGGCTGCGACTAAAAAGGAGTATTGCTCCTGTGTCACAATGCCGTGGGAAAACCCGTATAACGCCGAAATCGTCCCGAAGGTTAGGCCCGTCGACATCAGCAGGGTGTAATACCACCGCTCTTTTCGGTCACGCCGGAAGAGGCTCACAAAGGGGTATAAACCGAGGATTTTCGAAAAAACCTTCCCGGCCAAGAGGATCACAAAAATCATCGGCACGGAGGCCAGGGCCGGCAAAGAAACAAACGTACCGGCTCGAATGAAATAGAAAGGCGTCAAAAACCCAACCGTCAACGTTCTGAGCCGCCGAATCCACGCCGTATCGCCATTGGAAAACTCGGCGAGCACCATCCCCACCAGATAGGCCGGCAACACGGCTTCGCTGCCGGACCAGATCGCAAGGGCACCAAGGCCAAAAAGGATGACCATAACCCATTTGGTGCGGATGGCAGCCGTGCGGTAGGCGTAAATGCGCGTCAGCCAGCGGCTCAAAGGGGATAAAAAGACCAGAGCCAGTACAGTAAGGAGAATAAAAACAACCGTCTTGTACGTAAAGGGAGCAAAAAGTAGGCTTAAGGCGATTACCGTGCCCAGGTCATTGATGAAGCAGGCGCCCAAGATGCCCTTGCCGAATTCCGTCCGATTCAGGCCGGTTTCCAGCATCACGGCATAGACGACGGCCATCGAAGTCGTCGAAAGGGCAACGCCGCACAGCAGGCTCGCTTGCACATCCCATCGCAATACATAGTGAGAGATGGCCGCACATCCCAAGAACGGCGCTAAAAAACCGATGAAACCAATGAGGGTTACCTCTTTTGCCTTGCTCCGAATGACGGCAGGCTCAAGTTCGGTGCCCGCTAAAAAGGTCAAGAGAATGGCCCCGGAAGAGGCCAAAAATCGCACCCACTCGAGGTTCGAACCGAGATCCTCCAATCGGCCCGACGCACGAGCCACGGCTGCCACAATGATACCTATGCAGATTTCGACCAAAGAAGTGGATACGCGCAGATGATAAGCGATGATGGCGGAAACAACGGCCAACCCAAGCCAAATACTCGCGATAACAAAAGCAGAATCCACGATCATCTCCCCCACGAAAAAAGATTGGTTCCTTAAGTCGGCCTTTTATGCCGCTTCCAGCGAGTGAAAGGTAGAGCCGGTGAAAAAGGCTATGGCCCGCTCCACAGAAAGGGCCTCTTCCTGGCTCAGCGGTTCGTGGCGATATTGCGCACTGTATTTGCGGCCCAACTCCCTCAAGTCCGTCGCTAATCGTTCCAGCCGTTCTTCGGTAACACGCAAAAGGTACTCCAGCCCTGCGTTCGCCGCGGGGTCGGCAACCTGTAACATGAGGCGTAGGTGGGGTAGACAAACCCCATCCGAACGCTCATACAAACCCTGAAATTCCGGATACGAAAGCATCCCCACCAAGACCTCGCTATAGTGCCGTGCCGCTTCATCCCGCAATTCACAAACCCTGCAACGCCTAGTCGGCGTCAAAGAACGCCTCACGTCGGCCCATTGAGATCTCAAGCCCCCTAGGAATCCGTCCAGCCAGCGCCGCTTTGCGTTTCGCTCAGAAACAAAAGAGCGGATATCGCGAACTGCGAGCAGCGCGAGGTGCGTCAAACTTTCATAAATAATGCTGTTTCCCAGGATCATCCCCAGTTCTTCGCGTTCCATCGCCAACATCTGCTGGGCATGTTGCCCACAAAATCCCAGGCTTTCCGCCAAGCGCGTGCGCGTTTCAATATCGTTCACGTTTTCCCACAGCAGAAAGCGGATGTAACGCTCTTCTTGTTCGGCGCAACAGCGACAGATGGGGCACCCCTTCTGCTGAAGTGCTCGTTTCAGGTAGATGAGGGCTAGGCCAAACTGACTCATCAATCCTCCCGAGACAGAGAAAAAGCCTCTACCGATCATGGTTACCCCCACGATGGTAGAGGCTATCATTCAAAGGGCTTTGTAGAGGCCCCTTGACCCTTCCATCAAGGCGCGCTGTGCGCGCCTTTGGCGAGCCTCATCGCCAAGTAGTACCAATATATCCCTTGTTCAGAAAGCGTCAAAACGCGACCCTTTTACTACCTGCCTCAGCCGCGCGGCATTCTCTTGGATGGAGGCTCCCGGCCGAAAGAGGCTGCTCGTGCCCCCGACGAGGATATTGGCCCCCGCCTGCACCATGTGGGGCGCCGCCTCAAAACTGACGTTGCCATCCACCTCGATATCCATCTCCAAGCCGCGCGCTTTCACCATCGCACGCGCTTCGGCGACCTTGCGAAGCATCGCGGGCACCAACTTTTGGCCGCTAAAGCCAGGGTTGACCGTCATAATCAAAAGGAGGTCGAGATCTTCGAGGACGTAATCGAGCACGTTCAGCGGCGTGGCCGGGTTCAAGGCAACGCCGGCGCGCGCCCCCAGAGCGCGAATTTCCCCAAGCACGCGTTGGAGGTGCCGCGTCGCCTCTTGGTGCACCGTAAGGTACGTCGCACCCACTTCGATAAATCGCGCCAAATACCGCTCCGGAGATTCGATCATAAGGTGCACATCCAAGGGGAGCGCGCAGACCTTGCGCACAGCGCGCATCACATCCATATTGAGCGCAAAGTTGGGCACAAAGGTCCCATCCATAATATCAATATGGATCATCTCCACGCCGGCCTCTTCGATGGCCTGCAAGTCGCGCTCCAGATGGAGCCAATCCGCGCAGGCAAGCGAGGCGCTGAGGCGCAAAGGCGGCATGGTCAGGCCCCCTCGTGCGGGTGGACGACGACCTTCAGCCCGGCGTGGCCTTCCGCGGCGGCGAAAGCGGCATGAATCTCCCCCAAGCCAAAGCGATGCGTGATGAGTTCTTCGGCCCGCACCACGCCCGTTGCGAGGAGGTCGAGCGCCAGCCGATGTTGCCGAGGGACGCTCCCATGGGAACCGGTCAGCCGCAATTCCTTGTAATGGATGAGGTTGCTCTCTAGAAGGATGGGCGGCGCCCCACGGGGCAGGCCCCCGAACAAGTTCACAACACCCCGATTGCGCACCATACGGAGGGCTTGAGTGTGTGTCTCCACAGAGGAGTTGGCGGTGATGACGGCATCGGCCCCCTCGCCGCCCGTAACCTCTCGCACAGCCTCCACAGGATCCACTTCCTCCGCGCAAATGACCACATCGGCCCCGCCTACCATGCGCGCGGCCTCCAACCTAGCCCGCGAGCGCTGCACCGCGATGACCCGCGTGGC
>Ga0315298_1006908_pt1 | contig 15223 bp, 8 predicted proteins | sample WHS_1_MG_FD_203077 | JGI IMG/M metagenome (GOLD analysis project Ga0315298, IMG submission 203077) | Extremophilic microbial mat communities from Washburn Hot Springs, YNP, Wyoming, USA - WHS_1_MG | ecosystem: Environmental > Aquatic > Thermal springs > Hot (42-90C) | place: USA: Wyoming... | reverse complement strand
CCATGCGCCCCGATTATCATCGGGACTTAGTCGGAATGACAATTGGACCATACCATTCCAAGCACCCTAACCAGTCATTCCGAGCGAGCGTAGCGAGTCGAGGAATCCCTCTCCCCCTACTGTCATTCCGAGCGAGTGTGGTGCAATGAAAAGGGATCCCTCGACTTCGCTCGGGATGACATAATCCCACCGTCATTCCGAGCGATCCGCCGCAGGCGGAGAGTCGAGGAATCTCTTTCTTTTGTGGCCCTAATCACTAAATCGCTACCCCCAAGGGATTCCTCCATGCGCCCCGATTATCATCGGGACTTAGTCGGAATGACAATTGGACCATACCATTCCAAGCACCCTAACCAGTCATTCCGAGCGAGCGTAGCGAGTCGAGGAATCTTCCTCTAGTTTTTTCTTTGTCATTCCGAGCGAAGTCGAGGAATCCCTTTCTTAAGCAATTGGTAATTATCAATCGATAACGAGTAACCTGCCGTTGGTAATTTAGTCCATTTTTCTCCCCAAGGAAGAAGTTAACAAAAACTCACAAATAGCTATTCTTCTCCTTCCACTAATTCCTCTATCGTCAATGAATCCCACTCATCTCTTGGTACCCAAAAAGCTTTAAGATGACGAAACTCATTAAAACCAATAGTCAAAATTTTTAAATCATATCCTTCTTTTAATAAATCTAAAGCCACCTTCCTTGTTGTCATTTCGCCACCAAAATTTCCGTACAAAACCAGCAATCTTCCTTCTGTCGGCAATTTCTTAAAGCTTTCCAAGCTTTTAAATCTTACTGCAGAAAGCAAGTGCCCCTTTTGGTATGCTTCCTCCCCTCTGATATCAACCAATAAAAAATTTTCTTTTTTCTCCTTAAACCATAAAATCAACTCCAAAGGATCCAAAAAAAGACTTTTTTCTGCCGTCAAAAGTTTTTGTTTTTCCCCCAAAAGCTTATCGTTCTGCATAATCTTAGAACTATTACTCTCCCTCCAAAACCCTCTTACCGCTAAAAAATATTTAAAAGAAAAAATCCCAATTCCCGCAGTGACTAAAAAACTAACAGCAGATAAAAGCAACAACCTTCCGGAAACTAACATTCTAATACTAGATATCTTTTTACCAAAAACTTTATTTCCCCTTTTCCTTAATAAACCCAACGTCTTATCCAAAATTTTTCCCCGAATTGCCTTCCAAAAACTTTCCATGCCAACAGGCAAACACAACCGGAACCGAAATGCTTTATTATCACGAGCTAAACGATTATTCATATCTAAGAGCATTCAAGGCGGAGATTCTCTTCGCTCTCACCGCCGGATAAACTCCTGTAATAACTCCGACAATAAAAGAAAGACAAATTATAAAAATTATAAAAAACGGTGGAGTATAAGTTAAATCCATAAAAATTCCTTGTTTGGCAAATGCTATCAAAGAAAAAATCAGAGAAACCAATTTTCCCGCCAAAGAACCAATAATCAATCCTCCCACTCCTCCCGCCAGCCCCATAATCATTGCTTCAGCCAAAAACAAATCCTCCACTTCTTCCGCCACCACCCCCATCACTTTCATGCCTCCAATCTCCCTTGTTCTTTCCAACAAAGAAACCGTCAAAGTATTAAACATACCCAAAGAAGCCACTGCCAAAGCCACAAATCCTAAAAGCGAAAGAACGATCCTAATGTTGGCAAAAAGATTCTCTATCTGGCTAACCGTGTCTACCACCGATGAAGTTTTAAAACCCATTGTCTCCACTTCTTTTCTTACCTTTTCCAGATCCTCTTTTTTCGCCAAAACTACTTTCATCTGAGAAAAACCGGTAATCGACTGATTATACAAATCAGCAAAAGGAATATAAAGATAAGAAGAATTTTCATCGTCTATCACCCCAATTACTTTATAAGCCACTTCTGTGGTAGTCGCTCTTCCCTCAATTTCAGGCATTAAATTTTTCACCAAAACAAAAGAAAGAGTAAATTCTGTTCCTTCAATCTTTTCCCAGGGTATCCCCAACAAATTCAGCAAACCAGAAGAAACCACCACCTGCCCGCTTACTGGCGCTTTAAATTCAACTATATTTTGTTGTAACTTAGCCGAAGAAGTTGCCTGCAAAGTCACTACCTCCAAGCCGCCAGCGCTACTTGCCACGGTTACCGTTTCAAACAAAGTCGAAGAACCGCTTGCTGAATCGCTGGTAAAAGTTCCAGCTTCCGTCGCTTCTCCCAAAACACCTCCCAACCTTAAAGGAACATTCACTTCCACTTCTCTTTCTGGAATACAACCCTCAACCCAACTTTGCCTTTCCCCATCCCCCATATCCTGCTTCAAATCTCCATCTAGTCCGACTTGGTACAAAGGAAAATAACCCCTTAACCAGCGACCCAAATAAATATTTCTTTTTTTGTCAATAATCACTCTTTCTTGCTTATTGGGGTAAAAAGAACTTCCATAAATCCATTCTCCTTGGTATCCTCCCTCCGACCGAACCGTATATCCCAGCATCTTGGCAGAAACGTTACACTCCGCAAAAACTTTTGCTCTCTCTCCCGGCAAAATATTAAAAGATACCTTTTCCGGCGCTATTTTCTTCAGGTACTCTCCCTCTTCGGCTTGAAACTCAACTCCTGCCACTTTTCCCCGTAAATCTGGAGGCAAAATTCTTGACTGCTCCACCCCTGCTCCGCTGGCAAAAAATTCCCCTTTTATTAATTTTGAATGCGAAAAATCAAAATATTTTTTGGGCACCGCGTAAACAACCACATCCATAGTCGCCTTATTGTAAGTTAATTTTCCAACTACTGAAACTATCGGAATTACTTCCTGAACTTCCCTAAACTCTTTTATTTTTTCATAAACATGTCGGTTCAAGCGCAAAGAAGTATTATCGCCCGCCGAAACATCAATAATCTTCATTTCCTCCAAAGTTGCCACCTGTTTAATTACCAGTCTTTCTATCCCATATCCTAAAGAAAGCAGAAAAACAATTGCTCCAACACCAATTGACATACCCAAAACCGTCATCAATGTCCTTGACTTTTTAAGCATCAAGTTGGAAAAAGCCAGATTAATCAAAAAAGTTCTCCTAGTTTTTCTTCGGCCAAAAGAATAATCAATTTTATCTACCACCACCGTCAATCTCTTGCTAAAAGGCTTGAAAAATCCTCCAGTTTTCTCCTGAAAAAAGTGCCAAACGTTTCGAATTTTCGGCAACTTTCCAAACCAAAGATTAAACTTCTTGAAAAGAAAAATAAAAAGCAAAACAAAAAAAGCCATCATCCGCCAAATTACCCCCAAAAAGCCTTTTATGTTCCCCAAAATTGCCCGCCAGGAAATCTTCTTAAAATTAATTTGTTTAATTCTTGTCAAAATCGTCATAATTTTAATTTTTTTAATAAATCAGGGTCGCGAACATTAATCTCGCTTTGACCATTAATCGACTTTTTATAACCCTTAAAATTGCTTGGCAACTCCTTTCGTCTCTTTGGAAAATATTCCTCCACAATTTGACCATCAATCATATGCACAATCTTTGTCCCAAAACGCAAATATTCCAAATCGTGAGTTACCATAATAATTGTTTTTCCTTCTTCTTCATTCAATTTAGTAAAAGTCTTGACTAACTGATATCCAGACAGAGTGTCTAAATTTCCTGTCGGCTCATCAGCTACAATCAAAATTGGATCAATTGCCAAAGCCCTGGCTAAACTCACTTTTTGCTGTTGACCTGAAGAAATCTCTGTGGGCACAAAATCTTTTCTGGCACTCATTTCCACCATTTCCAAAATCTTCGCCGTTCTTTTTTCAATTTCCTCTTCTGGCAAACCTAAAAGATAAAGAGGGAAACTCACATTGCCTGCAACCGTCAGAGAGGAAACCCATAAAGGCTGCTGATAAATCATTCCTACATGATGACGGCGATAAAAAGCCCTTTCATCTTCTGTCAAAGAATAAAAATCTTTCCCTTCATAATAAACCTCTCCTTCCGTTGGTGCCTCCAAACCCAACAAAATATTAAGTAAAGTTGACTTTCCACAACCCGAAGGACCAAAAATAACCACGAACTCTCCTTGATAAACCTTAAAATTAATTCCCTTCAAAACCTCAACTGCTTTGTCCTTCATTAAAAAAGACTTTTTTAAATTTTTAATTTCAATTAAGATCTTCTGACTCATTTTATTTCGGCTTGCCGAAAAAACGCACAGCCTGCGCTTTGTTCTTTATTTACTTTTTAAATTTTTAAACCCTTTCAAAAAACCAAATGATTTTGACAAATTCTCAATTACAATTGTCAGGGCATCTTTAGTCGCCTTAGGTGTTACCATTACTGTATCATAAGAATAGGCAATATTTCCCGCTTTATCTTTGGAAACCACCCGTAAATGATAAATTTGGCCAGTATTCAAACCTGTAATCGTCACCGCATGATTAGAAGTCAAGGTGCTATCCTCGCTCGTTGCCTGACCATAAGAAGTTCCTGTCCCCAAACCGTATTCTACTTGGGAAGTTGCCGGCTCGTCTGTATCCCAAGTAACTACAATCTGCGCCAGTGCCTCCTCTCCCACCCCCAAGACTGTTGCTTCTGTATTCAAGTTTGCCACTTCCGGCGGCCGAATGTCAGAAGCAGTTTGTACCTTTTGAATTACCGGAGAAGTTTCATTCCCTGCCTTATCCTTCCCCTTAACAACCAAAACATATTCGGTGTTGTCTAATAAATTCTGCAACAACACCTCATGATCGGTTGACAAAGAAAGCTTAATAGAATCCTTTGCCATACTCTCAGCAGAAGTTGGATAATAGCTTACAATAGTCGTAGTTGGCGAATTGGTTTTCCATAAAAGTCTTAAAGCCGCTGTTGGCAAACCAATCACCTGTTGAATTCTCAGGTTACCAACCTTCGGCACTGGTAAAGTTTCAAAAGTATAATCATCGCTGGAATAAGTATTCCCCTCTTCGTCTTTACCTACAATTCTTAAGTGGTATAACGTTCCCTCCGACAAATCAGTTAAGTGAACAGTATAAGTAGTTTCCTCTGTTGCAGTCGCCAGACTATAACTCCCGCCATAATTAACAGTCTTTCCATATTCAATAGTTGCCTGCACCGCATTTTTAATCGTAAAAACCACATACACAGAGTTTATATTAATATTGGTAAAGCTTACCGAAGAAACAAAAGGCGCAGGGTTAGTGGTAAATGTCAACTCGCTTGACTCCCCAGTATTTCCATCCTCATCAGTCCAAAGCGCCTGATAATAATAAGTGGTCCCCGGATCCAAGCCGATCAATTGCACTTCATGATAAGAAACATGCTTAGAGCTACCTGTCTCATCACCGTAATCACCAGAAGATTTTCCATATTTGACAAAAGAACTACATGACCGATTAGTCGACCAAGTAATGGTGGCAGTTTTCGTTTTAACTGTGGCTGAAGGCGAAGCCACCAAGGTTGGTGCTGTCCGCCAGCGACCATCTGGATACATACTAACTGTATCAGAAACAGCTGAACACTCATTGGTTGAGTCACAGGCTTTAATACAATAATACTTTCTTGTTTGAGTTAAATCGGTATCAACATAAGAAGTTTGCGAGGTTGAGGCAACGTAAGAAAAGTCAGAAAAGTTGTCCTGACAGTTGGTTAATCCAGCAGAACTACTGGCGGCCGTCGGCGAATCATAGCGATAAACCTTGTAGCTGGCAACACCTGATCCGGTGGAAACCGGCTCATCCCAAGACAAAGCCAGACGCCAACTGGAGGTTTCCTTAATTGAGATATCAGAAATATCCAAATTTCGCGGAACACCAGGGGCGGTGGTGTCGGCAGTAAATTCAACTGAAGAATAAACATTATAATCAATGTTTCCTGCCTCGTCTTTAGTGACGACATAAAAGCGATTTAATCCTTTTTGGGTGGCATAAGAATCTCGCGAAACATAAGAGGAAGATAAAGGTCCAATAACATTGTTAGCAGTTGGCAGAGCATTAACAGAGTAATAATAACGAAGTCCTGATTGTTGGCCATAATAAAGCTCCGGCGGATCCCAAGCAAAGGCAAATTCGTTAACTGTATTTGATGAATTTCCTACCGGATAAGTTACTCTCAAATTACGGACAGCTCCCGGCGCTACCAAACTATAATAAAAAGTGGCAGTCGTGTAAGATGTTGAATAATTTCCAGCATTATCTTTCGTCCGTAAATAAAAGGTATTTATCCCAGTTTGATAAGCTAAAGAACCACTAGCCGATGCTTCATTTGTACAAGTCTCAACCGATCCTGTTGCTCCAGTTTTATAACAGTACTCTTTTACCAATGACGCCGAATCGGTTGCCCCACTCCAGGCAAAGGTAAACTGATTGGTATTAGTATAACCGGGTGGATCAACAGTGATGGTGGTTGGATTTTCTGGCGGCGTATTGTCAAATTTATAAACAAACGGCTGCCAGGTATCAGTTGAAACATTACCAGCATCATCTTTGGTTTTTATCCGAAGATAATAAGTTTCACCTGAAGTTAAGGAAGAAGCAGTATAATCAGATGAAGTTTGATAAGTACCATCGGTCTGGGGATCAGCCGAAAAATCGGTGCCAAAATAAACATAATAGCCGGAAACTCCCGAACCACCAGTACCATCGTCGGCTCCGCCAGTTTCCCCTGGTTCTGGCCAGTCAAAATAAGGAGAGGAAAAGTTATACCAAGTATTAGTCTCAATAGTGGCGCTTTTGGTAGCTGAAGAATAGGCCTCTAACGAAGTCGGGTTGGTTGGTGCGGTTATATCTTGATAGTAATTAATTGAATAATCAGAAATTACCCCGGAATAGACTCCGTCAGAAGAAGTTAGCGCAAACTTAACCTTTAAATAGCGACTGGGCGAAGATTTAATCTGATACATATATTGATTGCCAACTGCTTTTAGCTCTGAAGCTTGCGCCCAATCCGACCAGTTACTATTGTCATCGGAACTACTGGTATAAACAGTTAAATCAGTATTATCAGCCGAAGTATAGGTAAGATTAATATTGGCATATTTGTATGTTGCGGTCAAATCAATACTTTCTGAAACATAACTGCCGCTTTCTTCAAAAGAAGTCGTATTAGTTTGCATCACATAAGTATAAAGACCATCGGCCCAAGTATTAGTCCCCGGTCCGGCAATAACATAGATTTTATTGTTATAAACTGCTGCGGCTCCTCCTTGATATATTTGCGCCGGGGCGTTGGCAATCTGAGTCCAGGAATTATTAGCAATTGAGTATTGAAAACATTCATAACTATTACCGCCGCGGCAAGCATATAAATAATCACCACCTCCATCAACCAAAAAACCATCATTGTAAACTGTTTTTCCCGTTGGCAGATCAGCTGCTGCCGGATCACTCCAGGAATTACCTGAAATATCATAGCGATAAAATGAGATATTGTTACCTCCACGTAAAGCATAAATATAATTTCCTCGAATAACCATATCAGCACCATAACTCATCCCTCCAGGTGTTGAAGCTAACGCCTGCCATTTTGAACCAGGACTTCCTTGAGTATCAAAACGATAAAAAGTGGTGTTCCCCCCACCGCGAAGCCAGTAAATATAACGTGAACCATCATAAACCATCACCGACCCTTCAGCCGAATCATAAGGTGGAGGATCTGATGTTTCTTCTGACCAGGTATCAGTTGAGATATCATAAACAAAAAGTTTACGATAGTACAAAGACGGTGTCGCATAAATTTTATTGTTAGTTGAATCATAAACCAAATCGCCTCCCACATAAAATCCTGCCGGCGCGTTGGCAAGTTGGGTGACTTCACCGGTTGAGGCATTATAACGGATAAATAAGTTGTCATAATTCCCCCGAGTTATGTAAAAGTTATCACCATCGCCTTTGACAATATCGGCTCCATAATTAAATGTTCGATAATCACCACCGCGGAAAAACCCGCCAAAAAGACCAACATTAGGCAAAAGCCAAGAAGACTTGGCAATATTATACTTCCAAAAAGTTTGGGTAGCCGCTCCCCGCAAAACATATAAGTTACCAGAAACATTTCTTACCGAGGCGCCATATCCTAAACCAGCTGGTGCATCAGAAAGTCTTTCCCAACTTTGATTAGCAATATCATATTTATAAAAAAACGGCCGATCCCAACCGGAAAAAAGATAAATCGCATTACTGGTTGAATCATATTCAATATTGGCTCCATACTGGGCTAAAATCGGTAAATTCGGCAAAACGGTCCAACTATTGTTTTGGATGCTGTAGGCGGAAAAACCAGAACGACTACCTCCTTGAATGGCATAAATCGTATCACCCCCATCATAAACCAAATCAGCACCATTACCAGCTAAGTTATTTACTTGATTATTCGGCGCCCCAAAATCAGTATTGGCTAAATTTTCCCAATTGTCAGTTTGGGTGTCATAACGATAAAAAGCATCATCACCGTTTCCCCGCAAAACATAAAGATAACGACTGCCATCAAAGATGGCATCGGTTCCATAGCTGAAGGTGGCCGGTGCATCAGAGGCAGCCGCATCACTCCAGGAATTAGCCGAAATATCATAAAGCCAAAATTTATTGGAGTTATTTCCCGGCCAGCCATAAAGATAACCTGGTGGTCCTTCAACTACTCCTCCACCCCAGTAAACTGATGATGGTGCATTAGCTTTGGTCGTCCAACTATCAGTAGCAATATCGTATTCATAAAAAGTGTTTGTATTCGAACCTCGAAAAGTATAAAGCTTACCGGTTGAGGAAACATAAGCCAACTTTCCTCCGGCATAGATACCAGCCAGTGTTAAACTTAGTCTTTGCTGTTGCCAAAAACCTGATTTTGAGGCTAATTTTATCTCATCGTTTAAGATAGAAACATTACTTGTTGTTCCTGAAGAAAAGTCAGCCGTTGTGGTTTTGGTAATCGTTTGTGGCGGCGAAACACCGGTATAGATATAGGTAAAACCAGTGGTTGCTGAACTGATATTTCCGGCCGTATCTTTTGTTTTGAGTCGTAGATAATAGGTTGTTCCGTGAGTTAATGGAGTTGTCACAATATAAGAAGTCGTTGTTTGAAAACTGCCTAAAGTTTGAGGATCAGCCGAGGCGTTTGAGCCAAAATAAACATAGTACCCTTCAACCCCAGTTTCGCTATCTGAGGCACCCTCCCAGGAAAAATAAGGATTTGGATAGGGATAACTTTGCCCTGACGTTAAATTTACACCACCAACTTGTTGGGATTTGCCAGTAAAGCTTGAGGGGTTTGTTGGTGGATTTTGATCGCCTATGTAATTTATTGTCAGATCATATAAAACTGGTGTTTGACTGCGATCAGAACTAGCAGAAAAGTTAGCTCTTATTTGAAGATAACGAGCGGCTGGTGATTGAATTGTTGTCCCAGAAACTGCCTGCCAAGACGACCAACTTTCCCCATCAGTTGAACTTCTTGTCTCAAAACTAATTGAGGAATCAGATGGTGTTGAAGTTGTAGCTGTCAAACTTGTCCAAGAAGAAACATAAGATAGATCTAAGGTTGACGAAGTCCAACTTCCTGATGCTTGATAGTTATCTGTTGATGGAGTATATTGATGAATCCAGGAAAGTCCTTGTCCAGGAATTGAGTAAAAGATGCCATTTGCTGTATCAACTTCCAAAGACCCGCCGTTATAAGGACCGGCCTCATAAGCATAACTGGTTTGAATGTCAGATAGTCTTCGCCAAGAATTAGAGGCAATGGTATATTCCCAAAACTCTGATTTGTAATACCCAGCCTGACAGTAAATTTTTCCAGAATAATAAGCGCAGTCTGTCCCCCAATAAGGAGCAAAAGGCACTCGTCCCAAAACCGTCCAACTGTTACTGGTAATGGTGTACTTTAAAAATGTTGGAATGGTTGAGCCACCAAGATAATAAATATCTGTTCCGTCCGTAATTAATCGAGCTCCATAACCAGCCTCGGCATCGTCAGGTAAATCAGTGGCTGAGGCATCGTCCCAGGTATCAGTGGAGATAGTATAACGCCAAAAAGTTCTTGTTAAATAACCTCGTGTCGCATAAATATAATCACCCGAACCCGGATAAACTAAAGTCGCCCCATAACCAACAGTTGCCGGAGTTAAATTTGTCATCGTGCTCCAACTACCACCAACCAGATCATAACGATAAAAATTTCTTGACCCACCACCTTGGAAAAAATAAAGATAGCTACCCGCCCTTACTCCTTTGGTATCATCATTTAAACTTCCCGGAGCACTAGTTAAAGTTGTCCAAGAATTACCACTAATATTAAACTGATAAAAGTTAGCCGAGTTGTTTCCCCGAAGGTAATAAAGATAACCATTATAATAGATCAAATCAGCACCAGAACCGGCCGTATTTGGTAAATCAGCCGGTCCGGCAAAACTATTGGTCGTTGGGTTATACTTCCAAAAATCATAAGTACCATTACCCCGAAAAACATAGATTGTATCATCTGAAGAATTATAAACGCAACCTACATAATAGGTAACCTGCGGAGTATTAGTCAAAGTCGTCCAGGAGTTTGAGGTAATATTGTATTTATAAAAGCTATTTGTCCCTCCATCTCGAGTAACAAAGATTTCATTATTCCGAAGGGTAATGGTGTGATTGGTGCCTAAAGTTCCTGGAACTCCCGCTAAAGCCGAGCCGCCAGTAGTGGTTGTATACCAAGTGTTGGAAGAAATGTTATAACGATACATCGTGTTTGTGCCGTAACCCTGCAAGGCATAAAAATTACCATTGTAATAAACAAGACCGGCTCCATAAGCAATTGAAGCCGGCGGTGACGCTTTAACTGCCCAGCTATTACTTTGCGGGCTATACATCCAAAAATCAGTCGAATAAGTCCCCCGAAGACAGTAAATATTGGTCCCATCAGTAGCACACGAAGTACCATCATAAACCAAATCCGGCATATTTGCTTTTTTCTCCCATAAATTTTTAGCAATTGAATATCGATAAAACTCTTTTTGATACCCGCCAAAAACCGCATATAAATATCCATTAAGATAAACCAACTGGGCTCCGGGATAGGAAAACTTTGGCGCCCGAGCCAAAGTCTGCCAACGATTTTCGGAGGGTAAATATCGAGCAAAATAATCATCATTGGAAGCCAAAACATAGACATAACTACCATCAGAAGCAATCGCCGATTGGTTTCCCAAAGTCACATTTGGCGTCTTAAACGCCCTTGGTCCCCAACTGCCAGCTGGTGAAAGCTTTATCTCCCCCTCTTTTGACTTTGACTCAACATTATTATAATAACCAAAATCAAAGTCCACTCGTTCAGTAAGCGTATAAGAAGCTGCCTTAACAGGTAAATTCAAAAACCGCAAATAATACCAAGGAATTAAAAAAACAAAGCACAAGAATAAGCAAATCAGTTTCTTAAAAATTTTCCTGCAAATTTTTGAATATTTTAATCCTATCATTTAATTAGCCAGTAATTTTTTTACAATTTCTAAAAGCTTTTGACGATTAATTAATTTTTCATTTAATTTCCACCTTAAACCCCTCCCTGATTCCGGCCTTCCCCAAGGTAAAACCAAATGATCATCGCCGATTTTTTGCCTTGACAAAGAAGAAAAAACTCCTCCCAAAGCCTTGCCTTTTTTATTTATTTCTTCGCTTGAGTCAACCGAAGAAATAATTCCATTTTTACTTTGCGCCAACAAATAAAGCGCCCTCAATTGCGCCTGACTCAAACGATATAACTTATCTAGTACTAAGGACATCTATACTACCAGAATAAAACAAAAAGAATATGCATGTCAAGTATTAAAAGCATTAAATGAACAACAAGTTAAAAATCGACTTATTCTATACTGTCTATATATTCTAAATATTCTAAAAAGTCTACAAAATGCACTTTTAAACTTATTTTTAGCTTCAGAATATTTACCGTTCTTTTAGCGACGATGGACTTAAAACATCAAATAACACCCTATCCTCAAACCCTTTCTTTTATTATTTTAAAAATTTTCTTCGCTCCTTCCCCATCACTTCCATCGTCATTCCAGTCGTCCTAATCCGTCATTTCAACGACCATTTTTAACTTCTCACTCCAGACAACCCCTTTTTTGTCATCCCAACCGTCTTCATCTTTAATTCAACTAAGCGAAGCGCGTAGAAGAATCCTTTTCTCTAGCAACCAGCAATCAACAACCAGCAACCAATAATTTGAGAAAACAAAATTATTTTAACTTTAAACTCCAGTGACTCGAAAATGTTCAATGCTCAATTTACAGTTAGGCAACTGGACGATCCATTATCTTCTAATCCGTTAATTTTTTAAAAGCAGAATATATCAAAAATTAAAGTAAAATATCAAACGATAAAGCAATATATTAAAAACCGCTGTTTATAAACTTATAAATTTAACTAACCCTTTCTTAAACCACGGCATTTCTCCTTCAACACCAACCACGAAAAAACCACCGTGGCTTTCCAAATTCGTTGAAAATGTTTGGGGCGTTGTAAACCCCGCCAAAGCCATTCCAACCCCAATCCCCTTATCCATCTTGGCGCCCGTTGACTAAAACCCGTTATAAAATCCAAAGAACCCCCCACTCCCATAAAAACTCTGGCAGGAACCCTCTTTTTACTTTCCCAAATCCATCTTTCCTGTTTTTTCATCCCCTGACAAGCAAAAATCACATTAAAAACCGGATATTGAATCTTTAAAAAAGAAGGATCGTCCAAATTAACAAAAGAAATATGGGGATATTTTTGCTGAAGCCTTTTAACCAACTCCGCGCTTTCAAAAAGTACCCCCCTTCTTGCTCCCATCACTCCCACCACCCATCCTTTGCCTTTCTCCCCTTGTTTTCTTCTTGCTCTTTGCCCAATTTTAAAGTCGTCGGACTTTCCCAAAATCTCCCCCGAAAGCCGATTGCCAATTTCCAAAACTTCTTTTACCACGTCCGCTCCCGCCACCCGCTCCTTAATTTCTTGCCCTAAAATTTTCCCCGCCCAAAGCAAACCCACTCCATCGGGTAAATTTAAATCCGCGCAATTCAATAATTGCAAAAATTCCTTGTTCTTTTGCGCTTCAACCAAAAATTCCGGATTGGGAGTAAAAACTACCAAAGAAGACCCAGCCTTGCCCGAAGCAAAATCAACGATCTTATTTAGCAATTCCTCTTTACAACTGCTATTTATCTTTACTCCCAAAATTTTAACGGTATTTAGGGACATTTCTTAATTTAAAATTTTTTCAAAAAACAACTTTTTTTATCTTCTCCTCCGACTAAGCATTTTTTACCTCAATTTTTTCCCAAAATTTTCTCATTTTTTCCCTAATTTTTTAAAACTATAAGACAAAAAAACAACCAAAATTTTTTAAAAATTTCTTTAAATCTCTTTAACAACTACAGGTCTATTGTAAAAATTATTTAAACCTCGCAAAATTACTTCTATGAATATTTTTTTTACTCAACTTCAAACTCAAGATCTTGCCTCAAAATTCATTTTTAAACTTATTTCTCTTTTTTTTTTAATTAATTTTTACTCTTTTGATTTATAAGTTTTTAAACAATATTCTATAAGACTGACTTTTGACTATCTTTTAGTAATTGCTCTTTTATACAGATCAATATTTTCCAAAGCAATCCCCGTCCCTTTAACCACACAAAACAAAGGATCCTCCGCCAAATGACAAGCAACTCCCAACTCCCTTGTCAAAAACTTGTCAAAATTGCGCAGTAAACTCGTCCCCCCGCTTAAAACAATCCCTTTATCAATAATGTCCGAACTAAGCTCTGGCGCTGTCTCCTCAAAAACTTCCTTAACCATATTAACTATCAAACTTAAGGTTGGCTGAATCGCCTCAGATATTTCCCTAGAAGAAACATTAATAATTTTTGGCAAACCCAGCAAAGAATCCCGCCCTTTTACTTCCATCGTCTCTTCCTTGTCTGGAACAATCGCCGAACCAATTTTGATTTTGATTTCCTCTGCCGTTTGCTCACCAATTGTCAAGTTATGCTTTCGCCGCAAATAACTGGCAATCGCCTCATCAATACGATTTCCCGCTACCCTCACACTTTTGTGAACCACCACTCCGCCCAAGGAAATTACTGCCGCCTCTGAAGTACCTCCACCCATATTTAAAATCATGTTACCTGAAGGTTGCGCGATTGGCACCTTTGCTCCAATCGCCGCTGCCAGCGGTTCCTCAATCAAATAAGCCACTTTTGCCCCGGCTGACAAAGTCGCGTCCAAAACCGCTCTTCTTTCCACCTGAGTCACTCCTGCGGGAGTACAAATCATTACCTCTGGTTTAAAAAACCAAGCCCGACCACAAACCTTTTGTAAAATATAACGCAACATTGCCTCTGTAACTTCGTAATCCGCAATTACCCCGTCCTTCAAAGGCCTTAAAGCCATAATATTTCCCGGCGTCCGGCCCAACATTGTCTTTGCCTCATTCCCAACCGCCAAAACCTCATTATCTTCTGCTGCCACTGCCACTACTGTTGGCTCGTTTAAAACAATTCCCTCCCCAACCGCCCAAACTACGGTATTACCCGTTCCCAAATCAATCGCAATTTGCCTCCCTAACATAAAATTGATATATTTTGTATATATTGTGAGATATTTTCCAAAGATCTTTCTTTAACCACTATAGCAAAGTTTTTTAAAGTTGACAATAATAATGATAACGGTACCACATCCCAAGCACCCTAGCCCGTCATTCCAAGCATTTTGACCTGTCATTCCGAGCATTTTAACCCGTCATTCCGAGCGCCTTCACTTGTCATTCCGAGCGAGCGCTAGCGAGTCGAGGAATCCCTTTTCTCTAGCAATCAGGGACAAGTAATCGGAAAAGAATTCTTTTCTCCATTTTTTTGACACCACCCCCTACCGTCATTCCGAGCGAGGAGCGAAGCGACGAGTCGAGGAATCTCTCTCCCCTTATTGTCATTCCGAGCGATCCGCCGTAGGCGGAGAGTCGAGGAGGGATTCCCTCACCCTTACTGTCATTCCGAGCGAGCGTCAGCGAGTCGAGGAATCCCTCTTCTCCTCTAAATACAACCCCTTCTAACCATTTGTTCCTGGTACTTATCACTAAAACCAAGGGATTCCTCCATGCGCCCCGATTAACATCGGGGCTTAGTCGGAATGACAATAAAACCGTGCCCTAATCTGCACACCCCATTGGTTATTCTAAGAAAGCAAGTAGGAATGACAAAAATAGAATGACAAGAAATAAGGAAAAAAATCAAATAATTTG
>Ga0315298_1006904_pt1 | contig 15233 bp, 15 predicted proteins | sample WHS_1_MG_FD_203077 | JGI IMG/M metagenome (GOLD analysis project Ga0315298, IMG submission 203077) | Extremophilic microbial mat communities from Washburn Hot Springs, YNP, Wyoming, USA - WHS_1_MG | ecosystem: Environmental > Aquatic > Thermal springs > Hot (42-90C) | place: USA: Wyoming... | reverse complement strand
TCCTTCCGGCTGTGACTCCGGATAATCTTTTGGTGGTGTCGCTGGAATTTGCCCTTCCCTCGGCGGATGCGCCGGTGATCTGGCGGGGCCCCCTAAAAATGAAGGCCATCCAGCAATTCGTGGAAGATGTGGATTGGGACGAGCTCGATCTTTTGGTGGTGGATCTTCCGCCGGGGACGGGCGATGAGCCCCTCTCCGTGGCCCAGCTCCTTGCGCCCGTGGATGGGGCTCTGATCGTCGCTACCCCTCAAGAGGTAGCCATTCTGGATGCCCGAAAGGCTGTGAACTTCGCGCGGGAGGTCGGGGTGCAAAAGATCGGGGTTGTGGAGAACATGGCCGGGCTCCGCTGCCCCCACTGCGGCGGAGAAATAAAGCTCTTCGGGGAAGGCGGGGCGGAGAAGATGGCCAAGGAAATGGGGATAGAATTCCTGGGACGGCTTCCATTCTTCCCGGAGGTGGTGGCCGCCGGGGATAAAGGAAAACCCCTGGCTTTCTCCGGGGAAACCCGCGAGGCTTTCCTAGCCTTGGCGGAGAAGGTTTGGGAGTTTTTGGAGGGAAGTTGATGCAGACCTACCCGGAATGCATCCCTTGTGTCCTTCAGGCCTCTTTGAACGCTGGGCGCTTGGCTGGAGCCGACGAGGAAAAACTTTGGCAAGCCATAGCGGAAGCGGCGGGGATCTCCTCGTGCTGGACAAGAAAAAAACCGCCCATTGCCCTCGGCGCTGCGGTGGCCAAGGTTTTGCGGGAGAAACTGGGTGAAGGGGATCCGTTTTTCTCGGCTAAGCGCGAGGGCAATGCAAAATTATTGAGCCTCTACCCTGCCCTTAAGGCCCGAGTGCGTGCCGCTTCCGACCCGCTAGATGAGGCCCTGCACCTTGCCGCTGCCGCCAATGCCCTCGACCTTGGAGTCTATCGGGAGGTGGACTTCGTCAAAATGCTAGAGCGGGCCCTTTCCTGCCCCCGCGGCCATTGGGATCTCCCTAAGCTCAAGGAATACCTGGCCAAGGCCAAAGAGGTCCTGTATCTTGCGGATAATGCTGGGGAAATCGTGGTCGACCGAATCCTAATCGAGGAGCTTCTGGAGCTTGGGAAACATGTGGCCCTGGCCGTTCGGGCTGGCCCCATCCTCAACGATGTGACCGTTGCCGATCTTCGCGAAGTAGGCCTGCCAAGCGAGGTGGAGGTCATCACCACCGGCTCCGATCTCCCCGGGGTCTTCCTCCCTCTGTGTTCCCCGGAGTTCCGGGAGCGGTTCCGGAAAGCTGAGGTTGTGGTGAGCAAAGGCATGGGGAATTTCGAGGGCCTTTCTGAAGAACGCGGGCCAATTTTCTTCGTTCTTCAGGCCAAATGCTTCCCCGTGGCCAAGGAGATCGGGGTGCGAATGGGCGACCTTGTGCTCCTTGGTCCGGGCCCAAAAGGGGTGGGTTAAGGGCATGGAAAACGGGGCTGATCCGCTTCAAACGTTCGTGGGCTTTCTCCGGCGCGAGGGGTTCAACGTTACCCGCAGCCGCCTTGTTATCCTGCAAGCCTTAGCTGACCTTCCCCGGCACTTCGAGGCCTCAGAGCTTTGGGCAGCGGTTCGACCGCGCGTTTCCCCGGCCACGGTCTACCGAACCTTAAACCTTCTGGAAAAGGCTGGGCTAGTGCGGAAGGTTGGTTTTGGCGAGGCTCATGCCCACTATGAACGGGCCTTCGGCCGCGAAGATCACGGACATTTGGTGTGCCGGGTCTGCGGGAAAATTTGGGAGTTCCCAATGGGAGAGGCGCGCCGAGTTGTGGAAAAAGCGGCAAAGGAAAGGGATTTCAACCTCGAGGAAATCGTGGTCCAGGGATACGGGGTTTGCTCCGACTGCCAAGCCCGCCAAAACTCCCGGGTATAATTTCCCTAAGCCGAGGTGGCGGAATAGGCAGACGCGCGGGACTCAAAATCCCGTGCCCCAAAAGGGCGTGTGGGTTCGACTCCCACCCTCGGCATAAATGTCTTTTTCCGATTTCTTCGGGATAATTGGACACCTTTTGCGGGGACACCTCCGACTTTATCAGTGTTATACCGCGGTGAATTGGCGCACTTGTGAGGCCTGCCTTTCCTGGCATGGCCGGATTGTTTCCGATCCCCAAATTTTTCCCGCCCACGATAGCTGCGCCCACGAAATCCTAGCCTTTCCTGTCTGGCGGCTAGGGGAGCACCGCAGAAAATCACAGCGCATGCGCGCCAAAGCCACAGAGGAGATCCTCCGCCGGGAAAAGTGGCGCAAAGCTACGGAGCTCCTCCCCAAGGATCCAGCCCAAGCGCTAGCCCTTTTTGAAGAAGCAGCCAAGACGGATGTCTATCTCGAGGAGGTCGAAGAACTGGCGGAGAAAAACCGCGCGTGGTTAGAGGAAAATGGGGAAGTAAGGGCGGCGCTCCGGGAAATTTTTGCGCGCGGCTGGAAAGGGAAGTTCACAAAAGAGCGGTATGAGCGCCAACCTGAGCTGGCAAGGACTGCCCAGGAACAATTCGGGCTTGCCCGAATTAAAGAGCTTTTCCCTTAAAACCCCGCGGCGTTTTTGGATCGCTTGCCTTCTGATCCTTGGCTCGCTTATTTATTGCGGCATCCTTTGGATCCCGCCGAAGAAAAACCAAACCCCGGAATTAAAGCCCATCGAAATAAACGCTAAAATTTTACCGATCACTTTTGTGGAGGAAGGCCCGGTAAATCTCAATCGGGCTACAGCTTCGGATCTTGAGAAACTCCCGGGGATCGGTCCCACTTTGGCTGCGCGAATTGTGGCTTGGCGGGAAACTCACGGCCCATTCAAATCCTTGGAGGATCTCCTGGCCATCCCGGGAATTGGCCCAAAAATCCTCGAAGGTCTGCGCGACAAAGTTAGCGTAGGGCCGCCATAAGCAGAGCTAAATCGCCAGCGGCGTTCTCCACCTGATCCACCGTGTTCCCCAATACCAAAACCATCTGCACAAGGTGATAGCGGTCAAAAGGAGGGAGGTCTTCCCGTTTATAGATCGTGGCCACGATTTCCCGCTCAAGGAGATCGGATTCGTGCTCGATGCGATTCACAAGGTCAATTTGGGCGGAGATATCTTGGGCTTTGCTCATCAAAGTCCCTGTCTCAAAAGCGGAATCGAATGCGGCCACGGCCTGAACATAAGTGTTGACCGCTTTGCTCAGGGCCTCGCCCAAGGCCCTGAACGCGTCCTCTAGCTCTAACCCCAAATTAGGCCGACGCAGGGCCATGAGGAGCGCTGCATCCTGCGAAAGATCGGCGATCTCATCCTGATGCCAAAGTAGTTCCAGGACCCGGTCTTTGGGGAGCGGCGTTCTCGGAGCCCGGGCTAACTCCAGCCTTATCTCCCGCTTCACCAAATCCGCAGCGTGTTCGCGTTCGCTCACCAAATCGGCCTGGACCGCTTCCCCTCTTACCCAGGCCCGAAGCTGTTTGCCTAGCTCCTCCACCGTTTCCTCCACCTTTTTGGCGTGTTCGCCAAGCCGCAAGGACTTTGCCCGGCCAAATTTCCCTCTCCACAACAACTTTCCCACCCCCTAAAACGAGATACTGGCCGCCACAGCCACCGTAAGGAGGTCGCCCACATCCTCCATGGCATTGGCGCAAGCTTCAAGGTGATCGAGGAAATCCCGGGCCTGGATCTTCTCGGCAAGCGGAATATCCAGGGCAAAAAGGCGGAGAATGAGCCGCCGATGAACCCCATCCAAATAACTCTCCCGCTGATCCACTTCCTCACAAAGCCTCACCGTTTCCTCGGCATTTGCCTCGAGGAACGCATCCACGGCGGAATGCAACACCCTCCACTCCTCATGAAGACCGGTGAGGAAATCCCGAATCAAAGGGTGCAAGATTTGCGGGACCCCTACGCGTTGGTACACGAGGAAATCCACTGCGCCCTCGGCGCTATTGGCCACAAGATCGAGGACGTCCAGGATGTTGAGGAGGTTTCGGCGGGTGCCCACAAGAAGGGCGCCTCGCACCAACGCGGTTTCCGCGGCACGACGGGCATCATCGGCCCGGCTCTCCCGACGATGCACCTCCACCGCCCGCTCCTCCAAACTCTCCCACCCTTCCCCACCAAGATACGCTTCCACCGTCTGGCTCATGGCCGTGAGGGTTTCCTCCACCCAATGGAGGTGGTCACTCACGAGGTCCCGCACCTTTTGCACGGCCCGGCCGCGCAATCCGAAGATGCTCACTTTGTCCCTCCTTCGACTCTAGGATATACTGGCCCAAACGTCTACGGCAACTTCCGGGGTGATCTGGATGGGAAAACCTTATAGCGTTTGTTTTGTTGGCCACTCCGGCTCCGGCAAAACCGCCCTCGCTGAGGCCATGCTCAAGGTGGCCAAGGCACCGGAAGCCGTCTTCGACCGCAGCCCCGAGGAGAAAAACCGCGGGATCACCATCGACCTTGCGCTTGGGGTATGCACGTGGAAGGAGCGAAAGGCCACACTTTTGGTAACCCCAGGACTGGGGGAATTCGTGGAGGAAATCCATAAAGGGCTGGATGTCGCTGACCTTGCGGTTTTGGTGGTGAACGCCGAAAAACCTGTGGAGGTTGTCACGGAGCAAGCCTGGGAAATTGTGCGCAGCATCTATCATCGCCCGGCTTTGGTCTTCGTGAACATGGTGGATAAAGCCCTGGCTGATCCCCTGAAAGCCCTGGAGGAAATAAAAGTTTCGCTTCCCGGGAAGTTTGTTCCCCTTTATTTCCCGGTGCGTGAGGATGGAAAGTTTAAGGAGCTTGTGGATCTCCTCGCCGCAGCCAAGGATCTTCCCGAGGCAGGCCAAACTTTGAGGGCTAACCTCATCGAAGAGGTGGCCTCCTATGACGATGTGATTTTGGAGAAATTTTTGGCCGAGGAGGAGGTGGGGAAGGAAGAAATTATCAAAGCCCTGCAAGCTGGGGTTTTGGCCGGCGATTTGGTGCCGGTCCTCTTTGGCTCAGCGCTCACTGGGGGCGGGGTACCGGAGCTTTTGGATTGGACAGCCACTTTGGCTCCCGAACTCCCTTCCGGCTCAGAGGTGAAACTGCGCTGCTTCAACCTCGCCCTCGATCCGTACCTTGGCCGGCTGACCTATGTGCGGGTCCTCTCCGGGGAAATCAAGGAAGGCGACATCCTGTACGAGCTTTCCACGAAGAACAAGATTCAGCTCCGCGATATCTACGGCTTTTCCGGAACGAAGATGGAGAAGGTTGGGAAGGCCAGCGCTGGGGAAATCGTCGCCCTTGGGAAAATTGAGGGGGTTCCACTTGGAGCCACGCTCAGCACTAATCCCGAGGCCGAGCCCCTTCCGCCCATACCCTTCCCTAAACCCGTGTTCATCCGGGCGGTGGCTCCCAAATCCCAGGCCGACGAGGAGAAGATGAGCACGGTCCTCCGAGAATTCGTGAGCACTAAGGCCACCCTAACCTACGCGCGAGATCCGGTAACAAAAGAGGGGATCGTCTCAGGAATGGGCGATATTCACCTTAGCGTCCTTGCGGAAAAACTCAAGAACCGCTACGGCGTGGAGGTTACCTACCGCATCCCGAAGGTGCCGTACCGGGAGACGATCAAAAAGACCGCGATTGCGAGCTATCGGCATAAAAAGCAGACCGGCGGCCACGGGCAATTCGGGGAAGTTCACCTGCGCATCGAGCCCTTGCCCCGCGGGGCGGGTTTTGAGTTCGTGGATGAGACGAAAGGCGGAGTAATTCCCCAGGAGTTCATCCCCGGTGTGGAAAAGGGCGTGCGGGACGCCATGGAGGAGGGTTTCCTCGCCGGCTTCCCCATGGTGGACATCAAAGCAGCCGTTTTCTACGGGATGTACCATGAAGTCGACTCTTCCGAGCTTTCCTTCCGCATTGCTGCCCGACAGGCGTTTAAGCTCGCCGCAGAAAAAGCTGATCCTGTGCTCCTTGAGCCGATCATGCTTCTTACGGTGACTACGCCGGAAGCCTTCACCGGGGACATCATTTCTGATCTCAACGGCCGGCGCGGCCGGATCCTGGGCATGGAATCCGAGGGCGGCCGCACCACAATCCGCGCAGAGGTACCGTTGGCAGAAATCCTCTCCTATGCCCTGGATCTCAAATCCATGACCCAAGGCCGAGCCACGTTCCAGATGGAGTTCCTCCGCTACGACTACGTGCCTGGTCCCTTGCAGGAGCGAGTATTGGCGCAGCTGCGCGCCGCCGCTAATGGTGGTTAAGGAGTGGATGAATCCCAGCGCGCCGGCGGTGGTGGAGTCCACCCCCGTGCGGGAAGCCCTCAAATGCGTGGAGGAAAAGGGGCTCGCGGTGGTGTTCGTGGTGGACGAGGCCCAAAGGCTTAAGGGTTTCCTCACCCGCAAAACTTTAACCTCCGCGCCCTCTCCGGATTTGCCAGTGGAAAAACTCCTCGTTCCTCCCCAGGATGTATTGACCCCGGAGGATCCCCTTGAGCGCGCGGCTACCCTCCTTACCCATTATCTTGTGCTGCCCGTGGTGGATGGCGAGCGGCGGCTCGTGGGAACCCTCTCCAAGGACGGACTCCTTCGGGCTTTGACTCATTTGGCTGCCTTGGGCGAATCCGGAATCCGCATTCGGCTCCGCCCCCATCGCAAAGAGGAAATTTTTCAGGCTTTGCAGATCCTCGCTGAAGAGAACGTCACTTTGGTCGCGGTCCTTCGCGGTCAGGAGGGAGAGGTGATTTTTCACGTTCAAGGGGTGCAGGACCCGGTAAAGCTTGGGGAGAAACTCGCGGCGGTGCTGAAATGAGCCTACGCAAAAAGGAGATCTTCCTCCAGACAAGAGCAGCTGAAGAGGTCCAGGATATCACCGCTGAGGTGAATGCGGCCATTCGGGATCTAGGCCTAAGGGATGGGGTTGTCCTCCTTTTTTGTCCGCACACCACCGCGGCCCTCACTGTGAACGAGAGCGCTGATCCCGACGTGCGTGAGGATTTTCGGCGGGCTTTCTCCCAAATGGTCCCGAAAATTTCCTTTGCCCACACGGAGGGCAATTCTCCGGCCCATATCCGGGCTGCGATTCTCGGCCCATCCTTGGTCTTGCCGGTTGAGGATGGGAGGCTAGCCCTAGGAACCTGGCAGGGCCTTTATTTTTGTGAGTTCGACGGGCCGCGGCGCCGCCAAATTTGGGTTTATGTTGTGGTTGAGGGAAACGCGGCGCAAAGCTAGAATGGGTGCGTCGGCCAGTGTAGCTCAAGGGGTAGAGCATCCGCCTTGTAAGCGGAAGGTTGCCCGTTCGAGTCGGGCCACTGGCTCTAAGGAGGGGTAGCGAAGTGGCCAAACGCACCAGGCTGTAAACCTGGCGGCCTTCGGCCTTCGGGGGTTCGAATCCCTCCCCCTCCACCACTTGCGTTAGCCTGAACTAGTCGGGTAGACTCAGGCACTGGGCCCGTGTAGCTCAGTCGGCAGAGCGTCCCGCTGGTAATGGGAAGGTCGCCGGTTCGACTCCGGCCGCGGGCTCCCTGAAGGTCTATATCAAGGAGGTTGGGAATGGCCACGAAAGAGCAGTTTGTCCGAACTAAACCGCATCTTAACGTGGGGACCATCGGTCACATCGACCATGGTAAGACAACCTTGACCTCGGCCATCACGAAGGTTTTGGCCTGGAAGGGAATGGCTCGGTTCCGCTCCTACGAGGAGGTGGCGAAGGCCGACGCCAAGCTCTTCCGCCGCGACGAAACGAAAATCCTCACCGTAAACGTGGCCCACGTGGAATACGAGACGGAAAAGCGGCACTATGCCCACATCGACTGCCCTGGACACCACGACTACATCAAGAACATGATCATCGGCGCGGCCCAGATGGATGGAGCCATCCTCGTGGTTTCCGCCGTGGATGGGCCCATGCCGCAAACGCGCGAGCACGTGCTCTTGGCCCGCCAGGTGAACGTCCCGGCCATCGTGGTCTTCCTGAACAAGGTGGACCTCGTGGATGATCCCGAGCTTTTGGACCTCGTGGAGATGGAAATTCGGGAGCTCCTCAATAAGTACGAGTTCCCCGGCGATGAGGTTCCCGTCATCCGCGGCTCCGCCCTTAAAGCCTTGCAGGCCAACTCTATCGATGACCCCGCGGTGAAACCGATCCTCGAGCTCCTCGATGCCCTCGATAACTACATCCCGCTTCCCAAGCGCGAGGAAGATAAACCCTTCCTCATGCCCATCGAGGACATCTTCTCCATTAAGGGCCGCGGCACCGTAGTGACCGGCCGGGTGGAGAGGGGGAGGCTCCGGCCGGGCGATGAGGTGGAAATCGTGGGCCTCACCGACGAGATCAAAAAGACGGTGGCCACCTCCATCGAGATGTTCAACAAGGTGCTCGATGAGGCTGTGGCTGGCGACAACATCGGCGTTCTCCTCCGCGGCATCGAAAAGGACGAGGTGGAGCGCGGCCAAGTCCTTGCCGCTCCCGGCACGATCACCCCGCACACAGAATTTCTCGCCCAGGTTTATGTCCTCTCCAAGGAGGAGGGCGGCCGGCATACCCCGTTCTTCACCGGCTATAAGCCCCAGTTCTACTTCCGCACCACCGACGTCACCGGGGAAATCGTCCTTCCCGAGGGCGTGGAGATGGTCATGCCCGGCGATAACGTCAATAACCTCCGCTGCAAGCTCCTCAAGCACGTGGCTTTGGAGGAAGGCCAGCGGTTCGCCATCCGCGAGGGCGGGAAAACCGTGGGCGCCGGCGTGGTGACGAAGATCCTCAAGTAAAATGGCCAAAAAAGAGAACGTCCTCATCGTGGCTTTGGCCTGTTCCCAGTGCGGCCGGTACAATTACTACACCCGCAAGAACCGCCAGAAGGTCCGGGGAAAACTGGCGTTCCGTAAGTACTGCAAGTGGTGCCGGAAGCACACGGAACATAAGGAGGTATGAGGCCCGAGCTCAGGCTCGGGTTTGGGACAGGCCCGTAGCTCAAGTGGCAGAGCGGCGGACTCCAAATCCGCAGGTTGGGGGTTCGAGTCCTCCCGGGCCTGCCAAGGAGGAAGGATGTCGGTGCTGAAGAAGGTGCGGGAGTATTTCGCGTCTGTGCGGGCCGAGGTGAGCCGGGTGAGCTGGCCCTCGCGCCGGGAAATCGTGACTTTCACCGTCCTCGTCATCATCCTCACTTTGGCCCTGGGAATCTATCTTGGCCTGGTGGACGTGGTGCTCCAGCACCTCCTCCGGCTCCTAGTCACCAAGTGATCTAGCGATGCAGCGCAAGCGGTGGTATGCCATTCAAACCCATACTGGCTCGGAGCTGCGCCTGAAGGAGGAATTGGAGGAGAGGGTGCGCCGGCTCGGCTGGGAGAAGTATTTTGAGCCGATAAGGGTCGGCGAGCGGGAGGAATTGTTCTTCGTCCCCGTGGAGGAGGTGGTCACTTCCCGCTCGGTACGGGGCCGGACCACCGATTACCGCGTGCCCTACGAATACGATCTCCTTGTGACCAACAACACACGGATCCAGCGCGGCGAGCTTCTGGCCCGCAAACCCCCGCGCCATCTCCCTGAGGCTGCGGAGGTCCTAGCCATCGAGCCATATTGGCGGATCATCGTGGAGACCCCGAATCACACGGAAAAAGCTTATCTTGTCCCGCAAAACAAAATCCTCCGCCGGGATGTGCGCGTAGGAAGCCGCGTGCGCCCCGGCCTCCCCATGACCCTCGACGCTGATGACCGCTACTCCTTCGATCAGCAGGGCGAAATCGTGGCCCGAGAGAAGGTAAAGAAGGTGACCATCCGGTACGAGTCCGGAAAAGAGGAGGAGTTCATTGTGCCTGAGGCCCTTCTTCCGCCGCGGGTGCGGGTGGGAGCAAAACTCCCAGCCGGGGCGGAGATCGAGCAGGAACACAAAATCTATGCTGGGGCCTCCGGCCTAGTGAAGGTTCGGGAGTACAAGGATAAAAGGCTGGTCACGATTCAACGGATCGAGAAGCGCCGGCTCATTCCGGGCTATGTTTTTGCTAAGATGGGACTAGATGAGGAGCAGATGCGGGAGCTTGTGCGGGGACTGGAGCGGACGGCGAGGTTTGTGGGTAGCCGCGCCGCCCCTGTGCCAATCGATGGTCCTGAGGCCACGGTGCTCGGCCGCCTCACAGGCGGAGCAGTTGCTCCCGCTCCGGAAACCAAACCCAAGGTGGAAGTGGGATTTGAGGTGGGCGAGGTGGTGCAGATCGTGGAAGGGCCGTTTGCGGACTTCACCGGCGAGATCAAGGAGATCGATAAGGAGACGGAGGAGGCCGTAGTGATGGTCCGCATCTTCGGCCGGGAAACCCCGGTCCGCATAAGTCTCAGTGGGATCGAGAAGATCTGAGGGGGAAAAGATGCCGAAACAGGTGGTGGCCAAGATCAAGCTGCAGATCCCGGCTGGGCAGGCTAACCCTGCCCCGCCCGTGGGACCGGCCCTGGGTGCCCACAAAGTCAATATCATGGAGTTCTGTAAGCGCTTCAACGAGGCCACAAAGAACGAGGAACCCGGGACCCTTATCCCGGTGGAGATCACCGTCTACGACGACCGCTCTTTCGATTTCGTCCTGAAACAGCCGCCGGTCTCTGTGCTTTTGAAGCGCGCGGCCGGCATTGAAAAGGGCTCAGCTGAGCCCAATCGGATCAAGGTAGGCAAGGTCACCATGGAGCAGATCCGCCGCATTGCCGAAAAGAAAATGCCCGACCTCAATACCGATGACCTCGAAGCCGCAATCCGGATGGTCCTGGGAACTGCCCGGAACATGGGAATCGAGGTGGTGCCATGAAGCACAGCAAACGCTATCTTCAGACGGTGGCCCTGGTGGAGAGGGAACGGGTTTACCCGGTGCGGGAGGCCATTGCCCTTCTCAAACGCACGGCCACCGCAAAATTCCCGGAGACCGCGGAAGCCGCGTTCAAATTGGGGATAAATCCCAGCCAGCACCAAATCCGCGGCACCTGCGTTCTCCCTCATGGCACAGGAAAAACCATACGGGTTTTGGTGTTCGCCAAAGGGGAGAAAATCCGGGAGGCGGAGGCCGCGGGCGCGGATTACGTGGGTGGCGAGGACCTCGCGGAAAAGATCCTGAAAGAGGGGTGGCTGGAGTTCGATCGGGTGGTGGCCACCCCGGACATGATGCCACTGGTGGGTAAACTCGGGAAGATCCTGGGCCCCCGAGGCCTCATGCCCTCTCCCAAAACAGGTACGGTCACCCAGGACGTGGCCCAGGTGGTCAAAGAGCTCAAGGCCGGAATGATCGAGTTCAGGGCGGACCGCTATGGCATCGTCCACACCGTTTTCGGAAAAACCTCGTTCACTGAGGATCAGCTCTATGAAAACCTTTTAGCGCTCACGAAAGCCATTTTGGAGCGGAGGCCGGAGGGCCTGCGGGGCCGGTACATTCAAAGCGTTTCCATATCCGCCACCATGGGGCCGGGGATCCGGGTGGACGAACGCGAGCTCCTTGCAGCCGCGACGCAGATCAGGTGAGGAGGGGAAAATGCCGAAGCCCGAGAAGATCGCCGCTGTGGAGGAGTTGCAGGAGAAATTCGCGCAATCCCCGGCGGTGGTGGTTGTGGCCTTTCAGGGAATCCCCGCGGCGGAGATGACCGCCCTGCGCCGGGAGGTGCGCAAACGCGGGGTGGAGATAAGGGTAGTGAAGAACACCCTGGCTCGCCTGGCTGCGGAAAAGGCCGGGGTTTCCGGGCTTGGGGAGTTCCTGCGCGGACCAAACCTGGTCATCATCGGCCGGGACGATCCCACCGTCCCGTTCAAGGTGGCCCTGGAATTTGTGCAAAAGTACCCGAATTTCTTCCAGGTCCGGGGCGGGGTTTTCTCCGGGGAGCTCGTTCCCGCTGATCAGGTTCGGTGGTATGCTACCCTTCCCTCCCGGGAAGAGCTTCTGGCCCGGCTTGCCGGAGCCATGACTGGCCCCGTGCGCGGGCTAGTTTTCGCGCTCTCCGGAATCCTCCGGAAGCTAGTGGTGGCCTTGAGCGAAGTCCAGAAAATAAAGGAGAGGGGTGAACAATGACGAAGGAAGAGATCATCCAGGCAATCGAGGGAATGACGGTTAAGGAGCTGGCAGAGCTGGTGAAGGCTTTGGAGGAGAGGTTTGGGGTTTCCGCCCAGGTAGCTGCTCCGGTGGCGGTGGCTACGGCTCCGCAGCCCGCGGCCGCAGGTGCCACCGCCGCCCCGGAGAAGACCACCTTCGATGTGGTCATCACCAACGCTGGCCAGCAGAAGATCCAGCTCATCAAAGTGGTGAAGGACATCACCGGAAAAGGCCTCAAGGAGTGCAAGGATCTTGTGGATAACGTGCCGGCGGTGGTGAAATCCGGGGTCTCCAAGGAGGAGGCTGAGGAGCTCAAGAAGAAGCTCGAGGCTGCGGGAGCGGAGGTCCAGCTCAAGTGATGAACACGCGGCGGTTTTATAGCCGGGTCCAGCCTCGCCTGGAACCGCCAGATTTCATCGCTCACCAGCTCCAGTCCTATGAGCGGTTCCTGCGGGAGGGCATACCTCAGGCTTTTGCCGAGGTGAGCCCCATCCGCGCGCCCGGTCGCGAGGATCTCTATCTGGAGCTGGTGGATCCGTATCTCGGTGAGCCGCGGTACGACGAGTGGGAGTGCCGGGATCGGGACCTGACCTACGCTGCCCCCTTGAAAGCCACAGGTCGGCTATATGCCGAGGGCAAGCTCCGTCAGGAGGCCGAATTGTATCTCGTGGATATCCCCCTCATGACCCCGCGGGGCACCTTCATCATAAACGGCACAGAAAACGTGATCGTGAGCGAGCTTGTGCGCTCGCCCGGCCTCTATATCACCCAGGATGAGCCATACCTCTACCGGGCCCATTTCCTGCCCGAGCAGGGCGCGTGGCTGGAGATCGAGCTTGATGTGCGCAAGTGGACGCTTAAGGCCCGGTTGGACCGGCGGGCCACTGTGCCCATCACCACTTACCTCCGGGCCCTCGGATTGGATACCCCGGACATCATCGCCCGCTACTCCGTGGTCGTACCGGTGGAAGGTTTGGACGAGCTTTTTGATCGGTGGAAGGCCGTGATCCTTGCGGAGGCCATCCCTGCCGGGGACGAGGTTTGGTCGGTGGGCGAGGAGCTCACACCTCAACGCGTCAAAGTTTTGAACCGGTTGGGCCGGGCCCAAGTGCGAGTGGCCCATCCCGCCATCGCCCGCTCCTTCCAGGAGGAAAAGGTGGCCTCGCGGGAAGAGGCTATCCGCCTCATCTACTCCAAGTTTCGCTCGGGCGAACGGGTGCCCCTTTCTCAGGCCGAGGAGTACATCCAGCGGTTCTATTTCCGACCGGACACTTACCACCTCACCCCAGTGGGGCGGTTCAAGATCAACCGGAAGCTCGGGCTCAACCGGGAAGAGACCTTCCTCACTCCTGAGGACATCTTTTCCGCGTTGCATCTACTTTTGCGGGCCCCAGAGGATCCATCCCTCCTCGATGAGCCGGACCACTTGGCCAATAAACGGGTACGGCTCGCGGGCGAGCAGGCTCAGGCCGCGCTCCGTGAGGGCCTCATCCGCATGGCCCGCGTGGCCGAGGATAAGCTCATCCACATCGAGCTCGAGGAGAAGGATCTCATCCGCCGCATCGTCTCCACCCGCACCATTCAAGCTGCCGTAAACGGCCTCTTTTACACCGGCCGCCTCTCCCAATTCCTCGAACAAACTAACCCCCTCGCTGAGCTCACCCACAAACGCCGGCTCTCCGCGTTGGGAAACGTCGCTCCCGCCGCGAAAAGGGCGAAGGTGGAGATCCGCGACGTCCATCCCTCCCACTACGCCCGTATCTGCCCAATCGAGACCCCTGAGGGACAAAACGTTGGCCTCATCACCTCTATGGCTGTATACGCTCGGGTCAATGAGTATGGATTTTTGGAGGCCCCGTACGCCGTGGTCAAAAACGGCCGCATCACCGGCGAAATCAAATACCTCATGGCTGACGAGGAGGAGCACTACAAAATTGCTCCAGCAACCGTGGAGGTGGACGAACAGGGCCGAATCGTTGGGGAAAAGGTCCTCGTTCGCACGGGTAGCGAGGAATTCCGCTATGTCTCCCCCAAAGAGGTCGACCTTGTGGAGGTTTCGCCGAACATGATCCTCGGCGTTTCTGCGGCCCTCATCCCCTTCCTTGAGCACGACGACGCGAACCGCGCCCTCATGGGCGCAAACATGCAGCGCCAGGCCGTGGCCCTTCTCCGCCCTCAGGCGCCCATCGTGGGAACCGGCCTTGAAGCCAAAGCTGCCCGCGATTCCGGAGCTGTGGTCGTCGCCGAAGAGGACGGAACCGTGGTCTACGTGGATGCCCAAAAGATCGTGGTCAAAGGGAAGAAAGGCCAAAAAACTTATCGGCTGAGGATTTTCGAGCGCTCAAACCAGGATACCGTAATTCATCAGCGGCCGCTTGTGCGCAAAGGCGACAAAGTCAAGAAAGGCGATGTCCTTGCGGATTCCCAGTTTTCCGATGGCGGAGAACTAGCCCTCGGGACCAACCTCCTTGTGGCCTTCCTTCCGTTTGAGGGGTTCAACTACGAGGACGCCATCGTGGTCTCTGAGCGATTGGTCCGGGAAAACCTCATGGATTCCATCCACATCCAGGAATTCGAGGTGCGGGCGGAGGACACAAAACTCGGGCCGGAGGAGATCACCGCGGATATTCCCAACCTTCCCCGCTCGGCCATGCGCAATTTGGATGAACACGGAATTGTCCGGGTCGGAACTGAGGTGCGAACCGGCGATATCTTGGTGGGGAAGATCACGCCCAAAGGCGAAAGCGAACCCACTCCTGAAGAGCGGATTTTCCTCTCCATCTTTGGCGAGCGCATGCGGAATTTCAAGAACACATCGCTTCGGATGCCACCCATCACCGGTACGGCCACGGTGATCCGGGTGAAACGGCTTTCCCGGGCCGCCGGCGATGAGCTCGAGGCTGGAGTCAACGAGCTCGTCAAGGTTTATGTGGCCCAGCGCCGGAGGGTCGCGGTAGGCGACAAACTCGCGGGCCGGCACGGAAACAAAGGGGTCATCTCCGCCATTCTCCCCGTGGAGGATATGCCGTTCCTCCCTGATGGAACCCCGATCGATGTGGTTTTGAATCCTTTGGGTGTTCCTTCCCGCATGAACCTGGGCCAAATTTTCGAGACCAACCTTGGCTGGCTTGCATATTTGCGCGGGGAGAAAGTGGCCTCACCCCCATTCGATGGAGCGAAAGAGGAGGAGGTCCTGAAGGAGCTTACCGAGGAGCTCAAAAAGCGTGGGCTTTCCGATGGCT
>Ga0315298_1006903_pt1 | contig 15234 bp, 15 predicted proteins | sample WHS_1_MG_FD_203077 | JGI IMG/M metagenome (GOLD analysis project Ga0315298, IMG submission 203077) | Extremophilic microbial mat communities from Washburn Hot Springs, YNP, Wyoming, USA - WHS_1_MG | ecosystem: Environmental > Aquatic > Thermal springs > Hot (42-90C) | place: USA: Wyoming... | reverse complement strand
CGAGAGTGAATTGGGAACTGGCCGTAATGGGAAGTAAGGCGGCTCCCAGGGTGGCAAGGATTACCATGGCCATAAGGAGACCCAAAAGTACCATGCCTCTTTCGTTTATTTTTTTACTGTACCGGCACATTGAACGTCCCCGTGTTCCTTGGATTTACCTCCGTAGAAAAATGGAAGGTGTCGTTTGGCTCATTGGTTCGCTGTACGGTAAGATCAATTTTTATCCGGGAAAGGAGCCTCAAATTATCACCCATTGTCCAGGTCTGGTTTCCTTTGTAATATGTAAGGGTGAAATTGATGACCTTATCGATCAGGATGTCTCCCCTACTGTCATCGGGCAAATTCTGTCCCTCCCGAATTTTTATTTGATCACCCACCAGGGCAATTGCCCGGTAACCGCCCAAATTCTCGAAAACTATACCTGTTGGAGATGCCACTAAGATGTTGTCAAGCTCCGTTAACTCCCGAACTATCCTTGTTATAGCCGCCTGGGTCTTTTGGGCAAGGGGGGTGTTTTCTTTAGCAAAAAGATAGCCTTTGATACCCATGACGATACCCATCCCCGCGACGGCCGAAAGGATACCTACAAGGAGCAAAACCACAATCATTTCCAACAGGGTAAATCCCTTTTTGTTCATCCCACTATTCCGTAAAAAAATTTATGACCCTTTGGTTGTTTTTCTTAAGAGCCAACTTAAGGGTAAGGCAATCCGGCTGCCCATAGGTACAGCTTACCTCCCTGTTGGTACCGTCAAAGGTAATAAACTTCGTATTGGCACCATCCACGTAGGATCCGTAGTTTGCCTGCACCCAGGAGAGGAGCCCCGCCGTTCCGCCGATCTTAAGATTGCCGTTTTTGATCCTTGCCTTATACTCCTCCACGATCCTTTCCATCACCTGGTTTAGGTCGTTATAATCACCCACCGTTACCACGGGATTGCCGCTTTGCATCACGTTCGTTCCTAAGAACGTAAGTAGCATGGCCCCCAAAACGGCAGCGACTGTCAGCGTTATCAGTAATTCCAGAAGGGTAAATCCCCTGCTTTTCATGGTATGAATCCCGTATTTGCTGTTATGGTAATTACCTCCGTATCTCCCCCATAGGTTACGGTAAAAGTGCGGATACCTACCTGGGGAGTATTGGCCTGAGCATCGGTGTAGGGCTTTCCCCAACTGTCGAAAGAGACAATTCCCGTGGGTGAAATCGTCATGCCGGAGGGAAGTATTACTATAGTCTCATCTTGCCCGGGCAGTAGGAGGGGATTTTGGGGATTTTCACCGGAAAAGAAAAAGTAGCTGTTACCGGAGAAGTTTATCCCGTAGACGATACTGGTATTCATGGCCCGATTCTGGGCAAAACGGAGATGATCTTTGATGGTCTCGGTTCGGGATCTTATGTTATAGAGGGAAGGAGAAGAAAAGGAAGACACGGCCACGGCTGCTACTATGGCGATAATAAGGAGTATGGCAATGGACTCGATAAGGGTAAAGGCGTTTTTTCTAACTATGACCATAGGCTGGTTTTCTCCCTATCCGTCGAGAAAAGTAAAAGAATCCCAAAGGCTATATTTACAAAGGTAAAGAGGACGAAAGGCAGGGCATGGACCTCTCGGTAGATGGTCAGGCTGCTTATGGTAAGAGAAAAAATATAGGTAATGATGCCACACTTTATCCATATGAGGGAGCCCTGTCCAAAGGTACCTGCAAATAAAATGAGGGAAACAAGGATAAAGAGGAGAGGTAGAGATTTGAACGGTCCTCCAAGATAGGGAAGGTCCGTGAAGCCTAAGGCAAGAGTAGCTCCTAAAACAAAATAAAAAACGCTGCCAAGTAAAAGGCAAAGGGTATTTTCCCGGGGGAAAACGAGATTTAGTGGGGAAACGGAATCAATCCTTGACATAACCTCCGCTGTAAAACCCTCCGGCGGCTCAACGGTGGGCATATTCTTCAGTTCTTCAATTATTCCTTTGAAATTTTCTTCTTTCATGTTTCTTTACTTATATATACAATCACGGAGAGAAAAAGTCACAAAGAACCATGAAGTCAGAAGAAGTGGTTTTCATCGTAAATCCGTTAGCAGGTGGCGGCAGAACGGGCCGTCTTTGGCCTCACCTTAAAGACCGTATCGAGCATGATTTTCCCCGGAATCGCATCCTTTTTACTAAAGCCCCACTGGATGCCCTTTATATGACAAAAGAAGAGGTAAGAAAAGGTTCTTTAACCACTGTGGTTGCCGTAGGTGGTGATGGTACGCTGAATGAGGTAATAAACGGATTTATATCCAATGGTACACCCCTTAGGACCGATGTTGCCGTTGGGGTAATTCCCCTGGGTACGGGGTGTGACCTGGCAAGGATGACACTCTCATCTTTTGATGCAGGGAGGGCTGTGACCGTAATCAAGAAAAGGGTGACACGGCTGATCGATATCGGTCAGGTGTTCTATCCCCACCATTGTAAGGAAAAGAGGATACGTTACTTTCATAACATATCAAGTTTCGGCCTGGGTGGAGAAGTGGTTGCCCATGTAAATACCCATCGCCGGGTGGGAAGTCCTTTTTTTTGTTTTCTCCGTTCCACCTTGTGCACCTACCTCCGTCAGGGGATAAGAAGTATCACCCTCTCTATAGACGGCAAACGGCAAGAATCTTATACCGTACTAAATATCGCGGTAGCCAACGGTCGTTTCCATGGAGGTGGCCTGTATGTGGCCCCCGGGGCATGTCTCGATGATGGATTGCTCCATCTCACAATTATCGGAAACCTAACCCTTCCGGAGATTATCTTTAATTTCCCCAAATTCTACAACGGTGAGATTTATACCGTAAAGAAAGTCCAATCCCTTACTTGCAGTCGTTTAAAGGCAGATTCTCCAGAAAGGGTGCTTGTGGATGTTGATGGAGAGCAGGTAGGTGAGCTTCCCGTAGAGGTTTCCCTACTCCCAAAGCTGCTCCCCCTGATTGTCGAAGGTGCGTGATGAAAAATTCCCCATGACTTGGGGATTAATTCACCATAAAAAAGGCAATATCGCTGGGGAAGGATTATCCGATCGGTTATTGACATAATAAATATGCCTATTATATTTCTTGTCGGGTAAATCTTAAGCTTGGTACGATGTTTGCTCATCAAAGGTTAATAAAACTTTAAGGAGGTGTTAGTTCATGAAGAGATTTTTGGTGATTCTGATCGGTCTCGTGTTCGCCCTCTCCACGGTAGCCTTCGCAGCAGAGAAAGCACCGAAGGCAAAGAAGGAGAAAGAGCCGGCGGCGGCAACGGAAAAGGCTCCGGCTCCGGAGAAGGCAGCAAAGGAAGAGAAGAAGGAAGAAGGAGCAGCGCCGGCTAAAGAGGAGAAGAAAGAGAAGAAGGCTAAGAAACCTGCTAAGAAACCGGCAAAGAAAGAGAAGAAAGAGAAAAAGGCAGAGGAAAAACCCGCAGGAGAAGCCAAGTAAGGCAAAGAAAGCATTTATTATCTCTTTCCCAAAAGGGCACGAAAGATCGTGCCCTTTTGTTTTGCCCTTCGACAGGCTCAGGACAAGCCCTTCCCCTCGATAAACTCGGGGTAAACTGGGCTTGCGAACTTATCCCGATAACTTGGGCAAGGGGTGTTTGGCGAAAGGTTGAGAGAATATAACCTTGACTTGGGAAGATAGTCCGTATATTAGAGGAGCAACTTTTTCGGTAAGGGATAAATTTTATGCAAGTAAAAGAAAAACTAAACCGCTGGGTTTACGAAATGGCGGCTTTATGCGAGCCCAAAGAGGTCTATTTCTGTAACGGAAGCGAGGAGGAGTATCTAAAATTATCCCAGGAGGCCGTGGCCAAAGGCGCCTTGCTTAAGTTGAATGAGGTCAAAAGACCGGGGTGTTTTTATGCCCGCTCCGTACCCGATGATGTAGCCCGTATGGAAGATAGAACCTTTGTTTGTTCCTCTACAGAGGAGGAAGCGGGTCCTACAAACAATTGGGAAGAGCCCGCTAAGATGAAGGAAACCTTAAAGAGCCTGTTTCAGGGTTCTATGCGGGGACGAACCATGTATGTAATCCCCTTCAGTATGGGACCTATCGGTTCGGATAAAGCTCACATCGGCGTGGAACTCACCGATTCTATTTACGTTGTTCTGAACATGCGCATCATGACTCGCATGGGAAAGGCGGTACTGGATGCCCTCGAAGAAAAGGGAAATTTCGTTCGTTGTTTGCATTCGGTGGGAATGCCTCTTTTACCTGGAATGACGGACGTATCCTGGCCTTCCAACCCTGACCACAAGTACATCGTCCACTTCCCCGCAGAAAAGGAGATCTGGTCTTTCGGTTCCGGCTACGGTGGCAATGCCCTTTTGGGGAAAAAGTGTTTTTCCCTGCGTATCGCCTCGGTCATGGCCCGGGAGGAAGGGTGGCTTGCGGAGCATATGCTCATCCTTGGTATTACCCCGCCGGGAGGCAAGAAGGTCTACGTAGCCGGGGCCTTTCCCAGTGCTTGCGGTAAAACTAACCTTGCCATGATGATTCCTGGACTACCCGGATGGAAGGTGGAATGCGTGGGTGATGACATTGCCTGGATGAAATTTGGAAAAGATGGCAGACTCTATGCCATCAATCCGGAGACGGGATTCTTCGGTGTCGCCCCCGGTACTTCCATGAAATCCAATCCCAATATCATGAAAACGATAGAGAAAAACACCATCTTTACAAATGTAGCCCTTACCTCCGATGGCGATGTATGGTGGGAAGAGATGACGGAAGAACCGCCAGACAATTTGATTGATTGGCAAGGAAAGTCCTGGACACCACGATGTGGAAGGTTAGCCGCCCATCCCAATGCCCGTTTTACCACACCGGCTACCCAATGTCCCGTCATCGACCCGGCCTGGGAAGATCCTCAGGGGGTTCCCATCTCTGCCATTCTTTTCGGGGGTAGACGCTCGAGTGTGGTTCCCCTCGTGTATGAGGCTTTTGATTGGCAGCACGGTGTCTTTTTGGGTTCCACCATGGCCAGCGAAACCACAGCCGCCATTACGGGGACCGTCGGTAACTTACGACGTGACCCCTTCGCCATGCTCCCCTTCTGCGGTTACCACATGGGGGATTACTTTACCCACTGGCTCGAGATGGGAAGAAAGTCCGAACCATCACTCCTTCCCAAGATATTCTACGTAAATTGGTTCCGGAAAAGTCCCTCTGGTAAATGGCTCTGGCCGGGATATGGGGAAAACGCTCGTGTCCTTAAATGGGTATTAGAAAGGATTGAAGGTTTGGGAAAGGCTAAAGAAACGGCCATCGGTTATGTCCCCACAGATGATGCCCTTGACCTTTCTGGCTTGAATATCACGAAAGAAACGATGAAAGAATTGCTCAAGGTGGATACCGGGGAATGGCAGGAGGAATTGTCATCCCTTAAAAAACATCTGCAACTTTTCGGAGATAGACTGCCTTTAGCCCTATGGAAGGAATATGAGGCTCTGGCGAAACGGTTAGGCGTGAATTTAAGATAAGCCGTACTCTTTAATTTTTTTATGGAGCGTCTTTCTCGTTATTCCCAATTTCCGGGCAGCTTCGCTCTTGTTTCCCCCTACGGCCTTGAGTATTTTGGCAATGGCCTCCCGCTCTAAAGCAGCAAGGGGCGTAAGGGTTGACGTGGTCTCTTCTTCTTTTTTTGTTCCCTCCCGGACGATGATGGTGAGTTCATCGGCATCTATGTATTCTCCCCGCGCCAGAACCACCCCCCGCTCTATGGTATTAATCAGCTCGCGCACGTTTCCTGGCCAGTTATGGTGAAGTAGCTTGTCCATCGCTTGTGGGGTAAAACCCTTTATGTTTTTGTGATTTTTATCACTGAACAGTCTTAAATAATGCTGGGCAATTAGGGGAATATCCTCCTTCCTCTCCCTGAGGGGTGGTACATGAAGGGTAACCACATTTAGACGGTAATAGAGGTCTTCCCGGAACCTACCCCTGTCCACTTCTTCAATGAGATTTTTATTGGTAGCCGCAATTAAGCGAACATCTACCTTAATCACCTCTTCCCCCCCGACACGGGTTAATTCCCTTTCCTGAAGCACCCGCAGCAATTTAACTTGCATGGATAGGGACATCTCGCTTACCTCATCGAGGAAAAGGGTTCCCCCGTCGGCCTGGACGAATTTGCCTTCCCTCCGCCTGTCGGCACCCGTGAAGGCACCCTTTTCATGACCGAAGAGTTCGGACTCCAGAAGGGTTTCAGTGATGGCCGCACAGTTCAGTTTAACGAACGGTCCATTTTTACGGCGACTGTTGAAATGAATAGCCCCGGCGATCAACTCCTTTCCCGTTCCCGATTCACCATCAATCAGAACGGTCGCCTCCGTCGGTGCAACCCGGGCAACGGTTTCCAGAAGCCTCACCATCACCTCAGAACGACCGATGATGTTTCCCCGGTCAAAATGCTCCCCCAGTATTTCCCTGAGAAGGCGGTTTTCTTCCACGAGACGTCCATGTTCCATCGCCCGTTCCATCACCAGACGCAATTCCGTGAAATCAAGGGGTTTTGTGAGATAATCGTAGGCCCCTTTCTTCAGGGCCTCCACCGCCGTTTCCACTGAGGCGTAGGCCGTCATGATGATTATAGGTATGGCTGGGTTATAGGCCTTGATTGTCTCCAAGGCCTGAAGACCGGAGATTTTCAACATCCTGATATCCATCAAAACGAGGTCGAAGGGACGCTCATGAACCTGAGAGATCGCCTGTTCTCCGTCGCCTGCCTCAAAGACGTGATAACCCCATCGGGCGAGCAAATTACGCAACATGATTCGATGGGCATGATCGTCTTCCACAACAAGGATTTCCTTTTTTCTCGTCATGATTTCCTCCTAATTGAGGGGCAATAAAATCATAAACGTTGTTCCCTCCCCTATTTTGCTTGCTACCTTGAGTTCACCACCGTGGGCTTCCACTATTTTGTAGGCGATAGAAAGACCAAGCCCTGTACCGCCAGGCTTCGTGGTAAAATAGGGATCAAAGATGTGTCCTAAATCCCTTTCGGGGATGCCCTTTCCCGTGTCGGAGATAGAGACGCTTACAAAATCACGCTCATGACAATCAAGGCGCACCTTCAAAGTTCCTCCCGGGGACATCGCCTCCAGGGCATTAAGGTAGAGATTTAAAAGGACCTGTTTCACCCTGTCTTCATCTGCCTGAATGGGGGGGACATCTTCACTGAGCTCATAATCGATGGAAATCCCCCTGTTTTTGGCCTGTTCTTCTATCATTTTCAGGGAATAACGTATAAGCTTATCCAGAAGAACCTCCTTCTTTTCCAGGGTAAGAGGCCGGGCAAAATCGAGAAGTTGGCCGATTACGCGGTTTAGTCTCTCCACCTCCTGAACCATGATCGTAGCCATTTCCCTGTCCTGGGGGTCATCATGATGACGCTCGTGGAAATAGGTGGCGAAACCCTTGATGGAACTCAGGGGGTTGCGGATTTCGTGGGCAATACCTGCAGCCAAGTTGCCTAAAGAGGCAAGGCGCTGGTTTAGAATCGTCTCTTTTCTCAATCGTTCCACTTCCGTAATATCTCTGAAAAGCAGAAGATATCCGAGGAAACCCGCCATTTCATCCTTAAGGGGTGCGGCAAGCCATTCCAAAAGCACACTTTTCCCCTCCTTAGACCGAAAGTCCGTTTGACCACCCATGGTTTCATCAACCCTGTTTACGCTTATCAAGGTATCGTAAAGGGGAAGATTGGGTAGGGTTGATGCCTCCTTCCCTATTACAGCGGATTTCGGCATACCCATGATCTCTTCCATGAAACGGTTGAAAGAGATAATGGTTCCGTTCTTATCTATCGCTACGAGACCGAGAGGCATATGCTCCACAAGGGTATCGGAAAAAGCCCGCATGTGTGATAGGGAAAGACGGCTGCTTTGCCATCCCTGGGCGAAGAAGAGGGTAACGATGCCTGTGAAACCGAGCAAAAAAAGCAAAGAGGCCATAAGAATTGTGTGGCGTTTCGCATTTTCCCTGGCCTTTTCGAAGGGACCAATATTAAAGCCCACGAAGATAATCTGTGGTGTTATTCCCTTTTTTAGAAAGGCGCCATGGATATTTTTCTCGTGGGGCATAGGGAATAGAAAGGGACGGTATACCTCGAAGGTATCTGCCCCTTCTGGATTGGGTACGAGTCGCCAGGAAGGTTTTGGGGATTTTAATACCTCCTTTAAATTAAGCTCTCTTCCATGAACTTCGCCGATGTAAGCAGGATCACTATCGGCAATAATCAAACCATCCTCGTTCGTTACGGTAATGAAATCCACATCGGGCTGGCGGGCCATCTCCATGAGTAGCCTCTGGAGTTCGAAGAAATTTGCTTTACCTTCGGTCGTTTTAAGACGGGTGTTGGCTTCGAAAGCCGTAATTAGTGTGTCCCCTTTCTCCAAAAGAAGCTGGATGGTAGAGGACTTCTGCTTGCTGATGTTATCCAGTGACATAAAAACAAAGAGGGGAATCAGGATAACCAAGGCGCCAAGGATCAACCAGGGTGATATACTGACCCACAAGGTACGTCTTTTTTGTTTCATTCCTTTCCTGCCGATTTGGGAATTAATTACATAAAACGATACCATATCTGCGAATATTTTAAACATCAAATTAATCATAGAATTTTCTCTTTTGGCAATATTAGCTATTATATCAACATGTTACCATATCGTACCCGACTTGGCATATCCCTTGCCATTAAATGGTAAAAATTCTTAAGAAAGGAGAAAAAAATGAAAAAGACTTTGATTTTGGGTACGCTTTTGGTAAGTCTCACGGCCGGAGCTGCTTGGGCCGCTTCTGACAAGGCTCAGGCGATGCTTTTCTGCTGGGACCAAGCGGGCAAGGCAAGAAAAGAGGTAAAACAGTTAACTTCCGAACAGTTGGCCCAGCTAAAGGGTATTTGCGCCGATTACATGTTCTTAAGGGGTGAAAGCCTGAAGGAGCAAAAAATACCTGCCCAAGATAGCCTTCCTTACGACTACGACTTGCAGTTAGACCCTCGTTGGTAATTTGCCCATTGAGCCCGTGGTCTTACACACCTGGCCACGGGCTTTTTGTATCCATAGTAAACACAATTTGGATACTATCTATCCATGAAGAGGGGCGGTATTTTTCTCTCCTCAAAAAAAATCAATAATATTAACATATTAACTAAATTACCAGCTCTGGCATCATCGTTGCATTTACAAGGGGCAAAGAAAATTCCTTGAAAGGAGACGCAAAATGAAAAAGACAGTAGTAACATTGAGTATTATCGCTGTTTCCCTTTTAGCTGCCACGGTTCTTTTGGCCGCCGGCTTCGATAGGGGAAGGGGCCCCATGTGGGGAGGGGGAAATCCCTATTGCTTCAACAATGATGGTACCCTATCCTCACGTTGGTCGGCCCTGGGTTTGACGGAAGAACAGAAGGCCAAACTACAATCCTTGAGGGAGGCACACCTCCGGGACATCAAGCCATTGCAAGACCAGTTGTTTAGTAAAAAAGGAGACCTCCGATTGCTCTGGCTTCAACCCACACCTGATCGAGAAAAGATTCTTGCCCTGCAAAAAGAGATAAGGAACTTGCAGGAACAAATTAGGGAGCGTAAAGACGCCTTTTTTCTCGATACGTTAAACGTCTTAACCCCGGAACAGCAGGCCAAGCTCAAGCAGGGCAGAGGCTTTGGTCCCAAGATGCCCCACAGGGGGGTCTATGGTCCGGGACACCAAATGGGCGGCCGCGGTATGATGGGTTACTAAAATCGTCTTTCCCACCTCTTCAATCCCCCCTATCCGGGGGGATTGTTTATTTCAAAAAATCCTTGACAAATCCTCGACCTCTACATTATGGTGCAAACATCTTACTAGTGAGGTTTGATAAGAATGGCGATGGCTGTGCGACTGCTTTTATTGCCCCACGGGGGCTTAGGAATGTTACGTCTTCATGCCACCGCCCATCGTTTTTAGGTAACCGTAAGTTAAGATTTTTGCTACCTAAGGAGGTCATGGGCGGGAAAGCCCAGACCTCCTTTTTTGTTTATCCAATCTTTTATCTTCTATGGGGGTGTTTATGGAAGAAGCGGGCAAGCGTATCTTCATTTTTGACACGACGTTAAGGGATGGGGAGCAATCACCCGGGGCCAGCATGAACCTTGAAGAGAAACTTAGGTTTGCCCGGCAGTTAGAAAAATTAGGAGTAGATATTATAGAAGCGGGTTTCCCCATTGCTTCCCAAGGAGATTTTGAAGCGGTAAAACAAATCGCCGCTGAAATCCGTGGACCCCAGATTGCCGCCCTTGCGCGGGCCAATTTCACCGACATCGATCGCGCCTGGGAGGCAATTGCCAAGGCACGCCATCCCCGGATCCATACCTTTATCTCTTCTTCTGACATCCACCTTAAATACCAGCTCAATAAAACGCGGACCCAGGTTCTGAAGGAAGCCTATGAAGCCGTAAAACACGCCGCCCAATATACGGAAAACGTGGAATTTTCTCCAATGGATGCTACCCGCTCAGATAGAGCCTATCTCTGCGAAATGATTGAAGCGGTCATCGAGGCGGGCGCCAAGACGGTAAATATTCCCGATACGGTGGGATACGCCATTCCTGAAGAATTCGGCGAACTCATCGCCTATCTCATCAGCCATGTAAAAAACATAAGCAAGGCAATTGTTTCCGTACATTGCCACAACGACCTGGGACTTGCTGTAGCCAATTCACTGGCTGCCATAAGAAACGGTGCCCGCCAGGTAGAATGCACGATAAACGGTATTGGTGAGCGGGCAGGAAATGCTGCCCTCGAAGAAATCGTGATGGCTATAGCCACTCGCCGGGACCTTTTCCATTGTTATACCGGTATCAAAACAGACCAGATTTATCAGACCTCAAGACTTCTCACCAAAATCACTGGCATTCCCGTTCAACCGAACAAGGCTATTGTCGGGGCAAATGCCTTCGCCCACGAATCGGGCATTCACCAGGATGGTCTCATTAAGGAAAAGAGTACTTACGAAATCATGACGCCACAATCGGTGGGCATATCGGAAAGCCATCTCGTTTTAGGTAAACACTCGGGGAGACACGCCATATCGGAACGACTGAAAAAATTGGGTTACCACCTCACACGGGAAGAAGTGACCAAGATATTTGCCCGCTTTAAGGAATTGGCCGATGTAAAAAAGGAGATTTTTGATGAAGACTTAGAAGCCCTCATCTCGGAAGAAATTTTCCGTGTAGAGGATAAGTACAAGCTTGTGTATTTAAATGTAGTAAGCGGTAGTTCCACTATACCAACGGCCACACTGCAAATGGAAGTAGACGGCGAAATCATACAGGATGCCGGGTTTGGCATCGGTCCGGTGGATGCTACCTTTGCTGCCATTCGCAAAATAACGAAAACCAACTATCCCTTGCAAAAATATGCGGTAAACGCGGTAACAGGGGGAACGGATGCCCAGGGGGAGGTGACGGTACTCCTCAAGTATGACGGAAATACCGTGGTGGGAAGGGGTGCCCATCCGGATATTCTGGTGGCATCGGCTAAGGCCTATATCAACGCCCTCAATCGGTTGGAACGCCTCAAAGGTAATACGAAGAAAGGAAAGGCAAATTCGGAGCGGGAGGACTTAAAATGAGCATGACGATTACAGAAAAAATCCTTTGTGCCCATACGGAACTAAAGGAAGTGCATCCGGGTATGTTGATCAATGCTAAGGTGGACATTGCTCTGGCCAACGATATTACGGCGCCCATTGCTATACAGGAATTCAAAAAGGCAGGTGGGAAGAAGGTCTTTGACCGCGAGAAGGTTGTTTTGGTTCCTGACCATTTTACCCCCAATAAGGACATAAATTCTGCCGAGCAGTGCAAGATTCTCCGTGATTTCGCCCGCGAACAGGAACTTACCCATTATTACGAGGTAGGTGAGGTAGGCATTGAGCATGCCCTCCTGCCGGAACAGGGAGTGGTGGTGCCTGGGGACTTGATCATCGGCGCCGACAGCCACACCTGTACTTACGGTGCCTTAGGTGCCTTCTCCACGGGTGTGGGTAGCACCGATTTTGCCGCCGCGATGCTTACAGGTGAAGCATGGTTTAAAGTTCCCGAATCCATAAAGGTAATCTTCTACGGAAAACCAAACCGTTGGGTTTCCGGGAAAGACTTGATCCTCTATCTTATCGGCAAGATCGGGGTCGATGGAGCCCTCTATAAAGCCTTAGAATTTACAGGGGAGACTGTTTCTTCCCTTTCGATGGATGACCGCTTTACCATTGCCAACATGGTCATCGAAGCCGGTGCAAAAAACGGTATCTTTCCCCCCGATGGCGTAACAAAAGCTTATGTGGAGGGAAGGGCCAAGAGAAACTATATATTTTATTCCTCCGATAAGGATGCCCATTATACCGAGGTGATAGAAATAGATGTAGGCAAAATCGAACCTCAGGTGGCTTTTCCCCACCTTCCTTCCAATGTACGGCCTGTAAGCTCTGCTACGGACGTAAAAATCGACCAAGTGGTCATCGGTTCCTGCACCAACGGTCGTCTTGAGGATCTAAGGGTTGCTGCGGCGGTCCTGAAGGGTAGAAAGGTTGCCCCTTACGTGCGCCTTATCGTGATTCCTGCCACCCAGGAAATCTACCGCCAGGCCTTGCGGGAGGGGCTGATCGAAATCTTCCTCGATGCTAAAGCAGCCGTCAGCACCCCCACCTGCGGTCCCTGTCTGGGTGGCCATATGGGCATCTTGGCCAAAGGCGAGAGGGCAGTATCCACAACGAACAGGAATTTTGTGGGACGGATGGGGCACAGGGAAAGCGAAATCTACCTCACCAATCCGGCGGTTGCTGCCGCCTCCGCTGTTTTGGGTAGGATTGCCAGTCCTGCCGAATTAATAAATTAAAAAGGAAGGGAGAAAAGATGCGATTTAAGGGGAAAGTATGGAAATTTGGCGATAATATCGATACCGATGTGATTATTCCTGCCCGTTATCTCAATACCTCGGACCCCCAGGTGTTGGCCTCCCATTGTATGGAGGATGCCGACCCCGAATTTATAAAAAAGATCAGCCGGGGTGATATAATCGTTGCGGGGACCAATTTCGGCTGCGGTTCTTCCCGAGAACATGCCCCTATCGCCATTAGGGCAGCGGGCATTGATTGCGTCATTGCCAAAAGCTTTGCCCGGATCTTCTATCGCAATTCCTTCAATATGGGTCTTACCATCTTTGAATCGAGCGAGCTTTGGGATATGGTCACAGAAGGGGAAACCATTGAGGTAGACGGTAATAAGGGTATCATCTATTTACCGAATGGACAAACCTTGAGGGTTAACCCTATTCCCCCCTTCATGCAGGAGCTCATTGCCGATGGTGGATTGATGAAGCATATTGCCCGGAAAAACAAGGCCCCTATTCCATAAAATGAACCCGATTTTTCTTGAACCTATCGTTACTGAGCCACCACGGAAGGAAATTTACCGCCGTTTGGGGTACCGGGAAAAAACTACGGCCTTAAGTGCAGAGGAACGCCATAGGATAGAAGATGCCATTGACGAGGCTTATGGGCTCGTCCATCTTAAGGCGGTTGGGCTGCGGCTTCCCGTTTTAGCGATAAACGACGAGGGTGTAATAATCCGCGGAACAAGAAACGTAGAAATTTTTCATAGTAAACAGCTTGCCAAGTTTCTCGCTCCTTCTGACGAGGTACTCTTAATGGGGGCTACTACGGGGAAACAAATCATGGAAGCTATTAATAAAGAAACGCAAGAAGGAAGGTTAAACCGTGCCGTAATTTTTGATGCTGTAGCAAGCGAAATGGTGGATGCTGCTCTCGATTGGGTTATGGGTTACTTTCGGCATACCCTTTTGCGAGAAAATCGGGTACTTTCTGATAACAGGTATTCTGCCGGTTACGGTGATTTTCTACTCGAGAATCAGCGCATCTTTTACCGTTTATTGAACTTGGTTAAGCTCGACGTGCAGATTACAGAGACCTGTCTTCTCATTCCGGAAAAATCTGTTACGGCCGTTGCCGGCATTATAAGGAAGGAAACATGAGGGCAGAGCGGCGCATAAAAAGACTCCTCCAGGAAAGGGTTATTATTCTTGATGGAGCTATGGGAACGGAATTACAGAAAAGGGGTTTACCACCCGGTATGGCTCCGGAAATCTGGTGCCTCGACCATGCCTCCGTGCTTCGGGACATCCACCGTAGTTATCGTCAAGCGGGGGCCGATATGATCTATACCGCTACTTTTGGCGCAAATCGCTGCAAACTTTCCTCTTATCTCCAGGCAACCGCTGTAGGGGAAATCAACCGTCGTCTTGTGGAAATTGCCAGAGAGGCCGGGGGTGAGGCGTTAATTGCAGGTGACATAGGACCGACGGGGCGTTTCGTTGCGCCCTTTGGCGACCTTGATTTTGAAGAAGCTATTGACATCTATAAAGAGCAGGTGGCGGGACTCCTCGCCGGCGGCGTGGATCTTTTCGTTATTGAGACGATGATGGACATCCAGGAGGCAAGGGCAGCACTCTTGGCTGTCAAGGAAAGTGGTGATTATTTTACCCTTGTCACTATGACCTTTGAAAAGGACGGCCGTACTTTAAACGGTACCGACGCCGTAACGGCTTTAATAACCCTTCAGAGTCTGGGTGCCGATGCTGTAGGCTGTAACTGCTCCTTGGGACCTGATGGAATGGTAAATCTTATTGCCGCCATGAAACCTAACGCTACTGTACCCCTTGTGGCCAAACCCAACGCGGGTATGCCAAAACTAAAGGGGGAAAGAACCGTCTTTGACTTGGGTGCTCGAGAGTTTGCCCTTTATGGAGAAAGGCTTTTAGAGGCCGGTGCCAACTTTATCGGAGGCTGCTGCGGAACCACACCGGAACATATCCGTATTTTAAAGGAAAGGATAGGCAATAGAAAACCTATTGCACCCCTTAGAAAATCTCTACCTGCCGTAAGCTCAGCAAGAGGTTACTATATCTTTCAGGAACAAGCCCCCCTATCGATTATCGGAGAGCGCCTTAACCCAACGGGTAAAAAAGCCCTTCAGGAGGAGCTTCTTGCAGGTAGAACATCCTTGATAAGGAAGATGGCGCGCGAGCAGGAAGAATTGGGAGCCGCAATGCTCGATGTGAATGTGGGTGTTCCAGGGCTCGACGAGGCAAAGGCAATCAAGGACATCATAAGTATCCTCTCTGTTACCACAGCGCTGCCTCTTGTCATCGATTCTTCCTCACCA
>Ga0315298_1006902_pt1 | contig 15234 bp, 12 predicted proteins | sample WHS_1_MG_FD_203077 | JGI IMG/M metagenome (GOLD analysis project Ga0315298, IMG submission 203077) | Extremophilic microbial mat communities from Washburn Hot Springs, YNP, Wyoming, USA - WHS_1_MG | ecosystem: Environmental > Aquatic > Thermal springs > Hot (42-90C) | place: USA: Wyoming... | reverse complement strand
ATGACGCCCTTGCCCTTGGCTAACGGTTCGGTGCTGCCTCCACCGTAAAGGACTTCCACCTTCAAGTCCGCGCCCATGCCGGGCGCACATCTCGAGAGAGGCAGCCGCTTCGGCTGCCTCTCTCGGCTGCGGCTGTCTAATGGGCAAGACACACTGGAGACTGCGCCCGCAGTTAGCATTGGGGGCAGGACTGTTCGATAAGACCTAGCCCTCCAAGTATGGGGCTCATCCAAGGACAATCGGTATTATTCGAACAGGGAATGGCAGCCATAGCAGGCAGGCGCAGAGAGCTTGCAAAAGGCCCCCCTGATGTGCTAGAATTGGTTTCGGTCAGCCGGTGGTGGTTTGCGGCTGGCCCTCCTGCCTTTTCGGGCGACTAGCTCAGCTGGTCAGAGCGCACGGTTCACATCCGTGAGGTCACAGGTTCGATCCCTGTGTCGCCCACCACCCCAATGCCGAAGTGGCGGAACCGGCAGACGCGCTACGTTCAGGGCGTAGTGGGCACAACGCCCGTGGGAGTTCAAATCTCCCCTTCGGCACCACAGTGAGCCGCACGCCTTCACTTGCCGTCTCTGAACTACCCCCCAGTCACACCTCTGGTGGCACGTTTATTGCCTTCCCCAGAGTCTAGCCACTTGATCAGATCGTGGGGAAGGTGCGACCTTGAATAGCAAACCAAACCAGCACACGAGTTCAGATAAACGCCCCGCGGGCGCAAAGGTTCCTTCGCGAGTTCGCGGCAAGGGCCGGCCAGCACCAGTTGCAGAGACCGAAGTCGTGGCAGGTAGGGGACCAACTAGCACTATAGAGTACCAACTCCAAAAGGTGCCACTGAAGCGAGGCCTGGCCGCTCTACAACATCGGGATTTTCGCCTTTTCTGGAGCGGCCAGCTAATCTCCCTGATAGGCACCTGGATGCAGATTGTAGCTCAGAACTGGCTCGTGCTGGAACTGACGAATTCCGCTTTCGCCCTCGGAGTAGTGAGCGCTCTCCAATTCTCCCCCATTCTGCTTCTGTCGGTTTTCGGCGGCGTGGTGGCCGATCGCCTTCCTCGGCGACAGATTCTGCTGGCGACACAGACCTCGGCGATGATACTCGCTTTCGTACTCGGCATCCTGACAGAGGTTGGCGCGGTGAACTTCACCTATGTAATGATCCTGGCCGTCTTACTGGGAGTGGTGAATGCGGTTGATATGCCCACCCGCCAGGCCTTCGTGGTGGAACTGGTGGCAGCGAAGAACCTTCACAACGCCATTGCCTTGAACTCCGCGGCCTTCAACGCTGCCAGGCTTATCGGACCGGCCTTTGCCGGCTTTGCCATCGGAGTGATAGGACTCTCTGGCGGCTTCTACCTGAACGGAGTCAGCTTCTTGGCCGTCATTGCTGGGCTGCTAGCGATACGGACGGGAAGAGCGTCCGTTCCCCGCAGAGTGCAGGTGTCGTCTGTACTGGAGGACATGCGGGAAGGGATAGCGTTCACAGTCGCCAGTCCGCTGATACTGACGCTTGTGCTCTTGGTCGGACTCGTGGGCACGTTTGGCATGAATCTTAACGTGCTGATCCCAGTACTGGCACGCGACGTGTTGAAGGTCGGGGCCGGAGGATATGGTGTGCTTACCTCCGCTGCAGGGGTTGGAGCGCTAGTTGCAGCGATCCTCCTGGCTTACTTGAACCGTGCGCCTAAGCCACGATTATTGCTTGGCTCAGTGGCCGCTCTCGGCATATCGGAAATAGCCCTTGCTTATGTCCGGCAGTTTGCTCTGGCCACGGTCCTGCTCATAAGCATTGGCTTCTCCATGATTATCTTCACCACCCTGGCGAACACGGCTCTGCAGACGGCAACTCCCGACCGACTTAGAGGAAGAGTAATGAGCGTCTATACCACCGTTTTTGCCGGCACTACTCCCATTGGCAGCATGTTTGCCGGGTCTTTAGCTGAATCGTCCGGAGTAGGAGCCCCATTGGCCCTGGGTGGTCTAATCAGCATAGGATCCTTGGCGATCACCTACCGGCTTCACTCGACCCGCTCGGAGCAGCGCTAGATAACTCCCTTGGTGCTGGGAACATCTTCGAGGCGGCGCTTGTCCAATCGCGTAGCTCCGTCCAGAGCACGAGCCAGAGCCTTAAACAGAGCCTCGGCCTTGTGATGGTCGTCATAACCCGAGAGCACACGAGCGTAAATGTTCATCTTCGCCTCGCGAGCAAACGATTCCAGAAAATGCCGAATCAGCGTTGTAGGCATGCCTCCCACCTCGGAACTCGAGAAGGCGGCCTCTACCACCGAATACCCACGCCCACTTATATCTACCGCCACACTGGCCAGGCTCTCGTCCATCGGTACAGTCGCATCGGACATTCGAGCGATGCCCTTTCTACCGTCGAGCGCTTCGTCAAACGCCTTGCCCAGGGTTATGGCAACATCCTCAACCGTATGGTGCGGATCGATGCGCAGGTCTCCAGTAGCGTGCACCGTTATGTCAAACAGACCGTGCTTGGACAGGTGGTCCAGGAGGTGGTCCAGAAAGCCAATCCCCGTGTCGAAATCGCCCGCGCCTCGGCCATCAACGTTGAGGGTCACGTCGATCGACGTCTCTTTTGTCCGTCTGTGTATGGTCGCCGTTCTTGGTTTCACGGCGGCAGATTCCATCTCGCCCTCCGCTCTAAACGCTTTCCTCGATTTCTCTCAGACTTCTCAGAAGCCTATCGTTCTGGTCCGGAGTCCCCACGCTAATCCTAAGATTGCTGCGTAATCTGGGATCGTCGTAATATCGAAGGAATATGCCTTGCGCCTCCAAGCCTGCCCTGATGTTGGCGAGAGAGCCGCGGGTTATCTTGCACAAGACGAAGTTAGCCTCGGAAGGGTACGGCTCGAGAAACGCGATCTTTCGCAACTCTCCGAGGAGCCTATCTCTTTCAGCGACGATTATCTTGACCTTCTCTAGCAAGTAGTCTAGATCCTCAAAGGATGCTTTGATAGCCGCCTGGGCGGCAACGCTGACGTTGTACGGTGGCTTGATTTTGAGAACGATGTTAGCAAGGTCGCGAGCGAATATTCCGTAGCCGGCCCTCAAACCGGCCAGGCCTGCCCATTTGCTGAACGTTCTCGCCACGATCAAGTTTTCGTACTCTGCGGTTAGCGGTATACAACTCTTCCCCGAGAATTCTGCGTACGCCTCGTCCACAAGCACCGTTACACCCGTGTCCAACAGGCTCACAAGGTCTTCTTCGCTGACACAGTTGCCAGTTGGGTTGTTGGGGGATGTAATGACGATGACTTTCACTCGCTCGTGCAGTTGAGAGAGGATGCCCGGCACATCCAGTTCGAATAGCCCAATCCGCTCGACGCACCTCACCTCACCGGCGCAACTCGCTACGGACGAGGCGTAGTACCCAAAAGTAGGCGGGCAGATTAGGATTTCGTCTCCCGGATGCACAAAAAGGCGAAAAACCAGATCGATGATCTCATCGGACCCATTGCCCAGCACGATGCGCTCTGGGTCCACCCCCACATAATGGGAGATCAGTTCTCGCGATTCGGCGCAAATCGTATCCGGATAAACGTGGTACCGACCGTACTTAGAAAGAGCCTCGGTCACTTTCGGCGAGCATCCATAGGGGTTCTCGTTGGCGTCCAACTTGAGTATCTGGTCGTAGGGAATTCCAAACCTATCGGCCACACGCTCTGGTGGCTCAACTGCCACGTAGGGCTGAACATCGCGCAGGTCGGCTCGTATCTTGGAACCCATTTGCTCTATGCTAATCTTCATTTCACCAGCACTCGGTCACACGATCCTTGCAGCGGAGCCACAGCCCGATTCTCCTGTGAACAGGAAACCTTTTGGAACGCCCCGGCCTCCACCCCGACACGACGCTCGGTTCCGCATCTGTGGGCAGCGCTACTGTCGCAACGTGGGAGGAGAAAGGGGACAGCGCTACGGCGCTTTGTCTGCACGCTCGCGGGCTGCGCCGCCACGCTCGGAAATCCTCGCACGCATTGCTGCAGCGTGCGCTGAAAGGCCTTCCGCATCGGCAATGGTTGCCGCGGCAGGTCCAAGGGCACAGGCAGCTTTTCTGCTCATTGCTACCACGCTCGTTACCTTCACGAAATCGAGCACGTTTATGGGAGAAGAGAAACGCGCCGTACCGCCCGTCGGCATAACGTGGCTCGGTCCAGCGACGTAATCTCCCACGACTTCCGGCGAGTACTCGCCCACGAATACCCCCCCAGCGTTCTCAACATACCCCAGATAGGAGAGTCCATCGTTTACCAGCAGGCAGAGGTGCTCTGGCGCATACGCGTTGGCTGCCTCTATGGCCGCCAGCACGCTGTCCACCAAGACGATGCCGCCATTGGCTCGTAGCGACTCGGCAGCGATCGCCGCTCGTGGCAGGCTTGGCAACTGGAGGGCGATCTCCTCCTGTACCCCACTTGCTAGCGATTCACTGTTAGTGATAAGTATTGCCGACGCCATAGGGTCGTGCTCCGCTTGAGCGAGTAGGTCGGCTGCGATGAAATCTGCTCTCGCGCTCTCGTCCGCGACGATCACTGTTTCTGTAGGACCTGCCAGTTGGTCGATTCCCACTGAGCCGAAAACCTTCCTCTTGGCTAGGGCGACGAAAACGTTGCCGGGGCCCAGGATTTTGTCAACCCGAGGAATGGTCTCGGTACCATAAGCAAAAGCTGCTATTGCCTGCGCACCGCCAACAGCGTACACGCCATCAACCCCTGCGATATCCGCCGCCACTAGCGTTAATGGGGACGGAGTCCCACCTTTACGCGGTGGACTGGCAAGCATCACCTGCTTAACACCCGCCGTTCGCGCGGGTATGGCCTGCATCAGGATTGTCGACGGATAATCAGCCCTGCCGCCAGGCGAATACAAACCAACTCTGTCCAGAGGGCGAATTATCTGCCCCAGCGCGCCTTCTGCAGACCAGTCCATCCACGACTGAGGGGTATTCTTGGAATGGAATCGCTCTATCCTCTCCGCCGCTACTCTTAGCGCATCTACAATGGCTCCATCGACTAATGAGTATGCCTGAGAGATGCGCTCTCTGGAGACTTCAAGGCTGATCAAACGAACGCCATCTATTCGCTCGGTCAGGTCCAGCAGTGCACGGTCACCTGATTTCTGAACGCGAGCGATTATCTCGTCTACGACTTCCTCAGCCGACAGATCCGCGCCAAACACCTCACGGATGCTGGCGCGGACGTGGGCAGGCAAAGGAGCCTGCCCTAGGGGGCGACGCCTCAGGATAGTCTCTCTTGCTTCATTAAGACCTATGATGCGAATAGTCACGGCTAGCAAACAGTGCTTCAACTATCAGTCTAAGCTGCCATCAGCAATTACCCTTAGGCCATCAGCACAGTTGAGCAGCTGAAGGCCTCCTGACCACAAAGACGCTTGCACCGAACGCTTAGACCGCAAGCATGATAGCACATTGACCCGTCTTTTCCTAGTGCTCTTATGCCTTGCGGTGCCCCACTTTGTGTAACGAGCTGCACGCGTCGCAACGAGACCACAGATATTGCGTGGTTTCGCCCGTGTCAGCGCAAGATGTTGTGCCCGTGGGGCCGATCGCACGGGGTACTTGACCATAATTAGCAAAAATGGGGTACCGCAAGCTCTTATGCAGCTGAGCAATTGCGCGGACAACATCTTAGTCCAACTACAGCACCCTGCTCACCCGCTCCACCAGCTCGCGGGAGGTATCTTCGTTAGCGGGAACACGTACGCGCACGAATGAATCGTCGAAGGGCTCGTAGGTCAGACGGTAGGAGCTCCCCGCCCCCGTCAATATGCCCTGAGAGGCCAGGAGATGGAAGAGATTTCGGGTAGGAACGTGCGCCACGGAGATGGGTACCTGTCGGTGGGTTGGCAAGATCCCAACGCCAATTCTTTCGAGACCCGTGATCAAGACGGTCTTGACGCCAGCAATCACCTCACGTGTCCTGCTGACGTAATTCTTGTCTTCTAAGGTGGCCTTTGCCTCCAGCACGCTCAACCAACCCTGCTCGAAGGGTAAATCCACCTCGCGGTAGGTCTTTGTCAGTTGATTGGATTATACCCCCGCGAACAATCGACGATCGGGTACTCCGGCTTCGTTGCTCTAGGTGGGCTTTCCTTAATGTACGAGTGGCGTCGATATCCGGCCAAATGAGCACGTGTTCCTCTTGAGAAGCTCACTTTAGCTCAACACCCTCTCGATTGCCGCAAGTGCGAGCGGGATATCTCCACGTTCGATGCCATAATGAGTTACCATGCGCATCCCTCGTCCTCCGAGTGGGCTGATGCGCACTCCTTCCCGTGCCAACGAGGAAACAAACTGCGCCGGCTCAAGACGCTCAGCAATCAAATCGAACACGATAATGTTTGTTTGGACAGTCGTCGGATCGATGGAGATTCCGGGAATGAGTGACAGGCCTTCAGCAAGCTGGCGAGCGTTTTCGTGGTCTTCGGCCAGCCGGTCGATCATCGACTCCAGGGCCACGATTCCAGCGGCGGCTATGATTCCAGCCTGTCGCATACCGCCACCAGCCATTTTCCGGAACTTCCGGACGCGTCCTATGTACTCGGCGCTTCCACACACTAGCGAGCCAACAGGGCAACTCAGTCCTTTGGAAAGGCAGAAGGAAATCGAGTCGACGGGTTCGGCGAGCTGGCGAGCCTCGATTCCCAAGTGAACTGCAGCGTTGAAAATGCGGGCGCCGTCGACGTGAACGGGCACGCCGTAGCGGTGAGCGAGTTCGCCGACCTGCTTCAGGTAGTCCGGAGGCAGAACGGCCCCTCCGCATCTATTGTGTGTATTCTCCAGGCAAATCAAGCCAGTCCGTGGAAAGTGGATGCCAACGGGACGAATCGACTTCTCGATTAACGCCAGGTCGATCCTGCCGCTTCGGTCGTTCGGCAACGATCGCATCTGCAGACTTCCGAACGTTGCCGAACCTGCCGCTTCGTACAGCAAAATGTGAGCCTGGTCTCCAAGGAGAACTTCATCCCCTCGCTGGGTATGAGCAAGGACGGACACGAGGTTAGCCTGCGTTCCACTGGTAACCAAGACCGCTGCCTCCTTACCCATTCGCTCGGCAGCCATCTCCTCCAAGCGATTAACAGTCGGATCCTCTCCGTACACGTCGTCGCCAAGTTCGGCCCGATAGATCGCCTCCCGCATCTCCGGGGTCGGTTGCGTCACTGTGTCACTTCTCAAGTCTATCGTCTTCATTTCTTTAACACCACCACTAGTAGTCGGGTACATCTCGGTTCTGAGTTGTAGGCCTCAACCGACTGGTTACGCTGGCGTGACCATCCCCGGCGGTCACTATAGCACCAGGCTACCCGCAAGTCAACCGACTCTTTGGATTCCCCTACCCTTGTGCTATAATCTGGCACAGAAGAAACGGGGGAGCGGCAGTAGGAGTTCTGGGTGGTGAGGCTCTCGCCATTTCCGTCAGCGCTGCACGTAGACACTCTGTTGCTCACGCTGCAGCCCGAACTGCTATCCCTCGAAGTGGCCATCCGACACAGTTGGGATTAGGGTTATCGGATGGGTTGAAAGTTGTGGAGGTCATCAGTGGAGCAGTTCAAGGTACCTGTAGCTAACCTGCGCTGGACCTGTTCGGAATCGGATCTAGAATTCAACTGCACCGATGTTGTGCCCCCTCTGGAGGAGTTCATCGGGCAGGAAAGGGCATTGAAGGCAATAGAGTTCGGCCTATCTGTCGACACGACAGGATACAACATTTTTGTCACCGGCCTTACCGGCACTGGCAAGATGTCGGCCATTCGGGCCCATCTGCAGAAACTGGTCAGCAGCGAGCGCGAAGACATAAAGCTGGCCCAGCCGGAGGACTGGTGCTACGTTTACAACTTCGCCGACCCAGATCGTCCTCAGATTATCAACCTGCCTAAAGGCATGGGCAAGGTCTTGCGCAGCCGCGTGGAGGATCTGCTTGTGAGACTGAAGGCCGAAATCAGCAAGGCTTTTTCGAGTGAAGAATACGAAGCCCACAAGAAGCAACTTGTGGAGGAGGGCCAGCACGCACAGAGGCAAATCCTTCAGCAGTTGGAGAAAGAAGCAGCGGATGAGGGGTTCTTGCTGCAGATATCCCAAATGGGAGTCCTGCTCGTTCCGTTGGTCGACGGGAAGCCTGCTACTCAGGAAGGATTCATGGCGTTGCCTGAGGAGCAGAGGAACGAGATAGAGAACCGTAGAAGCGAATTTATGAACAAGGTGGGAGATGCCTTCCAGCGAGCGCATACGCTTCAGCGTGAACTGGAAGAGAGAATGCGGGCAGTGGACCAGCAAATTGTTGAGTTTACCATCGCCCGCCCGTTCAACGCGCTGCTTTCTGAATTCGGGAATTACAGTCAGGTTGTATCCTACCTCAACTCCTTGCGGCAATACACCTTAGAGAATATTGATCGTTTTAGGCCACTAGAGGAACAGACTCCGCAAATCACAAACCCGTTTTTCCAGGGTGTTTCCAAAGAAAAAGAATCGTTAGCTGCCTTCCAGGTCAACGTTTTCGTGGATAACAGCGCTACCGAGGGGCCTCCGATCGTCATAGAGACTCATCCCACGTACGGGAACCTCTTTGGCAAGATCGAGCGGCGAGCTTTTATGGGCGCATATTTCACGGACCATACTATGCTCAAACCAGGCTCCATGGCTTTAGCAAACGGGGGTTACCTAGTTCTAAACGCCAAGGATGTTCTGCTAAGTCCAGGCGTGTGGGATACCCTCAAACGCGTCATTCGAAACAAGAAGTTGAGGCCCGAGGATCCGCTAGAGGCAGTTGGCTTCATAGCGCCGCAAGGGCTGAGACCACAAGGCATGCCCATCAACGTCAAGGTGATAATGGTGGGGGATAATAACCTGTATCAGCTGCTTTCGGTCTACGATGAGGACTTCTGGGAAATATTCAAAGTGAAGGCAGATTTCGATTCACAAATAGATCGTAATGAGGAGAACATACGTGCCTACGCGTCCTTTGTCGCGACCTGTTGTCAAAGTGACTCGCTCAGGCATTTTGACCGATCGGGCGTGGCAAAAGTTATCGAGTATGGCGCGCGCTTGGTGTCGGATCAGAACAAGCTTTCCTCGCGCTTCGGTCAGATCAGGAACTTGCTCATAGAAGCGGACTACTGGGCCAGAGAGGAAAAGAGCCCAGTGATCACCGGCGAGCACGTGCGCAAGGCGATCGAGGAGAAGATCAACCGATCCAACCTGATCCAGGAACGCATTCAGGAGATGATCGCCGAGGGAAGTATAATGGTGGATGTGGACGGCGCCGTCGTCGGACAGGTGAACGGCCTCGCGGTCTACGATCTCGGCGATATCGCTTTTGGCAAGCCATCACGCATTACTGCACGAACCTACGTCGGAAGGAGCGGAGTTGTCAACATCGAGAGGGAGGCACAGCTTAGCGGTAAGACCCACGATAAAGGGGTCCTTATCTTGACGGGCTTCCTGGGTTCACGATTCGCCCACGACAAGCCCCTCACCCTGTCGGCTACTCTGTGCTTTGAGCAGTCGTACTCTGGCGTAGACGGCGACAGCGCCTCGTCGACCGAGCTCTACGCGATTCTGTCCAGCCTGTCTGGCCTTCCCATCAAGCAGTCGATTGCCGTAACCGGCTCGGTTAACCAGAGAGGCGAGATTCAGCCTATCGGTGGGGTGAACGAGAAAGTCGAGGGATTCTTCGACGTATGTAAGGCCAAGGGGCTTACCGGCCAGCAAGGAGTGTTGATCCCGCATCAGAACGTGAGGAACCTGATGTTGCGCGAGGACATAATCCAGGCAGTAGCGGAGGGATCATTCCACATCTATTCAGTGAAGACCGTGGACGAAGGTATAGAGATACTCACCGGTGTGCCTGCTGGAGAGTTGCAGGAAGACGGCACTTATCCCGAGAATACAGTGAACTATCTGGCCGACAAACGACTTCGCGAGCTCGCCGAGGGACTCAAAGGCTTCCAGGAAGACAAGAAGGACGAGGAGGAGACAAAACAGACAGAATCATGCCCATCAACGTGCCGGCGAGGCACAACGATAAACTGAAGAGCCTGGTCGAAAGGATCAACTCCGACGCCGAGTTGCACCAGTGGTGGAAATGCGCCAACATCAACGCAGTGGACCGTGCTGGCATCACTGACCACGGCGAGGTCCATATTCGCATCGTAGCCAACGTCGCCTTGAAGATGCTCCGAATGTTATACGAGGCCGGGGTGGAGCCGAGCGTGGTGAAGAACTACGGAATGAGCCCAGACGATGCCGAGGTCATAGTGGTCTTGGCTGAGTGCCTCCACGATGTGGGAATAGCCATCCACCGTGAAGACCACGAACGCCATAGCCTCATTATTGCTGTCCCTAAGCTCAAAGAACTGCTCGACGGCATTTACGATGTGGATAAGCGAGTCATCATCACTTCAGAAGTGCTCCACTGTATATACTCCCACCGCTGGGATGTTCCCTGCCTAACTATTGAGGCCGGAGTAGTCAAGGTTGCCGACACCCTGGACATGACCGAGGGGCGGTCAAGGATTCCATTTGAGGCAGGCAAGGTCAACATACACTCGGTTTCTGCTGCAGCCATTGACAGGATCACTCTGCACAAAGGAGATACGAAGCCAATAGGCATCGAGATTGCCATGAGCAATTCGGCTGGCATATTCCAGATTGACGAATTGCTCAAGAGGAAACTGCGAAACTCGAGCATCGCCGACTACGTGGAGATTGAGGCCCGGATCGAGGGCGAGGTCGAGAAGAAGCTGTTGAAAATCTACACGTTTTGAGCAGTCACTGGCAATTGCCTGTAAGCCATCAATCCGCTGCGGCAGGCGCAGTCTTGGCGGATCAGTGGCTGGTTTCTGACAACCTCGTTCCACGTGCCTAAGCCAGCCGTATAGCGTCTGGAGAAAAGGTTTACCACCGTCACTCCGCGCAGGCGGGCTTCGCATCTGTAGCTCGTTACTTCAGTCGCTGGATGAAGGCCGCTCGGCACATAGATGATTTGCGTGCTGGCCAACGTCATATAATGGCCCCCATCCAGCACGGTTTACAAGTCCCCGCCCTGCTAAATTGCGGGTGCATCCAAAGGCAACGGATATCAGTGCCGTACCCTCAATGGCTGCCCAGAGTCTCTGCCGCAGCCATTATCGCATCGACGATCTGATGATACCCTGTGCAGCGGCACAAGTTACCGGAAATGGCCTTCCTCACCTCAGTCCGAGTGGGCTTAGGGTTCTCGTCGAGAAAAGCCTTAGCCACCATCACCATTCCTGGTGTGCAGAATCCGCACTGAATCGCCGCGTGCTTCACGAATGCCTCCTGCACGGGATGGAGCTTCTCCCCTTCGGAGAGTCCTTCGATCGTGGTGATCTCCTTGCCCTGAGCAGCTACGGCGAGGACCAGGCAAGATGCCACTGGCTTCCCATCCATCAAAACAGTGCAGGCGCCGCACTCTCCCTCGTTGCACGATTTCTTTGTGCCCGTGAGACCGAGCGTATCTCTGAGGACCTCGACGAGCGTCCGATGTGACTCGACGTTCAGGTTGTATGTCACGCCGTTGACTTTCAACACGACATCTTGTTTCATAAACGCTGCTCCCTCCGGCCTAACCCACTATTCGCCTGTGTGCTTCAAGGATAGCCCTCTTTGTGAGCACCTCCACCATCATGCGGCGATACTCCTGGGAAGCGCGAATGCTCTCACGTCTGGAGCGACACTCCCTGCTAGCAATCGCTGCCGCTTCCCTCACGAGAACCTCGGTGATCTCTTGGTCGACGAGCACTCTCTCTGCATCTGTCACCCTGACCGGTGTTGGCGCAACGGATCCCAAGCCAATCCGTGCTCCTTTGCACAACCTTCTGTCTCCATCGAGCGTCAAGCATACCGCCACGCCGACCAGGGCCAGGTCCATCGCGTGCCTGCGCATCAATTTGAGGTAGCCCCCCGACGAATTGGCCACAGGCTTCGGGACGTGGATTTCCGCCAGTATCTCGTCTGCGTGACACACCGATTGCTTTGGCGCCACGAAGAAGTCCTCGACTGCTACCCAACGATCGCCTTGTGGGCCGATTAGCTTGAGCGACGCGCCTAGGGCGATGAGTGGCGGCGCTGTATCTGCCGAGGGGAGCGCGCTGCACAAATTACCACCGATAGTCGCGAGAGTCCGTATCTGCGTGGATGCCATTACATCCACTGCATCTCGAAGAGGTGGGTACATTTCTCTGACGATGCTGGAGCGCTCGATCTCCCCGAGCGTCGCCAACGCGCCGATTCTCAAGCCACCGTTGTCGCTGAAAGCGATCCCTTTCAGCTCAGCTATGCCATTCAGGCTGATAAGATGTTCCGGCACGACCTCCCTCTTCTTCATGTCCACCAGCAGATCAGTTCCACCCGCAATCATCCTGCCTTTATCTCCAAAGCGCCCCAGGAGATCAAGCGCCTCCGCGACTGAGGCTGGAGTATGGTACTCGAATCTGGGTAGCCTTCTGATAAACATCTACTTTCCCTCCTTGGTCTTGAGGGCCTGGAGAATCTTTTCCGGCGTGATAGGAAGGTCTTTGATCCTGACCCCCACCGCGTCGTAGACCCCATTAGCAATGGCGGCCATCGTGGAGCACGAACTGGCTTCTCCCGCGCCCTTGGCGCCGAACGGCCCATACGGATCGTGGGTGTGAACGTGCTCGACGACGTACTCAGGCACATCCATGGCCGTAGGTTGCTTGTAGTCGGTCCAAGTGTAGTTGAGCACGCGCCCTTTTTCGTCGTATAACGATTGTTCGTAGAGCGCCTGGCCCGTCATATGGGCGCTGCCTCCCATCACTTGCCCCTCTAGAAGAGCCGGGTTTATGGGCTGGCCCGCGTCGTCGCCGTGCGCCGCCCGAAGCAGCGTAACCTGCCCCGTCTCCCGGTCGACTTCAACCTCCACTGCTGTGGCGATGAAGTCGAGACCGTGCACCAAGTTGCCCTTGCCCGTCTTCCAGTCGACAAGGTCGATATCGAGCGCTGCCCAGTGACCCCGCCCGTAAAGAGGGGCGCCTTTCTCGTAGTATGCCTTCCGCACAGCAAGTAACCAATCCATACCCCTTCCAGGGTTGTCTCGGACAAAGACACGCTTATCATCGAATTCGAGCTCGGATGGGTCTGCGTTAAGCGCTGGTGCGACTATCTCAGCAAGTTGCTTCTTCAGGTCTCGCGCAGCCATTATCGTCGCGTTGCCATCCCAATACGTGCACCGATCACCGAACATACCGGAGTCAAAAATGGTGGTGTCGGAATCGCTCACTCCCTGGATGATATCCTCGTAAGGAAGGCCCAGTTCCTCGGCAACCATCTGGCAGAAGACCGTGTTCGCTCCCTGCCCAATCTCCGTGCCACCATGGGTCACTATAACCTTGCCATCTTCCTGAAGCTTCAACACCACAGACGATCCGAAATGGCCACCCAATCTTGGGCCAGAAGGATGAGAAGCGCAGCTGAAGCCGATGCCTCTCCCCTGTCCTCTGTTTTCTCTCGATTCCTTCCAGCCGATACGCTGGGACACTTTCCGAATGCACTCGGGAAGGCCGGACACGTCGACGACAATGCCGTTGGCGCAGTGCCAGTTGTCAGTCACCGCGTTGATGGCTCGCATCTCAACGGGATCAACACCTATTTCCTCCCCCACTATGTGCAGGAGCGAGTCGAGAGCGAACTGAGCCAGAACGATCTCCTGGCCTCTCACCGTGCCGCAAGGCGCTCGATTGGAATAGACCAGCTTTCCGTGGTACTCAATGGCCGGAATCTTGTAGGGGACGTTCAGGAGCGCGCCAAAGAAGAAGATGTTGAACGGCCCAATTCCTGAAATAGGTCCGCCTTCCAGGATACACTCCGCTTTCAGGGCCGTTATTGCCCCGTTTTTCTTCACCCCAATCGTTAGCTTCGCATCCATAGCGTTGCGCTGTCGATACGCGGCGAGAACTTCGTCGTAGTTGAGCACTATCTTCACAGGCCTGCGTGTGAGCTGGGCCAGCTTCACGGCCGCGAAATCGACATCCATAGGGTCGTGCTTCCCCGAAAAGGCACCGCCTACAAAGGGGTTGACGATCCTCATTTTAGAGAGCGGGATATCCAGCGCCCGGCACATGTGGCGCCAGGTGATGTACGGGCTTTGCTTGGAGGCTTGAAGAAGAATCCTTCCCGACGCATCCACCTCTGCTAAGCAGGCATGCGGTTCGATAAAGCCAACAGATACGCGCTGGGAACTGAAGGTCTCCCCTCGAACGTACTCGGCCTCTTCAAAGCCCTTCTCCACATCCCCGAAAATGAAATCCGATGCGTAGCATATGTTGTCCCTCTTGAACTCGTTCACGGGCGGGGCTCCGGGTGCCAGGGCATCCTGCGCGGTAAGCACCACGGGCAACTCCTCGTAGTCTACCTTAATGAGGTCGAGCGCTTCCTCCGCCGTGTCCTCGTCGATCGCTGCAACGGCAGCGACCCCTTCACCAAAGTGGTGCACTTTGGTAATAGGCATTGGCAGCTGATCGCGGATGTCGGGCCTCGTGCCGAAGGGGATTCCTGGGAAATCCTTTCCCGTTATGACCGCCATCACTCCGGGAAGTGCCCGCGCCTTCGACACATCGATGTTGAGAATCTTCGCGTGGGCCAGAGGGCTTCTCAAGAGCTTCCCGTGTAACATGCCGGGGGCGACGAGGTCGCCCGCGTAGCGGGCCGAACCCGATACCTTCACTCTGGCATCCGTTCTCTCCACTGATTTGCCGACCACTCGGTACTCTTTTGTCACCGTCACTCCTTCCTTTCGTCCTAAACATGCCCAAGGCCGCATCGCTTGCGACCTAATCGGAAGCCTGTGCGGACTGCAATGCCCCAAGTACTCAGGCCCCAGGCTACCAGCTATGTCTTATCCTCCGCCTATTGGCACGATTCTAATGGTTACCGTGTCCCCATCCTTGAGCACAGCATCGAGACAACCCTCGTGTTGCTGGTAGGGGCTGCCGTTTATCTCCACCTCCCATTCATAAGGATCAACTGCGCTCGCGCCTGGCTTTACGTACTCAAGAGGCGTCGGAGCCTTCGCCGACAGCAGATTAAGGAATTGCCTGAGCGTCACTACCGGTAGGTCAATCTCGACACCGTCGGCTTCCTCCAAACCAGGAACCAAAAAGTTGGACTCGACGCATATCCACATGGTGTCCGAGCCCCTCCTCTCGCTGGGGTATGCCCTG
>Ga0315298_1006901_pt1 | contig 15235 bp, 20 predicted proteins | sample WHS_1_MG_FD_203077 | JGI IMG/M metagenome (GOLD analysis project Ga0315298, IMG submission 203077) | Extremophilic microbial mat communities from Washburn Hot Springs, YNP, Wyoming, USA - WHS_1_MG | ecosystem: Environmental > Aquatic > Thermal springs > Hot (42-90C) | place: USA: Wyoming... | reverse complement strand
TGCTCAGATTATTTATAGTGATATCCGATTCAGAATGCATATACTTCACCCTCTTATTATTTATTACTCCATTCTCATTCTTTTTTTTTTCATTCTTTTTCACATAATAAAATGAATTTATCAAGTTCTTTCACAAATGTTTCAGAATTCATTGGGCACCCTTGAACTGTGGAATCAACTTCTATGAATTTTGTAACTGGCTCCACCTTTTCTAATGCCTTGAATTTTTTCAATATTGGTTTGATTTCTTTAAGCTGTGACTGGCTGAAATTGTTCCTTAATCCTGCAGGCATTCCATTAATTGCGCACGAACCTACGGCAATTATGTATTTGCTGTTTTCTCTTATCTTTTTTATAAGCTTTAAATCCTCTTCGGTGGATATCGCACCTTCGACAACCGCTATATCAAGATTTTCCATTGAATTAATTGATTTTAGGGTTTTCATAAATTTAAAGTCAAGCTTGTCTTTCCATCTATCAAAATTATCGTTTAGTAGCTCTATGAATGTAATTGCACACCCCTCACAGCAAGTAAAAGTAAACCAACCAAACCTTACTTTCTTTTTTCTCTCAAACATTGCTTCACCTGGAACCTTTGCTTTATACTCTTCTTGATATTCTTTTTTTCAGGTATTCAGTTAGCCTGTATAAAAGTGTTAACAAGATTACAAATATAAAGTTTAATATCAGGCCGAAAAATATGAAAAATATTGAAAAAGAAAGAAAAACAGAAATGAAAACAATAAGATTGAAATTGAACTGAATGGCTGCATAGTTTATGAACATGAACAAAACTAAGAGAGGAATTAATGAAAATGAGAAGAGGATGCTCAAGCTTGCTTTCCAATCATCTTCACTTGGACATGCTGTTAATGCAGAAATCATTATTAGATAAAGAAGAAATATACCCTGTAAAGAAGGATTGAATATTAAATTTATTAAAGAAGCGAGTATTGGAGAGATTACAGATGAAATAATATTGATCACTGTAGCAGGATCAAGAATAGATGAATTTGCTTTCAATACATCGTTGAATGGAATATTTATCTGAAGAAGAACAATCGAGACCATTAGCAGAATAATTGAAGGAAGAAAACCAGGTGCAAAGGCAGCTATTACAGTTGAAATCCATCCTCCTATTGACTGAGATGTTTTTGCCGCTATTCTTCCACCTTGAGACGAAACAAATGATTCCTTTAAATTTATTTCAGAACCAGTAAATAATGCAGCAGCTAAATGAGAGATTTCATGAATTGCAATTGAAACCTCCACTATAAACCATTCTGTAAGTTTACTCCTGTATAATGTAGGAAAAATAAATTTCCTTACGATGAACAGTAAAGAAATAGACTGAATCGCCCATATTAACAGGATTAAGGCAAATAAGATAATCGGAAGAAATAAATAGCTGAAAATTGGGTCTAGCGCCATAGATTATATTAAACGTATAATTTAAAAATCGTATATAATGTATATCTTTACAGTGAATCGTTTTATTTAAATTTTCACATTGAAACGAGAGGATGAGATGAACAAAAACAAAGAGAAAGATAACAAATAAAAAGAAAAAATGAACAGAAAGCATTTGCATCGAAAGTATACACCGAACTGATGAAAGTACCAAAAGGAAAAGCAATAACCTATAAAGCATTAGCAAGAATGGCTGGAAATCCTAATGCTGCAAGAGCAGTCGGCAATCTGATGAAAAACAACAAAAATCCAAAATATATACCTTGTTATAAAGTGGTTAAAAGCAATGGAGAAGTTGGAGAGCATTCTGTAAAAGGAGGAAAGAAAAAGAAGATACAACTTCTTAAAAAGGAAGGAATAGAAATAAAAAAAGAAAAAATAGATGAAAGATATCTAATCCGATAATGGTAGTAGCAAATAATCAGATGATATCTAAACATCTGATCTGATCACTAATCCCTACTTACTCCTTAGTTATTTCTTAGATCTTAACTCTGTAATTTGCTTCTTTATTCTATCTTCCTGCTTTTCAAGAATTTGGAGCCTTGCATCTATTGTTGATTTCCTATCATTGAGATCTTTTACTATCTCTTCTTTAGTTGATTTTATAAGAATGGGCCCAACTAATCGGTACATCTCTCCCTTTGCTTTTTCAATTTCATTCAAAGAATGATCTATCTCTTCCGACTGTATCTTAAGTTGCTGCTTTTGCAACGAAAGAAGTTGCAATTGCTGCTGTAAGGATTGTAATTCTATTTCCTTATCTTCTACCATTCTAGCACCTCATTAGCATATAAATTTAACGTATATATGTTACAAATAATAATCATAAATTAAAATAATAATATAAATGAATATGAAAAATGTATGCAATAATATAATATACATGAAAATTTATAAATGTACCAAATGTATAAAATATACAAAATGCATTAACTTCTTGCTTTCTTCAATCCTCTGAGAAGTTCTGAACCCCGGTTATAACCTTTAAAGCCCTTAACTGAGAACCTACCGCAGCATGTAATGAAGCCAAATCTTTTGCTTCAATATATATTGTCAATGAGCTCGATTCTTTATTTTCTTTTAGAGAAATTTTTGCCCTTCCTTTGAAATTTAGCTCTGGCTGCAAAGCGAGAAATGCATTATGCATCTCTTTTTTATCTTTGAAAGGAATGTTTATAGTAAGCAAAATTGTTTTATTCATGTTATTCCTCATGATATTTAGTTAATCTAAGTTATCTGCTCAATTGCCTGAGTTATATGCTTGATTGTTTTTTGTCTCTGGATTTCTTTCTGGATTGTTTTTTCTCTCGAGAAGATAAAGGATATTGATTTTCATTTTAAGCTCTTTGTACTTAAACTCCAGCTTATTATCTGAAACGATGAATTTGACTGTATCATCTGAGTATGGTTTGGGCAGACTGAAAAGACTTGCAATTCTATCTGCTATTTTTGCTTTTTCTTTTGTCTTAGCTTCAGTAGAAATTTCTACTTCTTTTTTAATTGGTCTGATCTTTTTAATTGTATATTCAGTAGGAACTGAGAATATTATGAATGGAAATATCCACTCCATCTTTTCAGAATTTATGAACGCTAATTTCCTTGGATTTCCTTTCTGCTCACTTACAACGATTATTCGATTGAAACCAAGCTGCTCTGCTCTTGCCATTACATCTTCTATAGATTTTTTACCTCTGTGTTCGTAGATTGAATTTAAAAAATTTGCAAGATTATATGCAAAAATTTTGGTTGACTTTGAAACATTTCTACTTGTAGTAATATACATCAAACCACTAACCACACCTATAAAATATTTGAAATAAATAGAAAAAGTTAAAAACAAAAAGAGAAAAATTATTAATCTGTTTTAACTTTTCTTGCGACAGGTAGAGGAGCTTTATAGAAAATTCTCCATGCGCAATATGGGCATCTTACAAAATTACCTATCTCCTCAATCTCCTTGCCACAATTTCCACATTTATACATAATAACACCCATTTACAATCAATTTTGATTGTTTTGATCTAAAATAGAAAACAGAATCTACTCATAGATATACTTATTATACTTATGATTATTGTAGGATTATTGCTTCTTATTGAAGTCTGATATTATACGTGCAACTGTCTCTCCAAATTGAGTGGTTGGAGAGTAAGCTCCACCTGCAAAAGTATATCCACAACCCTTACATTGCCAAATTCCTGTTGATACTCTTTTAACTTTTAATTTTCCACAAGCAGGACACTTGTATTTCTGCTTAAGTTGCTTTTTAACTGCTTCAAGACGTATCTTGACAGAACGTCCTCCTCTTACCGTTGGTGATACCATACCAATCCCTCATACTTAGATAGAATACTTAAAATCCATTAATTTTATTCCTAACATATTATAGTTTGTTCAAAAGGCTTAATAAATATTTTCTTTGTTCAAATGACTTATCCAACAAGGATATGATCTCATCCTTACTGAATGACCCAGAACCTGCCTTTTGAATTGCATACAACATATTGTCTCCAACACAATATGTTATTCTTGCATCAGCTACTAGCTCTTCTGCATAAGTTGGATCAAGAACTATTTCCTTGCCTATCTTTGCAAACGTACACTGAGTAGGTATTGTTAAAAGAGGTTTTGGAGTTAAATTCTCTCTGATTATTTTTTCATCCTTATATTCTGGAACCTTCATAGTGTGAAGTGCTGCTACTGCTGCAAGAGCAGCTGTGTCTAAAAGATTACCGTCATGATCAAGAGTGTAGATATCAACAAATACACCCCACACCTTTCCTTCTTCTATGAATAAGGATTTAAGATCAACGGCTTCTGCTGCTCTTATCCCTCTATCAACTACTCTCGCTAGTTCTATAGATTCCTCATTTGGTGGTCCTTCTTCGAATATCTCATGTGCTGTGGGGAGTAAGTCTGCATTTACTGTAAGTGTTCCCTCCATTGGCTTATCTGGAAATGGCTCTACTACTTCTAACTTTACTCCAGCCATAACTCGGGATTTTCCTATTTTTACATCGGCAGAACCTTCTGCTGTAGAAATAACATTTGTTTTAATACTTATCTCTCTGTACTCGTTGAAATCCCTTCCATCGTCTCTTTTTCTGTTTTTTATTAATTCACGAATTACATCTTTTTTTAATTCATCAATAACCATTACCATTCAATCACCTATTTGTACCTTATTTATTCATACCTTATTCTTTAATATTCAGAATTTTCATTTCCTGCAGTTTCATTTTCCATAGTTTCATTTTCTGCACTAAGTTCCTGAGAAGGTTCTTGCAAAGATGACTTGCTTACCTGTTGATCTATCTCATTCAAATCTGAATTATCCTGTTCATTATCATTCTCTACTGCTGCTGAGGATTTCTTGAAGAATTCCCTTAGTGCATTTATCTGCTTCTCTCTTATCTCACCAATCTTTGTATAAGCAAGATCCAATGCATAAATGAATTCTTCTCTTGTCATTTTTCCATCCATCTGAAGAAGAATAATATCACCAGACATAGGTGCAATGGCAAGTGGCATATCTGCCTGACCGAAATTGTCCTCCTCTCTCATCATGTCCACTGCAATCTGGTTATCTATTTTTCCGACAGAAATACCTATCGGAATATCTTTCATCGGAATTCCTGCATTCGCAAGTGCAACTGCAGCTGCTGTAATGGCAGCAACCCTTGTTGAACCTTGTCCTTCAAGGATGTCAACATATATATCGATTGCTGTTTTTGGGTATACTTCTTTAATGATCACATTTTCAAATGCCTCTCTCATCACCTTGGAAATTTCTCTTGACCTCCTATTTGGACCAGCTCTTCCATGCTCTTCTGTTGAGAATGGTGCCATCATATATCTACATCTTACTATCGAACCATAAAGATTTGTTTCATGCTTTGGAAGAACCTCCCTTGGTCCATATACAGCTGCAAGCACCTTATTTTTTCCCCACGTAAGGTATGCACTTCCTGTAGCCCTGTTTAATACTCCTGCCTCTATTGTTATTGGTCGCAACTCGTCCATTTTTCTTCCATCTAGTCTCCTGCCGTTTACGATCAACGGCACATCAGAATTTCCTCCCATTCAATTCACCTCAAAAATAAATATAAAATATGAAACTTAATATTTGAAAATTAAAATCTCAATATTTTCCACTAACAATTTATCCACTAGTAATATTCTCTCTGTGGACTCCTTTGAAACTTTTCTAACATCTCTTGAGTCACATTAAGATAGCTCATTATCCTTTCTGTTAAACCAGAGGTATGGGCCTCCCTCACAATCTTCTGAATCGCATCTATTGCTTTGGGAACATTCCCTCCTTTTATCCAAATTAATCCATTCTTTCCTACTACTATATTTGAACCTGTTCCTATCTTCAGAACATTGAGCATTGAAGAATGCTTTCCAATTACTCTTGAAATCTTTGTAGGGGAAACATCAATAATTTCTCCACCAACAAGCTTAGTTGGCTTAGTTAGCCAGATATCCTTTACTTCACTTATTTCTAAAACCTCTGCTAAAATTATATCACCAACATTAAATGTTGTCCTTAGAGATTTTGAAGACAACAAACCATGATAAGGAGAGAATAAATTCACTCCATAACCTATCGGCTTTTCCTCTTCTATAATTCCTATAACATTATCCCTAAGCGAAGGAAGATAGGATGCCTTGATAGGCATGAACTTAGATTTTTCTTCATCAAACATCCCTACTACTGCAGCATAAGTTTTTTCATCTTTTATGTAGGTATATGGATTTCTTATAGGTTTATTTGAAAGCAAATCTCCAGGAATTACTAGTTTTCCCATTTTTTTCACCTTAAAAATAAACAGTTCGATCTGTTTTAGTTAATCTGTAAAAGTAACAGCAGGAAAAGATATTAACAATATATATTAACCAGTCCCATATTTAATACTTTGCTTTTTTTTTGTCAGTTGCTTTGTTAATCTAATTGATCAGTAACAATAAAATCATTTACTTCTTTTCCTTTGGAACGTCCTTTATTTGTGCCTTCCCTGCTGTAAGCTTGTTTATCCTGTCCAGGAATTCTGTCTGCATTCCAGCAGGTATTTCTATCAATACTATCAGAGATCCATCTCCTTGCCATTCCTCTTTTTGAATATTATATGATTTTAATGAACCATAAACCTTTTGTGCAAGCTCTGCAGGTATCTTAATAGCATATATAGCAGTGTCAATCTTCATTGGAAGCACTGATCTTAGAGCAGAGATTACATCATTCACCTGATTCTCTGCTGGCTTGAATGGATCAATATGAATCTTAACCTCCTCCATTGCCTTTTCAATTCTTTGTGGTGGGTGTGGGGCATTTGTTCTAGGATCTATTGTCTCTCTTGCAAGGATTGCAACAATCTTTTTTCTTTTTTCCTCCACCATTTGTCTCCTCTGCTCAGTTGTTATTGGCAAGTCTCCATCTAGAATGATTTTTTTACCTATTTCAATAGGATCTGTTGTTCCGAAGTATTTTTTTAGCTTCTCTGTAGATGCTCTTTCTCCATTCTTTGCATCCTTGAAAACTTCTTCCACAACTAAGATATTATTGAAATCCTTCTTCTTACCCAATTTAAAATCCATTGCAAGATTAGGATCAACATATATTTCAAATCTTTCCCCTTGTATTGAGATCGATGCTATAACAGATTTTTCTAATCCCATACTACCACAATTTGAAAAATTGATTTCGAAAATTAAAAATAATAAAATTGAACACAAAAATAATCAAAAGATTAGAGTTTAGATGTGATTGAATTTATTTTCTCTGGTGGAAGAAATTCGAACTTCTTTGTATGTTTTGATATGAGACCAACATCAAAAATCTCTGACTTGAGTTTCATATCTGGTATCTTTTTCAATGCCTTAAATCCTAATTCAATCAGATCATCCATTGCAAGATTGTCTTCGTACTCCTTTTCAAGAAACTCTAAGACTTCATTCTTCCCAGAGCCTATCACTGCTGCTTTCATTCCTGTATATGAACCACTTGGTTCTGTTTCAAATACTCTTGAGTCTGAATCCACTCCTGCGAATATAAGTGATACTCCAAACGGCCTTGCTCCACCATAGTGAGTATAGAGTTGCATTGTGTCAGCCACATTTCTTGTAATGTATTCAACATCAGCTGGTTCGTTATATGTATATCTATATCTCTGTGCCTCAATTCTTGCTATATCTATTAGTCTTCTTGCATCTGCAATTAAGCCTGATGCAACTATTGCTACATGATCATCGATTATGAATATCTTCTTCAATGACTCTGGGACAAGGAGCCTTGAACTCTTGGTTTTATGTGCAATTAATACTACTCCGTCCTTTCCTATCAATGCCATGGAAGTGGCTCCTCTGTTAACCGCTTCTTTTGCATATTCCACTTGGAAAAGCCTTCCATCTGGTGAAAATACTGTTATCGCTCTATCATATGCTGATGGAGATACTGGATACATAAAATCAACCTCTTTATCATTAACTTCATTAATATTTATTTTGATTAATTTATATTTATTTTCTAAATTCTAAAGAATATTGTTCATTTAAATTTAAAAACTTATGTTGCACCATTGAAATTGCATCATTGAAGAAAACATCGATGATGGCTAGTGTGCTTGCTAGCTGATAACTCAGCTGGTGTTTGGTTTAGAATTATTTTTGTACACTATTGAAACAGTGGTCATTCCTGTGTTCGGATTCTGTTCCCTGGTTCCATTCTGGATTGTTGCTGACTTGAACAAAGAGCCTTCGTTGTACATTATGAAAACGGTGTAGAGAAGAATTGCAAAAACCAAAAGAAGAAGAATGAAGCCTATTGTTTGCCTATTTATATTGCTCTTTTGAGAGTGCCTTGAAAATCTGTACTTCTTTTCATTCTTCTTTGTCTTCATTTAAACCATCCTATACTTAATTTATACGATTCATTTATACATTGACTCCTTTATACTCTCTTCCCTCTACCCTGCGTTTTATTCTTTCTGCATCTTTTATTTCATGCACTAGCTTATTTGATTATGGTGTACTTTGAAATATAGAGATGAGCCTGCAGTACTACAAGGAATGGAAGGATGAACAAGGAATTGACAAGTATTATGAATCCCTGCCTTAACATTGGGTCAACAAACATTAGGAATGAGAGCGAAGCAGAGATGTAAAGAAGGATGAATGCTATTATCAGCCATACCACAAAGTTTATTGGCCTTCTTGCAATGTGCTTCAGACTGCTTACCATGGCTGGAACTGGTTTCTTTTCTTCCAGAACTACCGCTGGTGCGATGTAGAACAATGCAAGAGAGAATAGGAAGCTGAAGATATATACTGGGAGTTCGTTAGTTCCTATTGAAACCAGGTAAGATAAAAGAATTACTTCTAGTACCTTGAACGCTATGAAGATCATGAATACCTGGAATGTGTACTTTCCAAGGTTTCTCATCGCCTCTGCAGATACCCTTGTCCTTGTTTTAGATGACTTCACAACCAAGGTTACAGCCACTGCTGCTAGAGAGATGAACAATAAAGAAAGACCGGAGGATAAAACTATTACTAGTAGATCAAGGTTTGTCATTTCTGGAATGCTACCACTTCTTAAGAAGTAACCTCCAAGCGCTGAGAAAACTGGTGCTGGCGAGAATGGAGGAAGCAGAAGAACCAATGATATTATGAATGGAATTGAGAAGAACAAAATCAATCCTACATTCCTTACGTATGATTCAATAGAATCCTTTAATATTTCGAACATTTGACCACCTTATGTTGAGAATTTTGAAACTATCGGTATTTATAATAGGTATGTTGTATCATTACTTATTCATATTAGATAAATAGAATTTTAAATATAACCTTCAAGCAGATATAACCTTCAAGCTCTACACAAACATAAAACTGCAATAGAAAAAATATTATGACTAAAAAGCAAAAAAACTCAGGATTTAATTTCAACTTTCTACCTTTACTTGTTTACCACGAATTTTTTCTAAGTCCCTTGCAGGTGGTAAGGTATAAATAGTAAACTGATTAGAATCTGTTTGTGGTGTGGTCCATGTTACCTTTTCTTTATACTCCTCATATAAACGCTGTCCATCCTTTTCCTTTAGTTTACTCACTAGTCTCTCAATTACTTTTTTCCTAATTTTCTCTAATTCTTCTTCTATCTCTTTGTTCTGTATTCTAGAAAGGACAGTCTCTGTATTATAATATGCTTCTAAAAATGCTTGCAGCCAAAGTTTATTTTTTTCATCTGTATTCTCAGCAGAGAAGAAATTATCTGCAGATTTTAGATCCTCCCATCTGCTATATAAATTATAAGCATATAGTACTTCATTGATCTCTCCAATCTTTTTATTATAACTGGCAATTTCCTGACTGGTTCCATCAATGATTTTAATAATTAATAAATTCTTATACAGATTTAACATTTCTCTATTTCTACTAGTTATTTCACCTTTATTAATTATATCATTGAAATATTCCTCATTGCTTTCTAACACTTTATTAACTTGATCAATTATTTTTGAAACTATATTTTCTATATATTCTTCACCTTTCTTTAATTCGTTTGGCAATACAATTTGCTTTGTTGAATCTTTATTAGAATTTGAGACATACATATTATATTCAAAAGCGAAATTAATAACTTCCTTTACTATCTGAATAAACTCTGGATTAATATTCTTTTTAGGAGTGGGCCATTGTGCATTAACATTAATCTTAAAAGCATCTATCTGTTCTGAATTTAACCTTTCTGATAAACTCTTTAAGCGTTCTCCTTCCATAGCAGTAAAGAGAAGTGCCTGTGATTTGATTAATAATTGAGATATATCCTCTTCTTTTAAAGGTAAGTTTGACATTGTATATAATTCATTCCAGTTATTGTAACGATCCAGTGCAAGAGTTAAAATATTATATAAGTCATATAAATCCAGTTTATCTTGAATAGAAATTTTATCGCTTGTTTCAACACTGGTTATTATAGTGTTTAAAGCTCTACTGTAATATTCTATAATGCTTGGTAGTTTTTCTACAAAAACTCTAATAACTTCGTCCTCTTTATTATATAACTTAGAAACACCATTCAACTTAAATAAAAGATAAGCAATAGAATAATTCACATCCTTATCAATTACTAAATTATTTTCGTTTTTAAAAGATTCAGAAAATTCATTTATTTTGTTTATTGCATTAGAAATCTTTCCTTCAATTGATTTTTTCTGAAATAAAACAGCAGCAGGATAACTCTGACTTCCTACTTGCTCTTTTGCATTTTCTATAAAAGCAAGAAATGAATATGGTAGATCCTGTCTTTTAAGCAGTGCATTCATTAGAGTTTTATTTTGGGGATGTTTTTGTAATTTTTTCATGAGTTTGTCTGTATCTGCTTTGTAAAGTTCAGAAGAAAGATCAAGACCTGTAAGTGATAAACTGCTGACTACTAAATCCTGAACTGAAATTCCAAAGCCAGTGACAAATTCCTTTGGAGTAGTACCTGATGTTAACATCTGTAAAGCTCCAAATAGCAATAATTCGTTCCTCCATGGGACTACAAAAGGACCATAACCAAATGCCAAAGGTTCTCCTCTAGAATACATTATCCTCCATGGTCCGAAATTAAATCCTAAAGAACCTCGAGCAGCTGAAAATCCTGCAATATTTACCTCTGGGATAATCTGAGAGACGTTAGTTGGGGTTCTTAATACTTGAATACCTGCTGATATATTATAAGGAATATAACCATAAAATACACCTGCTGTACCTGATGGACCTTTAGGACCCATTCCTGCTCTAAACTGATAATATCCTCCCCATTTTGAACCTATATCTTCTTTGAATTGAGATTTTGCTGTTTTTAATTTTTTATTACTTAATTCTTTGTTTATGTGTTTTTCTAATTCTTTCTTTTCTTCTTCATTCAAATACAGTTTAGCATTCATGAAAACTCTGTATAGAATGTCCCCAAATTCCTTCTCTTTTCTTTCCTTTTCATATTGATTTAATTTATACAGATCGTTACTTGCCTTAGCTATGATAGCTGAAATTTTCTTCTTAGCTGTATCAAGATTATTAGGTATATCTTTAAGAACATCCATATTCTCCAATTTATCACCCTAACCTGTTCTACTAGCTATTAGGCTTGTAAAATATACACAAATATAATATTTAAAGCTTGTCAGATTAGACTATTTAACCTCTCTTTTGCCTTTCTTATAGTGCCTGCTGTGTATAATGGCATTAAATGAATCTTATCATTCCTGTTTTCAGTTTTGTAACTTGTAATTAATGCCAATCCAGATCTGAATAATTCTGCACCTTCATTGAGAACTCTGACCACTGCTGCCTGATGGATAGGATCAAAATAAGCAACACTAGGCATTATGGAAGGATAGTTTAGCTTTCCAACCACAACTGGCAGTTCATTTCTAAGAATATAGATTAGATCTTCTTTTGTCAGATTGTTTTTTGATATTACCTTGATCACAATATACCTGTAGTTTTCTCTCAGCGTAGCCTTCATTATATCACTCTTAAATCACAAGTAAAATCTTTTTACCGCGTTCTCTATCATTCTGGCTTGACATATCTTTCAAGCAAAGAATATCCATACCTAACTTGATCTCTTGTTAAGCCGCAGTAGGAAAGAATTGAAGCTGCTTCTTCAACAGATCTTATTGAATACTCATCCCTTGCCAATGAAGCAAATACTAGTTTTAAATTATAATGTCTTGCAACCTTTATGAAATTCTTAATTCTGTACATGATAAATGGGTTATATAAGATTTGAGAAATGCTTACTAGAAATGCCTTATCCTGCTCTTTTGCTTTTGCAAAAAGCTCCAATGAATACTCATAGCTAGGAATATGAAGGATGTCGAATTTTCTATAATATTTTAAAAGCATGTCTGCATTTCCCTCTAATATATTTGCTTTAACTGTTGGTTTTGATGTGATTGATATCTCTTTTGTTGTAAATATCCTATCAAAACCATAGAAACTAGGTAGGAATCGTAAAGAAGAGATATCAAAATCAACTAGATCAAAGTATTTCATAATGAGTATAAGAAGAAAAAGAAATAAAAAAGTATAGAATAATGTAAGAAACAAAAGTAAAAAGAAAGAGATTAAAGACTAGCTTATCTTAATCCTCTCATCTTTCTTCCCTGAGAGGTCAATCCTCTAAATACTCTTCCTTTTTGTAGGTTAAGTCCTGTTTTCTTAGGATCTGCAAGTATTACTTCATAGAACTTGTATTGTCCGTCTTCGCCTACAAAATAGGAATTCAGTACTTCCATGTTTCTGTGCCTTTTTCCTGCCCTCTCCTCTGCTATCAATTGAAGAGATTTGTGTCTTGCATAGAAATAGCCTGTTTTGGATGGCTTTCTTCCTCTCATGTGGATTTTTCGCTTTCTCTTTCCTCTTTCTACTCTAACTCTTACTATTATGTAACCATCTTTTGCCTTGTATCCTAGTGTTCTTGCTCTAGCAAGATTTGTAGGCTTCTCTACTCTAACAACGGGAGGCTCTTTTCTCCATTGCGCAATTCTTGCCCTGTAAATAGGACTTCTTTCCTTGTACTCCTTTTGGAATGTTTCCTGTATTTGTTTATAAAGAGACATAACATCACTCTTTCATTAAGGTAACCAAAACCTCTGCGAATTAGCGGATGTAATATATTAATGGATAAAAGTATATAAATGTTGCAGTAAGAAAAAGAAAGGATTAGCCTTTTTTCTTTATTGAGTTTATGAGACTATCAAATGAATCTAACAATGCCTTATATCCTTCTGCACCGTTAGTCTTTTGTTCAACTAGAGATTTAGCATACTCTGCTAACTCTATTTTTTGTTCCTCAGTTAGATTTTTATCATACTTTATGCCGTTTATTATTTTAGCAACTGTCTGACTAATGTTTTCTTTAGGCTTAATCTTTTCTGTAGGTTTAATCAAATTGCTATAATTCTTTTTAATTCCCTCTATGTCTTCTTTCGTATATCCTCTAACTTCAGCTTGAGGTAAAGCTGATCCTTTCCAATTTGTCGCTGTTTGAGTAGAGCTACCTATGTTATAAGTTGGTACTGTATAGGTAGAAAGCTGAACACTACCTGTTGCTGTAGATGTAGAAGTTTGAACGTTGGTAGGTGGACTGCTTGTTTCATCCTTCTTTGTGAATTTTATAGTAAATTCATGGAGTCCTGCGTTTTTAGAATCTGGCATATAGATAAATTCCATTGAATATCCATATTTATTCGCTATGGCTTGGAAATTTTCCTTTATTGTATCTACATCTAAACTTGATTTAAATTTATCCATAGTAAATTCTGATACACCATTTTCTATATTATTTTTGAATTTTAGTAATTTAGGACTAATTTCTGTTTGCTTTCCTTTTTTAATAGAAAATATTTTTGACTCTAACCATTTGTAAGATTCATTCGTACTTAAGTCAATTTGTGACTTTGGCTCTTCTTTCTTTGCTGATATTTGGGCTCCTTTCTTTTTGTATTCTAGAGTAACTGTCCAATTTTGCGAAGTATTTTTTTCAGATTCAGACAATTTACTAACTTCTCTTTTCTGACCGTTTTTATCAACTACAAAAAGTGTAAAATCATAATCTTTAAATTTCTCAGTTAATGCATTCTGCAGATCAATAAGGCTTTGTCCCTTACATTTGTATTTCACACGTTCATTATTAAATAAAATATTGAGTTTTCTCTTACCTTTATTATCCTCAACTTTATTAAAATCAATATTACCAACTTTGAAAGGACCTTCTAAAGAAAATTGGTCTTTTGTTTGTTTCTCTTCTTTTTTTTCTTCTTGTTTCTCTTTTGGTTCTTCAGTTTTTTCCACCACACCATGTTTTTTAGCTTCTTCATTTATCTGTTTTCCTAGAGTACGTGCTTTATTTTCTAATTGACTTAATTGATTTGCAAGATCCTTCGCGCTTGTTGTTATATAAACTATACTAGTATTAGTATTGTCTCCTTTCTTTTTTTCTTCACGTGGTTTTTCTTTTCCAATATATGCAGTAGTTGCGAAATTTATATTTGCTCTTTCTACAAATTCGTCAATCGCAGCATCTATATTATCTTGATGTTTATTTTTACATTCCTCCCACAAATCTGAATATGCTTTATCAACGTTATCACTAAATTCAACTTTAAAACCTAACTTACTAAATGCGCGTTCTGCAATTTTTTTCTCTGGCTCGGTAAGTATTGCGTAAATAGATATTTGTTTATCTCCTAAATTTTTTAATTTTTCAGAAGTAATGCCTGCTTTATCTAACTGGTGAAACAATTTAGCCATAACTTTTGATTCATCCTCAGTAAGATTCAGTTCTTCTTTTTTTGTAGTTTTCGGATCTTTCTCTTTTATAGCAAATTCAAATAAAATAAACATTCTACCACCTCAAGATTTAATATTAATATCTGTAATATTTATTGGAGCAATTTTTGCATAACGAATCAATAAATCTAAACCCTTAATTTGTTCACTATCTAATACTCCTCCTTCTTTCTTTATATCGCTGAGTATGGAATCTCTAAGTTTTGCCTTTCCTTTCTCATTCAGCAATCCATACCTATCTGGGAAGATGAATACTGAAAGTGTTTCATCACCTGAATCATTCTTTACTCTTGCTATATAATATAACTTATTATCAATATATAATCTTTTTCCTTCTGCCTCTTTGTTCACAATTTCTGACTTTCCATATTCAGGAGGCATGAAAACAATCTGTGGCATTCCTGGTGCATTA